>OFFK01000743.1_pt1 | contig 26540 bp, 21 predicted proteins | sample 1521361 | NCBI WGS metagenome assembly OFFK01 (sample SAMEA3504096, study PRJEB24116) | mouse gut metagenome | biome: mouse gut; feature: mouse-associated habitat; material: faeces | place: Denmark | collected 2011 | reverse complement strand
ACAAGTCTTATATTGTCAATGCTGCTTATGTTTCTGAGTTTCGGACCTATGAGGTCATTATGGTAACAGGGGAGACGCTGCCGATCAGCCAGCCGATGCGTAAGAAAGTGCAGAAATGGCTGCTGGAAGTATACATAATAAAACGAAGGTTATAGTATGGAGTTAAAGTTTTATGAATTGCTGCTCAGCGGATCGCTCAATGTGCTGAGCGTATACGCCAATATGAGGGTATTGAGATTATTTCTGTATCGTAAAAAGGAGAGAGCGGGAATTGCCGTGCCGCTTTATTTTTTCGTATGGCTGGTAAACTGGCTGGCTTATGCGATCCTGGAAAATTATTATCTCACAACGCTGTCTATGATCTGCGGTTTATTGTTAGCAGCGTGGGTTCTCTATGAAGGAACTGCCGGAAAAAGAGCAGCGGCCGTCGCAGTCTCAGCAGCGCTTATATTGACGGCCGAGGAAATTGTGTGGAGAGTTATGGATTTTACAGGATTAGGAGCGGATCATGAAGCGATCGGGAGCCTGTGTGCAATTCTGCTGTCTTTGAGTATTCTTTTTCTGCTTGAGAATAAAGTATCTTTGGATAAGAGTATACGATTGCTAGGTATCAGTTATTTTTATGTGATATTCGTCATTGCCGGAAGTATCGTGCTGACAGAGATATTTTCCAGTGCAGAGATTACGAATAAGCATGTTATTGTGGGTACAGCTGTCATCTATCTGCTCGATGTGACCGTATGTTTTCTATATGAAAGGGTCATTGAATCCTATCGTGAGAAATTAAAAGCAACGATCATGGAAGAGCAGGTTAAAATGTATCGGCAGCAGTTTGATATGGTAAAACAATCCCAGAGAAACCTGCAATCCATGCGTCACGATATGAAGAATCATCTGCAACGGATCAGTGATTATCTGCGGAATGCGAAATATGAGGAGGCGGAAAGGTATATAGAGCAGATGGAGGGCAGACTGGAGACTGCCGGAGAATATATACGGACAGGGAATGTGGAGATCGATGCGATCTTGAATCATAAACTGGGTATTGCGGAAGAAGCGGGATGCAAAACAGTGATAAAAGCGGATATTCCGGAACAAAAGTTTATATCGGATTTTGATCTGACTGTTCTGCTCGGAAATCTGCTGGACAATGCTGTTGAAGCTCTGCAGAAGGCGGAAGAGAAGTTTTTGAGTGTTGAGATTCGATATATGAAGGGAGTCTTATATCTTAGTGTTTCTAATTCTTTCCATGGAGTATTGCATAGGATGGACGGGAAAAGGAATAGATTTTACAGCACGAAAAAGAATCCGGAAAACCATGGAATTGGGCTGCTGAATATTGAAGATATTGTGAACAGGTATCATGGAGAAATGAGGATGGACAGTAGCGGTGGAATCTATAGAACGGATCTTATTTTGTATGTGCAGGACAGTGAAGTCTGGAAGTAAACTTCCATTATGTATTCAGGGGTATTGCAGGCATAGACAGCAATATCCATCTGGAGTTTGAGGTTTTAAATCATAGTTCGATTTGTAGAGGCAGTAGGGCGGAAATTCCATACTCTGCTTTTGAGGGAGCAAGGCGAGCGAAAAAGTCAAGTGTTATGAGTGGTGACGTAGGAGTCGAGCACAGTGCTTAAGTGCTTGCACCGGGGGTAGTTGATTGAAAAAGGATGGATGAGAGATACTGCGATTGCGGCATCTCTTAATTTTTTCCCTGTAGAGATTAGATTTTTCCAAGATGAGAAAATGAGGAAATTTATATGTTATACTTACAAAAGTAATAAGATTAAATTAGAAAAGGAAAATAAGTGTGTGGAGAGATTTTAAGGAAGCTGGTAAAGGAAATGCGAGGGATGGATGGTGAAGTTAATACGATTATTCAAAACACCAAATGCGTATTATGCCTTTGATGCTGTCAAAGGCAAACTTATTGAGATACAAAAAGAATCATATGAGTATCTTAAGAAGGAGAATGGTTTAGAAGGAGTCACAAGGGAGTTATTAGAATTTCAGGAACAGGGATTTTTTAGTGGAAAGAGTCCAGTCAAACGTATTTCGCATCCTTATGCGGATGTATTAGATGTATATATGAAACGGAAAGTTGCAAAGATAACACTGCAGGTGACGCAGCAGTGCAATTTCCGTTGTACATATTGTATTTACTCGGAAGATCATAACCTGCAGCAAAGGAACCATTCCAACCGTAGAATGGATTTTAGAGTTGCAAAAAGAGCAGTCGATTTTTTATGGGAGCATTCTATAGACAGTTCGGATGTTAACATAGGATTTTATGGGGGAGAACCGCTGTTAAATTTTGACTTGGTTCGTCAGGTGGTCGAGTATAGTAAGAAGATATTTTATGGAAAAGTCCTTACATATAATATAACCACAAATGGTTCTCTTTTAGAAGACAATATTGTAGATTTTTTGAAAGAGAATCATGTTAGCTTAATGATAAGCTTGGATGGACCAAAATCGATTCATGATCATAACCGGAGGTTTGGGAACGGTGAGGGCACATATGATGTTGTGATGTCAAAAATTCAGAGAATCCGTGAAAGGCATCCGGATTATTGGGAAAGTATTCAATATAGTATGGTAATGGATCCAGTGAATGACTTTGCGGAAATCAGTGGGATATGCCAGAATGAAGTAATTGTCCCTCAGAAACTTTTCGCATCTCTGATTGATATGGATTATGATAATGCAGTAGCTGAGGTCTCTGAGATATATGTAGAAAATTTTCAGTATAGTATGTTCTTGGCATTTTTGGCTTATTGGAATCGTTATCCGGAAGAAAAGGTTTCGGCTATCTCCATTAAGCAGGTAGAAACTATTTTGGGACAGCTGTATCATATAGACATGATGGGAGAACTGCGGGAAGCGGATATACCGGCTGGTCCATGTATTCCTGGCGCAATGCGTATGTTTGTTGATGTGGATGGACAAATTTTTCCATGTGAACGGGTAAGCGAACAGTCAGAGGCTATGAAAATTGGTAATATTGGATCTGGGTTTGATTTGGATAAGGTCAGACAGTTATTGGAGGTTGGAAAGCTGACAGAGGATAATTGTAAAGATTGTTGGTGTTTTCGGATGTGTAATCAGTGTGCAAAAAAGGCGGATGGCGGAAAGGGGGAGTTGATGTCTCAAGCTAGGCTGCGGTATTGTATAAACAGTATGAGGGAAGCTTATATTAAACTGCGGGAATATATACTGATACAGGAAGTTCCAGTATATTATAAAGAGCAGATCAGAAAGACAGATGGTGAGGTAAGGTTATGAAAAAAGCAGTGTTGTTTCCGTTTGAAAAGGTATTGCTTCCGGTTGTCAGACATTTTCAGGAACTGCAGACGGAGTATGAACTGACAGAAATAATTGCTCTGCCTGGAATGGGGTTGAGTAGCAAAGATGCCGGAATTGCCTGTAACCAGCCGTTAATTGGTGTTCAGGTTGTTGATAAGTTAGATACAGAAAGCAGCAATTGGGATACATTGATCTTGGTTCGGGAGTATTTACCGGTAGGATTTGGTGAACAGGATATGGTAAATACTTTGCTGTCTTGTAAGAAAGAACTGGTTGTACTGGAGCACAGCAGGGATCGTCTTCCTCAGTGGCTTTTGCAGTTGAGTAAAGAAGAGGCGTCTCTTAGATTGGTATTACCGAAGGAATTTTGGGAGCAGGAAGTGCAGGCGACAGGTTACGAGGGAATTCATACACCGGTTCTCCTTATTGGGGGAGTGGTGGAGGAAGCGGATGTTCTGGAAGTTACGATTTTGGCCACAAAGATTTTAAAGGATATGGGACTTGAGGTGGCAACAGTAACAAAAGAATCCGCTGCAGGGATTTTTAATTTTTTAGATTTCAAACCACTGTATTCCGAGTGTAGGAATGAAGCGGAAAAAATCATCAGACTAAATCATGTGCTTCAAATAATAGAGAAAGAAATGATTCCGGACATCATTGTAATAGAAGCGCCGGATGCTCTAATCCGATACAATGATCTTGCACCTAATGGATTTGGAATCTGGACCTATATGTTGAGCCAAGCAGTGCAGATAGATTTTATGGTCTGCTGTTTGCCGTATGACTTGGCACAGACAGATTTTCTGAAACTTCTTGATCAGGATTTTCGATTGCGCTATGGGACGGGAATCGGTATGGCTCATGCCAGTAATGCATTGGTAGATTCTGTAGATTTGATCAATAGCAAACGCCTGTCTATTTTTTATGATATATTTGACAGAATGGAGGTTGCTGTCAAGGAGATATGGACAGAAACGGAGATACCTGTCTGCAACGTGATTAGTCATGCAGATAGATTTGGCATCTATTTACATAGTTTACTGGAGAGTGGGGAATAGGTTGATGAAGAGCGAGAAAGAGATATATCTCTTTATTTTACAAATTCTGGAACGGCAATTTGGAATTACAAAGGAATTGTTCGGAGAAAGGTACAAGGAAGTCCGGTTAACATCAAAAGCCATTGGACTGACGGGTCTGGATTTGGTTTATCTGTTGTTTGAAATTGAAAAAGAATATGGGATACGAATTGGTGCTACATCTCTTGATGATCATGGATTTGATTCTGTGGCAGGAATAGCCAAGGCGGTGTTACTTGCAAGTGAAAGGTAATTACCATTGGAAAATGGATAATTATAATTTGATTCAGAAAGTGAGGTGAAAGCGATGAAGATTAAAAAAGCAAAAGGTGTGCAGCATTCTGTGGAGGGTTATGTATGCGCGTGCTTGATGGCAGGCTGTTCCTGTTCGTCTAATTGTCAGTGCATGTCTTCAGATAGATATGCTGGGACATATAGTGGCAACCAAGGCTCTTATCATTCTACAACAGATTCTGTGCAAAATGGACTGGAAAGATAACGAAGGATTTTGCCAAGGGAACGTTCGGGAAGACAGTAAAAACTTCCGGAACGTTCCTTTGGTTTTAAACTGTATATAGAAAAAAGAGAAAGCAGGTCATATATGGTAGCAAAATTATTCTGGAAATCAGTCATACGGAGAAAAGGGAGCCTGTTACTGCTGATGATTCTGATTGTTACGGCATCTTTTGGGTTCATGCTGCGGGCCGTGGAGTATCTTGCGGTGAGCCGGGAGATTGACCGGATCGCTCAAGAGTATCAGCAAATCGGAACGTTGTCTTCGGCGGACGGTATTGTTACAGAGGGAGTCCCACTTGTGGAGGAGAGCCCTTACGTGGAGTTTGTGGATATTAATCGTTCCTGTATTGCTATCCTTTCCGATATCTATAATGCGGACGTGGATGGAGGAATCTATTATGATTGGTATTCGAAATACGGCATAAATATCAATGAATTCATGGTCTGGGCGGAAGTAGAGGCGGAGGTGGATGAGGAAATTGCCGGCAAGCTTAAGACCAGGATGTATTATCTCCGGGTGAAGGAAGGGGTTTATGGATATCCGGAATATACGGAACCGGGATTAACGATCATTCTGCAGGCGGGAGCATCAGTCCCCAGGATGGAGGAAGGGAAGACCTATCTCATCAGGGTATTTCTGGATCCGTTTGCCAGCATGAACCAGTATGGCGATAGGATGACTGTCGGAATAAGGCCTTTGGAAGAAGGGGTGTGGTTTCTGGAAGGAGAGCCGGATGGGGAGATACCCGAAAAGTACATGAGTGAGGATGCAGCGTTACAGGAGAGGAACCGCCATGCCATGGTGGCGATCACTACGGCTGACATGAGTTCCATGCCCTGGGCGCAGGAGAGCACTAAGTTTTTTTATCTGGAAGAAGGGCGGTGGCTGAACAGGCAGGACCAGGAAGAGGGACGGATGGTATGCGTAGTCATGAAACGGTTCGCCGAGATAAGGGGGCTCGGTGTGGGGGAAACGCTGACGCTGACGCTGCAGGATAAAGAAGCTGCTCACGGAGGATATTCGTTAAGCACTGACGACACATGGGAGACGGATGACAAGACGGAAGTGACACTGGAGATCGTGGGAATCTACGGGAATCTTTACGGTGGCCTGGCAAACGATCCGGGCTGGATCTCACTGACTTATTATGATACTGCAGAGACCTATCTTCCGGCCAGCTGCATGCCTGGGCATTATGTGGAAGACGGCGATATCCTGTATAATTGCTTCAGCTTTGTACTGAAAGATCCGGTGGACAAGGAGGCGTTTCTGGCGGAAATGACGCAAAAGCTGGAGCCGCTTGGCATTTCTGTCAATTTTGTGGAAAACAACTGGGATGCTTTCTGGATGTCGGCAAAAGAGATTCGGCAGGGTACCTTTTACAGTTTTATGCTTTTTCTGGCCGTGCTGGCGCTGATTCTTGTGACGGTGGCGTTTTTGTATACATGGCAGCGGAAGAAGGAGACTGCCATAGCCCGTGCTGTCGGCGTCCCGGCACAGAAAACCGCATTCTGCGCCTGTCTGCCCCTGATGGCATTTGGAGCGGCGGGGATTCTGGCAGGAGGTGTCCTGGGCTGGCAATTTGGCTTGGAGCAAGCCGGGAAAACGCTTGCGGCAGTGGAGGGAGGCGGCAGGGCGGAGCTTCCTCTGTTTTGGTTTGGAGTGATCTGCCTGTCGATATGGCTGTTGCTTGCTGTGATCCTGTCAGGATGGAATCTAGCCTATGCCCAGAGGCCGGTGCTGGAGATCCTGCAAGGCGGTGTGGCAGGAAGACAAAAAAGGTGTATGAATGCAGATACTGGCAAAAGGCCGGAAGCAGTCGGAAAGCTTTACGATCCTGAGGAGAAGGAAGAAAATGGGAAACCGGACGTTTTCATGGAGCGGGCAGCTCGCCGGATGGAAGAAGCAGATGCATTACAGGACGATATGAGAGCTGCAGTCTCCAGGATGCCGGCGGTGGCAGCCCTCAGGTTCATGGGGCGGCATCTGGGGCGTTTTTCCCTGCGGTCTGTGTGCGCTCTGCTGGTGGCTGCGGTCTTTGTCACCGCTTCCTGTTGCCTGCGGGAGTCCATCCGGGACGGAGAGGAGGAAGTGGACGGTCTGTACCGCACTACCATTGTGGAAGCGGATGTCGGAAAGAGGAATCCGGAGGTATCTACATTGGGACACGGCGGGGCATATGTTAAAGAAGGAACGGTGCAGGGACTTCTTGCTACCGGACAGATTCTGAACGCTTTCCTGGTGGCAGGGGCAGAAGGGGAACTTGGCAAGCTGGAGGAGGAAGAGAGGGAGACAATGTCCTTTGCAGGGATAGATGATGTGGAACAGTATTCTGCTTCCGGGGTTTGGGACAGTATGGAAATTCATTACAGGGATGGATACGGGGCTGAGCTGTTTGGAAAAGAATATGAGGTAAACAACAGACGTGGCTCGTCCTGGGATAAACCAGTGGTGATTCTGCCGGAGGAATTGTGGGCACGGTGGGAAGCTGACCTGGAAGAAGAGTTCTGTGTTAAGATTGCGGGAACTGTAGTGCCAGTGGAGATCGGAGGCTGGTATAAGACCATGTCACTGTCTGTGGTGGGAACTGATGTCCCCCTGCTGCCGATGTCGGTCTTAAGACAACTGGAAGGGGAGCTCCTTTATTATGGGACAGTACAGTTTACGCTTGACCCGGAGAAGAACCGGGAGCTGGAGGCATTCCGGGAGAAGGCCGGGCAGATTATAGAAGCTCCCGGGGCAGGCATGCAGGAGCTTTCCCTTCTGATCTTGGACGGGGAATTGAAGCAGGCAGTGGAACCATTGGAAAAGAATATATCTTTCATGAAAATCCTGTACCCGCTGGCCAATGCGGTGGCCTTTCTGGCAGCCGTCGGGCTGTCTGGCCTGTTCCTGTTCCAGAGACGGCGGGAGGCGGCAGTGCTGCGCGTGCTTGGCGTAGGCGCCTTTACGACAAGGCTGGTTCTTTCGCTGGAGCTTCTGGCGGTAGATGCGGCGGGCATCCTGCTTGGCGCTGCCGGGACAGCAATTTTGACAGAAAGCGGATTGTCCGCCATGCCATTGGCGGCAGGATGCTATCTGTCTGGATGTCTGGTTGGGACTGTGGTCGGGGCGGTCATAATCACCGGAGGCAGGCCGTTGGAGCTTTTGCAGGATAAGGAGTAGTGGATGTGCAGGAGAAAGAGAGAGGAGTAAGAAACCTTATGGATACATTGACTTTGGAACATATTTCTTATCAATATAAGAAAGCGGACAGGGAGGTCCTGAAGGATGTGAACTGCCGCTTTTCCAGCGGAGAGATGGCGGCGGTCATCGGGCCTTCTGGTTCCGGAAAGACTACGTTCCTGTCCATCCTGGCAGGGTTGGACATGCCAACGTCTGGGACAATCCGGATGGACGGACAGGATATGCTGGGGATGGACAGGGATCTGTGGCGGCGCAGGGAAGTGGCTGTGATCTTCCAGTCTTTCCAGCTGTTTCCGCGGCTGACGGTGTTAGAGAATGCCATGTTTCCTTTGGAACTGAATGGGACGTCCGGAAAAGAGGCAGCCAGAGAGGCGAAAGCTAATCTGAAGCTCGTGGGACTTGCAGAAGAAAAGTTCAAGCGTTATCCGGCAAACCTGTCCGGCGGGGAACAGCAGCGGGTGGCTATTGCCCGCAGCCTGTCCAGTGGGGCAAGGATCCTGCTGGCGGATGAACCTACCGGAAATCTGGACGAGGAGAATACAAAGAATATCATTTCCATTTTCAGGCGTCTTGCCCATGAGCTGGGCTACTGCATCATCGTGGTGACCCATGATAATGAGATCGCAGCCATATCGGATGCAGTGTGGAAAATGACGGATGGAGAGCTTGTGCACTATGAAGCGGTCTAGGGACAGATTTTGGCGGGGGATTGGGGCATACGGGGAAACTATTACGACATGTTTTGCACTGTCGTGGGAAGCGTCGGCGTTTTATACGGTCTTACGGTTGGCGGGCATCCTGCTCCCATCCCTGTTTGCCGTATTGACATCTCTGCTGGGGAAATACCTGTTGGATCTTCTGGCAGGGGTATGGACAGTGCAGAAGCCTTTTCGGGTGGCAACAGGACTTCTGGCTGGGATGTTGGCAGTAGCTTTATGCTGCGCTGCGCTGCGGAAGGCAGGGCAGTATGCTCAGACTATGCATGAGGATATCATGAACGGCATGCTTTCACTTAAGATGATGGGGAAGGCATGCGATGCGGATATCGAGTATTTTGACAATCCGGAATATTATGATAAGATGACGGCCTGTATGCGGGATATATCGACGATCGGCTATCTGCTTTGGAATGTTTTTTCGGCAGTGGGCGCAGGCGTTTCTTTCGGAATCATATTCCTGATTCTGAGCCGGGAAAATGCAGGATACAGCCTTATCATGTTGGCGGCTGCGGTGCCGGCTTCCATTGCCTCGGCAAGATATATTAAGCTGATATATCGTCTGAGCCTGGAGCAGATCAACGGGGAGCGCAGGAAGTCATATCTCCAGTCTTTGACAGCGGATCGGAGATACGTGAAGAGTATCAAGTTATTTGATGTCGGATACTATTTACAGCAAAAATATCAACGGATCTGGAAAGCGTTGTTTTGGGAACGAAAACGGATCAGTCGATCCAGAACTATGATAACGATATGTTTGGAATGCCTGCCGGAGATTGCTGCTACAGGGATTGGCATTTCTCTTGCCTTTCGTGTGTTGGACGGTTTGGCTACAGTGGGGGATTATTCTTTGTATAGCGGTCTGGTAAGTCAGCTTGTGGGTAATAGCTTCCTGTTTTCCGGTGCGGTCATGCAGATACTGGATGATCAGATGAAGATTAGGAATCTGAGATCCTTGGATAGATATGAAAATCATGTAACGGATACAGGAAAGAGAAAACTTTCCAAGGTTGAAACGATTGAGTTTGACCACGTTGGTTTTACCTATCCGGGAACAGAAAAGCAGGTGCTGCATGATGTCTCCTTCAAGATTCATTCCGGAGAAAGAGTGGCGCTGGTGGGCTTGAACGGCTCTGGAAAATCTACCTTGATTAAGCTTCTTTTGCGGTTTTATGATGTAAATACAGGCAGTATACGCATCAATGGAACCGATATACGGGAGTATCGGTTAGCTGGACTGCGAAAAAATTTCAGCGTCTATTTTCAGGATGAGCAAAGTTACTGTTTTTCTTTAGAAGAGAATATAAAGATATCTGATATTTCCAGGGAGGATGATAGGGATGCCGTGATCGATGCCCTTAAGGCAGGATGTTGTGAGGATATTCTGGAAATAGCGCATAAAGGGCTGGATACTGAGCTGACGCGGATGATGGAGGAGGACGGGTTGGAGCTTTCTATCGGACAATACCAGAAAATAGCGTTGGCAAGGGCGTTTTTCCGCAGACATACGGCTCTGATTCTGGACGAGCCATCCTCCAGCCTAGATCCGAAAGCGGAGCATATGCTTTTTGCCCAGCTGGATAAGATGACCAGGGGTAAGACCGTACTCTTTACCTCCCATCGTCTGACCAATATTGCACTGGCGAAGCAGATTGTTGTATTGGAGTATGGAAGGATTATCGAGAGAGGAACGCAGGAGGAATTGCTTGCGGCCAATGGACGGTATGCGGAACTTTTTCGTTACCAGCAGGAGCATTATAGGGTCATGGATCAGAAGAAAAGGGAGGACAGCGGTGCGGATCGCAGTAATTGATGGGGGAATAGAGCCTGTTCTCTGTCCTAATCTGTTATCGGAATTTGATCTTTACGTACAGGAAGATGGTAGAGTGATAAAACGAACGGAAAGTGAAAGAATCCTGACGGATCATGGAACGGTCTCGGCCAGGATTATTTGTCTGTATGCGCCAAAGGCGGAACTATGTTCGTTGAAAGTGTTCGATAGAGAGAAGCTGCAGGTTTCTGTCAGCCGATTATTGGCAGCGCTTGCATGGTGTTATCAGCAGAAGATTCCCCTTATCCACATGAGTCTTGGAAGTACTTTGTGGATGGACTATGCGCCTATACGCAGGATTGCGGCAAGGCTTGTACAGAATGGACAGATATTAGTCGCAGCTCACAGCAACAACAGCATTTACACTATGCCTGCCTGCTTTATGGGGGTGCTGGGGGTCGTAACAGATAAAACATATCAGAAGAACGAGTATCATATTGTTGAGGCGGGATGGAGACAGGTTCAGATTCAGGCATCTTCCAGACATATCTTAGTGACGGAGGACGGTCAGCCATTTGAAACACAGGTGTCCAACAGTTATGCGGCACCGGTGGTCACTGCGAAGGTGCATGAAATCCTCAGTGATCCGGAGATGGACGGAAAGCCAGTGTCGGCCGTATATCAAAAGCTGGCAGGGCAAGAAAGCAATCTGTTCAGGATGCGGCCGGATTTTATAGAGGATGCGGTTCTCTTTCATGGCAAGAGGGAAGGACTGTGGCCGGAACTGTGCTTTTTTTCTATAACGGAGAGGGTGGATGATCCGGACAGCCTTGTTGTGGCCATTGACCGGAATCCGTATATGCCTGTGGTGATCATACCTTCCGGTAGCCGAGAAACAGATGGCAGAGTGTTTCGTATATGTCAGGAGCGGTGCAGATTGGGCTTTTTGTATGCCGGGAAGGCACCGGTAGAGTTTGTAAACAGGGATCTTCTTTTTTGGGATGAGGGGCAGTATTGTGAGACCTTTAGGCATGTTGGACATAAGATGGAGGGAGTTTTTCCGGAAGATACCGCAAGGCTTTTGGTGGAAGGAGAAGGATGTTTTTCGCTCCAGGCAGCCGTTAAGATACAGCAGGAATTTCAGGAACATGGCTATCCCTGTGTGATTGTTTCAGACTACCCATATGCTTACCTTTATGATATGGAGTATTTGCCGGACGATGCAGAGACGGAGAGGTTTGCTATGGATATGGCAGCTTTAAGACAGGCATCAGTCATGATCTATTGTTTGAAGAACAAAGTTCGGAATAAAGAGCCAAAATATGATTTGAAAGTGTCTGTTGAGAAACGTGTGGAAATGGAAACGGCAGGCGCACAGATCTATCTTCCGGAAATGCAGACACATGGGGAGATAAAAAGAGTATACCAATATGTTTTATCGTATGAAGAGAAAGATTATAGTAACGATGAGGGTCTTACACAGTCATTTCAAAGCAATCCGTAGAGAGGGTACTTGCGTTCATTAAAAGAGAAGAAGTATATCCGCAGAGAAGACTCAACCCGCGACAAATGGATTATTTTAGAGGAAAGACACAGAGAATATAATGTACAGGATTGGCATACGCAGGGATGTAGATGGGAATCTGGGCAAGGCTTTTGCCTATTGAGCTAAAAAAGTTTAAACAACGAGTCGGTGAACTATATTGATTTCACCTGAACAGAGTGTTATTATAGATAAATACAATACGATAAAATATAACATCAGAATACAATAATACATTTTTGTTGCTATACGAGGGAGGAACAATATGAAAACAAAAGCATTGTTAAAATGCATCGGTTTAATCTGCATATGGTTCCTGTCTCTGCAATTTTTTTCGATTCTGTTCCGCAATGCAGATATCACCAGGATTTTGTCCATATTGATCGTGGGTATTCTGGTTTTCTGCATGAACAGAAAGAATCATTATATCCGTTTTGTGCCCGAAGAAAAACCGCGGATGCAGATCATCCTGCTGGCGTTACTGTCCGGAATTGGTCTGTCATTTTTTAATATGATTTCTGCATTACAGTTTATGCTGAGCGGGGCAATGGAGGAAATGGCACAAGTACAGACAGATGATGTGAGTATCTCACTTCTGTATATTGTCCTTAGCGTGGCAGGCGCGGTCGTGGAAGAATTATTTTTCAGAGGAATTCTTTTGAATCTATGCCGGCCATATGATCGAGCGGCGTCTGCAATTATCATATCGGCTGTGCTTTTTGCGGTGATGCATTTAAGTCCCCTGATGATGCTGCATACTTTTATTTCAGGGCTTGTATTCGGTTACTTTTATTATCATACGGAAAATATTTACATACCCATACTTATGCACCTGACGAATAATCTGTTGTGGTCAACTGCGTTGAATGCCTGGCTGTTTGGCCCGTTTATGTTGTTAACGGGAGAGTTGCAAGGGGCGGTTATCATGGTTGTGGCGGGTCTTGTCATGGTCATTTGTTCGACAGCAGTTTTTACACAAAAATATGTAAAGTGATCATAACATCGTTTCGCACTATTTTATGAAAGATTCTGCCGAAACAGCTTTTGTTCAAGTGCTCTATGAAGTAGTTTAAAGACAGATTCCGGCAGAGCGTATCTTTGGACAGGATGTTGTGAGAAAATTCCGGAAAAATTAAATTATAAATATCGAAATGTTAGAAAAGTATATTATTTTGGTAGAATATTTTGTATTAAAATGACAAGGATATCTGTAATGAAAGAAAGAGAAGAACTGTTAAAAGTAGGAAAATATAATTTAAAATTCAATGAATTATTAGGGATAGATATAAAGGATTTTGAAATATACAGATCGAAAGGTTTGCCGTCACATATGGTTAAGCGAAAACATTTTAATTGTTTGAGGTATATTGACTATATACCAGATATCATATTAGAACCTGATTATATTGGAGTGAATCCTAATGAACAAGGGTTAAGTATAGAACTTATTAAAAGATATGCTGATAATGTTTTAATTGGAGTAAAGCTGGATGCAGAAAAAGAATATCTTTATGTTTCTACTATGCATGATGTACAGGAAGCAAAAATTACAAGGCGGTTACATAGCGGAAGAATTAAGGCATTCTCGGTTGACAACGTGGGGCAGAAATAGTATATTATTAAGTATAAAAGAATATGTTAGTAATGAGCATGATTATTTTTGAGGTCGGAAATGGTTCCCGACGCACTCTGAAAAGAGTACCTGAGATGATGGATACACCGCCCATCCAAAAATAATCATGCTTTTTCTTTAATACTATTCCCCACGTATATCGTAAACTCCTTGTGATATTCCATCTCTACTTCGCCACATGCTCATTGCGCCACTGTCTTGGCGAGATCCCATACACATTCTTAAACGCTCTGGAAAAATGCAGCTGGTTCGGATAGCCCACTGCATTGCCGGTATCCGCAATGGACAGGTCGGTGAGCCGCAGCAGCTCGGTGGCCTTGGACATGCGGTAGGAGATCAGGAAATCCTGGGGTGACTTTCCCATATTTTCATGGAAGATCTTACCGAAATAGCTTCTGTTCAGGCCGCAGGCGGCCGCGATATCCTCCACGGAGATATCGTTCTGGAAGTTCTGCTCGATGAAGGAAATAGCCTCTTTGATGTAGAAATCGCGCAGGCTGTTTCCTCTGCTGACCTCGGAGGAGGAAGCGGAACGTATAAAGCTGTCAATAAAAAGAAAGAGGTGCCCGATCAGATGAAAGGGGGACTCATTTTTATGGTTGACGATATAAAGCATTTCTGATTTCATCGTATCTGCGATATCTTTATAGCGCGCTCTGTAGACAGGCTGACCCGGGCTTAAGCCGGTCAACTCCACGGCTTCCTTGGCGCGCAGTCCGTCGAATTCGATCCAGACATACTCCCACGGAATTTCATGATCCGCTATGTAGGTGCAGACCTGGTGGGGAAAGATCATAAATCCCTGGCCGCTTTTTATCTGATAAGTGATGGATTTGCCGGATGTATTCTCTGCAAAGAGCGTGCCGGTGCCGGACAGGCAGTAATGGAAGAGATAATGGTTTCTGGCAGCAGGGCCGAAGGAGTGGGAGGGATCGCACTGCTCCCATCCGAACTGATACAGACCAAGATCGACAAAATTTTCACTGGGAAAAACCGAGAAGATCACTTCACTCATACATTCCTCCGTTCCGGGGCATCATGCTCCGCTCATTTGTGGACTTTGTTCAGGGTGACATCAATATTCAGCTTAAAGGGATTACGGTAAAAAGTAATCTGAACTGTTTCTTAACCTGATTATATACCAAAATGCTACTAAACTTCAATTAATTGGCATAAAAACAGCATTAAGGTATATAACATATAAAATAAGGCTATTTATGGATAGCAAAATGGTATGTTACAATGCAAATATCAAATCAGGGAAGGAGATATGCTATGTTAAGGAGGAAAGTAAAATACCTTGGCGCGGCGGTTTGCAGTGTTGCTGCAATGGCGGTTGCCGGGGGATGTGGAAACTCGGCTGGCGATGGTAAGGTTGAAGTTGAGATCGTTCAGTACAAGCCTGAGGCGGCCAACTATTTCACTGCTGTGGAAGAGGAATTCAACGCAACACATGATGACATCCGTTTAAAGATCAGTTCTCCCAATGATGCGATGACGATCTTGAAGACGAGATTCATCAGAGAGGATTATCCCGACATCATAGGAATCGGCGGAGACATCAACTATTCTTATTTCATGGATGCGCAGATCCTGGAGGATATTTCTGATTATGAAGGACTTGCGAATATTAATCAGGGATATCTGGAAATCGACGAGGCGCTTAAGTTTGTGCCCATTGAGGGAACTTATGCAGTGCCTTACGTGGCCAACGCGGCAGGAATTTTGTACAACAGGGATATGTTCGAGGAGCATGGCTGGACAATCCCGACAACCTGGGACGAATTACTTACTTTGTGTGACACCATTCAGGGAGAAGGAATCCAGCCTTTCTATTTCGGCTTCAAGGATACCTGGACCTGCCTTGCACCGTGGAATGCGATGGCGGTAGATCTGGCTCCGGCGGATGCATCCAAGCAGGTAAACCGCGGGGAGACCACATTTGCCAAAGAGTATCGGGAAGTGTCAGAGAAATATCTGGAACTGCTGCAGTACGGACCGGAGGATCCGTTTGCGTATGGCTATAATGACGCATGTACGGCGTTTGCAAGAGGCGAATCCGCCATGTATCCGATCGGAAGCTATGCGGCTCCGCAGATTCTGTCCGTGAACCCGGACTTAAATCTGGATTCTTTCGTTATGCCGGCCAATGACGCGGCGGACGGCAATACCCTGAATTCCGGTATTGACCTGCAGTTCTGCGTGACGGCAGGATGCAAGAACAAGGAAGCGGTCTATGAGGTGCTGGATTTCCTTTATGAAGATGAGAACATCCAGAAGTACATAGACGCACAGACGGCTATCCCCTGTAAGGACGGAGACTTCACGCTTCCTTCCATTCTGGACGGCATGACAGATTATATCACATCCGGCAATATGACGGACTATCAGGATCACTATTATCCGTCAGAGATGGCGGTGGATGCGCAGATTCAGACCTTCCTGTTAAATCAGGATGTGGACGCTTTCCTGGAGAAGTTTGATAAGGACTGGCTGCGGTACAACAGGGATATCATCCGGCTGGTACAGGATTATGAAAAGCAGCACGGAAACGCGAATTGACCGCGAATTAGTGAGAAAGGAGAGCATGCATAATGAAATTAGGAAAAAATGAGAGAAAAACAACATTTTTATTGATCACCATTCCGATTCTTGCCCTGTTTATCTGCTTCAATACCATTCCGCTGATCCGCGGTGTGATATACAGTTTTACGAATTTTAAGGGCTTCGGAAAGTATGACTGGGTAGGCTTTAGAAACTATATCGATCTGTTTTCGGATCTTCGTGTGGGCAAGTCCTACTGGTTTACGTTTAAGCTGGCGATCGTGACGACCGTTGTGGTTAATGTTTTAAGCCTGTTGCTGGCGCTGGCGCTTAACAGCTCCATCAAGGCCAAGAGCTTTTTCCGCGGTGCGTACTTTTTACCCAATATTCTGGGTGCGCTGGTTGTAGGTTACATTTTCAATTACTTCTTTACTTATATCCTGCCGGCTCTGGCAGACATGATCGGAATCGACGCGCTGCGCACCTCCATCCTGTCCAATCCGAGTGCGGCATGGATCGGTATCATGGTTGTCTGTGCATGGCAGGCGATCGCCATGAATACGATCATCTATATCTCCGGCCTGCAGACGGTGCCGGAAGACGTGTATGAGGCAGGCGGCCTCGACGGTGCGACAGGCTGGAAGCAGTTTAAATACCTGACTTTCCCGCTGATCATTCCCTTTTTCTCCATCAATATGGTTCTGTGCGTGAAGAACTTCCTGATGGTGTTTGATCAGATCATGGCTTTGACCAAGGGCGGCCCGGCGCAGAGTACGGAGTCTATCTCCTACCTGATCTACAACAACGGTATGTCGGGTGGACAGTTCGGCTTCCAGAGCGCCAACGCGGTTGTATTCTTCATCGTGATCGTGGCGGTTTCCGTGGCGCAGATGAAATTTTCCGGTAAAAAGGAGGAGCAGTTATGACAATAAAGAAAACAAACAAAACAGCGATGATCGTCCTGATCCTTGGGCTTTCCACGATCATCCTGCCGTTGTACCTGACGATAGTTATTGCATTCAAACAGCCCTCGGAAATGACCAACAGCATCAGCGGCATCCTGTCGCTGCCCAAAGCATGGAGCCTGAACAATTTCAGGGAAGCCATGGAGATCACAGATTTCTGGCGTTCCTTAAGCAACAGCTTACTGATCACGGTAGCGACCGTAGGACTGTCTATCGCGGTTCATTCCCTGATGGGTTATGCGCTGGGACGTAACAAGGCTCACAGCAAGTTCTACAGCTTCGTGTATCTGTTCATCGTCAGCGGTATGTTCGTGCCTTTTGCAATCCTGATGATGCCTCTGGCAAAACAGACGGCAGAGCTGGGACTGGCTAACTGGTTCGGCGTAATCCTGCTGTATGTAGTGTTCTACATGCCGATGAACGTACTGCTCTACTCCGGTTATCTGGTAAATATCCCGATGGCGCTGGAGGAGGCGGCGAAGGTGGACGGCGCTTCGACCTGGAGAACCTACTGGAAGATTATCTTCCCGATTATGAAGCCTATGCATGCGACGGTGGCGGTACTTACGGCACTGGCGGTTTGGAACGACGTTATGACACCGCTTGTTATCATGGCAGGTTCCGGACAGAATACACTGCCGCTGGCACAGCTTAACTTCCAGTCACAGTTCGGTACGAATTATAACCTGGCATTTGCGTCTTATCTGCTTTCGCTGGTTCCGATCCTGATCTTCTACATCGTATGTCAGAAGCAGATCCTGAACGGCGTTGTGAACGGAGCGGTTAAGTAAAAACAAAGTGAATAAAATGTAAAATTATGGTATACTTGGAGCAGCCTTATGGCTTGCTTCAAGTATATTGTATATCACAAAATATCCGTCCTGCCGTGTAATGATGTAAGGGGGCCGGATATCTATGACAGCGAGTCCGAAGGATGAACTGTTACCGCATAAGAAAGGCGAAAAACAGTAAATATAAGAAAAAGGTTGGTGCGGCGTATGGCAATTCTATTTCAAGAGGAAAAGCGGATCTTCACATTACAGACAAAGCAGACGACCTACCAGATGAAGGTAGATGATTTCGGGTTTCTTTTGCATCTGTATTATGGGACGAAGGTGTCCGGCGACATGGATTATCTTTTGACTTATTATGACAGGGGGTTTTCGGGAAATCCGAATGATGTGGGGAACAACAGGACTTATTCCATGGACGTTCTGCCACAGGAATATCCGACTTTGGGAACAGGAGATTACAGAAACAGTGCGTTAGTGCTGCGTGGTCATGACGAATCGGAGTGTTGTGATCTGCGGTATGCCGGATATGAGATCCGGGAAGGCAAGTATGAACTTGAAGGACTGCCGGCGGTGTATGCCGGGGAGAAGGAAGCACAGACGCTTAAGATCGTGCTGGAGGATAACGTGAGTAAGGTGCGCGTGCAGTTGTTGTACGGCGTGCTGGAAGACGAGGATATCATTACAAGAAGCGTGAAGATCACCAATTACGGCACAGCGTGTGTGGTTGTGGAGAAGGCGGCCTCGGCCTGTCTGGATTTTATCACGGGACAGTATGACCTGCTCAGTTTCTACGGAAGACATACGATGGAAAGGAATCTGCAGAGGATAAGGATCGGACATGGAAGCCACAGCATCGGAAGCCGCAGAGGCACTTCCAGCCATCAGTATAATCCGGCAGTCATCGTGGCAGAGAAGAACACCACGGAGAATACCGGGGACTGCTATGGTATGGTCTTTGTCTACAGCGGGAATTTTCTCTGTGAGGCGGAGCAGGATCAGTTTGACCAGACGCGTGTGCTGATGGGACTGCAGAGTGATCTTTTTCATTATCCGCTGGAATCCGGACAGACACTTGAGATTCCGGAGACGATTATGTGTTACAGCGACAGAGGATTTGGGGATCTGTCGGTGAAATATCATCGTTGTATCAGAAATCATATATGCAACGGAGCGCGCAGCAGGCGCACAACAGAAATGCAGGGAAATGGCAGCAGCGAGACGGGATTTGTGCCCCGGCCGGTGCTGGTGAACAGCTGGGAGGCGGCTTACTTTAACTTTACCGGGGAGACGATCGTGGAGCTGGCAAGAGAAGCGGCCGGACTGGGTATCGACATGGTCGTGATGGACGACGGGTGGTTCGGCAAACGCGAGGACGACAACAGCGGCTTGGGAGACTGGCAGGTCAATGAAAAAAAGCTGGGTTGCAGTCTGAGCGAGCTGGTGCGCAGAGTCAACGCGGAAGGTGTCAAGTTCGGTATCTGGATCGAGCCGGAAATGATCTCCGAGGACAGCGATCTGTACAGAGAGCATCCTGACTGGGCGATGCAGAATCCGGGCAGGAATCCGGCCAGAGGCAGGAATCAGCTGGTACTTGATTTTTCCAGGGAGGATGTGCGGGAGCATATTTTTGATCAGATCTGCAGAGTGCTGGATCAGGGCAATATCGAGTACATTAAATGGGATATGAACCGGAGCGTCACGGATTTCTATTCCGTGGAGAACAGACAGGGCAGGGTGTCCTATGATTTTGTGACCGGCCTGTATGATTTCATGGAGAAGCTTCTGGCCAGGTATCCGAAGCTGATGATCGAGGGCTGCAGCGGCGGCGGGGGCCGGTTTGACGCTGGAATGATGTATTATACACCGCAGATCTGGTGCAGTGATAATACGGATGCGCTGGACAGGCTGCGGATTCAGTACGGGACCTCTTTCTTCTATCCGATGTCTACGGTCAGCGCTCATGTGTCGGCGGTGCCCAATCATCAGACAGGCAGGATCACAAGCCTGCGCACGAGAGGCATTGTGGCTATGACGGGGGCTTTCGGCTATGAGTTGTCCTTAAGCAGGCTGAGTGCGGAAGAGAAAGAGGAGATCAGAGAGCAGATCAGGCAGTATAAGGAGTTTGAGCCGCTGATCAGCACGGGAGATTATTATCGTCTTTCAAATCCTTTTGAGGATGCCTGTGCGGCATGGATGTTTGTGTCAGCGGACAGGAAGCATATTCTGCTGCATGTGGTGATTTTGGAGAATCACGGCAATATGACCGTGAATTATGTACGGCTGAAAGAACTTCTGCCGGATGCCGTCTATGAGGAGGCAGCAAGCGGTAAGTGTTACTGCGGTTCTGCGCTGATGCAGGCGGGAATCCCGATTCCGGTGGAGATGGGAGATTATCGTGCATATCAATTTGTGTTTAGGGTTAAAGAATAGATCAAGGGATTAGAATTACAATTTGGGGAAAGAGAGACTGCCGTATCGGGTTGTATGACCGGTGTTGGCAGTCTTTTTTATGGGACCAGTAACTGCACTGCATATCTGAATTTGCGAGACGAATCTTGAAAATGATATAAGCTCGTTTTTATAATGCTTCAGGTTCGGGTACAGATTCTTCAAACAGTTGCATTAAATCATGGTTTGCACCTATATTTGTGACTTCAAAATGATTCAAACAAAAAGGAAGCCATGGTAATTCACGACTCATTTCCCGTATTAAATCAAAAATCTCCAAATCGGTTGTTTTATAGTTGGAATGATATCCTGAATACTGTTCATGAGTAAAATTTCTATTCAGAAGAAAATCCCGTATTTTTCCATATGCACCATTTGGGTTTGTTTCTGAAAAATATTCTCTTAAATCTTTTATGCAAAGATCAAAATATACTGCTTTGATATGTCTTGTTTCTCTTTTTGTCATTAAGCCACACTTAATCTTTTAGTATAATGGTACAAAACGTCTTCTATTGTATAGTCATTTTCATTTTCTCCATCGTCGCTGTTGTACCACACCCATTTTGTCACATAGTCCATAAACCATGTCTTTTCACGCAAAGAAGTGATAATATTACCAAAAGCGCCGTAATCCTTTGGATTACCATTTCCTGTAAAAGACATCGTCCCGTCAGCATCCTGCATCTGGTTGAATTTATATTTGGAAAAGGCCTGCTGTAATGCCTGGTAAATACTTTCCACACTATATTTCTTTTCTGCACGTATTTTTTCTTCATCCATTTTTATTTCTAATTTCAGCATAAATGTCTCCTGTTCACAATCAGTTACATTTTCCCGTATTTTTATTATATCTGATGTTGTTCAAAAATTCTACCATGATTTTTTATAATATTTAAAATAGGGCTGGCTGTAACAGCGGAAGATTGATACAATAAATAATAGAAGCCATAAATTCTATGATGTATTCAGGATTGATGATACAGGTGCTGTCAAAAAGGTGATGAGCAGATTGAGGACGAAAGGTGGAGAATCATGCAGGATTTTATCAAAATATCAAAATACGCAGGAATGCGCAATGACCTGGCACAGGCGGGAGGCGGTAACACTTCCGTGAAACTTGACGATCATATCATGCTTGTCAAGAGTTCCGGATTCCAGCTGGCGGATGTGAGTGAGCAGGCGGGATATTCCAGGGTGGATTACAGGAAGATCGTGGAATATTTCAGAGAATATGTGGAACCCTTTGCGGAGGATGTATTTACGGAGGAGAAGGGGAATCAGCTTCTGAAAGAGGCACAGATCGAGGGAGGGCGTGCTTCCATCGAGACATTCCTTCATGCGATTACCGGAAAGTATACGCTGCATTCTCACCCGCTGCTTGTGAATATCCTGACGGCGCGGGAAGATGCGGAGGAGATAGTGCATGAGCTTTTTCCGAAAGCTGTCTTTGTGCCTTACAGGAAGCCGGGTGCTGCGCTGGCGGAGGCTTATGACAGGATTTACCGTGCGAAAGAAGCGCAGGGAGCGGACGGGACGATCGTCTTTTTACAGAATCACGGACTGGTGGTCAGCGGGGACGACGGGGATACGGTAATCGAGAAGACGGAGCAGGTGTTGGCAAAGATCGCAGAGTATTTGGATCTGGATGACAGTGCATGCCGTGTGGCAACGGAACTTTACAGGGTGATCGGAGAGATTGAGGCGCTGGCGGGGAATATTGTCTATCTGTCGGAAAACCGTTATCTGTCGCAGGAATACGCAGGCAGCCATCTGGTGGAGCAGGGGATGTGGGAACATGCTTTTTGCCCGGACTGCGTAGTCTACGCAGGCAAGAAGCTGCTCTGGCTTAAGAAGGATTATGACAGGCAGGATATTCTGGATTTTATGCAGGCGCATGGTTTGCCGACACTTGTGTATTATGAAGGGCATTTCTACATACTGGCGGAGAGTGTGAAGAAGGCGCAGGAGATCGAGAATGTGATGAGCTTCGCTGCCAGAGTGCAGTATGGCAACAGGGGGCAGCAGATGTGCCTTTTAAGTGACGCACAAAAGGAGGAACTGCTCAACTGGGATGCGGAGAAATACCGCAGGCAGAAAGCGTAAGCTGGGAGCGGCAGTCAGGCTGGATGCTCTTTGAAGCGTCCAACCGCACAGGTGGAAAATTTCAGGACGAATATATATAGAATAAGGAAAGAGGAAATTAAGATGAATGTGATCATTCCGATGACGGGATATGGATCCCGTTTCGTGGCGGCGGGGTATCAGGAGTTGAAGCCTTTTATCAGAGTGTTGGGCAGACCGGTGATCGAGTGGATTGTGAAGGATATGTATCCTGCGGACGTTAATATTATCTTTATCTGCCGTGGTGAGCACCTGCAAAACGATCCGTCCATGCGGGAGAGACTGCTTTCACTTGTGCCGTCGGCGAAGATCGTTTCCATAGAGGATTGGGTAAAAAAGGGTCCGGTATACGATGTGCTGCGCGGATATAGAGAACTGCTTGCAAACGGCGGCATTGATGCTAAAGAGCCGTGTATCATCAATTACTGTGATTTTTTTATGCACTGGGACTATAACGCTTTTGCCGCGGAGGCTTCAGCGCGTGACTGTGACGGGGCGGTGCCCTGCTATTCCGGATTTCATCCCAATCTGCTGCCGAAGAAGAATTATTATGCTTCGTGCCTGACGGATGCAGATGATTATCTGATGGAAATCCGGGAGAAATACTCTTTTGAACAGGATAAGACGAAGGCGAAGCATTCCCCGGGCGTCTATTATTTCAAGAACGGTTCGGTGATGGAGAAGTACTGCCAGATGCTGACGGAGCATGAAGAATGTGCCATCAACGGAGAATATTATGCGTCCCTGCCCTATAATTTCATGGTGCAGGACGGCTTGAAAGTATGGGTTCCGGTCAATGTGGAATATTTCTGCCAGTGGGGGACGCCGGAGGACATGCAGGAGTTCGTCTATTGGACCGATCTGATCCGTGGAACCGGAGCCGGAAGAAATAATGAAAAGACGACGGCTGTTTTGCAGGCCGCCCAAACAGACCAGCCGGCAGCAGGCCGTATCCTGATCCCCATGGCGGGAGCCGGACAGCGTTTTGCGGATGCGGGTTATACGGTACATAAACCGGCGATCATGACAACGGACCGGCAGACAGGGCAGGAGAAGCCGATGGTGGTCTGTGCGACAGGGGATCTGCCTGGTGTGGCGGCGGATGGCAGTAATGTGATCTATGTGGACAGGACATTCCATAAAGCTGATGGAGTGGAGGACACGATCCGTGCCTGGTATCCGCAGGCGCAGTTTATTACGGTAGATCACCTGACGGAAGGGCAGGCATGTACCTGTATGCTGGCGGAGCCGTATCTGGATCCGGAAGAACCGCTTTTGATCGCGGGTTGCGATAATGGCATGGACATTGACCGGGCGGCTTTTGATGCGTTGACGAAAGAATGCGACTGTATTGTCTTTACCTACAGGCATAATGAGGCGGTGCTGGCCAATCCTGATGCTTATGGTTGGATGATTGCCGACGAAAATGGGAATATTACGGGTACATCAATCAAAAAGGCGATCTCGGATACACCGATGGAGGATCCGGCGGTCGTGGCTACTTTCTGGTTCCGGAGAGCGAGAGTATTTATAGAAGCAACGAAGAAGATGATCGCGGAGAATGACCGTATCAATGGTGAATTCTATGTGGATCAGACAGTGAAGCATGTGCTGGATTCAGGATATCGGGCAAAGATCTTTGATATCGACAGGTATGTAGGCTGGGGCACGCCGGCGGACTATGAGGGATACCAGAAAACGTGGAAATATTTCGAGGAATTCATGCGGCTGTATCATACCGCTGCGTTGTGATCCGTCGTCGATCATTGGTCTGCGCATGGATTGTCAGCCGGGTTCATTGTATAAAATATTTTCGGAGAGGCATAAGCATTTATGTTACAAAAGCTGGGGGCGTTTGGTTTTGAGAAGAACTATCGTAAGCTGTTAAAGACGGCCATCGTGATGACCGTCTTATTAAAGTTACTGTTGATGGGGCTTTTTTCGTCAGATTATCAGGATCTGATGTTCATTCCTTTTGTACAGTGTTTTCTTGGCGGTGAAAATCCATATCAGTATTATTACGACCATCAGCTGCTTTCTTCCTTTCCCTATCCGCCGGTCATGCTGTTTGTGGAGAGTGCAGGGGGAGTTTTGGTCACGGTACTCGGGAGTTTTCCGGTTTTTGTCAGGAACCTGGTTTTTAAGCTGCCGATGCTTGTCATGGATCTTCTGGGCTTATATTATCTGATGCGTATTTCCAGATCGCGGCGTAAGTATATACTGGTACTGTATTTCATGTCTCCGATCATTTTGTATGCGGCTTATATGCATGGGCAGCTGGATCTGATTCCGACGGTCTTCCTGATCATCGCGATGTATTATCTGACGGAAACGGGTATATCTACGGGGCGGATCACAGCCAGTGAATGGAAGTATATGCTGTTTGTTACACTGTCTTTGGCATCGAAATTCCATATTTTATCGGTGCTTCCTCTGTTTTTTCTTTATATCTTAAAGAAGAAAGGCTTTAAAAAGGCAGTAGTCATGACCGGTTTGCCAACGCTGTTCACGGCGTTGATTGTGGCTCCCTTCTGGGGAAGTGGGTTTATCAGTATGGTACTGCTCAATAAGGAGCAGAGCGCCATAGACAATGTTTTTCTGGAATATGGAAGTTCCCATCTTTTACTGTCGATCCTGGTGCTTTTGATCATCTATTTTCAGGCTTTTCATGTCAATCAGATGAACAGGGATCTTTTGATCAGTATGACGGGGCTGTTGTTTTCGGTCTTTTTGGGGTTTGTTCCGGCGATGCCGGGATGGTATATGTGGGTGGTGCCCTTTTTCATGCTTTATCTGGCAGGATTGATGGAGAACAGAGCGAAGATGGTCATGGTCTACGGAGGATTTAATCTGTTTTATCTGATCTATTACCTGTTTTTTCATGGAACACAGTTTACGGATCTGTCGATTCTGGGCAGAGGGCTGGATGGGCTGAAATATACGGACAAGGATCTGCACGATATCTTTTTTACATTGATGGTGGGTGTATTCCTGATTCTGGTGGTGTCCATGTATCTGTACGGTGTGAACAGCAATTCGTTCTACAGAAGGCGGAGCTGCCCCTTTACGATCGGTATTGCAGGTGACAGCGGGGCGGGTAAGAGCCGGCTGTTAGTGATGTTGGGAGAGCTGCTTTCGGAGGATCATATCCTGAATATTGAGGGAGACGGCGATCATAGATGGGAGCGGGGAAACGCTAACTGGAAGGCGATGACGCATCTGAATCCGCGTGCCAATTATCTGTACAGGCAGGCGGAGGATCTGCGGGTGCTGCGTGGCAACAATGCGGTAAAGCGGGCGGATTACGACCATAACACGGGTACCTTTACTGCCAAGAGAAAGTTGACGCCAAGGCCATATATCATTATGTGCGGACTGCATTCCCTCTATCTGCCGCAGATGAGACAGGTGCTGGATATGAAGATTTATCTGGATACGGACGAGGCGCTTCGATGTTATTGGAAACTGGGAAGAGACCAGGGAGACCGGGGACATGACAGGGAAGAAGTGATGGCGCAGATCGATAAGCGTCGTGCGGATGCGGAGAAATACATCTGTCCGCAGAAGCAGTATGCCGACCTTGTGATCCGATATTTCGATGAAGGACTGGCAGAGGACGGCACCAGGAAAGAAGGTTCTTTGGAAGCGGAGCTTGGTGTGGAGTTCATGATGGATGTGCGGATCAACGCGGAACCTATCCTGGCGCTTTTACAGGAACAGGGAGTGCGAAGCCAGCTTTCATATGATGATCTGCAGCATCAGAGGATCCTGTTTCAAGCCGGGGATCTTAAGGCGGATAAGAAAGTCTGGGAAAAAGTCGCGCATACGGCGATCGTGCAGATCGAGGATCTGGCGGGTAACGGGATCGTGTGGGAAGACGGGATCAATGGCGTGGTGCAGTTGATGCTGATGGCGGT
>OFFK01000741.1_pt1 | contig 26615 bp, 15 predicted proteins | sample 1521361 | NCBI WGS metagenome assembly OFFK01 (sample SAMEA3504096, study PRJEB24116) | mouse gut metagenome | biome: mouse gut; feature: mouse-associated habitat; material: faeces | place: Denmark | collected 2011 | reverse complement strand
TTATGGCGGACAAATTTTTGGAGTCCGCGGAGATGGATGAATTGAGAGAGGTGATTGGAATGACACGGTTGGGACAGATGCTGGTAAATAGAGGAATCGAACAGGGAATGGAGCGGGGAATCAAACAGGGAATGGAGCGGGGAAAATTAAAAATTGCCCAAAATCTGATCGGACTTCTGGATGACCAGACTATTGCAGAAAGGACGGAACTTCCGCTGAAAACGGTACTGGAATTAAAAGAGAAAAAGGAATCAGAACCTATGGTGTAGTATAAATATGGTACTTGAAAGCCACGGACTTCTAAAAAGAGGTCTGTGGTTTTTCTTTTGGCAGGAGATACAGGAAATCTGTAGGCGGCGGATTTTCTTGTGTTTTTCAAAAGCAAAGAGATGAAAGAGAGGCAGGCTGCTTAAAAACTGATTCTGGCATTCACGTGCAAGGAGCCTTTGATAACAAATTCTATCAATAAAAAAGTGCTAAAATTTACAAATCCATATAATATTTTACAATATTTCGTCTCCCTTTTTTCCTATAATATTCCTGAAAACACGGCAGCAAATATATACAGGCATGTAATATGAGCACTCGGAAGACAGGAGGAGCATGCAATGGGCAGAAAACCATTGGGAAAAGATAAATACGGCGTTCAAAAGGTCATGCATCTAAAGGATTACTTTGGGGACGCAATGGGGCAGTTTGCACTAAATGCAATGTCAACACTGGCAGGACAGCTTACTTATTTTTATACGGATAAGATTGGAATGGCTGCCGGGGCTGTTGCTATGATGTTTCTGATCTGCAAAATAATAGACGCATTTACGGGATTGGTCATGGGAAATATCGTGGATCATACAAAACCGGGAAAGGAAAGATATCGTCCATGGATCTTGAAAGCCGGGATTCCGGGAGGGATCATGGTGGTTCTGATGTTTACCGTGCCAAAGACAGGAAATACAGTTGAACTCGTCTATGCCATGATTACAAATATTCTCCTGACAGCCGTATTTTATACTGCAATGGCAATCCCATACAGTGCACTCATGACAGTCCGTACAAACAGCCAGGAAGAACGGAGCATTATGGGAACGTGGAGGACAGCCGCCGGATACGTTGCAGGCTCCATTTTTGTAATTGGAATTATCCCGATCACAAACGCACTGGGCGGAAATCAGAGCGCATGGATCAAGTTTGGATTTGTAATTGGAATTTTGGTCATTCTTGCTTCTGCCATCGCATATGCAACAAGCCGCGAAACGGCAACGGAGTCAGGAACGGCTGTGGAAGTGACAGAGCAAACGGAAGAAGAAGTGGTCCCTTTTCTGGAAGCAATTGGGAAACTCTTTCATAATAAATACTGGGTAATTGTTCTGGTAATGAATCTGACGGCGTCTGTTATTTATGGAGTTGTGGCCGGGTCCGGTGCTTATTATTGTAAATGGATTTTTGGAAATGACAATCTGGTCGGAATCCTGGGTGCAATCGGAATGATACCTACCGTGTTGGGATTTATACTGGTTGGACCAATGATTAAGAAGCTGGGTGTTGTAAAAACATTGCTGCTGAGTTTTGGATTAGGAATCGGCGCAAATATCCTGCTTCTTTTTACCAGAGAAAGTTTTTTCTGCTATGCGTTATTTGGAAGTATCACAACCTTTGCGACCATCCCTGTGATGTGTCTGACCGGTGTGATGACTGCAATGAGTATTGATTACAACGAATATAAATATGGAGTGAAAATGGTAGCGACTTCAAACAGTGCATCAGGCTTTGGCGGAAAGCTGGGGAGCGGGATTGGTACATCCCTGATCGGCTGGCTTCTTGCTGCCGTAGGGTATGATTCAACACTTGCGGCAGCGACAGAAGCCACCAAAACGGCGATTTATGGATTTGCGATTGTGATACCATTTGTTTTGTTTATATTTTTGTGCATCCTTGTCAGTAAATTTGATCTTGAAAAGTTACTCCCCGGAATGAAAGCGGAAGCTGCAGCAAGGAAATCTGACATGGCAAAGGCTGTACGGCAGTAAACAGAGTACAAAAAGGCAGTCAGACTATATTTTTGTCTGTTTCCTATACTGAAGAGGCGTCATGCCGTACTGCTTCTTGAATACATTTTGAAAATAGGACTGGCTGGAAAAGCAGAGATAACTGCTGATTTCTGCCAGGCTTTTCTGGCTGTAGGTCAGAAGGCTTTTCGCTTCTTCCAGTTTGCAGCGCATAATATAAGCTCCCATGCGGATTCCCAGTTCCTCTTTGAAATGCTTCATCATATAGGAGCTGCTCCTGTTTACATAGGCGGAAGCATCTTCGATGGTGATCGCCTCATTCGTGTGCTCACGGATAAAGGACATGCATTTGTAGACGTCGGGTGAAATGCCCTCCGGAATATGGACTTCTCCGGCACGCTGGCAGAAGTCCAGAAGCATAATGTACATCAGCTGCCGGATTCGTTCAATCGTCTGAAGCTGTTCGCATTCCTGAATATAATAATCTATGAGCCGATACGTCTTTTCTATGTCTATCCCCCCGGGGATTGCCCCCATGATCCCTGCTTTTGTTACTGTGCCGATAAACAGATTCTTTTCATTGCGCAGGGGGGAGGATGCCAGTGTCCCTTCTTTCAGCTGGGGACGTGTGGCAGAGAGAAATTTCTTTAATTTATTGACGTCACCATCTCTGATGAGCTGGTATAATTCCTGTTCAAAATAATAGGTGTTGTGCTCCTTCTCCTCTTCCTGTGCTTCTGCCATTCGGTTTGTGTGCCTCTCTTTACGCGTCCAGGTAATCATGTCTTCCTCTGAGAAAAGCTGATCCAGATCTGCCGGTTTGCGGTTCAGGCACTGATATAAAAACGCAAGGTACTGGGCGAACTGTATTTGGCTGAGCCGCGGAATGGTATAAAGCATTTCAATGAACTGCTCCCGGTATTCAAGAGATACAGACGCCTCCTTTACTGTCTGGCGGATAATATCATCTGTGAGCGGCACGTTGAAAACCGGCCCTAAGACCAGGTTATATCCGGTATCTTCAATGAGAATCCGTCCATACTCAAGATCGGGAGAATCTCCGCAGAAGCAGGGATTGTTCTGCTCTATGGGGGGCAGGTCGCGGTAATACAAAAGCGGGATGTCCAGGATATCGTTTAAGGATGAGTAGACAGCCTGGTTGTCTTTCAGCAGGGTGGCTGGGATATTTGTTGCGGAATAGAAACTCTTGCAGAGAGCGATGTAATCCATGTCCATAAATCCGTCTCCTTCTTTCCTGTGATATATCCTTTATTCTACAATTATAAGAAGAATTTTGCAATATCTAAACCCTTTGTGATGCTATGATAACTCAAAAACCAGGAGGACATAGAATGAACAAAGAAAGTGAAAATCAACAGGACACTGTTTATACAGACATTTCGAAAAGCCCGGCAAAGAGGGCGGCGGCTCTTCTACAAGAATTGACGCTTGACGAGAAGATGGCGCAGCTCGGATGTATCTTTCCTTTTGGCGAAAATTATGATGATATGGAGCGGCAGGCGGCGGAGATGCCATACGGAATCGGTCAGGTCAGCACACTGGAGATGCGGAGGATACGCACGCTGGACGAGGCGGCTGCCTGGCAGAGAAAGATGCAGGAGACGGTGATGCGGCAAAGTCCCCATCGCATCCCGGCAATCTTTCATATGGAAGGATTATGTGGCGCATTTATTCAGGAAAGTACCAGTTTCCCCGCGGGAATCGCCCGGGGGTCTGGTTGGAATCCGGAACTGGAAGAAGAAATTGCCCGTGTGGTTGCCAGACAGGAAGCGGCCTGCGGAATCACCCATATTCTTGCGCCTGTGCTTGATATCTCCAGAGATTCCAGGATGGGCAGACAGGGAGAAACCTATGGGGAGGACCCGGCGCTTGCGTCAGCCCTTGGAGCAGCGTATACAAGAGGGATTCAGACCACGCAGACGGATGGAAGAAAACCGGAAAGCGTGGCCAAACATTTCCTGGGATTCCACAATTCTCAGGGTGGAATCCACGGAACCAACAGCGATACGCCGCCCCGGCTTTTAGAGGAAATTTACGGCAGGCCGTTTCAGGCGGCGATTGCCTGTTCCGGTTTGAAGGGAATCATGCCCTCTTATAATTCCATTGACGGAGAACCTGTGTCTGTCTCCAATCGTCTGCTGACAAAGCTTCTGCGGGAGCGTATGGGATTTGAAGGTCTGTGCGTCAGCGATTACGGCGGTATCAGCAATGCCCACGAAGTACAGCATATCGGAGAGAACATGGCAGAGGCAGGGCTTCTTGCCATGGAGGCAGGGATGGATATGGAGATGCCCAGGGCAGCAGGATACAGTGACGGACTGAAAGAGCGGTTTCGGACTGGGCAGACGGATATGGAAATCCTGGATCATACTGTACGAAAAGTCCTGGAGGCGAAGTTCAGGATGGGGCTCTTTGAGCATCCGTTTTCCATGGAAGGCAGGGCGCTCCGCGAGGTCTTTGAAAATGAACAGGGCGTCCGGCTTTCCCTCAGGTCTGCAAGAGAGTCCATGATCCTTCTGAAAAATAACGGGGCGCTTCCTCTTTCCGGCGGAATCCGGAAACTGGCTTTAATCGGCCCCCATGGAAACTGCGCCCGCAAATTTTTCGGAGGATATACTCATCTTTGTATGATGGAATCGGTCTATGCTGTGTCAAGTTCCATTGCAGGCGTGGAAGGGAGCCCGGAATCCGGCAGAATCGCAGGACAGGAGCTGCCGGACGGGGAGCCGGTGAGATACGTGCCGGGTACGAAGATCCAGTCCGATGAGGCGCGGTTGTTTGACGATATCCTTCGTCTGCAGAAACCGGGATGCAGAAGCCTTCTGGATGAATTAAAGATACGGATGTCGGATACCGAAATCATTTATTCTTATGGCTATCCCGTGGCAGGCAGGGACGAGAGCGGATTTGAGGAGGCATTAAAGGCAGTGCAGGACGCGGACGCAGTGATCCTGACTCTCGGCGGGAAACACGGTACCTGTTCCATGGCTTCTATGGGGGAAGGAATTGACGCAGCGGATATCAACCTGCCAAAATGTCAGGAGAAATTTATACGGGCGGCGGCAGAGTACGGAAAGCCTCTGATCGGAGTGCATTTTGACGGGAGACCCATTTCCAGTGACGCGGCAGATGAATGTCTGGACGCGATCCTGGAGGCATGGAGTCCGGCAGAGGCAGGAGCACAGGCAGTGGCAGATGTTTTGCTGGGGGCATATAATCCGGGCGGGAAACTTCCGGTGTCTGTAGCTTACAGTGCCGGACAGATTCCGGTTTACTATAATCATCCAAACGGTTCTGCGTGGCACCAGCAGGAGAGTATCGGATTTGTCAACTATGTGGATCTGCCCCATACGCCGCGATATTATTTCGGCCATGGGCTTTCTTACACCCACTTTTCTTATATGGATTTGGAGATCTCAAAGGCAGAACTGGGTGCGGAAGAAGAATTGTACATTGGCTGTACCGTGGAAAATACCGGAGACCGGGAAGGCGACGAGGTGGTGCAGCTTTATCTAAGCGACCGCTTTGCAAGCATGACAAGACCAGTGAAAGAACTTGCCGGATTTAAACGGATTCATATTATGCCAGGGGAAAAGGTCCGGGTGAGATTCACAGTCCGGGCAGACCTGACGGCGTTCCTTGACAGGAGCATGCGGTGGAAAGTGGAAAGCGGAGACGTGGATGTGGAGATTGGAAGTTCCTCTGCGGACATCCGGTTAAAAGGAGAATACCGGATTACGGAAGACCGGTGGCTGTGCGGTTCGGAAAGGGCTTTTTGTGCAGAGGTTCAGACATATCATCTAAAAGACAGATAAAAAGGAGAATGAACATGAAATATTATTGCAATCCACTGAATGTAAATTATCGTTATCAGTTTAATCTGGAGCCGGATCGTCAGGCCCCATCTGTTTCAAGGGAGGCGGCAGATCCAACGCTTTTGTATTATCAGGGAAAATATTATATATTTGCTTCTATGACGTTGGGCGTGTGGGTATCCGAAGATCTGGTGACATGGGAGAACCATCGTCTGCCGGACAATCTTCCGCTCTATGATTATGCACCGGATGCGCGGGTGCTGGGGGACTATGTGTATTTCTGCGCTTCCAAAGCCAGCCAGAACTGTGATTTCTATCGGACGAAGGATGTACTCAACGGCCCTTATGAAAAGATTCCGGGGAGCTTTGCGTTCTGGGACCCCAATCTGTTTTCTGACGAAGACGGAAAAGTGTATTTTTACTGGGGATGCTCGAATGAAACACCCATCTGGGGAACAGAACTGGACCCTGAAACGATGCAACCGGTGGGGGAAAAGAAAGTATTAATTACAGGAGATCCATATACCAGAGGATACGAACGCTTTGGAGAAAATCACTGCAAGATGCCTTGCTCAGAAGAAGAGATTGAAGTTCGCTACCAGGAATTTTTAAAGCAGGTCCATGCATCCGGGAAACAGATATCGGCGGAAATGGTTCCTGTCATTAAGGGGATATTTTCAGATAAGCCATATATCGAAGGCGCCTGGATGGACAAACATCATGGAAAATATTATCTCCAGTATGCCTGTCCCGGCGCGGAAATGAATGTCTATGCAGACGGCGTCTATGTCTCAGATCACCCGCTGGGACCATTTGAACCGGCAAAGAATAATCCATATTCCTATAAACCGGGCGGATTTATACCAGGAGCCGGACATGGCTCTACCATGACAGACGCCCGGCATAATCTGTGGCATACATCCACCATGAGAATCAGTATGAACCACAAATTTGAGCGGCGTGTAGGACTGTGGCCGGCAGGGTTGGATTCGGATGGGGAATTATTCTGCAACCAGAGATATGGCGACTGGCCCATCGCTGTGGAGGAAGGACAGATGGACCCGTGGAAAAATCCCCAATGGTATCTGTTAAGCTACGGGAAAAAAGCGACGGCCTCTTCCTTCCAGGAGGAAAAAACGCCGGATCTGGCCGTTGATGAAAATGTGCAGACATGGTGGCGGGCAGCCACGGCAGAAGAAGGAGAATGGTTACAGGTTGACCTGGGATCATGTAAGGAGGTTCACGGAGTTCAGATCAACTTTGCGGATGACCAGATTGACGTGCCGATTTCAGGAACTTTATCCGGCGAGCAGAGGAACCGCTATATTGAAGAAAAAGATGATGTGACGCGTTGGTTTTTAGAAGGCTCCAAAGACGGCGTGCACTATGAGATGATTGAGGATAAGTCGCAGGCAGATACCGATTTGCCCCATGATTTTATTGTGTTGGAAGAGGGGAAAGAGTTCCGCTATGTCAAACTGACAGTCCTGGAAGTGCCCTATCATCAGCCAGCATGTATATCCGGCCTGCGTATCTTCGGAAAAGGACACGGGGAAAAAGCACAGAAACCGGAATTTCAGGCTGTGCGGACGAGCGATTTGGATATGATGGTTACGATCCATCCGCAGGAAAATGTGGTTGGATACAATATCCTCTGGGGGACAGATCCGCAGAAGCTGTATCACAGTTATATGATCTTTGATACAAAGCAGAATATCGGCGCTTTGGTAAAAGGGGAAACATACTACGTGCGTGTGGACGCGTTCAATGAAAATGGAATTACGGAAGGGACAGTACAAAAAGCAGATAAACAATAAAACAGATAAACAATAAAACAGATTCAGAAAGGAGATCCAATGAAAAAACAGTTATTTCATACCGGGTGGACGATTTCGAGACAGCCGGGAAAATCCATGGTGGAGGCGATGATGTCTTCTGAGGAGGAGAAAGAGCCGATTGTTCTGCCATACGACGCAATGATCCACGAAGCGGTGGCAAAGGACACCAAAAATGCAGGACAGACCGGCTATTATCCGGGAAAGATGTACTATTATACGAAAGAATTTGAGGCGCCGCAGGATTGGGAAGACAAGCTGGTACAGTTGGAATTTGAAGGCTCTTACGGCAAAACACTGATCTATCTCAACGGAGATTATGTAGGAGAACAGAAATACGGATATACCAACTTTTATGTCACCTTAAACGACTCTCTGAACTATGGAGGAAACAATCATCTGGAGGTAGTCGTTAACAATGAACAGGAAAAAAATTCCAGGTGGTACAGCGGAAGCGGACTTTACAGAAATGTACAGATGTATGTGGCAAATGAAGTCTATATTCCGGCAGACGGCGTGCGAATCCAGACACCGGAAGTTTCCGGGGATGAGGCGGTCATAGATGTACAGATCAAGCTGAATAACCGGGGGCTGAAAAAACATGCTGTCAAAGTGGAGGTTACGATATCAAACCAAAACGGAGGGATGGAAGCAAAGCGTGTATGTCCGGTTACACTTTTTGCGGACGGAACAGAACACATCGAGCAGCGTCTGGTGATTCAGAATCCAAAGCTGTGGAGTGTGGAAGAACCCAATCTGTATCAATGCAAAATTCAAATTCTGGAAGGAAATAAGGTCTGGGATGAAGCAGGGGATACGTTTGGAATCCGGACACTTCGTTTAAACCCATATTCCGGACTTTGCGTAAACGGAGAACCTGTAAAATTAAGAGGAGCCTGCATTCATCACGACCACGGCATCATCGGAGCCGCAGAGCTGAGGGATGCCGAAACGCGCAAGATCAAAAAATTAAAAGAGGCGGGCTTTAACTGTATTCGAATGGCGCATCATCCTGCGGGAAAGACACTGCTGGAGGTCTGCGACCGTGAAGGAATGCTGGTGATGGACGAATTTTCTGACATGTGGACCCGCACAAAAAATGCCAACGATTTTGCAAATGATTTTCATGAAAACTGGGAACAGATCCTGGAAGCCATGGTTGCCAAAGACTATAATCATCCAAGCGTCATCCTGTATGGGATGGGAAATGAAATTCAGGAGGCAGGAACACCGAAAGGAGCGCAGACAGGACGGAAAATTCACCAGAAGATCAAGAGCCTGGATTCTGCAAGATATACCACAAACGCTGTAAATGGTATCTTTGCGTGCGGGGACCGGTTCATGGAAGTAGTCGGCCAATCCATGCAGCAGCTGGGGATTCCCATTCCGGACATGCAGCAGGCAGCACGAGACGGGCAGCAGAGCAGTGAACAGCAAAGCAGTGCGCAGGGCGGAAGCGACGCTCTTAATTCTATGATGAGCGTTATGGTCGGACCGCTTGCAGACGCCATTGCATTGCATCCGATCATGACAGAGATGACGGAAGAATTTATGGAGACAATGGATGTTGCAGGATATAACTATCTGACCGGAAGACATGCTAAGGAGCATGAACTTTATCCGCATCGTGTTGTTCTGGGAACAGAGACATTTCCCGGTGATATCGCGAATCTCTGGAAAACGGTACAGGAAAACACCCACGTGATCGGCGATATGACATGGACGGGCTACGATTATCTGGGAGAAGCAGGTATTGGAATTTTCCATTATGACGGTGGAGTGAACTTTCAGGCCATGTATCCGGAGCGGGCGGCTTATATTGGCGATCTGGACATTCTTGGAAACCGCAGGCCGATCAGCTACTATCGGGAAATAATATATGGATTGCGGAAAACACCCTATATCGGCGTGGAACGTGTGAACCGATATGGAAAAAACATCGGGCAGACACCGTGGATGTGGAAAGACAATATTGCAAGCTGGACCTGGAACGGATATGAAGGAAAACCGGCGGTCATAGACGTGCTGAGTGATGCCGATGAAGTGGAGTTATTCTTGAACGGCGTTTCCAAGGGAAGAAAAGCAGCCGGAAAAGCCAACGACTATATGGCTGTATTTCAAATTATATACGAACCCGGGGAATTAAAAGCCGTTGCAGTGCGGGATGGAAAAGCCTGTGAAAGTTTTGCTTTGAACACAGCAGGAAAGGCAGAAAAACTTTCCATTGACACAGACCGGACAACTATGGAAGCAAATGGGCAGGATCTTGCCTATGTCATGATCGGACTGCAGGATGAGGCCGGAAACCAAAACTTATGGGAAGAAAAGGAGATTGCGGTACAGATCGAGGGAGCCGGAAGCCTTGCCGGATTTGGAAGCGCAGAGCCATCCTGCGAAAGAAGCTATTTTGATACCGTATGTAAGACTTATGACGGTTATGTCATGGCTGTAATCCGCGCGGGACTGGAACCGGGAACCACCACCCTCACGGTATCAGCAGAAGGCTTGGAACCGTTAACGATCAGTATAGAGGAAATATAAAAAATACAGAAAAAGCAGGAGGATATGACAATGGGATTTCTGAGAGATTTTCTATGGGGGTCAGCAAGCTCTGCCTATCAGATTGAAGGAGCCTATGATGAAGACGGGAAAGGAATGGGAATTTGGGACGTCATGTCTGAAGGTCATACTGCCCATGGCGAAAATGGAAATGTTGCGTGCGACCACTATCACCGCTACAAAGAAGATATTGCACTGATGAAAAAAATGGGGTTGAAATCCTATCGTTTTTCCGTGAGCTGGCCGCGTATCATGCCGGAAGAAGGAGTCGTCAACCAGAAAGGGGTTCAGTTTTATCAAAATCTTGTAAACGAACTAAAAGAAGCCGGGATCGAACCGCTCTGTACGCTGTTTCACTGGAATCTGCCAATGTGGATACAGGAAAAGGGAGGCTGGCGCTTTAAAGGGATCAGCGATGCATTTGCCGCATACACAAAAATTGTGGTAAAGGCGCTGTCCGGCGAGGTTGCTTACTGGATGACAGTCAACGAGCCTGCCGGATTTGTGGGAAACGGCTATGTGACGGGAGCGCATGCACCCTTTGAGAATCATCTGTCCGATATTGACCAGATAGGAACGATTCTCCCTCCAATCTGCAAAAATGTATTGTTGTGCCACGGTAAGGCAGTACGGGCCATTCGAAACAATGCGGTGAGGAAACCAAAAATTGGAATGGCATTGAACGGTTCTCTGATCCTTCCGTGGGAAAAGAGCGACGCAGGAATTGAGGCTGCGAAACAGGCGACGTTTTCGGATGAAACTGGATTTTCAGGGATTGATTTCTGGGCAGGGCCGATGATTCACGGAACGCTTCACCCGATGCTGGCGCCGTTTATCAGTAAAGAGGAACTGGAAATCATCCGGCAGCCTCTGGATTTTATGGGATACAACTGTTACAACGCCGATAATTACAGCGAGTATGCAGGTCCAAACCCTGCCGTTTATCCGGGCATGCCGCGGACCGCAATGGAATGGCCGATTACGCCGGATGCACTTTACTGGGCAATGAAATTCTTCTATGAAAAATATCAGCTTCCTTTGCTAATCACAGAAAACGGCATGGCCAACATTGACTTTATGATGTCCGATGGCTGCGTACATGACCCGCAGCGAATCGAGTATCTGAAAATGTACTTACATGGATTAAAGCGGGCAGTAGAGGAGAATATTCCGGTTATCGGATACCAATACTGGTCTGTCCTCGATAATTTCGAGTGGGCAGAGGGATATGACAAACGCTTTGGCCTGATTTATGTCGATTTCCAGACACAGAAACGAACCATGAAAGATTCCGCATATTGGTATGCAGATGTGATAGCAGGTAACGGAGAGAATTTATAAAGAAAGGAAAGAAATCAGATGAAGTGGATACCTATTTTTACAATGTGCCAGACAACCCAGAGAAAGATTTATGAACAGATGCGTTCCCAAATGGGAGAGGAACAGATGAATGACCAGTCCGCTGCCCGTACTGTTCGTCTGATCCTGCCGGTCAGCGTGACAGGGAGCAGACTGCGGCTTTGCTTTAAAAACGCGGATCTCCAGACAGGGGAGATCCAGAGGATCGTCATTGCAAAATGCACAGAAAGCGGCCAGATCGCAGAAGGGACGGCTCAGACGGTCACTTTTCAGGGGGAGAGCTATCTGACGGTAGAAGGGCAGGGAAGAAAAACAAGCGACAGTCTCCGTATAAATGTAAAAGCAGGAGAGTATCTGGCAGTATCTGCATATAGTGAAAGCATGAATCTGAGCGTCAATTCGATCGAGGCTATGATGATCCAGTCAGAGCCGGGAGATCTCTGCGATGTGACATTTCAGAACGTTGATCCGACCCCGGAGTTTATGCGTCAGAGAGGGTTGTATATGTCGCCTCAGTTTCCGATGCTTTCCATGATTGAAATAGAAACCGAAGAAGCGGAGCCGACGGTGATCGGCTGCCTTGGCGACAGTATTACACAGCAGGGATATTGGTTTTATCCTTTGTTAAAAAGGATATGCCGGGAGATACCGGAAAAAGCGGTTCTGCTGAACGCAGGGATAGCAGGAAACCGTCTTTGCAAAGACTCGCCTGAAAATTACGGCACACTGTTTGGAAGTGCAGGTGTTAAGCGGATCGAGGAGGACATCTTTGAGATCCCATATATAAATACAATCATTTTCGCATTGGGAATTAATGATCTGATGAGCGGGGAAAGTGAGTACGATTCTAAACCTTCGCCCTCTGCTGAGGAATTTGGCCGGGCATGCCGGCAGGTGGCAGAACGTGCGGGGAAAGCAAACATCCATACGGTGGCGTATACACTGTATCCGGCTTTTATCGATTCGGATACTGAAATAGGAAAGAAGAGAGAAGCTCTGTTCCATGCGTACAATGATGAGATCCGAAGGGCCGGATTCGATAAAGTGATCGAACTGGACCCGATCCTGAAAGATCCGGACGGATGTCAGAGATATAAGGAAGGCATGTCACAGCCGGACGGACTGCATTTAAGTGATAAGGGAGGAGCTGTGTTGGTTGAGACGCTTTGCCTGGAGGATCTGGAGCATTGATTTGAAACGGATGGGTGAAAAGTGAAATGGCACAAAAATTTTTTACAATGAGTTTTGACTTTCCGGATGATCCGTTAAAGTACCAGCCAACGGTATGGATGATTGAGAAAAATCTGTTTGACTTGGCGGATCAGTTTCTGGAATCAGAGCCGGACGAGGATCAGCTATTTTATGTATGGGGACATGGATATGAATTAGATTTTGGAACCCGAAGGTGTAACTGGTACTGTTTTGAAAAATTTTGTGACCGGATAGCGGGAAGAAAAGACATTCTTTATTGTGATAATAAAACAGCATTTCGGATGCATGAAGAACAAAAAAGAAGAATATCGGAGGTGGAAAATGAAAAATCTGACGCAGATCAGAAATGATAATGGTATTCGTTTTTAGAGAAAAGACAGAAGAATAGAAAATAATATGGTATAATTCTTATGTTGCTCACCGACACCCGCAACAGGGAGGAGGTGTCAATGTTGGAATTTCTTACATCTTTTTTCCTCGCCGTTCTGGGCGGTGTAGCTTGCCACTACATCATCAAATGGTTAGACGGTGACGACAAGGGCAACAGTTAGCCTAGTGGGTGCTTTGCCACTATAAAAGAAAAGAAGAATCCCTCGACTGTATTGCCGTACGGTCGAGGGATTTGTTTCTTCGTCAACGTGGACTTCTTACATCTTTTTGCCTATAGGCATTATAGCATATGCAGAAATCTTTATCAATATACTTTTAACAATTTAAAAATTTATCCTTATCTGGCATTAACCAAGAAAGACAGTAAAACTTGATACTAAATGAATCAACATTTTGAAAACGAGGAAATAAATTAAAACATAAAACGCTATATTACAATATGGAAACGAATATTACAATATAAATCAAGAAATCCGTATTAAACTTCTCTTATAACCTGAATCACAAAAAAAGGAGGAGATAAACGTGAGACAGAAATTTCGGATTCACAAGGCGGAATCGAACAAGGGGGTGCTGGATTTCTCACATCTTCTGGATGCGCCGGCCGGAAAGCACGGGTTTGTTGAGTCAAGGAACGGACACTTCTATTTTGAAGACGGGACCCGCGCCAGGTTTATAGGATTTAACGTAGCAGCACGGTCTAATACACCGGATCATGTGACTGCGGATAAAATGGCAGAGCGTTTTGCCAGCATGGGCGTCAACATTATCCGTCTGCATGCGGCGGACGGCCCCATCGGGGACGAACCGGGAAGCTGGAGCAGCTGCAGGGAGGCGCCGCTTATCGATTATGAAAGCGGCAGCAGCAGGAAATTCCATAAGGAAGGTCTGGACCGTTTTGATTATTTTGCCGCAAAGCTCAAGGAGAAGGGAATCTATCTGCATATTGACCTGATCGTCTCGAGAGAATTTATGGAAGCAGATAAACTGGACTATCCGGGCGGCGCGCCTTCCTGCATCAAACGGCATGCCATGTACAACGAGCGGCTGATCGAACTGCAGAAGGAATATGCGAAGGCCCTTCTGCACCATGTGAACCCTTATACGGGCCTGGCTTTGATCGATGATCCGGCGGTGGTGACGGTACAGATCAATAACGAGGATTCCGCCATTAAGTGGCCGATGGAGGCCGATGCGGGAGAACAGATGAAGCCTTACCGGGATGAGGTTCAGAAAAGGTTTAATGAATATCTTTTGATGAAATATTATACCCGTGAACGTCTGAAAGAGGCATGGACCTATGAAGGTGTATGTGCATTGGGAGAAGAGGAAGATCCGGTACAGGGAACCGTGCGCGGAGTACAGGGCGGCTTCTATCAGCCGGAGAACGATCCCAACGGCCCATGGGATGGAGAATGCGGCCCTGCCCGGTACGCGGATTTTATGGAATTTGGCATTTCTATGAATCGGAAGTTTTATCAGATGATGAAGGATTACCTGCATTCCATCGGAGTAAAGGTGCCCATTGTCACAAGCAACCTGATCGCGGGAGCGGCAGACGTGTATGGACATACAGACGGAGATCTGATGGAAAATAACAGTTACTTTAATCATCCGCTTCTTCCGGTGGAGGGAAATACCTATCTGGTAGCAGGGCTTTCGGAGTACGTTTCTACAAATCCGCTGACGATGCAGAAAGGCGTAGGTTCTATGTCTACAACACTTTTAAGCCTGGGTTCTGTGGCAATCGTGGGAGGAAAGCCTTTCATGCTCAGCGAGTGGAATGAATACGGGCTGCATCCGTTTCATTCGACTGCATTTGTACATACCATTGCCTATGCCTGCCTGAATGACTGGGACGGGCTGATCCTGTACAATCACCATACATCGGAAAACTGGGACGACCAGCCGGCAGATGAGGTCCTGAATGTATTTGATGTTTATAACGACCCGGCGGTAATCTGCCAGTGGGGATTTTTGGCTTCGGTATTCTTAAGAGGGCTTGTTTCAACCGCAAAAAATCTCATTGATGTGGTCTATACCCAGAATGACCTGCGCACCCTGCCGAAATTCCATTCCATGCCGTCCACGTTTTTCCCGTATATCTCGGCAACGCGCAACGTATTCCTGGACGGCGGGGATGCTTATCAGGGACATGCGGATATTGCGGTCAATGCCGGATTTTTAAACGGGGCTGATCTGCGTGATGCGAAACACGGCGTTTATTATGCATGGTCTGAGTACCGTGATGCGCAGCGCAGGTTCAAAGAGGAAAACCGCCTGACAAGAGCGGCAAAGGGAACCCGTGAGATCCAGGCGGGAGTACACCTTGGAGAGCAGGCGGCCGTGTTTGATGATATTGCCTCCATTGCCGGGGATGGCGATTACCGTGCCTTTGCAAAGCTGATGGATCAGGCGATGAAGGAATGGGGTGTTTTGCCGGAAGGCACGGGTTATGTAGACGGAAAACTGATATCGGATACCGGAGAAATGGTATTTGACCCGGAACACTCCAGATATACCATCCATACGCCGCATTGTGCATATTTCAGCGGGGCGCCGGAAGAAACGATTTTGCTTTCTGATAAAGTGAGCATACAGTCCAGGAATGAAAGAATTTCTATCTCACTGCTGCCGGTAGGAGAAGGCGGGCTTAAAGAGGCGAAAGAATTTGTCCTGACTGCGATGGGCATGACAGGAATGGACGAAGCAGCCTGCAGCGCCGGACCGGAAATGATGGGCATGACATTTACGGCAGTGGAGTTTAAGGGAAAATTGTATGCGGAAACTCTGGAAGGAGTTTTATGTGTGAAAGCAAAGGAGGCTGTACTTGAGATTTTAAATCCGGTTGGGGATGTTCTTGCAGAGCTTAACGGAGAGCAGGCAGGAGAACAGGTACGTTTTGTTTTGAACGGGGAAGTTCCGGGCGTACAATATCACTTAATTATAAAATAAGAATACGGGAGGCTATATCATGGCTAAGGATAAGAATGAGGTCCGCTATGATGCGGACGGTGCAAGGCGCGTAATGCGCGCAGGGGATTACATGGCTGATTTTAGCGGCCAGCTTGCATTGGGGATCATGGGAAATATTGTTGGGCAGCTGACATATTTTTATACGGACAAAGTCGGCCTGGCGGTAGGCGGGGTCGGAATTGTTATGGCAATTGCAAAATTCATCGACGCCTTTACGGATGTGATCTTCGGAAATATTGTGGACCATTCCAAGGGAGGCAATAAGAAATATTACCAATGGATGCTGCGTATGGCGGTTCCGGCGCCAGCCATTATGATATTGATGTTTACCGTGCCGGTCCAGGCCGGGCAGATTCCGGCTCTTGCCTACGTGCTGATTACAAATCTCCTTTTGACGGCGGTTATTTATACCATGATCGCAACGCCGTTTTCTGCTGTCATGGTAGTCCGCACCAACAGCCAGAGTGAACGCGGCAGTATGGGAGTATTCCGTGCCGTAGGAAATTACGGTGCAGGTACGATCATTTCCATCGCAACAATCCCTGTGACGAATATTCTCGGAGGGACCCAGAGCGCCTGGATCAAGTATGGCGCTGTACTTGCGCTGGTAACCTTATTGCTGTTCCTGATCTGCTACAACAACGGACGAAAGGCTGCATTTGTTTCTGACCTTGATTCAGGAGATACGGCAGCAGGAGGAGCAGCGGATGAAGAAGCGGTTCCTTTTAAAGATACGATGGGGATGCTGCTGAAAAATAAATATTGGGTGATCGTGCTTATGTTTAACCTGATCACATCAGTCACAAATGCAATTTCAGGGGCTTCAGGGGCATATTACTGCAAATGGATCTTTGGAAATGACACCCTTGTAGGACTCTTAGGCGCTGTAGGTATGCTTGCTACTGTAATTGGTTTCATTTTATCCAAACCGGTCATTGCGAAACTGGGTGTTACCAGAACGATCAATGTAGGTCTGCTTGGGGCGGCGATCACGGCGGCTGTCCGCAGTTTGATCCCTACGAATTTTACGGTTTATATGGTAACAGGACTTTTGGGAAGTTTTATCCAGATTCCTCTGATGTGCTTATATGGAGTATTGCTTGCCATGGCGGTGGACTATAATGAATGGAAGTACGATAAATCACTGGTGGCAACGGCCTCCGGAGCGATTGGTTTTGGAAGCAAGGTTGGAAATGGACTGGGTTCTCTGCTGCTGAGTCTGTTCCTGGTGCTTGGTTCCTATGACGCATCACTGTCAGCGGCTACAAGTTCCATGAGGATTTCCATCTATGGATTCTCGAATTACCTTCCGGTTGTGATCAATCTTCTGATGTTCTTTATCTTTCGGAAATTTGATCTGGAAAAGAAACTTCCGGCTATGCGTGAAGAGGTAGCGGCAAGAAAGGCGGCAAAAGAGAGTAAAAACTAATGCAGAATTAGCATCGGAATGAAAATCGGTACATGAAAACAATTGCTTTTTGTGTACCGATTTTTATACCCAAGGGCTTCCCATAAGGAGGAGAGATATGGTAAAACAAAAAATAACAGACAAATTATATGAATTTTCCCAGGACGGCAATTCATGTACCATTCTGGAACCACGGCCCCCCAGATACTGGTACAATTATCTGTGGAATGAAAATAGATATTGCGCCCAGATTTCCCAGATCGGACATGGGCGGAGTTATTATCTCAGCGAAAAGGCAGATATGTGCATGATCAATCAAAATGACGCCAGATATGTATATCTGCGGGATGAAGAGGATCATTCCTGCTGGAATATCGGGGAAGGACCGCTGAATACAAAAGTAGAGGATTATCAGTGCATACACAGTATCGGCTGCTCTTTGCTGGAATCGAAGTATCGGGAAATCAAGAGCTCCTGGAGGATTTTTGTACCCTGCGAAGGTTTTCATGAGGTATGGAGCCTGAAAATAAAAAATACCGGAAAGACAAAGCGTATATTGAGTGTTTTTTCAGCAGTCAGTTTTTATCTGGAAGGATTTCAGTATCCAAGATATTATGAGATGTATCGGTGTATGAAAACGGGATTTGATCAAGAACTGAATGGAATTTACTGTGACTCCTCACATCCCTTTGCGCCCCACGGCAAATATCATGGTTTTCTGGCATCCTCGGAGCCGGTGTTCGCTTACGATGGAGACCTGGCCAGATTTTGCGGCTCTATCAATACGCTGACACAGCCGGATGCGTCTGCCTGCGCGCTGTTCCAGCGTCCGGATGTGCTGGTGAAAGGACTGGACTGTACCAACTCAGAGGCAGCGCTTTTTATCCTGGGCGGAGTATTACAGCATAAATTTACTTTGGAGCCGGGAGAAGAAAAGGAGATCCATCTGGTATTTGGGATCAGTGAATCACTTGCGGAAGCAAGGAAGGTGTCTGCAGGCATACAGGATTTTCAGGCAGTGGAGCAGTCATTCGAAGAAGCGCAGGAATACAATTACCGGAAAATACAGTCCCTTTCCGTACAGACACCGGATGAAAAAATAAACCATATGATGAACAACTGGGTAAAAAAGCAGGTGGACTTCTGTATTGTCGGAAAGAAGGGAGTCAGGGATAACCTGCAGATTGCAGCGGCATTGCTGGATTACAGGCAGGAAAAGGCAAAAGATGAGATTCTGGAATGCCTCAGCCATCAGTTCCGGGACGGACATGCGGTGCTCACCTGGTATCCTTATGACGATACCCGTTACTCAGACCAGCCGTTCTGGATCATCTGGGCAGTCTGCCGCCTGATCAAAGAAACAGGGGATATTTCCCTGCTGAATGAAAAGGTATTCTGGCAGGACGGCGGCCAGGCAACAGTTCTTGAACATGTCAGGGCAGCAGTGGACAGACTGATCGCAGATAAAGGAAAAAACGGTTTGGTGCGTATTTATTTTGCGGACTGGAATGATGCATTAAATATAACTACAGATCCAGAAGCAGAATCTGTCATGCTGTCCCATCAGTTTTGTCTGGCATTAAAAGAACTGCGGATTTTAATGGAGAAGACAGGGCGCACAGACTATGCAGGATTTTTAGAAAAGGAGTATAGGATTTTAAAGGACAGCATTAATGAGCATGCATGGGACGGAAAATGGTACATGCGGGCGCTGAGTACAGTAGAAAATATTGGATCAAAGAACAGCAAAGGAAGTAAGATTTATCTCAATGCGCAGACATGGGCTGTTCTGGCTGATGTGGCGGATGGAGAGAGACTCTCTTTGACACTGGAAGCAGTAGACGGCATGGAACATGATTTTGGGTTCCCGCTGAATATGCCTCCTTATCCAGAGTATTCTCCCAATGTAGGAAGGATGTCGGGAATGCTTCCGGGATTATTTGAAAACGGCGGTATATACTGTCATGCAACCGGATTCAAAATTTTGATGGACTGTAAGGCCGGGCGGGGGAACAAAGCGTTGGAAACTTTAAAAAAGATCATGCCGGACAGTGAAAAGAATCCATCTGTACAGTCCGGAGCCGAGCCGTATGTGTTTACAAACTGCTATTCTGCGAATCCCGGATATTATGGAAAGTCATATCAGTCCTGGACAACAGGAACTTCCGCATGGTGCCTGATGGGGCTGTATGAGGGAATCCTGGGTGTGAAAGCAGACTATGACGGACTGCGGGTAGAACCTTGTTTTCCGGCAGCGTGGGAGTCCGCAGAGATGACAAGGTTGTTCCGCGGCGCAGGGTATCATATGATGTTTAAAAATCCGAAACATCTGGAAGGAGGCGCAGCCAGTATCACAGTGGATGGAGAACGCCTTTTGTCACAGGTCCTGCCGGATTTCCGGGATGGGCGGCAGCATGAGGTTCAGGTAGAGATTGGATAAAAAAAGGAGTCGAACGAAATGAAGATCTATGATTTTACATTAGAATATCAAAGAGAGCCAAAGGGATTAGGCGTGAAAAAACCACGTTTTTCGTGGAAACTGGAATCTGAGGAGAGAAATGTGCTGCAGGCTGCGTATCATCTATGGGTATTTAGTGACGGCAAACCAGTGTGGGACAGCGGCAGGATGGACTCTGCTCAGTCTGTTCTGATCCCTTACGGGGGCTTGGAGCTGAGCGAGGAAACGGAGTATCAGGTCCATCTGGCAGTGGAAGACAATCATGGCAGCCTGGCAGAAGCCGATACCGTATTTTCCACAGGGATTTATGAAACCGCACATTTTCAGGCAAAGATGATTACCCATGATTTCAGCGGGGAAGAAACTGCCTGTCCCGTGTTCTGCCGTTCTTTTACAGCGGCAAAACCGGTTGAAAAGGCCTGCCTTTATGCCACAGCCCATGGAGTCTATGAAATCACGCTGAACGGGAAGCGGGTCGGGGATGCGTATATGTGTCCAGGCTGGACGGATTACCACAAACGGCTGCAGTATCAATACTATGATATTACCGATAGCCTGTGCTCGGAGAATCAACTGGAAATGGCAGTCGGGAATGGATGGTATAAAGGGATCTTAAGTTTTGACTGTAAGCCTGACCGTTATGGGAACCGGGTGGGGGCATTTGCGGAGATCCATATCTTCTATACAGACGGCAGCAGGGAAGTCATTGCCACAGATACAGACTGGAAAGTAAGGACAGGACAGATCCGTTACAGTGAAATCTATATGGGAGAAACGCTGGATACATATGATGCCGAAATAAAGGAAGGAACAGTATCAGAGTCGCCGTTCGACCCCTCAGTTTTGGTTCCGCAGGAAAATGAACCGGTGCGCGTCACCGAGCGTATTGCCGCAAAGAAGATTTTTACAGACCCAAAAGGGAATCGGCTGGTGGATTTTGGACAAAACCTGACCGGTCTGGTGGAGCTGAAAATAAAAGGGGAAAAAGGACAGAAGGTGACCGTGCGCCATGCAGAGGTTTTGGACAAGGACGGCGTATTCTATACGGAAACGCTGCGTACAGCAAAATCTACGGATACCTATATCTTAAACGGAGAAGAACAGGTTTTGATGCCCCACTTTACATTCCACGGATTCCGATATATTGCCGTAGAGGGAATCGAAACACTGCGTGCGGAGATGTTTACGGCCTGTGTGATGCACTCAGATATGAAAAAAACAGGATCTTTCCACTGCTCCAATCCGGCCGTCAATCAATTACAGAGCAATATTGAGTGGGGGCTTCGGGATAACTTTTTTGATATTCCTTCCGACTGTCCCCAGAGGGATGAACGGCTTGGATGGATGGGGGACGCTCAGGTATTCTCATGGACCGCGGCGTTTAACCGCAATACGGCTCTGTTTTTTTCGAAATGGATGAAGGATGTGGCGGCAGCTTCATCTCTGGAAAAAGGAGTTCCCCATATTGTGCCGGATATTCAGGGAACCTACAGCTCTGCCGGATGGAGCGATGCCGCGGTGATTATTCCCTGGGTGATATACCAGACCTACGGGGATGAGCGGATTTTGGAGGAATCCTGGAAGTGCATGCATGAATGGGTAGATTATATCCATAATAGGGTCAATGAGGACGGCCTGTGGATGACCAATTACCAGTATGGAGACTGGCTGGCTCTCGACCGGGAACAGGGAGATAAGAGTGTGGGGGCAACAGATGTATATCTGGTTGCAAACGCGTACTATCTATATGTCACCAGTCTCGTGGCACAGACCGCCAGAGTGCTGGGAAAGGAAGAAGATGCAGAGCATTATGAGGAATTGTATGCAAAAACACTGGAATCTTTTCGTGAGGAATACTATACATCACGAGGCAGAATTGTCAGCGAGACGCAGACAGGGTGTGTGTTGTCCCTGTTTTTCGGACTGGCCAGGGAACAGGATCGGGAGAAAATTTTGAATACGCTGGTTGCAAATATTGAGGATCATAAAAATCATTTAACTACAGGTTTTTTGGGAACACCTTATCTGTGCCATGCCTTATCGGATAACGGCGCTCACCAGATGGCTTCGATTCTGTTTATGCGCGATGACTTTCCGTCATGGCTTTATGCGGTAAAGATGGGAGCCACTACCATTTGGGAGCGGTGGGATGCAATTATGCCGGACGGTACCATGCTGCATCCGGGATTAAATTCCATGAACCATTATGCCTATGGTTCGATCGGAGACTGGATGTACCGGAAGATTGGCGGCATTAATCAGCTGGAAGCAGGATATCGCAGATTTTATGTAAGGCCCATGTTTGTACAGGGAATTGAGGAAGCAAGGACCGAGCTTGAAACACCCTATGGGAAAATTGTTTCCGCCTGGAGCTGCAGAAATAAAAAGATCCATGTGGAGATCCAGGTTCCCGCAAACACGTCGGCAGTAGTCTATCTGCCGGAGAAGGAAGAGGCAATTAACGTCGGCTCCGGTACGTATGCTTATGACTATGCTACAGAGACCAGCCTAAAGGAGCTTCGGTTCAGCCTGGACAATACATTGGGCGAGATTATGGCAGAGCCTTTGGGAAAGCAGATGCTGGATCAGATGGTGCCGGAATTGATGGCAAACCCGATGATCGAATATGCGAAACAAATGACTCTTGCAGAAGGAATCAGTTCAGCGCCGGATATCCGGCCTGCGTATGAGGCTGTCATTCAGGCATTGAATGAGCAGGAGGTATAGGATCAAGGAGGCTGCCCTGCAGGCTGCGGTTCATACGTTTTCGAAGAAAGGATAAATCTTAGACTATAGTCGAAGCTAAGCATTTTTTTGCAAATCAGAAAAGAGGTTAGAAAGGGTTATTTTAAATTCAGCAGGTTATCCCAATTGCTGCCTATAGGACTTCCATGCCCAGCGCCATAGAGATCATGTCCGGGATCATGCCGGACATTATCAGGCAGGTCAAACATGCCGTGAACATTCCGGTGATATCCGGAGGGCTCCTGTCAGAAAAAAAGCATGTCATCACGGCGCTGTCCGCCGGTGCAGATGCGGTGTCCACCACAAACCATGCGTTGTGGTATGCATGATCTGATACGACCGCCCAGAGGGACTGTAGGGAAATGACTGTATTACTGCCGATATTGCTGCGGTTCATGATACCTTGCAGCAATAGCCTGCGGAAGGACAGCATTCCCTGACAGCCCCTCTTTTTATTTGCGGCATCCGGCCAACAAAGTTACATTTGCAATAATATCCATCCACTCGCCAAAGCCGGCTTAAAATGGGCTGGATACTGTTACTGGAGCACCCAAAGGGTGTGAACAGTAACCCCGACAGGCCGCACTACAGCTCACACTCACCGCTCACAGCGATCCCTTCGCGTCCAGTTCAAACCAAAATTCCACTCCATTGTTGTAGTTGCATACCCCATATTCCTGATGGAAGGATTCCATGATGGCCTTCACAATGGACAGGCCGATCCCGTTTCCGCCGTATTCCCGCGTATGGGCTTTATCCACTTTGTAGAACTTATCCCACAGCTTTGCGATATCTTCCTCCGGTATAGGCGTTCCGCTGTTAAATACAGTAATGCGCACGATATCTTCCCTCGGAACCACTCGGATCTCAATCCGCTTCTCATGGTCCACGTGATGGAGCGCGTTGGTCAGATAATTGCGGAACACCTGCTCCGTCTTATATTCATCCGACCATACATAGACCTCCTCGCCGGCGATAAAATCCACCGACGCCTCCGCCTGCTGGATCAGAATCTCGCAGCTCGCGATCACACCCCGAAGCAGCCGGATCAGGTCGAACCGCTCTACATCCAACTGTTCTGAGCCAAATTCCAGTTGGTTCAGTGTCAGAAGGTTCTTGACCATATGATTCATCTTATTGGATTCGTCTATGATCACGTCACAGTAGAACTCCCGGCTTTCAGCGTCCTCGCTGATCCCCTCCTTGAGCCCTTCCGCGTATCCCTGGATCAGGGCGATGGGGGTCTTCAATTCGTGAGATACATTGCCCAGAAACTCCGTGCGCATATTCTCGATCTTTTCCTTCTGTTCAATGTCCTTCTGTAACTGATTGTTTGCTTTTTTCAGCTCGGATATGGTCATTTCCAACTTCTGCGACATCGTATTGAAGCTTTCTCCCAGAATCCCGATCTCATCATTTCCGCTGCCCGTATACCTGGCGTTAAAGTCCAGATTCGCCATTCGCTTGGACAATACAGCCAGCTCCAGGATCGGGTTGGTGATCTTCTGGGAAAAGAACCAGACAAAGCATGCTCCGAACACCAATGCCGCTATGCCAACATAGGCCAAAAATTTGTTCGCCAGCTCCGCGCTGTCCCGGATACTGTCCAGAGGGCTCCGCAGCAGAAAAAGCGCGCCGTCAGAAAGCTTTCCGAACATCTCCAGATAGAATGTGTCCTGATTCACCGGATCTTCTGACCTGTAGAAGGTATAATTCTGCGCCTGATCCAGCACTTTTCCCCGGCTCTGCCCTATGATATAGCCGAACAGTTCCTCTATCAGCACATCCTTTACCTGTATTGAAAACAAGATGGGTTCTAAGGAATACTCGTCGTGCCTTACCACCAGCATGGAAATATTGGCGTTCACGCTTTTCGACTCAATCTTCTCCTGCTGCTTTTTCTCCGCCACGCTTCCCGAAGACACCGCGGAATCAATCATCTGATACATCTCGATCATCTCGGACTTTTTGTGGAGGACATAATATTGTCTCAGAAACATGGAATTTACAATAAAAACCACTGCCAGCAGCATGGCGATCAATCCAACAAATACGACTACCAACTGCCGTTTAATTGATTTTGCCATAATCAGCCTTCCACCTCAAACTTATATCCCATACCCCAGATGGTTTTGATACATTCGCCCTTTTCTCCCAGCTTGCTCCTGAGCTTTTTCACATGGGTATCGATGGTGCGGGCGTCGCCGAAATAATCGTAATTCCATACATGGTTCAGAATCTTTTCCCTGGACAAGGCAATTCCCTGGTTCTCAATGAAGTAGGACAGCAGTTCAAATTCCTTATAGCTTAAGTCAACCTGCCGCTCACCGATCTTCACGATGTGGGCCGCCTTATCGATCATGATCCCGCCCGCGTTGACAGCGTCATTCTTTTCCAGGCCAAGGGTCCTTCTCAGGATCGCTTCCACCCGTGCAACCAGGATCTTCGGGCTAAAGGGCTTGGAAATGTATTCATCCACCCCCAGTTCAAAGCCCTGCAGTTCGTCCCGCTCGTCCGAACGGGCAGTCAGCATGATCACCGGCACCCGGGAATGCTCCCGGATCTCCCGGCACACCTGCCATCCGTCCATCTTCGGCATCATCACGTCCAGGATGACCAGCGCGATATCTTTGGCTTCATAAAAGATGTCCATCGCTTCCATCCCGTCCCCTGCTTCCAGAACCACGTATCCTTCCCTTACAAGGAAATCCCGGACGAGCTTGCGCATCCTGCTCTCATCATCAACGACTAAAATCTTTATCTTTTCCATAGGGCATCTCTCCTTTTGTGGTATAGTATACGAAAAAGATATGTTTCTTTTGTGAAATCCATCCTCTATTTTTTGGATCATTCCACACTTTTCAGAGATTCCACCATGTTGATCTTCTTTAATTTAAAATACATTACAAAATTCACAAACGCGGAAAATCCGACGGTGATCAAAAATCCATACACAAAGCTGCTGAAATCGATATTCCGTCCGAACATGGCCGAATCAATTTCCACCGTCACAATGACAAACTGATGCAAAAATTTTCCAAGCACCATCCCCGCAAACGCGCCGAGTACGGTCAGGATCACATTTTCCCGGTAAACATACTGGGCCACCTCGCCCGGATAGAAGCCCAGGACTTTCAGCGTGGCCAGCTCCCTCTTCCGCTCCGTGATATTGATATTATTTAAGTTATACAGCACCACAAACGCCAGCATTCCGGCCGAGATCACCAGCACGACCATTACGATATTCAGACTCACCAGCATATCGTCGAGCTGGGACTCGATATCCTTCGTATAGCTTGCGCTTAAGGCGCCCTTTTCCTTTAACACGGACTCGCCCACATCCTCCAGCTCTTTTTCCTTTCCTTCTTTCATGATAAAGTAAACCGAATTGTATTCCGGCGCCCTTCCGTGTACTTCTTCATACAGGGCGGGAGACATGTAGAGGAAGTGCTGCATATAATTCTCGCAAATCGAGGAAATCCGAACTTCAATCTCTCCCTTTGCGTCGTCCTTGATCCAAACCCTGTCCCCTGGCTGTACCTGGAGCTGCTTCGCCATTTTTTCCGTCAGGATCACGCCCTCATCGTCCAAAGTATATGTCTCCTTTGTGATTCTGTCCCTGTGGATCACAAATTGGGAAAATTGTTCCGCATCCTCCGGAACATTCAGGTATACATCCTTTTTTTTGCCGCCATTGCTGATCGTCACCTGCTTGAGCAGGTTCAGCTCCGTCTTTTCCACCCGCGTGTCTTCCGTGAGCGCTTCATATGCCTGCGTCTTCTCTTTCCTGGACGCATCCTCATTCAGGATGATATTTCCGTCATAAATCTG
>OFFK01000740.1_pt1 | contig 26637 bp, 27 predicted proteins | sample 1521361 | NCBI WGS metagenome assembly OFFK01 (sample SAMEA3504096, study PRJEB24116) | mouse gut metagenome | biome: mouse gut; feature: mouse-associated habitat; material: faeces | place: Denmark | collected 2011 | reverse complement strand
TCTCCCGGGGGACTGCCCGGGACTTGGGCAGTATCATGGTCAGGGGGCCGGGCCAGAAGGCGTCGGCTATCTTGATGGCTTCTTCCGGCAGTTCGCTGACGATCTTACGGATGTCCTCGAAGCGGCAGATGTGGACGATCAGGGGATTGTCCGAGGGCCTGCCCTTGGCGGCGTAGATTTTCCGGGAGGAGGCGGGGTTCAGGGCGTCTCCTCCTAAGCCGTATACGGTCTCCGTGGGGAATGCCACCAGGCCGCCGCTTTTGATGATCTCCCCGGCCTGGCGCAGGCCTGACTCCTCCTGGGCCGTAAGTTCAGTGCCGTTTTCATTTATATGGATCAGTTTCGTCTCCACGCTTCTTCCTCCCGGGCGGCCTTTGCCGCTTTTTGCCCTACGCTAAGTCATTTTACTTTCAGCTACAACTTCCCGCTCCGTCCTTCGGCCTCCGCCTTACCCAATAGATAAAGGAACGCAATGGCCGGCACGCGCATAATCGGTGTCACTGTTTCATGTCTCGTGACGCCAAAATCATCCAGCCGCTTGGTAATCAGAAACGCGCTGGCCACTTTGGACTTTTCATCCTGGCACAGCTCCACGATTGCGTCCGAAGCGGCGATGTGGGAATTCCCCCGGTATTTCACTTCGCAGAGGACCTTCTCCCGGGGCAGCTCCACTACCACGTCCACCTCTTTCTGGTTGTCCTTTGCCTTTCTGAAATAGCCTACCTGCGCCATGGTGCCCTGATAGAAGGAGACCATGTGTTTATAGACCGCGGTCTCCACCATGACCCCAAGCTCGCCTTCATCCGAGAGCACATCGTCAATCATCAATACCGCGTTTCGGATGGCGGCATCCGCGATGAAGATTTTGGGCTTTCCCTTCAGTGCGCCTTTGCTTCCCACATCCATCGGTTTCGCCACGTAAATGAGATTCGACATTTCCAGGGCCTGGATATAGCTGTCAATGGTACTGACGGAGATATTCTCCAGCTCCTTTGCCGCCGTGGTGGCATTGAAGATCTCCGCGGTGTTCATGCACAGGTAGAGGAACAGCTTTTCCATCAGAAGCGGGCTGCGGATATGGAAAAGGCTCAGCACATCCCGCTTGATGACCTTATCCACCACATCCTCCCTGAGCATCCTCTCCGCATAGGCATCGTCGTCAGACAGCACGAGCTCCGGGAAGCCTCCGATGGTCAGATAGCGGTTGAACTGGTTGGCAAGCGGTCCAAATCCGTCCAGAAGATCCCCCAGCCGGGCATGATCCATTTTCACAAGCCCGGAAAGACGGCAATCGTCCGGCAGCTGCGGTTCGTCCAGTTCCAGCAGCCTGCAGTATTCATAGAATGACATGGTCGGAATCTTCAGGACGCTCCATCTGCCGGTGCCGCTGTCTGCGGAATTCTTTTCCAGGATAGGGCTGGCCGACCCTGTGGCCATCAGGCGGATGTCCTTCCTGCTGTCGTAGATGACCTTCATCCAAAGCTCCCAGTTCTCGGTGTACTGCACTTCATCCAGGAAAAGATATCTTGTCCCCTCTATGGGGTACAGGGACTCATAAATGGACAGCACGCTCTCCACATTGACCAGCTTCAAAATGGGATTGTCGAATGTGGCATACAGGATATTCCGGGGATTCACGCCCTCGTCGATGAGGTGCTCCATTATCTGGTACAGTATCGTTGTCTTCCCCACGCGCCTGACGCCGGAGAGCACCACAAAGCGGCGGATGCTTTCATGCTTCAGCATTCTGAGGGCTTCATAATATGCCAGGCGCTTCTGGGGCTTGCTCTCCTCTCTGATTGCAGAGGGCATGCGCCACCAGGGATTGTACTGCCTGAGCGCCTTGATGACCTGTATATCGCTGACTATCGCCATAGCTGTGCCTCCGTTCCTTTTGCGGTGAAATATCTATTTTATACCTTGGAAATGGCTTTTCTGCTTTCTCGTTATATTATAACAATAGTCCAGATAGATTTCAATATATAATTGTGTTTTAGTCATCCAGGGGGGGGCGGAGTCCTTCCCATGATTACACTATTTCAGGCGATATTTCCTCTTCATATTTTATGCCTCGATAAACTCGTCTAATGTTTCACTATCTATCCACCCTGACCTGTTGTTTATCTCGAAAAGCCTTTCATATCCGTATTTCCGTATCAGAAAATCCCATCCTTCCTTAGAGACCACAGCCAATAGAATCTGCATATAGTCAAATAGCTTCTCCACATTATCGGAAACGGAAAGGTCGTCCGAAGTGAATGGAGTTCCCTGTGGAAGCGGGTATACATAAAACGCCAGCGCACTCATATTTATTTTCTCCCAAAATCCCAGTCGGTCATCGGCATCAGCATTGCTGCTCCGGCTTCCCAGGAGCAGACCATCGATAGAATTCTGCACATCTTCCTTGCTTGGGTATCATATGTCCGTCCTTAATCCCTTGAGGCATGGGCAGGATTTTTACGGTTTTCAATAAACTCACTTACTGATTTATCGCTTTCTTTGCAATAATTTCTGCTTGTGACCGAGCTATAATTCTCCCTGATATACGACAATAGCATCAATACATTTTCCAGCCTTAGATGTGGCTGAATGTTCAGGCCGCTCCTGACGCATGCTATCCATCCAACGCTATATACCTCATTTTCCTTCATGAATTTAATCAGCACATCGCTTGTGTCGCTGTGTCGTTCATACGAAACGATAAAGCTTATCCCGTCACCTAAAAAAGAAATCGCATAATCTTTTATTTTGCTTGTATATCCCTTATCATACAGAAAATCTGCTGATTTGACGATTCTTTGCTTTTCGTTTTCAGTCATTCTCATATTCGTTTCTCCATTTTTCCATAAATGAGAGCCTTGATTTGGGGCAGCTTCACTCCCTGTATTACCTGTAACATACCGCTCTGTCAGCAATGACATCCTGAAAGCAGGCTCTGCTCCATATTCCGGATTCATTGTTAAGCAATACAGGCTTATCCTCCCTAAAAAAGCACATTTCTTCTCCCCCGCACCATACCAATATCGCCTCTTCGTTCAATTCCTCAGTTAAATCAAACAGAATCCTCAACATGACACCATATCGTTTCTCAATATCGAAATATCCCTTATCCATTCGAAATTGCAAAGTCCTTTCAAATGTAAAATCCTCTGTAAGAAATGTTGTTTCCCAGGAATTATACGGATAATTTCCCACATCGAACAGAAATAAATAAAAACCGATTTCTTCACTTAGGTCAATGCATATTCCTTTGGCCTGATGCTCTATCTTACTGCAGGAAAGCCCCAGCGATTCTATTTTTTTGACCAGGATTTCTATCGATAGTTTCCTGTCTTTACATAAAAGCGTATACTCTATTGCCAATTGTGCTGTCTCCATTTCTACAAGCCATGAATGCTGTCCCGTATGGCCTCAAACTCCTCCATGGATATCGCGCGGCCTCTGTATTCATACCTGTCCCCGGCTCCGTATTCCATCCCCTCATACCCGGCGCTCAGCCTGAACCAGTCCGTGAGGCAGCCGCATCCGTCATATGTCATGACCCAGTAGTATTGTCTTCCGCCATGGGTCAGGTCGGTTTTCACCACCACCCGCTTCCCATCCAGTTCCGCGACACAAGATATCTCTGTCGTGAATGCCGTTTCCAGGACTTTTACCACCCTGTCCCCCACTGCATCAAAATACAGGCGTGCGCCCGCATAGCCATGCATGATGAGTTCTTCCTCCCCATCGTTATCGAAATCCACGTACTCCACGCCTTCCCACCAGGGCTCTCCCGCTGTGGCCTCTTCGTTAATCTCTGCAAAATTCCTTCCCCAAAAGCCCTGCTCCGGTGTCTCGCATCTGCTTTCCACGCACTCCACCGCATTCGCTTTTCCGCTTACGAAATCCTCCATTGCCCTGCGGGCATCCGGCATGCGCTCCATGTTCTCATATGCCGTTTCCACATCCTCATATAAATAGGTACAGCAGACCAGGCAATCGTATCCAAGCTCCGCCAGGCGGTCCGAAAACGTTTCATTGGTTATCTCTCCCCCTGCGTCATAGGTATTCCATGTATAACCCTCGTCGTCTGCCGCCAGTTCCATGTCAAACGTCCCGTCCCCGTAGGCAAGATAATAATCCCGGCGCTTCCCGCCATCCTCTCCGTGGACGCGCACCAGCCCTTTCCTGGGCGCATATTCAAACCAATAGAATATGGTTCCGCTGTCTTCCATGCTCTCGATTGCATATCTCGTTCCGTAGGCGTTGGCCCTCATCCCTTCGTCCGGTAGCGGAACCCTCTTTGCCGCAGAGCCGTCAAAAAAGTACATCTGATACTCCCCGTCCTTCAGAATCAGCAGCTCTGGCACACAATCTCTATCCAGGTAAATGAGCGCCGCTCTTCCCCCCCTGCATCCCGGCAAAGACTTGATTGTATGCATCAAGAAATGTTGTCCCCAGGTCTGATGGTTCCGTCTCCGCAGGAACTGGCTCTTCTCCGGGAGCTGGCTCTCTTTCAAAAGCCATCCCCTGGCAGGCACAGAGCACCGCAGCCGCAAACATGCATAACAGACAGAGCATACCATGCTTTTTCTTCATTTCCAAATCCGATTTCCTTTCATCCTTTCATAATCCACCCGTTTTATTGAACGATTGCTTTTAAATATTTATCTGAAAAATCGTCCAGCAATCCATTCACAATGTCGGCTTGTTCCATATGATATTTTACATATTTATCACATAGAATTTTTAGATAATAATAAAGCGTTTTAAAGTCAATGACTACTTCTTCCCCGCTATACAAGGCAAACTCTGCTCCATCCAAATCTTCTCCATTCGCCTTATCAAAATCATCCAGATCCTCCGGCAATGTACAGGCTCCGTATTCTTCTCCAAAACCGTTTCCCTTGCTTAGGGCTTTTAGTACTTCCAAGAATCTTTTTTCTTTGACCATGTTCATAACCATCAGAACAGGCATATGGCTATCGTCTAACAATTCATTCATGCCCAATCTACAGTTCATCTTTTCGTTCGTCGCCTTCCTATTCACATTTATACCCAATTCAATCTTTGCCCCTTGATGGCAGACCCATAATAACGTCCACTATTTCCTGATATTCTTCATCTGATAATATTTTAGCCCACAAACCATAATGAACCTCATTAAATTCTCTATAAAATATTTCCTCCTCTGAAAAATCGACAGGATACAATGCAGGTCTGTCTTCGCCCATCACACGGTAGGTAGCAAGATTACATAAAACTCCTTTGTAATATATTCTCATCTCACATTTTCCTCTTATAAAAATCGTCCGAAAGAACAGTCAAATTGTCAATATTCCCCATTATATTCCACAGAGGAAGATACTGCAACAAAATCAATATGGTATGGGAAGTAAACATTCCTGCAGGAGGGAAGGCTGTTTTCCAGAAAAGCTACCATATCATCCACCATCTCTTCGTGAAAATATTTTGAGTCCAGCGTGCCGGTCAAAACAGCTTCTCCTGCAATATGTTGTATCAGCAAAAATCCATAGGACGGTGCGGCAATCACTAAGTCGGTCAATGTTTCGCCGTACTGTTCATTCCGTTCTTCGTAAAAGCGCACAATGTCTGTATTGCCGCATTGAAAGATTTCCACATCATATGTACAGTCTTTGCTCTCAAATTTTCGTTTCATTTCCTCACCGTCTTTTTATTTGCATTATCTGAAATTTGGAAGAGTCCATCATTCTCTGCCCTATTCGTCTTCTTCCAGGCACTGTTCATATATCCTCTCGATATATCCGTATTCCGTCTCTCCGCATAAGCTTAAACTCTGCACCATATGTGTGAAAATGTTCTCATCCACTGCCTCGATCGGCTCCGGCAAATACTTCGCTCCTTCTTTTTCATATGCCGCTCTTGATACATATGCAACGGCATCCGTAATTTTTATACTATTCAGTGAATCCTGCATTGATTTTCCGCATCCTGTAAGATTAGATTGGCTTATCATCTCTGGCCATACTCAAGTCTGTAATAAATTTTGAATATTCCTTTCCAAGCTCAGCCATTATATCGCTTTCCCTCTTTTCCTTCATGAATTGATTCAGTTCATGAAGGATGCCACTGCAATTTAATCTATTTTTCGTATAAAGCAAAATCAAAAAAACATGAATGCAAATCTTTTCTGCGAAATCGAAATCTTTTCCATGTTCATACTCATCCAGGACGGCAGGGAAAATCTGATTTTCATTGAACCCCATTTTGTAAAACCGCTCAAAATCCTCTTCCACACATTTCTTTAGCTCTTCATATTGAAATATCATCACGCCCCCTATCTATCCGGCCGTCCCTGCTCTTCAGTCTTCATATTCCATCAGTTCATAAGACAGTAGTCTTACACCGATATCAAGAAGCTTGTATATAATATTTTCTAAATACCAGGCCATATCTGTATATCTTCCTTTACGGATTCTGCGATTAACAGATATACCTAACACAATCTGTTTCGGCGTCTCCGCCAGCAGAGATATCCCCTCGATACCATTATCATAAAATAAATTGACGCCTATCCGCTCTTTCAGAGCCATTTTCTCAGACACAATATCGTAAAGCTTACTCTCGGATATTTTCTCGCACTGCCAATTATACATGTCATCATCGCCAACGGGCAAATATTCCACTTCCCCTTGTGGATTATATATATCCCATTCAATCTGCTTAAATATTTTCAACACCTCAATCATATTGTCCGAATAACTGCTGCAATTTATTTCCATTACCGCTTCCATCCGCTTACCTCCCAGCCAGCTTCAGTTCAATGTCTCTAATCGATAGACCATAATCGGCAGTTCCTTACCATCTTCATAGACATATATTCTCTTACATATCGGGCATCTCCAGACCTCATATTTAGGCATTGGAATCATCCAGGGCTGAATGCTGTCACAATCACATATTTCATTCCACTCTTTATCTGTATAGACAACTAGCTCTATATCATTAGGAGCCTCATGATTATTTAGTTCAGCACCACAAACGCAAGTCATCCTGGCCATGATATCACCTCCATACCTCAGATATATGAAAAATTCCTGGAAACCAAAATATTACAGGCAAATCGCCATATAGGGCGGAATGCAGAGGATATCATCCTTCACCGAAAGATTCCGTGGATGGATGATATAGCATCCTCCAATCCTGCTTTTATACTTCTCCCGAAACCGCAGCAGCGATTCCGTGGAGTAGCGGGTGCCGGATTTCACCTCAATGGGATATACCTTGTATTTCATCTTGCTGTTGTTGGATATCAGGAAGTCGATTTCAATATCGTTGCGCCGCTTTTCGTCATTGTAGTGGGTATAGAAGAACAGGCGATGTCCATTGGCTACAAGCATCTGGGCAATCGCGTTCTCATAGAGCATTCCCTGGTTGATGCCCAGTTTGCCGCCGAGAATCTGCTTATAGACCTCATCCTCCAGCAGCTCGTTTTCATCGAAGGCATGGCTTACCAGCAGGCCGGTATCTCCCATATAGCACTTGATGTAAGTATCGGACTCGGTGAGGGACAGGCCTACATTGGGGTCATTGACGCGCCTGCATTCATTGGCGATCATGGAATCCGACAGCCAGAAGAATGTCTCCTCATATTGCTGCGCAGTGGAGCCTTCCGCAATACGGCTGAGCACCACCCGCTTCTCATGTCTGGACAGCAGGCCAGGAATCTGGTCGTAAATCGCCAGTACCTTTGAGCGGTACTGCGCTTTGATTTTCATGATATCGCTGCGGTAAAGCGCAAGGATGTCCCGCTTTTCCAGGTCTGCCCTGCCGAAGTCCTTTCGTCCCTCCAGAAAAGCGACTACGCTCATAGGCATGCCGCCCACCAGGAGATATTGCTTAAAAACGAGCATGGCCTTCTCATGGACGCTTCGCTCAAGGGGCGCCTTTTTCAGGAAGCAGTCCCGGATATAGGGGATAAGCGGTTCTTCGTTTAACGCCAGGCAGAATTCCTCAAAGCTCATAGGATGCATCTGTATATGCCGCTCTTCGGAGGGAATCAGGATTTCCTGCACATTTTCCTTGATGGAAATCAGGGAGCCTGTCTCCAGAAAATCATACCGGCCGTCAGCCACCAGATATTTAATGGCCTCTCTGGCTTTGGGGAACAGCTGGACTTCGTCAAATATGAGGATGCTCTCCCGCGGGAACAGCCGGACGCCATATTGAACGGACAGCAGCATATAGAAGGTATCAAGATCCCCCAGATACAGCCTAAAATAATCCTTGACCTCCTCGGACACTCTGGCAAAATCAATCAGGATATAGCTTTTGTACTCGTTTTTCGCGAATTCTTCCACAATGGTGGATTTGCCGATTCGGCGCGCTCCCTCCACCAGCAAAGCCTTCTTGCCGTTGGTCTCCTTTTTCCAGGAGAGGAATTTATCGTATATCGTCCGTTTAAAAAGCATTGGCACCACCTCCAGGCTTATGATACCATAGGGTTTGACAATACGCAAGTTAAACGATGCCGCATTTTCTGACAATACGCACATTTAAGCATATGGAAACCCCATCCTGAAAAAAATTTCAAAAACAGATTGACTCTGCCGTTAGGGAAGCGTTTATACTATTATCATAGGAACCGTGCAGAAAGATCCATACCATACAGAACAGAAACCACAAAGGAGCAAAGCCATGGATGATTACATCAAGATCAGGGAAGTGACGGCCAGATACAACATCTCGGCCCGGACCCTTCGCTACTACGAAGACGTAGGCCTGATACAGAGTGCCCGCAGCAGCGACTATGCCTACAGGCTCTACGACCAGGAAGCCATCCACCGCCTGGAGCAGATCCTGATCCTGCGCAGGCTGAACATCATTATCAAGGACATCCAGCGCATCTTCGGCACCTCCAGCTCCGAGACCGTCCTGGAGGTGCTAAGCAAAAAGGTGCAGGACATCGAGACGGAGGTCTCCCTGCTCCAGGAGCTGAAGGAGATCGTCCTGACCTTCATCCGGCAGATCGAGCAGGCCGACTTCAGCAAGGAGGCCGATGTGAGGCTGCTCTATGAGAAAGCCAGGGATATCCGGGCCCAGATTGCGAATGTGGGCTACAGCGGCAACCCAGGGACGGTGAACCGTCTGCTGGAGGTCACGGAGAAGCTGGACAGAAAGGTGCCTGACATCATGATCGTCAAGATTCCCCCTTTCCGGGCGGTGACATCGGGCCGGTTGAGCTTCGAGGAGCTGTTCGGGGGCGGGTTCGGCCCATGGCAGGAAGCCCATAACCACCTGTTCAGGCCCGTGCTGTTCGACGCCCCCGACTTCCTGTGCGGAACGGGCGACAAGGCCGAATGGTTCTGGGCCGTGAAGGACGAGGTGACCCAGGCCGACACCGCCCCCTGGGAAATCGTCCAATGCCCCGGCGGCCTGTACGCGGCGGCAGTCAGCATAGACGGCGACGGGGAGAGCCACGACCATGTCAGGCGCAAGACGGAGAAGTGGCTGGAAGACACGGGATTCGTCATAGACGACAGCCGGGAATTGATGGGGCATATGGTCTATGTGGACGAGGAGATCAAAGAGGGGCTTGGGTATGAACAGATGGTGCTGTATGCGCCTGTGAAATTGAGGCGGGAAGCCTCCCTGGAATGAACTGGCCGAAATCCCCAAAGCGGGGCCGCCCGTCGCTGCTTCCCCAAGCATGGATGTGCGGCCCCTTCCATATCATTTTACTGCATCGCTTCCTACCGTCCCGTCAGGCACTCTCCCTCAGGCCCCTCCGGCTCCGCAAAGGACATGCGCAGGCCCTCGCCGCCTGCCTCGATCTCCCAGCGCTGGGTATGGGGGCTGGTGCGGAAACGGACCAGGAGCACAATCTTCCCCTCTTCCTCCCCGCAGGACACCGCCATGACCAGCCGCTCCCTATCTTCCCCTGGATGATGTCCCCCAAGGGCGGGCTGCACATACCGCATGTCGCACTGGTTCACTGTCCAACAGCCCGTTTTCGCCTCCACGGTCTGGATGCTGCGCCCATCGTCGAAGGACAGATGTACCCTGTCCCCTCCCGACCTGATCCAAAGGCTGCCGAACCGCATGGGGTTCTCGTCCAGGCGGTAGCTCCTGTCGATCTCCGGAAGCCGCCCTCCCTCAGGAAGCGGCGGGAAAGCATGCACCTTCCCCTCCCCTGCGCCGCCGTCCATGGCCTCCAGCAGCCCGAAGACACCGTCCATCTCCTTCTGCATATCGGCACAGAAAGCCTGCACGGCCACGAACATGTCCCGCTCCGGCAGAATCACCAAAAGCTGCCCGAAGGCGCCGTCCCCCCGGTAGCCTCCCCTGCTGTTGATCCAGAGCTGGTAGCCGTAGCCGCTGCACCAGTCCGGCGTTCCGTTGCCGGAATTGTCGGACACATAGGAGGACGCCTCACGGATCCAGGCCTCGGACAGGATCCGCCTGCCCTGATAGACGCCGCCGCTTAAGTACATCTGTCCCAGCTTGACGATATCGTCGCTGCAGACATGGAGCCCCGCGCCGCCCACGCACCTGCCGTCGGCGCAGCGCCTCCAGGAGATGTCCGTCATCCCCATGGGATAGAACAGGTTCTCGCAGGCGTACTGGAAAAAGTCCCTGCCGGACACCTTCTCTATCACCGACACCAGCATGCAGCTCGCGCCCGTGTTGTATGTAAAATGGGTCCCGGGCTCATACACAGGCTCCACGCCGAAGAACGCCTCCGCGGAATCCGGTGCCACGATCATCTCCGGAATGACACATCTGTCATGTCCTGTGTTCATGGAGAGGAGGTGGCGCACCGTGATATGGGACATCTTCTCCGAAGCCCCTTCCCTGCCGAAGATATCCACCAGCCTGTCCTGCACCCGCAACAGTCCCTGCCCCACCGCGATGCCCACCACCGTGGAGGTGAACATCTTGCTCAGGGAATACACCTCCCTGGAGTCCCTGCAGGAGTAGGGCTCCTGTGCCAGGCGAAGGAGCCGGCGCTCCCCGCGGTAGATCTGCATGGTGTGCACCTCAATCTTATTTTCCTCCATAAATGTGAAGAAACCATCCAAAGCCTTCCCGTCCACTGTCGAATCCACGAACCATTCCATTTGCCCATCCTCCTCTTTTTTACAATACACTCTCGGAATCTCCAGGCTGCATGCCACGCGACTTTCCGAAGCTCCTCCGGACCGATTCCCCCACGCTCCAGGTGCTGTCCAACCCCCATGCCGGATTCCGTCTCCAAAGCTTCCGAACGCCTATTACATATGCTCTCCGAGTCTCCAGGCCGCATATCTCACGGCTTTCCCAATCTCCTCTGAGCCGATTCCCCCACTGTTCCAGGCGCTGTCCGACTCCCATGCCGGATTCCGTCCCCAAAAATTCCGAGCGCCTGTCTACGCAGGACCGCCGGAATACGCCAATCTGTCCATGGGGAACATATATGGCGGGCGGTCTTTCAGCCCTTCCTCTATGGAAATCCGCAAAGGAAATCCGCAAAACGCCCCCTGCCTAAAGCATACGGCCACGGAACGGATCCGGAATATCCGGCCAGGCCGCCCGGCGGCAGGAGCATCCCCCTTTTACGCCGCCCCCGGATGCTTCTATCATAATATAATGCAGCGCTCTTTGCAACTGCTTTTCACCGCTCTCCGGCCCTTCTGTCACAGCGGTCCTCGCCCCACATCCGGCATCATCCCGGCCTCTGACCGGATTCCCTGCCTGACCGGCTCCTCGGCCCGGCCGGCTTCACTGCCTGGCCGCTCCTCGGCCTGAGCGGATTCCCCTCCCTCTCCGGCTCCCAGCAGCAGCCCCCATCCGGCATCCGGTTTCACCTTCCACCTCCCCCCTCAGGGCAAAACGCCAGAGCGTCCTTCCCGTCCCAGTCCAGGGGCAGCCGTATGCTGATCAGCTCCACGGTGCCGGAAAACCCCTCATAGTCCACCATGATGTAATTCCCGCCGCTCTTCAGGCGAAGCTCCGTCTCAAAGCGCCCCTCCTCGTCCGCCGCAAGCTCCACAACCTCCTCGTTCATCCGGATTCTCACCGTGGCCTGTCCCTCCTCGGCCAGTATCCGCCCGTACACCTGCAGCCTGCGGGTCTCGATGGAGCCGCCGCCGAACACCACGTCCCTTCCCGTGCTTCCCTGGCACTGCGCTTCATAGTTGCCCACATAGGCATCGTCATGGCATACCCGCTGTCCCAACAGCTCCTCGTCCGCCGTTATCTGCGAGGCGCCCAGCACCCCGACCACATTGTCGGCGATTTTCAGCCACTCCCAGGAATTCACCCTGCGGAAGCCGCAGCCCGTCAGCGAAAACGCAATGCAGCACAGGAGCGCCGCCCTCACCCATCTATTCGTCCGTCTCTTCCTACATCTATCCATGCATCTCTTCATCCAAGACACCTCCCCAATCCTTCCTGTATCTGATGCCATTTATACCATGCATTATACAGGACAGCCCGATGCCCCGACATCGAATCAGGTGACATTTCCGCCGCCCGGGGTGACATTTTTGTAAGACGCCCGCCAGATAATTCGGTCAACACTATCCCCTTCATCCAGCCGAAACAGCGGCTGAAACGCCATTGATTTATCTGGCTGGCGGCGATATATACTGCCTAACGATTTCACTTGCCGTGAAACCAGACTGCATAACGCTGACTGGTTCAATCGCATGATTACATTAGGCAGTATTCAGCGTTATGCAGTATAATAATGCCAGCGCAAACCTATCCGAACTCCCCGGGAAATGTGGAGAAAACTGCCCTTTCATATCCTATAATGGTCACAGAGAGGAGGGATTGTATGGATCTGCTTCAAGAGATGAACCAGGTGATCGCATATTATAGAAGAAAATCTGACAGGACGGATACGGCATGAAACCCCTGCCCGAATGACGGGCTGTTCCGTCTATGAATTCTCAAGGATTTTCTCATTTCTGACAGGCATGTCGCTTTCGGAGCATAGCCGCCGCAGAAGGCTTTCCCAGGCCGTCTTTGACCTGCAGAACAGCAATGAAAAAATCGTGGATATCGCCCTGAAATACGGCTATGAGTCACCCACCACCTTCACCAGGGCATTTAGGGGGCTCCACGGCGTTACCCCTTCCAGTGTCCGGAAGATGTCCGTCTCACTGAAGACTTATCCGCCAATCACTTTTCTACTAACAGTCAAAGGAGTGACCGGTATGGAATTTCGAATCGAGAAAAAAGAATGTTTTCAAATCATGGGCCTGTCTGGCTATGACACTGCAGAATGCGGGCCAGGCTTAAGACCGCGATCCACCGGGCTTCCTCCTCCATCTCGTCCTCCCCGTCGTTCTCTCCCGGCACGATCAGCGTGGTCAGCTCCACATGGCAGTCTGCCGATGCCCTTGTGATAAACCGCTTCACCGTCTCCAGATCCCCGCCAAGCTTCCGGTAATACCCCTCCCGGAACCCCTTCAGGTCGATGTTCATGGCATCGATATAGGGCAGGAGCTCCTCCAGCACCTCCAGGGAGACCGTGCCGTTGGTCACCAGCACATTCTCCATGCTGTACTCCCTGACCAGCCTGGTGGTGTCCCGGACATATTCCCATCCCACCAGCGGCTCATTGTAGGTAAAAGCCACGCCGATGTTCCCGGCCTTCTTGCGCTCCTTCCACTCCAGCGCCGTGTCCGCCAGCAGCTTTGGCGGTACATACATCCCGCCGGCCTCCTCCCTGCCGCCCATGGAGATTTCATGGTTCTGGCAGAAAGGGCTGCGCAGGTTGCAGCCGTAGCTCCCCACGGACAGGGCATTCGCGCCCGGGCGGAAGTTCCGTAAGCATTCTGGCATAGATATAGCTGTCAAAGCGCACGTCCATATGATATTTGCTGAATTCCGCCCGCCTCTCCACGGCAAACCCGAATTTCCGCAGCAGGGCATTGGACGCAAGGTTCCCCACCGCCACCTCTGCCGTCACCTTCTCTCCGCCCCTGGCCCTGATCCACTCCAGCGCCAGCCCAAGGGCTTCGCTGCCATAGCCGCTTTTCCAGTACTTCCTGTGGATGCAGTAGCCGATATCATACACTTTTTCCCTTTCATCGGGAAACATGCAGAAAGACCCCACCGATTCCCCTGTGTCCGCAAGCTCGATGACTAGATAATATCCCAGCTCGCTCTCCCCGAGGGTGTCCAGCGCTTTCTGATAAGCCTGGTCCACATACTCCGCGGTAGGATCGCTCATATATTTCCCGTTTTCTTCATGGAACCACATGCCCGTCAGAAACTCCAGGTCGGACTTCTCATAATTGCGGACAAGGATCCGCTCCCCCCGCATGGGGCTGTCTATCCTCATAAGTCTTCCTCCTCCCAGCCCGGAATCCGAAGCGTCCGGATATAGGCCGCAAGCTCCCCGGCCATCTCCTCCGCCTCCGGTATCCGCAGATGCCCCGGGGTGCCGGAGCCGTTGCGCCTGAACGTATATTTCGTGATTCCCTCGTCCTGCAGGCCCGTCACCGCTTCCTCTATGGCCCTGTCCCAGGATGGGTCGTGCCCCAGAATCGTGGTGCAGCAGATGATTGTAGCCTCAGGGTAGATCCCCCGCAGCTTCCTCAGGAAAGCACTGTAGCGCGCCCGCCATTCCACGGCCCTGGCACCGTCATAGTCCTCTTTCATATAATCCTCCGGATGGGCATCGTTCTGGCCCACCGCCACCACCACTACCTGAGGCGTGTAGGCTTTGAAATCCCAAGGCACCGCAGGGCCGAAGACAGGGTTGTAGCGCAGCTTGTCCCAGGCGGTCTCCATGCCGATGGCCTCCGGCTCATTGAACCAGCCCGTGCCGTCCAGCAGGGCGATCCCGCCCTGGGCGATGTCGTGTATCTGGGCATCCAGCTTCCTGGCTGTCATCCAGGCGTAGGAGTACCAGCCGTTGGAATATTCCCCATTGTGGACAGGGTCCGGTTTCCCCATGTATTCCACAGCCTCCGACACTTCTCCCGCGGACACGGAATCGCCGTACACCTCCATTCTTCGCTTCGGGTTCTGTCTGGCGGGAAGCAGGCGTTCCCCCTCCCCGATCTCCAGCCCCAGAAAGACCAGCTCGTGGCAGGCATCCTGGCGCTTGAACAGCAGGAATTCATGTTCTCCGCTACTTTCTATCGGAATTTCGCATTCCGCCGTCCCGTTCTCCGGAAGCCGCAGGAAGGTCTGCTCTCCGTCCAGAAGATATCCCAGGTAATTGTCCCAGTAGGCATGGCGGTTCTCCACATGCACCTTCAGCACCTGGCCGGTAAACCTGGCCGACACGCTGGTACAGGGAAAGATGAACACAGGGGCACGTCTGTGGCTCCAGTCGATTCTGCCGCTGTAGACCAGCAGAGGATTGTCCGGTTGTATTCTCATTTTGTCTTCCTCCCTTGAAGGGCATCGCAAATTGCTCTCTCCTAACTAGTCTACCATAAATCACCCGCCATGTACATCTAAAAAATTGCCCCTGCCGCAAACAGCAGGGATAACCGGCATTCCATCCGAAAATCCCGAACCTGCTGGCCGTTGCTTTTTGTAACCATATCGTTTAGAATAGTATCTATACGAACTCAATAGAACGAACTCAATAGAATCCGTAACAGCGCAGGCGCAAGAAAGGAGCATTCTATGGCAATCCTGGCAGGCTTCATGGTCCCCCACCCGCCCCTGATCGTACCCGACGTGGGGCAGGGGCAGGAAGAGGCCATCAAGAACACAATCGAATCCTACAAAACCGTGGCGGAGGAAATCGGGCGGCTGCAGCCGGAGACCATCGTGCTCCTCTCCCCCCATCAGACCATGTACGCCGACTATTTCCATATCTCTCCGGGGCGCAGCGCCAGGGGGGACTTCGGGCGGTTCGGGGCGCCCCAGGTGCGCATGGAGGTCTCCTATGACACGACCTTCGCCGAGCGGCTGGCCGCGGAAGCCGGAGTCCGCGGCATCCAGGCCGGCACGCTGGGGGAGCGGGAGCGGAAGCTGGACCACGGCACCATGGTCCCCCTGTATTTCGTGAACCAATATCTGACGGAATACCGTCTGGTCAGAATCGGCCTGTCGGGTTTCCCTCTGACGGCCCACTACCGCCTGGGGCAGTGCATCCGGGAGACGGCCCAGGCCCTGGACAGGCGCGCCGTGATAATCGCCAGCGGCGACCTGTCCCACCGCCTGAAGGAGGACGGCCCCTACGGCTATCAGGAGGAGGGGCCCAGGTACGATGCCCGGATCATGGACGTCATGGCCAGGGCCGCCTTCGGGGAGCTTTTGGAATTTTCCGAGGACTTTTGCGAGAAAGCCGCTGAATGCGGGCACCGCTCCTTCACCATCCTGGCGGGGGCGTTCCACCGGACCGCCGTGGAGGCGCGGAAGCTTTCCTATGAGGGGCCTTTCGGCGTGGGATACGGCATCTGCGGGTATAAGGCCCTGGGCCCTGACGGAACCCGCGATTTCCTGGAACAGCATGAGGAAAAGGAGAATGCCAGACTCCGGGCCCTCCGGGAAAAGGAAGACCCTTATGTCCGCCTGGCCCGGCAGACTATTCAGGAATATCTGCGGACAGGCAGACAGATTGCCCCGCCTCAAGGCCTGCCCCCGGAGCTTTACGGCACCCGGGCCGGGGCCTTCGTGTCCCTGAAGGAGGACGGGCGGCTCCGGGGCTGCATCGGCACCATCCAGGCCACGAAAGACAGCCTGGCGGAGGAGATCATCGCCAATGCCGTCAGCGCCTGCTCCAGGGACCCCAGGTTCCCCCCGGTGGAGGCCTGGGAGGCAGACCGCCTCACCATCAGCGTGGACGTGCTGGGGGAGACGGAGCCTGTCACATCCCCGGAAGAGCTGGACGCGGGCCGGTATGGGGTCATCGTGACGAAAGGCTTAAAGCGGGGCCTGCTGCTGCCCAACCTGGAGGGCGTGGACACCGTGGAGCAGCAAATCGCCATCGCCAGGCAGAAGGCGGGCATCCGGGAGGGAGAGGCGGTGGCGCTGGAACGGTTCGAGGTGGTGCGGCATTGACAGATTGCGGCGCTGTCAGGCGGCCCAGGGCGAAGGGAGACAGGAGAAAGACATGGCAGAATTGACATCCATGATGAATATCGGCAGGGAGATGGCCAAAAAGCTGGATGCTGTGGGCATTGGTTCGCCGGAGGAATTGATCCGTTCGGGCGCGGAGCAGGCTTTCCTGAAATTGAAGGTAAGGTATCCGAATGTCTGCCTGGTCCATTTATATGCGCTGGAAGGCGCGGTCCGCAATGTGGAGTTCAACAGCCTTCCGGAGGACAGGAAAAGGGAGCTGAAGGAGTTCAGTGATTTTTTGAAAGCCTGACCGTAGTAAATGGATGCGGCTATGAACATCACACATTCCCCAGATACACATGCTCCAGATACCTCCCCGCGATACCCGCAAGGCGGCGCAGCGCCCCCACGTCCGTAGGCCCTCTGTCCCTCATGCGGTACTGGGGGAAGAAGCGGGTGACATGCAGGGGAATCTCCCGGCTCAAGTCTGCGATCCACCGGGCTTCCTCCTCCATCTCCTCCTCGCCGTCATTCTCTCCTGGCACGATCAGCGTAGTCAGCTCCACATGGCAGCCCGCAGACGCCCTTGTGATAAACTGCTTCACTGTCTCCAGATTCCCGCCAAGCTTCCGGTAATACCCCTCCCGGAAGCCCTTCAAATCGATGTTCATGGCATCGATATAGGGCAGGAGCTCCTCCAGCACCTCCAGGGAGGCCGTGCCGTTGGTCACCAGCACGTTCTCCATGCCGTACTCCCTGACCAGCCTGGCGGTGTCCCGGACATATTCCCAGCCCACCAGCGGCTCATTGTAGGTAAAAGCCACGCCGATGTTCCCGGCCTTCTTGCGCTCCTTCCACTCCAGCGCCGTGTCCGCCAGCAGCTTTGGCGGTACGCACATCCCGCCGGCCTCCTCCCTGCCGCCCATGGAAATCTCATGGTTCTGGCAGAAAGGGCAGCGCAGATTGCAGCCGTAGCTCCCCACGGACAGGACATTCGCGCCCGGGCGGAAATTCTGTAGCGGCTTCTTTTCGATGGGATCTAGCGCCATAGAGGTAATCTGGCCGTAATTCTCACAGACGATTTCCCCGCCCTCATTTTTCCTGGCACCGCAGAGCCCCGTCTGGCCAGGGGCAAGACTGCAATGATGCATGCAAACCTGACAAGTCCTTTTCTCCGTCATCTTCTCCGCCACTTTTTCCACGCTCCTCTCCCGCTACCGCCTTTCAGGACCGGCCCGCCGCTGCTGCTACCGCTTCTCCGCCGCCCTGTCGAACCCGTGCACCCAGTCGCAGCGCAGGTAATAGAACAGGTAAATCACGGAGCTGATTCCCCATGTCAGCGGGTAGGCCCAGTAGATATACCCAATCTCATTGGTCAGCGTCACGACTACAAATATGTAGCCGATACGAATCACGCACCACACCGCCAGCATGACGCACATGGGCACGAAGGCCTTCCCGGCTCCCCTGCACACCGCCGCCACCGCGTGGGAAAAGGCCAGCAGGCAGAAGAACAGCGACACCGTCCGGGCCTGGCGCGCGCCCAGCTCGATGACCCCCGGCGTCTGGTCAAAGAATCCGATCAGCTTCGGCGCGAAGACATAGCAGCAGACCCCGATGGCCTCCGCCAGGGCCATCGCCGCCAGAATGCTGAACCGTGCGCCTTTCTTCGCCCTGTCGTACTGCCTGGCCCCCAGGTTCTGGCTGATGAAGGTGGTGCTGGCCATGTTGAAGCTGGTGATGGGCAGGAACGCGAAGCCCTCGATCTTTGCATGGGTGCCGTAAGCAGCCATGGCCAGCTTGCCGAAGGAGTTGATCTGGGACTGGACGATCACGTTGGCAAAGGCGATGACGGAGTTCTGCACCCCGGAGGGCAGGCCGTTTCGGACGATTTCCCTGAGCATGTCCCCGTGGAAGCGGATCCTGCGCCACTCCACGGTGAAAACGTTCCCTTTTTTCATCAGGTGGATCATGCACAGCACCACGCTGCCCGCCTGGGAAATCACCGTGGCCACAGCCGCGGACCACACGCCCCAGCGCAGCACCGCCAGGAACACCACATCCAGCACCACGTTCACCACCGAGGAGACAATCAGGTAATACAGGGGTCTGCGGCTGTCCCCCAGAGCGTTCATGATGCTGCGGCAGACATTGTACAGCACCAGCGCCAGGGAGCCCAGGAAATAATACCGGAAATAGGAGATGGCCTCCGGCAGCACCTCCGGATCCGTCTGCATCCACACCAGGAACGTAGGGGTGAACGCCACTCCCACCACCGTCAGCAGCGCCCCCGCCGCCAGGCCGAAGGCCAGCACCGTATGGACCGCCCGGGAGACCTGGTTCCCATCCCCCGCCCCGAAGTACCGGGAGATCACCACGCCGGCTCCCATGGCGATCCCGGCGAAAAAGCTGATCATAAGGAAAATCAGCGTCCCCGATGAGGTCACCGCCGCCAGGGCATTGGTGCCGAGATACCTGCCCACGATAAAGGCATCCGCCGTGTTGTAGAGCTGCTGGAACACCTGGCTCAAAAAGATGGGCAGCGCGAAGCCCAGCATCAGGGAGTAGGGGTTCCCCTTGGTCATGTCTTTTGTTTGATGAATCATTGTCTTTTGTTTTTCATCTCGTTCATCTGTCATCTTTTCCGCTCTCTGTTCTTTCTGTTTGTTCGAATTTCGCACCGGACATCTTAATTATACTACAAAACCACAAAGTATTCCTTATATTTTGGATATTTGGCGAAACTTTTGGTCAATCAGTACCGCTAATCGGTATCCATGTGGATAAAACTGCGGAAACTCAGGCGCACGAGCTCTATATGAACCCAGTTTGGAACCCGAACCCGCATTTATACCGCGCTCCGGTTAAATTTGCAGCGCGACCCGACTGTATAGCTTCGGAAGACCAGTCAAGGCCGGGCTGAAAGCCCTGTTTCTTTCAGCCTTGACCGGAATTCCGTAAGCAACCTATCATAAGCTAAGATATCTTGAGCTAAGCCAAACCTCCCTCCGTATTCTGCCGGAACTCCCCCGGCATGTACATCACAAAATCAGGTATAATACTTCGCCTGTGCATTCCATAGTTGGCTGTACTTCCCGCCCCCGTCCGCCAGCAGCTCCTCATGGGTTCCGGTCTGCACCGCCTCTCCCGCCTCCATGACGACTATCCTGTCGCACATCCGGCAGGAGGACATCCTGTGGCTGACGAACAGGACGGTCTTCCCCTCCGCGAGCTTCCCGAAATTCTCGTATATCTCATGCTCCGCATAAGGATCCAGCGCGGCGGTGGGCTCGTCCAGCACCATGATACCTACGTCCTTGTAGACGGCTCTGGCGATGGCCAGCTTCTGGGCCTCCCCGCCGGAGATGTCCACGCCCTCCTCGTCGAAGTCATGGAACAGAGGCTGCGAGATTCCTTTCGGGTATCCGGCCACCAGCCCCGAAAGCCCGACCTTCTCCAGCGCCGCCAGCACGCGCTCTCCCTCATACTCTCTGGAGCCGGCCACATTCTCCGCCAGAGAGAACGCGAACAGGGAGAAATCCTGGAACACCGCCGCCAGATATCCCATGTATTCCCCGTAATCGTAATCCCAGATATCCCGGCCGTTCAGCAGGATGCTGCCCGAGGCGGGGCGGTACAGCCTGCACAAAAGCTTGACCAGCGTGGTCTTCCCCGAGCCGTTCTCCCCCACGATGACAGTCTTCTCCCCTGCGCACAGCCGCAGGTTCACGTCCTTCAGCGCGTAAGCATCGCTGTCGGGATACCGGAAACTGACATTTTGGAAAACGATATCGCAGCCGGATCCTCCACCGCCGCCAGGCTTCCCTGCCACAAAGCTTTTCTGCCCCTCCGACATCCCCCGCACTCCCCCGCTTTCCCGGGCCTCCGGCAGGTCCATATACCGGAAATACCGCAGCAGGTGCTCATTGTTGTTCCGCAGGTCCGTCAGGATCTCCGCCATCCTGGCCGCAGCCTCGATCAGCCGCGTCACCGCGCTGTACAGCAGAATGACGCTGCCGCAGCCCACGGCGCCCTCCATGGCCCCCCGTCCGACGGCAAGGTACACCGCGCAGCCGCAGACGATGGAGCAGCCCAGCTTGACGCCGTCATACCGGCTTGCGGCACTGTACTCCCGCTCCTTCCCCTCCGCCAGCCGCTCATAGCACTTCGTCTGGCATTGGTCCAAAATCATCCTCTCCTGGCTGTAGATCCTGGCGTCCATGGCCGCGTCCTCGTCTGGCAGATAATTCATATGATAATAATCCCCGTATCTGGCATACCGGGCCCCTTTCAGGAACAGCTCAAAGGTCACGTCAAAGCGTTTCCCCGTCATCCGGCAGGCCACAAAGGAGCTGAACGCCGCCAGCGCAGCCAGACCCGCCAGGCCAAAGCTCCCGCCCGCCCTGTCCGCGGACAGCATCCCGGCCAGGGACGCGACCAGTATCACGGCTCCCATCCCCGCCGTGAAGAGATTCGTCCAGACCACGTCCATGTCCCAGTACAGGCTGGCCATCCCCGCGCCGGACAGACCGATCGCGCCGGACACCTCATCCCGCAGCCGCCTGGTGCTGTCCCGCTCCAGCAGCTCGTAGGGCAGGGCATAAGCCTTGCCTGTCAGGCCGATCTCATGGGAGGCGAAGAGCCTCCGATACCCTGCGTCGATGCGGCAGTCCTCATAATTCCTCCACAGGGACAGCGCCAGTATCAGCCCCGCCCCCAGGATGGCGTACAGGAACAGCCTGCCCCTGTCAGGGCTTACGGTGAGCCCGTTAAGCAGAACCGCCGTCACAGCCGTCTCCAGAAACGGAATTCCGGCTATCAGTATGCTTCTGACCATCACATGCCCCATCTGTCCCGGCAGAATGCGCCCGAACTCCCGGATGCCCCGGCGGACGATTCCCATGTCCTGTCTCAATGTCCTTCCGTTTTTCCTCATCTGTCCTCTCCTCCCTCCCGGCCATACGTCTGATCGGTATCGCCCTCTTTCCTTCCGGCAAAAGGCGCGTCCTCTGCGCCGCATCCAGCTGCGGAAATCCGCTCCTGATCCCTGTAATATCGGCTCTGTACCCGGAACATGTCCGCGTATCTCCCGTTCTTCTCCATCAGCTCCAGATGGCTGCCGCTCTCCGCGATCCTGCCCTCCTCTATAAAGAGGATCCTATCGCAGAATCTGGTGGAAGCCAGCCTGTGGGAGACGAAGACGGAGGTCTTCCCCTCTGTCAGCTCCCCGTATTTCTCATAAATCTCACTCTCCGCTTTTGGATCCAGGGCCGCCGTGGGCTCATCCAGCAGCAGCACCGGAGCGGCCTTGTACAGCGCCCGGGCCAGCAGCAGCCGCTGTTCCTGCCCGCCGGACAGCTCTGTGCCCTCCTCGGATATCTGCCCCACCAGGCCGGTCTCCTCCCCCGCCGGCAGGGACTTCACCTTCTCCTCCAGCCCTGCTGCCCGGATGGCCTCCCACATGGCATCCTTATCCTCCCGCTCCCGCACGTCCAGCATCACGTTCCGGGCCACGCTCACCGGAAGTATCCGGGAATGCTGGAACACCGCGGAAAAATGTCCGTAGAGCTCCTCCTTGGGAATGGACCGGATGTCCCGGCCGTCCATGAGAATCCGCCCCCGGTCCGGCTCCAGCATGCCGCAGAGGAGCTTCACCAAGGTGGACTTCCCGGCACCGTTGCGCCCCACGATGGCCAGCCGCTCCCCGGCACGAATCGTGAGGTCCAGGTTCCGGAATATGGGAACCTCCCGCTCCTCTCCGTCCTCCCATTTCCGGTAGGAAAAGGATATGTCTTCCAATATAAAAGATACGGCCCTCCCGGTTCCGCCGGGCTTCCCCGTGCCTTTCCCGTGCGAAGCGGGACTGCCCGGCTTTGTTCCGGCGCACTCCGGCAGCACCTCCCACTTCGGTCCATCCCAGTCCGCAGCGCACTCCGGCATCTCGCCGCCCTCCCGGCGGACAGCGCCTGACGCCAAATCCGCTCCTTCCGCGGTCCCATCCTCCGGCAGCGCCAGGAACCCGTAGAAATCCCGCACGAAATTCTCCGCCTCCCGGAAGCCGGAGACCGCCTCCGACAGCTTCGTGAGCCACATCCCGATTCCCGCGATCGCGCCGAAATACAGGGAGAAGTCCCCCACGGTCATGCCTCCCTCCAGATACCGCTCTATCAGGAACAGGCAGGCCAGCCCGTTCCTGACGAATATCAGCAGGACCGTGATTCCCGCCCGGAGGAACTGCCATCTCAGCACCTTCGCCTCCACCGCGTTCTTCCCCTGGATTACCTCCTCTGTGATTTCCTTCAGCATCCCGGTCATGGAGAAGATGCGGATGTCCTTGGCCTCCTTCATGCCCCTGGTGCCGTAGGCGATATAGTTCAGCCGTCTGTCGGCCCTGGCCTTTTCCTCCTTGAAGCCCTGCTTCCTCTCCTCTATCCAGATGCCGGCAGCCATCTCGACCAGGAAGAACAGCCCCAGAAACACCAGAATGGCCGGATGGAGCGTGCCCACGATGGCGCAGTACGCCGCCAGCCCGGCCCCGGCCTCCAGCAGGGCGGCCTCCTTCCCCGGAAGCTCCACCACGCCCCGGTTGGGGCTGGCGATGGCCGCTCTGGCCTTCTCCATGCCGATCTTCCCCTGCTTCGAGCAGAAGACTCCGTAATCCAGGCGCAGCATCTTCCTCTCCCAGAGGGCGTTCAGCCTGCGGAACAGGAATGTCTGGGAGCATTTCTCAATCTCATTGTGGAACACCAGGTTCAGCACGGCGGCCGCGGCAAGCCCCACCCCCACCCGGAGGACGGCAGCCGCAAACGGCGCGAACCCTGCGCCGCCTGTCACTGCGTCCAGCACGATTTTGGGCAGCAGCAGGAGCAAAAGGGACTGTGAGACCTGTGACAGACATGCCAGAAGGGGCAGCGCGATGCTGTACCTTCTGTACCGATACATTTGACCATGCAGGAATTTCAGACCCTCCATTCCCGCAGGGTGATTTTTATTTCCATATTTCTTTCTGTTCATATGAGTTCCTTTCCTGTTTTTCATTTCCTATTCTGTGATGGGGCAGGAGCGCTTCCTCCCGTACCCTGGAAGCCCCACACTGTTCCGCAGCGGGCTTCCACAGATCCGGACAGCAAAAAGGCAGGGAATCCCCCTGCCTGGCCAGCGTACATGAAGGTACACGAAAAGAACCTCTTCAGGTACTGCCATTCACTGCCTGTGGGGAAGAATCAGAATAAGCAATGGACTCCGCACACAAATAGGATTCCATCGCCGCAAATAAAAATAAGTACGCCAAACAAAGCGGTCTCCCGCCCCCTGTTCCGGTGTGGCATATTTATTTGCGCATTCTTCCACAGGCAAAAATCAACATGACAAGTACCTCTTTTTTTTGTTTATTATAGCCTTTGGAACAGAGGCTCGTCAAGGGAAAACTGCCCTAAAGCATGACATTTTCCGCGGTACGCTTTTGCGGCAGTTATCCGTAAAGCTGTGAAATATATCTAAAATCACTTGCGAAAGTCCGCCGGGCATAGTAGGATATAGGAAGGATCGGGGCGCGTAAGACAAAAGCTCCGCCAAAGCGTTCATTGTCAAAGCAAAAAGTAAAGGATGATTCGTATGAAAGAATATGTGATTTTTACAGACGGCGATGTAGACCTCCCCTCTCCCTATGAAAAAGAGGTATCTCTGCTGCCTCAATATTACTATTTCGATGAAAACATGATATACGGAGACGAGCAGGTCCTGTCCAGGGAAGCGTTTTTCGAGCAGCTGCGCAGCCGCAGGGCCTACACCGCCGGAGTGAATCCCGATTTCACCCGCAGGCGCTTCGAAGAGGTCCTGGGGGCGGGGAAGGACGTGCTGTGCATCGCCGTCTCCTCCGCCTTGAGCGGCTCCTACAGCACGATCTGCATGGTGGCCGACGAGCTGCGGCCCCTGTATCCCGAATCCAGGATAGAAGTGATCGACTCCCTCAGCGCCACCCTGGGCAGCGGGTTCCTCTGCGTGGATGCCATCGAGATGAGGGGCAGAGGGGTGCCCCTTGCGGAAACGGCTGAGGAGATCCGCAGACGGGTGGGCCTGATCGATGTCTACTTTGTGGTGGACGATTTCAAATATCTGGTCCAGGGCGGCAGGGTCTCCCCCAGCGTAGGCAAAATCGGGGATATCCTGGACATCAAGGTGACCCTCACCATCACGGAAGGGCGCATCGTGCCCTACAAAAAGAACCGGGGCCTCAACGCGGCCCTCCGCAATATCCAGCAGATCTCCCAGTCCAGAGAAACCGCCAGGCTGGGTTCCATCTACGTGGGCAATGAAGCGCTTTTCGAGAAATGCAGCTCCCTTGTGCAGAGTAGCTGCCGTGCCTCCCTGAACCTGATCGTGTCCTCCCATGTGGGCCCCAATGCCACAGGAATCGCCATAGAGTGGGCCGGGAAAGCATAGGCCCTCCCATTTCCATACCGCTGTCCCCGTCCGCTGCCCCAGCAGGCTGTCTTTCAGTGGCCTGTCCGGATTACGGCGCAGATGGGGCCGGCTGTATTTTTCCGCTTTTTGCGCTGCGACAGCCTGTCCGGACAAGCCCCACCGGCTTCCCCGGCAGCCCGAAGGAAACTGGCGGCCCCATGAAAGGTCCCTGAAAGCGCCTCCCGGGCAGCGAAATATATGACACATCTGTCATGTCCGGCCCGGGGAATGACTTGCACAAACGCCATGAAGCGTATATAATAAGGGACGTAAAAAGACAACACAGCGCAAAGAGCGCCAACGGGAAAGGAGACATCATGGCTATCAGAATCGGTATTTTAGGTTACGGCAATCTGGGACGGGGCGTGGAATGCGCCATCCGTCAGAATCCGGATATGGAATTGAAGGCAGTGTTCACAAGGAGGAATCCTGGGGAGGTAAAAATCCTCACACAGACGGCGCAGGTCTGCCATGTGGACGAAGCGGCCCGGTGGACGGACAGGCTGGACGTGATGGTCCTCTGCGGCGGCAGCGCCACGGATCTGCCCGCGCAGACACCGGAGTACGCAAGGCTCTTCAATGTGGTGGACAGCTTCGACACCCACGCGAAGATTCCGGAGCATTTCGCCAACGTGGACGCAGCGGCAAGGGAGGGCGGGAAGACTGCCGTCATCTCCGTGGGCTGGGATCCCGGCATGTTCTCCCTGAACAGGATGTATGCCAGCGCCATCCTTCCCCAGGGCAGGGACTACACCTTCTGGGGCAGGGGCGTCAGCCAGGGCCACTCCGATGCCATCCGCCGGATTGCAGGCGTGAAGGATGCCAAGCAGTACACCATCCCCGTGGCGGACGCCCTGGACGCGGTGCGGGCCGGGAAGGATCCTGAGCTGACCACCCGCCAGAAGCACACACGGGAATGCTTCGTGGTGCCCCGGGAAGGGGCGGATCTGGCGAAAATCGAAGAAGAAATCAAGAACATGCCCAACTACTTTGCAGACTACGACACCACCGTCCATTTCATCAGCGAGGAAGAGCTGAAAAGGGACCACAGCGGCATCCCCCACGGAGGCTTCGTGCTGCGCAGCGGCGCCACGGGCTGGGAGCAGGAGCACCGCCACCTGATCGAATACAGCTTAAAGCTGGACTCCAATCCGGAGTTCACCGCCAGCGTCATCGCCGCTTACGCAAGGG
>OFFK01000738.1_pt1 | contig 26657 bp, 35 predicted proteins | sample 1521361 | NCBI WGS metagenome assembly OFFK01 (sample SAMEA3504096, study PRJEB24116) | mouse gut metagenome | biome: mouse gut; feature: mouse-associated habitat; material: faeces | place: Denmark | collected 2011 | reverse complement strand
AGCGCCTCCCCCGCAAGTGCTCCACCTGCGCGGACCGCACCTGCCGCCAGCGGGGGAGGGTCTGCGACTGGAGGCACTGCACCAACTGGACAGAGGGCCCGCGCAAGACCTGAGCGCATCCCCGGCGGCAAATTACCAACCGATTACGAATTTGGAGGCAGAAGCGAAGCATGAACTGGAAGCGTGAAGCAATCGACAGACTGCGCGGCTACGAGGCCCAGAAGCAGGCCCTGGAGAACCTGCCCATTGAGGTCAGGCGGCTGGAGAGCGTCTATACCGGCCTCCGGAGCGCCGCCGCGGACCGCGCGCCGGTCTCCGGCGGAGGAGAGGGCCGGGAGGACGCCATGCTGAGCAACATCGTCCACCGGGACGAGCTGAAGCGGCGGCTGAAACAGGCGCGGCTGTGGGTGACGATGGTGGACAAGGCCCTGTCTGTCCTGGACGGCGAGGAGCGGCTCGTTCTGGAGCGGTTCTACATCCACCGGGCGAAAGGGGCCGCAGAGGCCCTGTGCGAGAGCCTGAACCTGGAGCGGAGCGCCGTCTATGACAGGCGGGACCGGGCCCTGCGGCACTTCACCCTGGCCCTCTACGGCATCACCGAGACGGAGTAAAAAGTCCGGAAAAAAACCGGACGATTTTTCCGAAAAGCCGTGGTACAATGATAGGGTAAAATTCTGACGAAGCCAGGCGGCCTCCTCACACCGAGGGGGCCGTCAGTCTGTTTGGAAGGAGGTCTCCGGCCCCGCGTTTCTCCTTTGCGCGGGGTCTGGTCCGAGCCAGTACCGGTCGCCAACGGTCCGGCGGCGGGCACGACATGAAAAAGGAGCAGTACCATGGAGATCAGAAGGGTACCAGTGAGCAAGCTGAACCCCGCCGCCTACAACCCCAGGAGGGACCTTCGCCCGGGGGACAGGGCATACCGGAAGCTGTCCCGGTCCCTGGACAAGTTCGGCTGTGTGGAGCCGGTGGTCTGGAACGAGCGCACCGGCAACGTGGTCGGCGGGCACCAGCGGCTGAAGATCCTGATGGCCGCGGGGGAGACGGAGCTGGATGTCAGCGTCGTCCATCTCTCCGAGGCGGACGAGAAGGCGCTGAACATCGCCCTCAACAAGATCGAGGGCGAGTGGGACGCGGCGGCGCTGACGGGCCTGCTGGAGGAGCTCTCGGCGGCCTCCGGCATCGACGAGACACTGACCGGCTTTGACCGGGGGGAGCTGGACAGCCTCTTAGCCGAGCTGGAGGAGCGGGACCGGGGGCTGGAGAGCGCGGTGGCCGCGCCCTATGTGGACAGCTTTTTTGAGAGCGGCGTCCAGGCCAAGGAGCCCCCGAAGTCCCAGGCCCCCGTCCCAACCCCTGCGGGCAGGGAGGAGGACCCGGGGGACAGCACCTGGAGCGTCACTGTATACGGCCTTTTCCCGGAGGGCCTGGAGGCGCTGACGGCCTATCTGGAGGACCGGGGCCTCGCCTACCGCACGGAGCAGAACGGCGGTGGGGCATGAGGCGGTATGTGATCTGCGCTGTGGCGGTGGAGGGCTTCCACTGCTGGCCGGACGCCCCAGCCGGGGGTCTGGAATACCTGCGGCACAGGCACCGGCATATCTTCACGGTCCGCGCGGCGTTCCCGGTGCGGGGCAATGACCGGGAGATCGAGATCAACCGGCGGCAGAACGAGATCACCCGCTATCTCCTGTCCCGGTACGGGAACAGGGTCGGCGCCTGCGAGTTCGGCCCCCTCGCCTGTGAGCACATCGCCCAGGAGCTCCTGGAGCACTTCGGCGCGGCGGCCTGTACGGTGCTGGAGGATGGTCTCGGAGGTGCCGGGATTGTTCGACAGTAATATCAAGGTCCACTTCGCGGGCAGTGACGGGGAGGAGACGTTCTACGCCGCCCTGTGTGCCGCAAAGACCCGCTACCGCCTGTATTCCTGCTACAAGTATATCGTCGACAAAGCCGCTGATGCGGACTTTCGCCTTCCAGAGGACCACGTCATCCGGACAGAGGGGAGGACCAACCGCCATGTCATCCAGGACAGCGGCCTCTTCACCCTCATGTTCGGCAGGGACCGGGGGGCGCGTCAGACCCGGGAGAGCCTGACCCGGTGGCAGGACAAGCTCATCGCCTTTGTGGAGCAGAACGGCCTCACAGCCACCTGCGTGGAGATCGACTGTCAGAAGGTCCTGGGGGTGGAGGATGCCTGGTATTTCCGGGAGCGGATGCGCAAGCGGCTGAAGAACCGGCAGATCAACGTCTTTCACTTCGAGGACGGGAGGCGGGGCCTGGACCGGCTCATCGATTTCAGCGAGTATATCGCGATCAGCGTCCCGGAGCTGAGGATCATCAAGCCGAAGACCTTCCGGGAGGACACCCGGTATCTGACCCGCTACATCAAGGACCGCAAGCCGGAGATCGACATCCACCTCCTGGGCTGTACCGATGTGAAGATGATCGCGCAGAACCGGTTTTGCACCTCGGCGGACAGCACCTCCTGGCTGTCGGGGGTGAAGTTCGGCCACTTCGACGACGGGATACAGCGGGGACATATCCGCCACTTCCGGCGGGACATCTTCGAGAGGCGGCAGGCAGAGGTGAAGTCGGTCCTTGACCGCAGGGGGGTGCGCCTGCGGTCCAAGACTCTGGACTACTGTACCAACGCCAGCATCTGCGCCACCATCTGCAAACAAAAATACGAGCGGGCCGCAGGCTCGCAGGAATAGGAGGACGCATGAAGAAAAACGACCGGGATCTCATGATGCTGGTGACGCTGTTCGTCATCAGCATCGTGATCGCCAACGTGACCGGGGCGAGGACAGTCACCACGGGGCTCTCCCTGGGGAGCCTCCAGCTTGCCCTGAGCGGCGGGGCTATCACCTACGCCGTCACCTTCCTCTGTACGGACATCATCGGCGAGATCTGGGGGAAGGACACGGCAAAGGGCGTGGTGAAGTACGGCCTGATCGGGCAGGTATTCGCCACCGCCTGCATCATGATCACCGGGGCGTTCCCGGCCACGGACCCTGTGATGGACGGGGCCTATCAGACGCTGCTGGGGCAGAACTGGATCTTTGTCATTGGCAGTCTGAGCGCCTACCTGGTCTCCCAGACCTGGGACGTGCTGGTGTTCCACTTTCTCCGGGACCGGTATGTGGAGCGGCACGGGAGCACCAGGGGAGGCCGGTGGCTGTGGAACAACGGCTCCACCCTGACCAGTCAGGTGTGGGACACGGTGATCTATGCCGTTATCAGCTTCGGCCTGGGCCTGGGGTTGCTCTTCACGGCGGAGGGGCGGGCACAGCTCCTGGGGATCATCCTCGGGCAGTACCTGCTGAAAGCGGGGCTCGCCCTGCTGGACACGCCGTTTTTCTACTTTTTCACCCGGAACGCTGACAGGCGATAGGCCCCGTACCATGAAACGTAAGGAGAGGAGGAAATGCCGAAAAACAGAACAGACCTGCCCTGGGAGCGGCAGAAGGGCGAGAGCGCCCAGGCGTTCGCGGCATTCCTTGTTTACCTGAACTTGGGGGCAGAACGGAGCCATCAGACGGTATCGCAACAGTGTGGTAAAAGTATATCGCTGATTGGGCGTTGGAGCCGTGCTTATGGCTGGGTGGAGCGGTGCCGGGCCTGGGATAATTATCTCCAGCGGGAGGCCAAAAAGGCGGCGGTCACAGAGATTCGGAAGATGAACCAGCAGCACATCCAGCTTGCGAGAGCTCTCCAGGGAGCGGCGGCGCAGGCACTAAAGGACCGGGGGGCCGCAATTGTTACGGACAAAAATATTGCCGCTATTTTGAAGCTCGGCACTGATCTGGAGCGGAGCTGTCGGGTGTATGAGATGGACACCTTGTCGGAGGACCTGAAAAAGGCCGAAGAGGACAGCGCCGTGGTCAAGATCATCTGCGACATCCCCCGCGTTCAGCCTCCGGCGGATGCACCACCAAAGGAAGGAGTGGACGAGCATACCGGCGAATGAAGAAATCCGGCTCAGCCGCATTATCTCCCCTCCATTCTATGGGGTACACTGGGATATCCAAGACGGCCTCCACACCTACTACGACCTATACGGCGGGCGTGGGTCAACAAAATCCTCGTTTATTTCCGTTGAACTAATTCTGGGCATCACGCAGGACCCGCAGGCAAATGGCATTATATTCAGAAAAGTTGGGTTTACTATCGAGACATCTGTTTTTGAGCAGTGCCTATGGGCTATTGACGCTCTTGGAATGAACGACCTGTGGCGGGCAACGAAAAGCCCATACAAATTGACCTATAAGCCCACGGGGCAGGTGATTCTATTCCGTGGCCTGGACAAGGCCAAAAAGCTGAAATCGGTGAAGGTCGCTAGGGGCTACCTCAAGTACCTGTGGTTTGAGGAATTGGACGAATTCGCCGGGGAGGAAGAGATCCGGTCCGTGCAGCAGTCGGTCATGCGCGGCGGGCCCAAGTTCGTAGTGTTCAAGAGTTTCAACCCTCCGATTAGCCGAACAAATTGGGCCAATGAGTATGTTCTCAAGCCCAAAAAGGATGCACTCCGACATAAGTCCTGCTACATAGATGTCCCACAAGATTGGCTGGGGGAGCAGTTCCTGGAGGATGCCAACGAGCTCAAACGCATAAATCCCCGTGCCTATGAACATGAGTACGGCGGTACCCCCGTTGGCACTGGCGGGGAGGTGTTTGACAATGTAGTCCTTCGGGAGATCACAAACGAGGAAGTAGAACGATTTGACAACATCTATATGGGCATCGACTGGGGCTGGTACCCGGACCCGTACCACTGGAGCAAGATGCACTATGACAGCGCCCGGAGGACCTTGTACATCTACGATGAGTACCGGGTGAACAAGCAGAGCAACCTGGAGACCTGGGAGCACCTGGTGGAGCATAAGGGCGTCACGGGGGGCGATCTGATCACGGCGGACAGCGCCGAGCCGAAGTCTGTAGATGATTACCGCAACTACGGTTCCTTCTGCCGCCCGGCCATCAAGGGACCGGACAGCGTGCGCTACGGCATCAAGTGGCTGCAATCGCTGAGAGCCATTGTGATCGACCCGGTGCGCTGCCCCGATACTGCGGAGGAGTTCTCCCATTACGAGTATGAGCGGACCAAAGACGGGGAGATCATCAGCGGGTACCCGGACGAGGACAACCATGCGATTGACAGTGTGCGGTACGCAATGGAGCGGGTCTGGCGGCGGAAGGGGCAGTAACGCTTTTGGGAGGAACAGGATGCAGAATGGAACGGTGAATATCCTTGGCACGGAATACCGCATAACGTATAAGCCTGACGCGGAGGTCTGCGCGGCCATGGAGGTTCCAGTTGGCGAATGCGGCGGCTATTGCAGCCTCTACGCAAAGGAGATCGTTATCGCCGCTTTGGACCAATGCAACGGCAGTGAGGACGAAAACGAGGCGCTGCGGAGAGAAAACATGCGGCATGAACTGATCCACGCATTTTTGAATGAAAGCGGCCTCGGCTATAATGCGGCTGGTACGGACTGCTGGCCGAAAAACGAAGAAATGGTGGACTGGTTCGCTATCCAATCGCCAAAGATTTTTAAGGTGTTTTCGAGCCTCGGCTTGTTGTGAAGAGAGGGACCATCATGAATCTTTTTGCACGGATCATCCAATTTGTAAGGGAGGGGATACACAGAATGGTCCCGTACAACAGCATCGAACAGGTGGAGCGGGTCAAGTCCCCTCTTTCTGAAGACATGATCAATGCGTTGGCTTGCTGGCATGATATGTACCGTGGGAATCCGTCGTGGCTGGGCGGGAAGGACCATGTGAAGTCCATGAATCTGCCTGCTCTTATCAGTTCTGAGATTGCCCGGCAGATTGTCTTGGAGGTCAAGTGGAACATCACGGGAAGGAGCCCGGACGGCCAAACCCAGGACGCCAACGGCGAGGTCCTGATGAATCCCCGTGCCCAGTTTTTGAAGGATGAGTTGGAGAAGCTGTTCGATGTTCTCCGGCAGAAGCTGGAGCAGGGCTGCGCCGCCGGGGGCATGACCATCCGGCCATACCCGAAGGACGGCCACATCCACTTCGATTGGACAATGGCCTGGAGCCTGTACCCGCTGGCGTTTGGCAGTGACGGGGAGCTGGTAGACGTGATCTTCCAGGACGTCTATGCGGAAGGAAGTGTTTTTTACACACGTCTGGAGCGGCACATCGTTGAGGGGAACAATGTCAGGATCACCCAACGGGCTTTCAAATCGCAGAACCGGGATACCCTTGGGACGGAGATATCTCTATCCGAGGTAAAGCCCTGGGCCGATCTGGTACCGGAGATGACCGTCATGAACACCGAGGGGCCGCTGTTCGGCTGGTTCCGGGTCGCCGCTGCGAACACCGTAGACGTGGACAGTCCTATGGGCGCCAGTGTGTTCGCAAAGGCAAAGGACACCATCAAAAGGGCGGACATCCAGTATTCCACTTTGCTATGGGAGTACAAAGGGGCGACACTGGCCATCTATGTTGATCCTACAGCACTGAGACCTGAACGCAATAAAGACGGCCAAATGGTAGTGCCGACACTCGACGACCGGACATTTCGCATGATAGATGTCCGTGCTGGGACGGACACGGATTTGTTTTCTGTGTTTTCCCCGGCCATTCGGGACGCCAACTACATCAACGGTCTGAATCAGCTCCTCATGCGCATTGAGGACCAGTGCGGACTGTCCAGGGGTTCCCTCTCGGACGCCAACAATGTGGAGGCCCGGACCGCCACAGAATTGAGAATCATCCGGCAGCGGTCCTACGCCACCATCGCCGACAATCAGAAGGCCCTGGAGGTCTGCCTGCGGGACGTGGTGCGGGCCATGGACAAGTACGCTGACCTCTACGGCCTTGCCCCGGAAGGGGATTACGAGGTGTCCTTCGAGTGGGACGACTCCATTGTGACTGACATGAATCAGCAGTTGGAGGAGCGGCTGGCGCTGATGAGCGCCGGGATCATCGGCAAGCAGGAGCTCCGGCAGTGGTACTTCGGTGAGACGGAGGCCCAGGCGGCAGCGGCGATTGAGAAATTGCAGCAGGAGCAGCAGGCCAGTATGTCAGCCATGCTCCCCCAGCTCCCCCCGCCGCCGGACACCCCGCCCGAGGAATAACGGGGAGGGCTGACCCATGCTGGACGAAAAGGAGCTGGAGCGGGCCATCGAACACATTGTTGCCCGCTTCGATGAGGTGAACACATACTACATCACCAAAGTGGCGGAGCAGGTCAGGAAGATCGGGGAGCTGAATCCCTCCAGCATCCACAGGATCACCGTCATGACGGAGATGGGGGCAAGCATCACCGATATCACCCAGCGGCTCCAGCTCGCCACCAATATGAGCATCCGGGAGGTGATGCAGCTCTACCAGACGGCTCTTGATGATACCTACACGGACCCCCGTTTCCGGCGGGCGCTCCAGCACACAGAGCTGACCCCTGCTGACCGGGCGCGGCTGACCCAGTACGTCCAGGCGGTGAGCGTCCAGACGGCCCGGCAGATCGTGAACCTGTCCAACACCACGGTAATCTCCGCGCCATACCGGGAGACGGTGGATCGGGCGGTCCTGGCGGTCAGCAGCGGCCTGACGGATTACCGGTCCGCCACGCGGCAGAGCATCCGGGAGCTGGGGCACAACGGGATGCAGGTGCAGTACGAGAGCGGCTACCACCGGCGGCTGGACACCGCCATACGGCAGAACATCATCGACGGGACGAACCAGATCGCCCAGCACTGCTCCCTCATGATGGGGGATGCGCTGGGCTATGACGCTGTGGAGATTTCCGCCCATGCCCGGAGCGCCCCGGACCACGAGCCGGTCCAGGGGCGTGTTTTCCTCAAGGCGGAGTTTGAGCGGATGCAGTCCGGCCTCCCCTTCCAGGACGTGGACGGGCGGCAGTATGAGGCGTTCCGCCGCCCCATCGGGGAGTGGAACTGCAATCACATCGCCATGAGCTTTTCCACCCGGCATTCGGTCCGGCGCTACACGGACCAGCAGCTAGAACAATGGGCCGCTGACAATGACAAGGGCTGTGAGATCGGCGGCAAGCACTACACCACTTATGCGGCGTCCCAGCTCATGCGGAAGATCGAGACGGAAATCCGCAGGGAGAAGGACGCCGCTGTGGCCGCGCAGAAGGCCGGAGACAACGTTCTGCGCAGGGAGTGTCAGGCGCGTATCAACGCCCTGTCGCGGGAGTACACGGCAGTTGCCGCGGCCTCCGGCGTGTCTCCCCGCAGAGAGCGGATGATGGTCGAGGGCTTTCGAGCGGTGAAACTGAAAACCAACACATAAAGGAGAAATGAAAATGATTATTCTGTTTGCAATCCTGGCAATCGCCGCCATCGCTGGCTTTGCCATCCCCACTGCTATTCGCAACGGGCTCCCGAAAGAGAACTACACCCGCGATACCAGACGAAACCTGACGCTTGCCCGGTATGTGATCGTCGGTGCGTGCGCGGCCATCGCCGTTCTGGTCACGCTGGCTATGGGTATTCGAGTCATAGACCAGACGGAAGTGGGCGTCGTCAAGACCTTTGGCAAAGTGGACAGGCAGATATACGGCGGTCTGAACTTCCTGAATCCCATCTCGGACACGTTGGAGATCATGGATTGCCGGGTCCACGTCCGGGAAGTGAGCTTCGATTCCTACACCAAGGACGCCCAGCCGGTCAAGGTCTCCATCGAATACCAGTACGAGCCCTATGCGGACAAGGCGATGGATATCGTTACGCAGTATGGCTCTTATGAGATTCTGGAGACTAAAATCAGCGCCTCCGTCGAGGAACGGGCCAAGATCGTAGTTGCCCGGTACAGCGCAATGCCCCTTCTGGAGACCCGCTCCACACTGTCCGCGCAGGTCGATGAGGAGATCAAGCTCCTGGAGGATGTATTCCCTGTCCATTTCACCAACGCGATTGTGAAGGACATTGATTTTTCGGATGCTTTTGAGGCGGCGGTCGAGGCCAAGATGCAGGCAGAACAGAATGCCCTCCGTGCAGAGAACGAAAAGAAGGAGGCAGTGACCCGCGCCGAGCAGGCGAAGGAGGTCGCCGCCATCAACGCTGAGGCGGCTATCGCTACTGCGGAGGGCGAGGCAAAGGCTCTGGAGATCACCCGGCAGGCCCTGGAGAATATGCCCGATACCTGGGTCGCCCAGCAGTATCTGGAAAAGTGGGACGGGAAACTGCCGCAGCTCATTAGCGGCGACGGCTCCGGCGTGATGCTCGTGCCGGACCTCGGAGAGTAAAGGAGGAAATCACATGAAGCAGCTGAGTACAATCCAGAAATTGGAGAACCTGAACGATGTGTTTGCCATCGACGTGCCGGGCCCCGGCGGGGCGCACCACCTGTACCAGGTGTGCAAGCACAACACGGGCCGGATCAGCGAGGAGGACGGCACCTTCCGCACCCGACCGGAGAACATGGTCCTCACGGTGCAGATGCAGTACGGCGGCAGGAATGCTGCCGGGTCCATCTCCGGCGCTGTGGACGCGGACCTGCTGGAGATCGTGCGGGACCGGCTCCGGGACTTCCAGGCCGGGCCGTACTCCTGCCGGGAGAACGCCTGCGCCCTGACCCACATCGAGGAGGCGCTGATGTGGCTGAACCGGCGCGTGGAGGACCGCATTACCAGGGGCGTCCTGGGGACGGAGCAGGAGTAATTTCAGTAGAGGGCCCTTCCATGGGAGGGCTTTTTATATTGCAAAAATCAAAGAAAGGCGGTATCCCAACATGGAAAGGAAGTTTTTGGAGGACCTGGGGCTGGACAAGGAGACGGTGGACAAGATCATGGCCGAGAACGCCTCCGACATCGAGGCGGAGAAGGGCAAGTTCGACGCGGAGCGCACCACGCTCCAGGGGCAGATCAGTGATCTCCAGGGGCAGGTCACCCAGCGGGACACGGACCTGGCGGGCCTCAACGAGAAGCTGACCGCCGCCCAGGCGGACGCCAGCAAGCTCCCGGAGGCGCAGTCCGCCCTGACCGGGCTCCAGTCCAAGTACGACACGGAGAAGAAGGAGTGGGAGACGAAGAGCGCCCAGCAGGCGTATGAGTTCGCGGTGAAGATGGAGGCGGGCAAGCTGAAGTTCTCCAGCGCCGCCGCTCAGCGTGATTTCGTGCGCGGCGCCATCGAGAAGGGCATGAAGCTGGAGGGCGAGAAGATCCTGGGCTTCGCGGATTTCGTGGAGGCGTACAAGAAGGACGACCCCGGCGCGTTCCATGCGGAGCAGCAGGACCCGCCCCCGGACGGTAAGCCCCACATCGTGCTCCCGCCCTCCGGTAAGCCCCCCGCGCCGGACGGCAAGGGCTTCAATTTCCACTTCACCGGCGTCCGGCCCATGCTGGCGGAGACCAAGTGACCCACGGGGCCAAATCTGAAAAATCAACAGGAGGAAAACAGCTATGGCAGGTATCAACTATGCCGAACAGTACGCCCGGGCACTCGCCCAGTCATACCCCTACGTTCTGAACTTCGGTGCGCTGTACGCCACCGAGAACAACGGGCGTTACCGCATGGGGGAGGACGGCAAGACCATCTATATCCCCAACATCTCCACCACGGGCCGCGTGGCGGCGGACCGGGACACCATCGCCACCGCCACCCGCAACTATGACAACGCCTGGGAGCCCAAGACGCTCTCCAACCAGCGCAAGTGGTCCACCCTGGTCCACCCCAAGGACATCGACCAGACCAACGAGGTGGCCAGTATCCAGAACATCACCAGAGTGTTCAACGAGGAGCAGAAGTTCCCGGAGATGGACGCCTACCTGATCTCCACGCTCTATAAGCTCTGGTCCAGCACGGACCCCAAAGACAGCTCCAAGCAGGCCATGACCGCTGACGCCACGGCGCTGGCCAAGGAGAACGTGCTGACCGTGTTTGACAAGCTGATGCTGAACATGGACAACGCCCGGGTCCCCGCCAATGGCCGCATCCTGTACTGCACCTACGAGGTACAGACCATGCTCAAGGAGGCGGCGGGCATCATCAGGAATTTTGATGTGCAGCAGGGCGGCGGCGCCATCAACCGGTCTGTCTCCCGCATCGAGGAGGTCCAGATCACCGGCGTGCCCTCCACGCTGATGAAGACGGCCTATGACTTCACCGCCGGTTGGAAGCCCGCCGACAGCGCAAAGCAGGTCAATCTGTTCCTGGTCCACCCCAATGCGGTCATTACCCCCGTGTCTTACCAGTTCGCCCAGCTGGACCCCCCGACCGCTGTGACGGAGGGCAAGTACATCTACTACGAGGAGAGCTTCGAGGACGTGTTCATCCTGAACCGGAAGCAGGACGCCCTCCAGTTCAACGTCTCGGACACCATCCCCAGCGCGTGACAGAATAGGAGGCAGTATGAAAGCAGTAGTACTCAGACCTTTTCGGGACAAACACACGGGGGCGGCATACGCCCCCGGTGAGGTCCTGACCATCGAGCGGGAGCGCTTTTCCGCCATCCGGGAGACGCTGGGGGACAGCTATATCGCGGAGATCATTGACCCAGAGGCCGCCCCGATGCAGGAGGAACCCGACAGCGGCGGCGCCTCCCAGCAGGAGCCTGACGCCGGGGATATCCCCCAGCCGGAGCCTGACAGCGGCGGCGAGGTACCCGCAGACGTGGACCCGGCCCCGCCGGAGCCGCCCCCCAAAAAGGGCAGGAAGAAGGAGTGACTGGCGTATGGCGGGGATGTATCTGACCTATGAGGAATATGCCGGGTACTATGGCGGAACGCTCCCGAAGGAGGATTTCGCTATGGCGGAGTTCCGCGCCCGGAAGCGCATCGACTATCTAACCGACAGCCGCGTGGCGGCTATGGCGGCGGTGCCGGAGGCGGTGAAACTGTGTATGGTGCAGATCATAGCGGTGGATAGCAAATTCGGTCCGGAGGCCCAGGTGAACAGCCCCGTTGTCGCCTCCTACAACACGGACGGCTACTCCGAAAGCTACGGCGGCGTGGAGGCTCAGATGGAGGCCGCCACCAGGAGCGTGGACGCCGCTATCCGTGAAATGCTCTACGGGGAAGAGGACGACCGGGGCGTCCCGCTGCTGTACAGGGGGCTGGACCTATGAGGCTGTGTGATGAGACGATCACCGTGTTCAACGCGCAGTTGGATACGGCCCTTGGTATGGATCGGTACCACCCCACGGTGATCTCCGGCGTGTCCTGGTACTGCGACACGGCTTCCACCGTGGACGATTCCGGCCTGAAAGCGGCCAACAAATTTACTATCCGCATCCCGGAGGAGGCGGACTGTTCCGGCAAGCGCTATGTGCCTCCCGCCGCCTATGCCGCAGGCGACCCGGCGGAGGTGTTCACACTGAACAACGGGGATGTCATTATCAAGGGGGCGTTGGACCAGGAGGGTCTGACGCCCTCTAAGCTCCAGCAGATGTGCGGAGAGCTCGTGACCATCCTCGGCGTCACGGACAACCGCCGCGCCCCCCGGGGGAAGCACTGGAAGGTAGTGGGAAAATGAATCTGTCTCTTATGGCCCATGTGGACTTTGACGCGAAAAAGGCCCTGCGGCGGCTCGATGTCCAGACAGGGGGCAGGGTACAGCAGGTGATCGACAAATCGGTTATCGACTGGTGCCTGAAGTACTGCCCGTGGGATGCTGGAGTGCTGGCGAAAAGCGCGTACTCCGCGACCGTGATTGGGAGCGGGCTGGTAGTGTACCCCGGACCGTATGCCCACTATCAGTATTACGGCGAGGTCTACGGGCCGAACATCCCGATTTTCGACGACGACAGCGGTGCTCCCACGGGCTTCTGGTCCCCGCCCGGGCAGAAAAAGAAGCCCACCGGGAGGCCCCTGGACTACAGCAAGAGCCGGGAGAAAAACGGCCCCCTGGCGGGGCCCTTCTGGTTCGAGCGCATGAAAGCAGACCACCTCAACGGCATTTTGGAGGAGGCGAGAGGCGTTGCCGGAGGCAAATAACACCGCGGCGCTTCGGGACTGGCTGCGCACCTGCCCGGCCATTCTCAACAGCGCCCGCTTTGGCGTGGACTTCGCGGGGAACAGCCCTACGGAGTATACCATCTACTCCAGCCCCACGACCCTGCAATCGTATACTGATATCTGTGGGGACGTATATTTCCGGCCCATTCAGGAGCTCAATTTTATTCTGTCCAGTATGCGGCCCCTATCTTCGGATACCCTGGAAAATTTGTCGAACCTGGGCTTCTTCAATGAGGTCATTGAATGGGTCTATAAGCAGAACATCGTGAAGAATTTTCCAGAAATCGTGGAGGGCACGGTCATATCCATCATGCCCACTCTCTCGCCGTTCCTCATTGATGCGGCGGCGAATGTGGGGCGCTATCAGATTCAATTGAACGTGAAGTACAGGCGGCATAACTGACGTCTGAGATCAAGGAGGAGTATCATGTCTTTTAAGTTTAACACGCCGCCCGGTCAGACGATTGACCGGAAGCAATACCTCTGCTGCGGCAACAGCGGTACCGAAGCGGCCCCCAAGTGGGGGAAGCTCGGCAAGCGGGTGGAGGACAGCTCTGCCGAGATGGACTGGGGCGAGGAGACCAAGCAGGACATCCTGGGGGACACCTACACCACCATGAAGAAACCAGTTATCTCCCAGCCCTTCGATCCTTGCGAGCTTGACAGCGGCGACGAGTACCAGCAGAAGATCTGGAACCACGCCGTAGTGGACCAGGACGCCGCCGCCCTGTGCAACCAGGACCTGCTCCGCATCCACCTCTACGCCGAGGACGAGAACGGGAACGCCTTTGCCGAGCGGTACCACAGCTGTATGGTCAAGCCCAACGGCCTGGGCGGCGCGGGCGGCGGTACGCTGACGATGCCTATCGACGTCACCTTCGGAGGTACGCGGGAAGTCGGCACCGCCTCCGTGGCGGACGATGGGACCATCACCTTCACGCCTGCCGCCAGCGGGGGAGGTGAGACGGCGTAATGGATGAGATCAGATTTTCTACCGGCGTTGTCGAGATGTCGGTCAACGGTGGCCGGACCATCCGCTTCAACCCGGCGGATATCGGCTTCCTGGACACCCTCTACAGCCTCCTGGGGAAGCTGGATGCCATCAACAGCGACGAGGACAAGAAGCGGGCGAAAACCGACGACCCAGCGAAGTTCTTCGACTACGCCCGCCTCTGCGACCGGCGCATGAAGGAGGCGGTTGACGCGGTGTTCGGGGAGGGTTTCTGCGGCGAGGTCTTCGGAGAGCTGCGCCTGTATGCTCTGGCGGACGGCCTGACGATCATTGAGAACTTCATCTTCGCCATCATCGACAAGATGGACGACAGCGTGAAGGAGAACATGGAAAAGCGCAACGACCGTCTGGCCAAGTACACGGCCAAATACCGGAAGTCCCGCAATGAGCGCCCCGTGGAATAACGGCCTGCCCACGCGGATGGAGGTGGGCGGCGTAGAGTATGAGATCGAAACAGACTACCGGGCGATCCTGGACATCTGCGCCGCCATCTCCGACCCGGAGCTGACCGGGCAGGAGCAGTCCGCCGTGGCGTTGGAAATTTTTTACCCAGATATAGAGGCCATGCCGCCGGAGGACTACCAGGAGGCGTTGGACCGCTTGCTCTGGTTCCTCAATGGCGGCGATACGCCGGAGGACCGGAAAATGCCAAAGCTGGTGGACTGGGAGCAGGATTTCACATATATCGTGGCCCCTATCAACCGCGTGACCGGACAGGAGGTCCGGGCGGTAGAGTATATGCACTGGTGGACATTCCTGCTGGCCTACTACGAGATCGGGGATTGTACCTTCGCCCAGATCGTCCGCATCCGGGACCTGCGGGCGCGGGGGAAGCCCTTGGATAAGACGGACCAGGACTGGTACAACCGCAACCGGCGCCTGGTGGACTTCAAGCGGAAATATACGGAACAGGATGAGGAGAAGTTCTCTAAGTGGCTCCGGTAAAGAGGGGGGGCGGGCAGTATGTACGACGGTTCGATTGCATTTTCGACTGCGCTGGATAACAAGCGGCTGGAGAAGCAACTGGCAGCGCTCAAAGTCAAAATTGAAAAGAAAACGCAGGATATCGCAAAGCTCACCCAGAAGCGGGACGCCGCAAAGGGGAATGGGTTTTTTGATGATAATGTTCTGAACGCTGAAAAGGCGAAGCTTCAGGAGATGAAAATCCAACTGGCGGATATCCGGGCAAGAGCGAAGGACAAGAGCCTCGGTCAAGGGCAACGGAACGCCGCAAAGGATCTGATACCTTTCTTGCAGGAGGAACTGGCGGATCAGCGGACCAGGGTCAGGGAAATGCAGGCGGAGTGGGACAAACTCCACAACGCCGTGGAGCGCTACGATGCCCAGATTGCCGAGGCCACAAAGGAGCTGGAGCGGCAGAAGCGGACCGCCGGTCAGATTGAGGAACAGCTTGACGCGAACGCAGGAGCAGGCGCTCAGGAGCGCATGGCCGACTACCTAGAGAAAAACAGCGCCTTGTATGAGCAGCTTCGCGGTGTTCTGGGCAAGACAGCGGACGCCTCCGCAGTACTGGATGGACTGGCGGGGGCTACCGGCGGGAAACTCTCCGGCGCGTTCCAGACGGCTGGTGACGCGGTTAGCAAGTTCGGCACAGCGCTCTCCGGCATGGTTGCCAAAGCGGCCCCCTTCCTGGCCGTTGCAACGGTCATTTTTGGCCTTTTGAAAAAGCTGTGGAGCGCGGCTCAGGACTTCGCCGTGGGCTTCACAAACGCCCTAAAACGCGGCGCGGCGGCGGTCTACAGCTTCGGCAGCGCGGTGGCTAAGAACTTCGTCGCGGCCCTGAAAGCCATCGGGCGATTATCCGGCTCTTTCGCAAAGACAGTCGCCGGTATCACCAAGAATATCGTCCGGCTGACAAAGCGGCTCAACGTCTTCTCCCGCATGGCAGAGACGCTGGGCGGCGCAGTGAAGCAGCTGGGCAGCACCATCAAGAGCGCCCTGGTGTTCTCCGTGATCTACAAGGGCCTGTCCCTGCTGCGGGAGCAGGTCGGGTCCTACCTGATGGTCAATGAGCAGTTCTCCACGGCGCTGCGCCGCCTCCAGGGAGTGCTGCTGACCGCATTCCAGCCCATCTATGACATGGTGGTCCCGGCGCTGACCACGCTGGTCAACGCGCTCACCCACGCGATCGCGGTCCTGGCGCAGTTTTTCGCCGGCCTGTTCGGGACCACGGCGAAGAAGGCCCAGACCAACGCAAAGGCGCTCTACGGCGAGGCCACGGCCCTGAAAGCTACTGGCAAGGCCGCAGAGGAAGCCGCCGGGTCCCTGGCCGGATTCGATGAGATCAACCAGATCCAGACGGAGGACAAGAGCGGGAGCGGCGGAGGCAGCAGTACCCCGGATACTGGGGCTATCTTCGACTACAGTTATGAGGAGACGCCCTTCGCCTCCTGGGGCGAGATATTCAACGCGTTCCTGGACGACCTCCTGGAGGGCATCCCCAAGCTGGAGGCCGCGTTCCGGCGCTTTGCTGACGGCCTCAACGGCTGGGCCCAAAAGGTCTATGATATGTTCACCTTCCCGGGTGTGCTGGACAAGGTGAAGAAACTGGGAGAGGACCTGGCAAATGCGCTGAACGGCCTGGTGGACGCTATCGAATGGGAGCTCCTGGGGCAGGCCCTGGGCGCGGGGCTGAATCTGGCGCTGAACTTCCTGACCTCGCTCCTGTACGGTTTTGACTGGATCAACCTGGGCCGCAGTCTCGCGGCATTCGTCAACGGCCTTGTTTCGGAAATTGACTGGTACGAGTTCGGGCGGCTGCTGTGGGCCGGATTCAAAATTGGCCTGGAGACCCTGGCCGGGTTCATCCTGGGCCTGGACATGCCGCTTCTGGCGGAGGCGGCAAGCAGCATCGTCAATGGCTTCTTTGACGAGATGTACAACACCATCAGCACCATCCCGTGGATGGGCATCGGGACGCAGATCGCCGCCTTCCTCAACGGCATTGACTGGTACGGCACCATCACCAGCGTCCTGACCGCCATCCAAGCGGCGGTTATCGCCCTGTCCAGTCTGGTCCTCCGGTTCATTGAGGGGCTGGAGTGGGAGGCCATTGCCAAGCAGATTTATACCGCCATCAACGATTCCATGGACCGGGTTGACTGGACCGGCGTTGGCTGGGTCATCGGAGAAGCATTCACCCACACCTTCGATTTTGTGCGGGATGTGGTCTCCGGCATCAACTGGTATGAGATCGGGCAGAACATTGCGGACCTGATTATCGGCTTTGATTTCGCAAGCGCCCTGGGCAGTCTGGCCGACGCCCTGGCGGCGGGCATCAACGCTGCCATTCAGCTTGCCCGCGGCCTGCTGGACAGGCTCGGACCGGAGGCGCAGGGGATCGCCGAGGGGATCGCCGAACGGCTCAGAAACGCAGTGGAGAGCGTAGAGTGGGACGCTCTGGGCGGCGTGATCGGGGACGGCGTGAAGACTGCCCTGTCCTTCGTCGCCGGGCTCCTGGACCCGGAGCTGTTCAGCGAGATCGGGAAAGCCATTGGGGATTTCCTGGTCAACCTGGACTGGCCCGGCCTGGTGGGCGGTCTGGCCGAGGTGATTGCCAACGGGATCGCATCCGCAGTAGCGGCGATCCAGGGCTTCATGAGTGCCGTACAGCCCAATCTCCAGCAGATCGCGGAGGACATCGCGGCGAAAATCAATGAATTTGTTGAGACTGTTGACTGGGCAGAGCTGGGGCAGACCATCCACGACGGCATTGACGCGGCCCTGGATTTCCTCATCACGATCCTGGATAACCTGGACTGGGAGGCTATTGGGGACGCTGTTGTTGATTTCCTTGCCAACCTCAACTGGGGCACCCTGCTCAACAAGTGGGGCACCGTAGTCGGGAAAGCCGTCGGCGGAGCGCTGAAGGGCATCGACTTGACGGAGGCCACTGCCCTCGGCGGCAGCATTGTCGGCGGAATGCTGGGCGGGATGCTTAACAAATGGAACGAATCCGGCGGCATCCTCGGCTGGATCAAGCGGAAGCTGTTCTCTCCCTTTGTGGAGGGCTTCTGCAACATTTTCGGGATTCACTCCCCGTCCACCGTCATGGAGGAGCAGGGCGGCTATATCATCGGCGGCCTGTTCAAGGGCATCGAGGATTCCTGGAAGAGCATCACGGACTTCTTCGACCAGAAGCTGGAGGCGCTGAAAAAGAGCCTGTCCGACACCTGGAAGAACATCAAGACCACAGCGGCGGAAAAGTGGAAGGAGATCAAGGATTCCACCCTTGGAAAAACCTGGGATTCCATCCGCGAGAACGCCAGGAAAAAATTCGACGAGACAGCCAAGAAGGTCAGCGACGCCTGGGACAGCGTGAAAAAGGATTCCCCCGGCAAGTGGAACGAGATCAAGACTTCCCTCGCCAACTCCTGGGATCAGATCAAGAGGGACGCCGGGGAGAAATTCCGCAGTACCAAGGACACGATCATCCAGACGATGGACGGCCTGAAAAACCACGGCTGGAGGTCCATCGGCGAGACGGTGGTGAGCGGCATCGTCAGCGGCCTCCAGACCATCTGGAACACCCTGACCGGCTGGGTCCGGGATGTGAAGAGCGCTATCGCGGACGCCCTCAGCGGGGCGAACAGCAGCAGGGGCGGCGGCTTTGGCGTTTCCGTCCCCTCCGGCGGTTTCGGAGGCCGGGCCCGCGTGGCGGTCCAGGCAGTGCCGGATATCTCCACCTTCGAGGTCCCGGCCCTGGCGCATGGCGCGGTGATCCCGCCTAACCGGGAGTTCCTGGCGGTGTTGGGCGACCAGGGGAACGGAAATAATCTGGAGGCCCCGGAGGGCCTGATCCGGCAGTTATTCCGAGAGGAGCTGGGGAGTACCGCTGAACTGCTGCGGGCTATCCTGAAAGCGGTGAAGGACGGGCACATCATCATGGTAGACGGCGCGGTATTTGGCCGCACAGCGATCAAGACCATAAACGATTCCAACGCCGCCGCAGGAAAACAGCAGCTCAATATTTGAGGTGGCAGATGAACATCTTAGTTATCAACGGTCACGACTACACCCGGTGGATTGAGGACGACGGCTACACCTGGAGCCGTGACGACATCGACAGTGAGAAGACCGTCCGGGTGAAAACTGGAGAAATGCGCCGGGACAAGATCACGGAGAAGCGCAACCTCACCTACAAAATGCTCCCCATGCCTCAGGAGCAGGCCGCGCAGTTGGATGAGGACCTGCATGAGCCCACGTTCCAAGTGCAGTACCAGGACCTCCACGGGCAGCAGACCCGGAAGTTCTATTGCAGCAAATTCCCGGCGAATCTGAGCCAGGTGCTTGACGAGGGCAATCTGACATGGAATGGGATTTCCTTCAATCTGCATGAGATTTGAGGTGACGCAGTATGGCACAACAGACCAGCAATCTATGGAAAGCCCTCTGGAGGGAGCGCGGCACCACACGGGAGTATCAATTCGACGTGTCGGGCACGATCTACGGTCCGGAGGCGGAGATAAGCCACAAGGTGGACCACGGTCTGTACGATACCTTTGGCATCGGCAACGCCGCTATGGCAACACTGACCATCTCCCTCTTTGCTGAGAGCATCCACAAAGGGGCCTGCATCAAGCGGTACATCCGCCTGCGGAACAGGGAGAGGGTCAGTGAGTGGCTTCCCAAGGGCGTCTTCTATGCCAACCGCCGCAGCGAGGAGGACGGGTATTGGACCGTTGAGGCATACGACGACATGCGCAAGGCGGAGCGTCCCTGGGAGCCGCGTCAGGACCTGATCTTTCCCATGGCCATGCCGGATGCAGTAGCGGAGTTTATGCGCATCATGGGCACGAAATTGGACCCCCGCACCCAGCTCAACCCCGCCTACAAGATCGGGTATCCGTCCAGCGACCCGGACAGCGAGACGGGGGAGTACTACAGCATCCGGCAGCACCTCCAGTGGATCGCCGCCGCCCACGGGGGCAACTTCATCATGAGCGATGAGGGGAAACTGTGGCTGGTCCCGCTGATCTCCGCGCCGCCGGAAACCAGCTACCTGGTCACGGAGCACGGTGACGCCATTACATTGGGAGGGGTGAGGCTCCTTGTCTGACAAGCATTTTATCGGTCTGGACCTGACGGGCCTGGAGGACAACGGCCTGCGGCCCGGTATCTCCCGGGTGACGCTGCTATTGGACGGCGAGAATGCCGTCACCGCCGGGGACGGCACCGGCGCGGAGCTGACGGCGAACTGTCCCCACGCCACACAGGCAATGGCGGAGGCCATCCTTGCCCAGGCGCAGGGCTACCAGTACCGGATGTTTTCCGCCACAGACGCGGCCCTGGACCCGGCAGCGGAGCTGGGGGACGGCGTGACCGTCGGGGGGATGTACTCAGTCCTCGCCCGCGTCAGCGAGGACGGCAGCGGCTACTGTAGCATCACTGCCCCCGGGAAGGCGGAGCTGGAGGACGAGTACCCCACCGGCGGCTTCCTCACCAAGGAGTTCAGCCGGAAGATCGCGCAGGTCCGCTCCTCCATCAAGAAGACGGCGGAGGAAATCACACTGCTGGTGGAGGACACGGCAGGAAGCCTGTCTTCCGCGTTCTCTGTGGAGCTGGAGAAGATCACCCTGCGGGTAGCAGGGACGGAGGATTCTGTGGAGGCCGCTCTGGACCTGGTCAACGGCTTTACCGTGACGGATTCCAGCGGGACCACCCGGATCAAAGGCTCCTCCATCGACACCAGTACGATCAAGGCCAACTCCATCAGTGCGGATAAGCTGAACCTGACCGGCGCTATCCAATTTACAGACCTGGACACCCGCACACAGGGTTCTATCAACAGCGCCGCCTCCAACGCCTCCGCGGCCCTCACAAACGCCTCCAATGCCCTGTCTGGCGCTTCCGCCGCCCAGAGCGCGGTCAACGGCTGGGTCTATCCCGGCTCGTCGTATATCGACGGCAGAAAGATCATGACGGGCACGGTGGTGGCCAGCATCATCCAGGGCGGGACGGTGAATGTGCTGTCCCAGACCGGTGAGACCGCCGCGACAATGACCATCAATATGAACGGAGCCACCGGGGACAGGCGTGGGGCACTGACGATCGAAAGTGATGCGTTAAGCCTGCAAACAACGCACCGCGACGGTATGCTCAACCTGTTTAACACCGGCGGCATATCGCAATCCGGGCTTGCCCTTGCTCCTGACGGTACGATCAAAGTGGTAGGGCACCTTATGCCCATGCAGGACGGCATGTATAATATCGGCTTCAGCAACTTCCGGTGGAATGTCATCTGCCTGCAATCGCCTCCGATGGTCACATCTGACCGTACGAAAAAGGAAGCGCTCAACTACGACCTGGACCGCTACGAGGCCTTCTTTGACACCCTGCGGCCTGCCAGTTTCCGATTTGTTGACGGACAGTCCGGCAGGACGCATTTGGGCATGGTATCCCAGGACATCGAAGAGGAGCTGGAGGCGGCGGGCCTCACGGATATGGACTTTGCCGGGTTCATCCGCAGTCCCCGGCGGGATGAAAAGGGCAATGAGATCGCGGGGGAACTGGATTATATGCTGCGGTATGAGGAGTTCATCCCCATGTGCATCTACCAGATACAAAAACTCAAGGCCCGGGTGGCCAAACTGGAAAGGGGGACAGCCCAATGAGCGAGAAGAAAAAGGACCTGAAAACGGAGCTGGACGCGGCCTTCAAGCTGATCTCCGCCCTAGCGGTGAGCGGTGACACTGTGGACGTGATAGCGGCGGTGCGGGAGCACCTGCGGGCGGCGTACAGGCTTGCGGAGGATAGGAGCGCTGTCTGGGAGCTATACAAGAGCCTGGAACGGCAGGAAAAGAAGGAGGGCAGCAATGGCTGATAAGACCACCGGCGGCCTGCCCGCCGTCAAGGAGGCGGCAATCGGGGGCCTCCCCGGCATTGCGGACCTGTATGACGATACCCTCCTCCCCGTGGAGCAGCAGGGGGAGGCCCGGAAGATGACCGGGGCCCAGTGGAAGAAGTACGCAAAAGCCGCCGTGTCCATCTACGTGGAAGGCGCGAAGGAATCTGCGGATGCGGCGGCGCAGTCCGCCTTCAGCGCCGCCGGTTCAGCGTCCTCCGCCCAGATGTCTGCGGCAGAAGCGGCTAAGAGCGCGGAAGCTGCGGCCGGGAACGCGGCAGATGCGTCGGAGAGCGCCGGCAGCGCGGCTGGGAGCGCCACAGACGCCGCGGGGAGCGCTTTATCCGCCTCCGGAAGCGCCGCCGCCGCCCAGACATCAGAGGAAAACGCTGCGGACAGCGCCTCCAGCGCCGCAGGAAGCGCACAAGACGCCGCAGACAGCGCGAACAGCGCACAGGTCAGCAAGGTGGCGGCGGCACAGTCCGCAGGTGAGGCGGCGGGCAGCGCGAAAGACGCGGAAGACAGCGCCACAGCGGCGGCAGGCAGCGCCCAGGCCGCCCGGCAGTACTCCGGAAAACCGCCCATTATCCAAGCCGGGTACTGGTGGACATGGAACGCGGACCAGCAAAAATACGTGAACACCGGGAAGCGCTCTGTCCTCAATTTTGACAAGGTCTATGCCTCCGTTGCAGAGATGAACGCAGACAAGGGAAATGTGGAGGAGATGACCACGGCGATCATCTCTTCCACAGTGGAGGACCCCGCCAACGCGGCGATCTACATCTTCGATGGAACGGACTGGAATTTCCTTGCTGACCTGTCCGGTTTTACCGGGGTGGGTATTCAGTCCATCACCCTTACATCCGGAGACCACAGCCCCGGGACTGCGGACACCTACACCGTCCTCTGCACAGATGGAAGCGCCTATACCTTTACGGTGCATAACGGCGCGACAGGACCCGTTGGCCCCCAGGGCGAGCCCGGCCTGCAGGTCATTGGCATGTATGGGACCGTGGCAGAGCTGGAAGCGGCTCATCCGGTCGGGACACCCGGAAAGGCGTATGCCGTGGGGACGGCAGAGGAGAATGAGATCTACTTCTGGGATGTTGGCAGACAACAGTGGCGAAGCCTGGGACGCCTCGTTGGTCCGGAGGGCAAAGCCGGGCCTCCCGGGGACAAGGGCAGTGACGGAGCCGCAGCAGGCTTTGGGGACGTCACCGCCACAGTGGATGACAATACCGGTGTGCCCAGCATCACGGTGACGGCTAGTGGACCGGATACCGCTAAAGTCTTCAACTTTGCGTTCAAAAACTTGAAGGGTGCGCCGGGCGCGAAAGGCGAAACGGGTGCGAACGGGGCGGATGGGAAAGACGGCGCTCCCGGCAAGGACGGGCCCCAGGGGCCTACCGGAAAAAGCGCCTACCAATACGCCGTGGATGGAGGCTACACCGGCACGGAGGCGCAGTTCCAGGCTCTTCTGAACGATATCCCCAACAAGCAGCCCAAGCTGCGCGGCAGCGCGGGGCAGGTGGTGGGGTTCAACACCCAGGGAGCGGCGGTGGCGGTGAGCGGGTGGAGTAATCCGAATCTGCTGGAGAACTGGTATTTCCAGGACCCCGTGAACCAGAGGGGGCAGGAGGAGTATGCTGGCGGAAAAATGTACTGCATCGACCGGCTCTATATCCGGAACAAAAACCTAAATGTAAGCCTGGTGGATCGTGGGATAAAGATTCAACGTTCAGATGATACACTCATCGAAGCTGATGGAAGTATCCTATGTTTTTTGAACTATCGCTTTGAAAATCATTATAAACTTCTTGGCAGAACAGTCACTATGAGCGCTTTGATAGATGAGGCAGTTTTTGCAAAAGGCGGCATTCACTTTGGATTATGGCAATCGGATGGTGTGAGCCTTAATTCTGTCGGAATTTTGTACTCTCCCTATATCAATCAGCCCGGGCTGTACTCGATTACTATTGACGTCCCAGAATCGCTTAGCAAAAAGGGAATCACTGCGGGTTTTCTAGTTTCAAATATAGCAGCTGCTGAAGATTACGCTGTCTGCCGTGCTTGGAAACTAGAATATGGCACCCAGCAGACCTTGGCCCACCAGGATGCGGACGGTAACTGGGTGCTCAATGACCCGCCGCCGGACAAGGCGCTGGAGTTGCTGAAATGTCAGAGGTACTATCGAGTGCTTGATTGGGGGACTAGTATGTACACTCTTGGCTTCCCTGGCATGGTCACGAACGTGGCAAAGGATGTCGTTTTCCAAATCCCGAACGCTGTTTCATTTCGGGCAATACCGTCCGTTTCGGTATCCTCTGACTTCAAGGTGCTGCTCAGAAATCATGCTGGATACATTGGCAGCTCAGCCGGATTAGTCCCAAGTTCCTTAAGGATAAGCATGGTGCCAAGGCAAGTGCCCTCTATATCCATGACCGCAAATTTTGATGGAGTCGATCTAGGCGACAACAATGTTCCAATTTATGTTGCAATTAGTGCGGGCAAGCTGATTTTTGATGCCAATTTGTAATTATCTGAAAGGAGAGAGGGCATGAACACAAATGATATCCGTCATTACATCGCCATTGATGCCCAGGGCCGGATCACCTCCGGCTGGAGCGAGGGCCCCTGCCCGGGCCGGGACACCTCCGGCGCGGTCCTGCTGACGGACCAGGGCGGCTACCAGTTCCGGCTCCACCCCGGCGGAGAGGAGAACCCGCCCCTGTACACCGAAGACGGCATCCCCCTCTACCGCTGGGACGGGGAGCGGGTGGTCCGGCGCTCCGAGGAGGAGGTCCAGGCGGACCGGACGGCTATCCCTCCTCCGCCGCCCTCTGAGCAGGAGCGCCTGCGGGCGGACGTGGACTTCTTGGCCGCGATGCAGGGGGTGACGTTATGAGCGTGGCTGAGCTTGCCCGGAAGTACTACCCCCGCCTTTGGGACAAGTCCAGGCTGGAGGCTTTGGCCGCCGCCGGGAGGCTGACGGAGGCGGAGGTGCGGGAGATCGTGGGGGAGGAGGAGAACCATGTACATTGACGCGAAGACGCTCATCGAGCTGGCAGCGCTGCTGACAGCTCTTGGAGTGATCGGAGGCGCGGCGCTCTGGGCCGTAAAGTTCGTCGACCGGCAGAAGAAACAGGACCAGGAGCTGACCGCCATCCGGAAAGAGCAGACCTTAATCTGCTACGGCGTCATGGCCTGCCTGCGGGGACTGAAGGAGCAGGGCTGTGACGGGCCGGTAACCGCCGCGCTGGACAAGCTGGAGAAGCATCTCAATCAGGCGGCACATGAGGAGGACAGCTAGGAGGAAAACATGGACAAAACAATCATCAAACGCTTGGGGAACCTGCTGAGCGTCAAGAGCCTGGTCACTCTGACGCTCACCATCGTGTTTGCGGTCCAAGCCCTGCGGGGGACCATCTCTCAGGACTTCATGACGATCTATGCAGTGATTATCGCGTTTTATTTTGGGACCCAGAGCCAAAAGGTGCAGGACGCGGTGGAGGGTCGGAGCGATGGCTGACGTACTGGACACCGCCCGGCGAGAGCTGGGCACTACCGAGAGTCCTGCCAACTCCAACAAGGTCCGCTATAACACCTGGTACTATGGCCGGGAGGTCTCCGGCGATGCGTATCCCTGGTGCATGGCGTTCGTGCAGTGGGTGTTCGCCCAGGCGGGGAAGGTATTGCCCTACAAGACCGCCTCCTGCTCCGCTCTGCTGAGCTGGTACCGGCAGAACAGGCCGGAGTGCATCGTCAGGGACCCCATGCCCGGGGATATCATCCTCTACACCTTCAGCCACACCGGCATCGTGGAAAGCGTACAGGGTAGCACCGTCACCGCCATCGAGGGCAACACCTCCGCTGGGAGCAGCGGCAGTCAGGCCAACGGCGGCGGGGTGTTCCGGCGCACACGGAACAAGAGCCTTGTCAGGGCGTACATCAGACCCTTCGGGGAGGAAATGGAGGAAGACATGGACATCGACAAGCTGCTGAGTGAAATGACGGACGAGCAGGCGTACCGGCTCATGGCGAAGGCCCAGGCCCACGCCGCCTCGCTCCCGGAGCAGGAGTGGAGCATCAAGGAGGGTCACTGGGCCCGGGCCACCGCCGCAGGGATCGTCAACGGCGCAGCGCCGGAGGGGCTGGTCAAGCGGTGCGAGATCGCCGCCATCCTGGGCCGGAAGGGCCTGCTGTGATGGCCGCTATCCTTGAAATCGCCTTTTTGTGTGCGCCTTCCGCTTGCGCGTTATGCGTCGTCGGGCTTCTGATCCTGTTCGTGGCCTCTATCTTGGGCATGGCGATGGACAAGATCCACGAGGAGGTCCGAAAGGAGGCGGCCGATCTTGAGTACAAGCGGAACCGGAACGACTTCATGTACTGGAAGTACATGGTGAAAGATTAGAAATTTAGAAAGGAGAAACAAAATGGATTTCGGCAGTGCACTTCGAGCAATCAAAGAGGGCAAAAGAGCCTCCCGCGCAGGCTGGAACGGGAAAAACCAGTACATTGAACTCGCCACCTGTGTCAGCTATAAAAATGCCCGTGGCAATTACGTGAATGGAAACCACGACGCGATTGGAAACAGCGCCATTGCGTTCGTGGGGACTTCCGGCGTTCAGATTGGCTGGCTTGCGTCCCAGGCGGATATGCTAGCGAATGACTGGCAGGTGGTCTGAAGGTGTGCAGATGGAATTTTCCAAACGGCTGATCTCCGATATCCGCGCCCTGCTGTGGGTGGTGACGGTGGGCGGGCTGGTCCTCGCCGCCTACTGCATCCGCCGGGACTACGCCGGGGCCCTGCCGTGGCTCACCGCTAT
>OFFK01000735.1_pt1 | contig 26713 bp, 26 predicted proteins | sample 1521361 | NCBI WGS metagenome assembly OFFK01 (sample SAMEA3504096, study PRJEB24116) | mouse gut metagenome | biome: mouse gut; feature: mouse-associated habitat; material: faeces | place: Denmark | collected 2011 | reverse complement strand
CTAAGGCAGCCTCTTTCCTTCCAAAATCATTCCTGCCCGGTTTCAACGGCATCCGTCCGGTATATGAATTCCATCTGTCCAGTTTCCAAATCCGGCCGCAGGTATGGAGGACTTCCGAAATCCCTTAAAGTATATCCTATCCATTGCCTGAAAATAATTTCATTGCAAAAGCTCCTCAGAACTCCTTGCGCTCCATAATCTTGATGCTGATATGGCAGGAGAGGAGCAGCAGGGCGATGCAGATGCCCAGAGCCACCACGATGCCTAACCGAGCGCTCATCACCGGCATCCGCTCCCCCAGGGCTTCCAGGTCGATGCCCAGCCTCTCCGCAATCTTTGTTCCCGCGATCACCACCGCGAAGATGCCTCCCATAATCACAATCTGGGCTATCCTGCTCTTCTCCGCCTCGAATTTCAGCCGCAGCGGCACCAGGAGCACATTCAGGCACATCGCCACAGGCAACAGCACCAGAGCCGTCATCATGCCCTCCATGGGGTCGAGGCCGCTTCGGACCGCCCCGGCCACAATGGAGATGACGCTCCCCAGAAGCCATCCGCCGCCACACATCAATATGGCGAACAGATATTTTTCCAGCACATAGTCCTTTCTGGACACAGGCAGGGAGAACAGGAACGCGTTCCCATTGTCGAATTCATCATAGCTGATGGTGCTGGACGTGAACGATGTCCCGATGATGGCCAAGTAGATAACGATGAAGCTCATATCGCTGCTGTAGAAGGACATGCCCACCGCCACCAGGAGGATGATTGCCAGGGAATTCCCCATATTTTTCATCAGTCTCAAATCCTTAATCAGTAATCCTTTCATAATGTCTCACCTCGTATCATCATCATAATCACTTCGTCAATGCTGCCCTTCAGGATGGCGATTTTCGGATAGTTCTCGCTGTAGAAGCGTTTCTGATTCGTCAGGCAGCTATAGCCGAAACTCTCCTTCCTGCTGCGCAGGATATAGCGCTTCTCGATCGTCCGGTACTGCTCCTCGTCCACCTTCAGCACTGCGTAATCATCTAACAGCACGTCCGTATCCTCATGGAGGATGATTTTCCCCTGATGTATCATATAGACGTCGTCGCACAGGGTCTCCAGGTCGCCGGAGATGTGGGAGCTTATCAGGATGCCCCTGTCCTCGTCCTGCTCCATGAATGCCCGAAGCAGCTCCAGAAGCTCGTCCCTGGCCACCACGTCCAGGCCTGCCGTGGGCTCATCCAGGATCAGGAGCTGCGCCCTGTGGGAAATGGCCGTCAGGACCTTCAGCTTGGCCTTCATGCCCGTGGAGAACTCCTTAATCTTCTGGTTGTCGGGAAGCCCGAACCGCCTGACCTGCTCCAGGAAGAACCCCCTGTCGAACCGGGCATAGAGGCTGGCCATGACAGGGACGATGTCCTTTATGGTCAGGTACCCGCTGAAGCCCGCGTTGGACAGGACTACGCCCAGCTTCTCCTTATCCTTTGCGCCGAACTGTGCGCTGTCCTTCCCCAGGATCTCTATCCTGCCGCCGTCGGGCCTGATCAGCCCCAGCACTGCCTTGAACGTGGTGCTCTTCCCCGCCCCGTTCTGCCCCACCAGCCCTGTCACCCTCCCCGACAGGACTTCCATGGAGCAGTCCAGCCGGAACGTGTCGTAGCTTTTCCGTAAATTTTCAATCCTCAACATAGTCATCCCTCCAAAATAAGGTCAAATAAGATTCTAATGTCCTCATCGCTGATCCCGTATCTCCTGCCTTTCTGGACAGCCATCTCCAGATCCGCCTCCAGCTCCTTCTTCTGCTCCTCCAGCAAAAGGCCCGGATTCACTGCCGCGACGTAGGTTCCCTTGCCATGGACAGTCACGGTAAAGCCATCCTCCTCCAGGCTGTCATAGGCCTTTTTCACGGTCAGCGCGCTGATCCGCAGATCCCTTGACAGCACCCGGACAGAGGGCAGATTATCGTTCTCCTTCAATTCCCCGCCGCGTATCAGGGTCTTGATCTGGTCTGTAATCTGTTCATAGATGGGAACCATGGAAGAACTGTTTATAATAATGCGCATTCCTTTTTCCTCCTTGCAAACAGTATATAACAGCGCACAACTGTTGTCAAGTGTTATACACTGTTTATCTAAAGTTTTTGCATAAAAAAGCAGCGGAGCCTCCTTCCTCCCGGGCTCCCGCCGCTTATGTACTGCGATTTACTTTCCGTCCCCCGCCGGGCGGCGTCTGCGCCTCCCCTGTACACGGTGGTCTCAGCGTTCTTTTTCCAGCATCTGCTTCAGCCTCTCGTCAGCCCAGACCACCCTGTTGCGCCCATGCCGCTTGGCGTCGTACAGCTGTGTGTCCGCGAACTGCAGGTAAAACCCGTAGCCGTGCTCCACCGGGGGACAGACGGTAATGCCGCCCATGCTGACCGTGACCCACTGGGCTACGGAGGGGTCATGGGGAATATGGAGGTCCTCTATGGCCTGCCGGATCTTTTTCATATGCCCGAATATCTTATCGGCCTGGTCCCCCATGGCAATCGCCACAAATTCCTCGCCGCCATAGCGGGCCAGGAAGTCCGTGCTGCGCTGCAGATAGGAGGCCGCCGTCTGCGCCACGGCGGAAATCACTTTATCCCCGGCGGGATGGCCGAAGGTGTCGTTATATACTTTGAAGCGGTCGATATCGAACATGCAGATGGAGAACGGGATTTGCAGCCGGTTGGCCTCATTCCACCTTATGATGCTGTATTCCTCATACCTGCGCCGGTTGGCGATCCCCGTAAGCTGGTCGGTCATGGACTGCTGTTCCACCTGTTTGCGGTACTGGTACAGCTTCACATGGGTATTGACCCTCGCCCGGACAATCAGGGGGTGGAAGGGCTTCGTGATATAGTCCACGGCTCCCAGGATAAGCCCGCGCTCCTCGCTGGCCACGTCGGAAAGGCTGGTGATCAGGATCACCGGCACGTTCTTGGTGGCATTATCGTCCTGGAGCTTCTTCAGCAACGTAAAGCCGTCCATCCCCGGCATCACCACATCCAGCAGGATCAGCGAGAAATCCCCCTCCCCTGCAAGGCGCAGCCCCTCCTCCCCCTTCTGTGCAATGGTGATGTCATACTCGTCCTTGAGGATGGACTTCAACTGGGTCGCCTGCAGGACGCTGTCGTCAACAATCAGAATTTTTTTCATACTTCCTCCAGAAAATGTAAATAAACGTTCACTATCATATGGTCAAAAACAAACCGCCCTTCAGCGGCATGTATTTATTTCCGACTCAATCTTGAGAGCCTCTCCGGCTTCAGGTAACCGCTCAGCCCGGTGGTCAGCAGCCGGAACACCGTCTCCTCGGTCTCCTCATTATTTGGAAGGATTCCCTCCACCACATATTTCGCGTACAGCAATGTGGACGTGAGGACATGGAGCCACAGCATGTCCTGATTGATTCGATCCAGGCTGGGAAACACCTTTTTGAAAATCCGGACCATCCCGATGAAGGTTCCGAAGTATGTCACGTCCCGGCTTCTGTCATAACTGGGGAACGCGGCGCTGTCCCGGAACCGGTAGTAGAAGACCGTCTCGTCCGGGCGGGACGTCCAGAACCGGAAATAGGGCAGCCACAGCGTCTTTACCGCTCCCATCGGGTCAGTGAGCATGACCAGAGGATTGAACTGCAGATCCTCGAAAATCGCCGCGGCCTGTCTGTCCACATAAGTGAAGCACTCTGTCAGCAGCTGCTCCTTGCCCTCAAAGTGCCGGTAGATCGCGCCTGAGGAAATCCCTGCCAGCTTGCTGACATTCTGGATGCGCACCCCTTCCAGGCCATACTGCCGCACGGCCTTTATCGTCGCATGGATGATTCGCGTTTTGGTGTCGTCCAGTGTTGTCATATCCCCCTCGTCATAGGCGCTTGCCGGCATCATCTGTTCATCTGTAAATTATATATGATATTACGGTTTTTGACAATATCCTTTTTCCCATCTTCTGCCATTTATACTGCGCATCGGTTAAATTTGCAGCGCCAGCCAAGCACTTTCCCGGAGATGCCACTGTAAATCCTGGCGGTCTGCAGCATAAACTGACAATCACCAAAATCTGCCAGGCAGCCCGGCTCACAGGCGAAAGCCTATGGGGACATTGCGGCAGATTTCATCGCTCGTGAGTATATCTGCCAGTTGCGCTGTCAAAACGGCTACTTGCGCTATGGCCGTTAAGATTTGTCCGTTTCCTTACGATACAGGAATTGAAGGCCCGCGTCCCGGCCGGAAAGTCGGCACGGGGAATGGGGCGGAAAGGGATGGGAAAAATCAGGATCGCGATATGTGATGACGAACAGAATATCCGCAGCTATCTGGCCGCGCTGATCCGGGGGGAGGATTCTTCATGCCGGATTTCGGAGTATGCCTCCGCGGAGGCCTATCTGGCTGCGGGAGAGGATTATGATCTGCTGTTGCTGGATATCGAGCTGGGAGGCGGGGCGGGGAGTCCCGGCTCCATGGACGGCATGGCGCTGGCCAGGAGGCTTCGGAGCCTTCCTCCGGACAGGCAGCCCCTCATCATCTTCGTCACAGGCTATGAAAGCTATGTGTACCAGGCCTTTGACGTGGAGGCCTTCCAGTATCTGGTGAAGCCCGTGGACGAGGGGCGCTTCGCGGATGTCTTCCGGCGGGCGGCGGAGAAGCTCTCGGTTCTGGAAAAACAGCGCCGGAGGACGCTGCTCGTCCAATACGCCGGGGCCAGCCGGGTGATACCGCTGGAGAACATCCGCTATGTGGAGAGCCGTGGGCATAAGCTCCTTTTGCATTTAAAGGAAGGCACAGTGGAATACTACGGGAAGATAGGGGAACTGGAGCTGGAGCTGGGCGGACAGTTCGCCCGCATCCACAAGGGCTATCTGGTGAACCTGCGCCATGTGGAGGAATATGCCCGGGGACAGGTCACGCTGACAGACGGCGAAAAGCTGGTGATCTCCAAATATAAATACGATGCTTTCGTGAAGCAGCACCTGCGCTTCCTGCGACAGTAAACGCTCCTTCCCTGCGGACAGGCCTATGGCCTTGTAGTCTCGTCAGGGAGGCGGAGCCGGAGGGAGGCGAAATTGCGCGAATCAGATTTCATACTGCTCTACCGGATAACCGCAGGGATAGAGGTAATCCTCTATGGGGCCTGCATGGCGGCTTTCCTGCGCCCCTTCCTGGACGAGGGCGCGGGAGGCGGGCGGAGCACGCGCCGAAAATGCCTGTTCGTGCTGGTTGACTACATTTTCATCTTCTTTCTGGGCGCTGTGTTCTCCTTCCGCGGCTGGCTGTGCATGCTGCTTCTGACGGCGCTTTTGGCTGTTTGCAGGCGGTTTCTGGGCATCGGGCGGGAAGCCCTGTTCCTGCTGGGAGTGCTGTTCTTCTGCACCCGGCATCTGAGCCTGATGGCCGCACAGAGCCTGAACCATTTTACCTATCGGCTCTTCCTGGCGGGCGCCAATACCCCGGAGAAGGTCTTCCTGGGCGCGGCGCTGAACCACATCTGCATCGAAGCGCTGACGCTCCTCCTCTTTGCCCTCATGCTCCGGGGCCTGGTTCTGGTGCTGGGGAGACGGCCCTTTGCCCTGCATGTCAGGGAGCTGTGCTACCTGCTGCTGACGCCGGTGACGGGAATCCTCTTCGTCCGCATCACCCTGCAGCTCCTCATCGTGGCAGACGGGGATTCCATTTTCCAGCTCTACGAGCAGGTGCCCATGGCCGTGGGCATCGTGCCCCTGCTGGCCGCCCTGTTCTACGCGGGGACCCTGGCCGCGATTGCCCTCTGCCAGAAGAACATGGCCCTCCAGGAGGAGCGGGGCAGGCATTTCGTGGAACAGCAGCAGCTGGCAGGCATTCAGGAGCGGCTGGCCCAGGTGGAGCAGCTCTACGACGGGCTGCGCCGGATGAAACACGATCTGCGGGGCCATCTGGCCAACATCAGGGGCCTGGCGGAGAGGAACTGCTACGGGGACATGGAGCGCTACATGGCCAAGATGGAGGAGAGCATACAGGCCCTGGAGCCCGGCATGTACACAGGGAATGCCGTCTCGGACGTGATCCTGGGCGATGTCGGGCGGGCCGCGGCCAGGCTGGGCATCCGCTTCCAGGCAGATTTCACCTTTCCCGCCTCCGGAGGCTTCGATTCCTACGACATGGGCATCATCCTGAACAACCTGCTGCGCAACGCCCTGGAGGCCTGTGAAAGGGTGGAGCCCGGGAAGCGGTATATCTCCCTCTCCGGGAAAAAGAAGAACCGCTTCTATCTGCTGGAAGTCCGCAACTCCTTCCAAGGGGATCTCCGCTTCCACCGCCACACCGGACTCCCCGTGTCCACCAAGGAGGCGCCCCCCGGGCCGGGCTCCCCCCGGACTCCCCTCATGGCCCTCCACGGCATCGGCCTGTCCAATGTGAAGCGGGAGGCCGAGAAGTACAGGGGGAGCGTGGACATCCGGGCTGAGGGGAATGAATTCCAGGTGACTGTATTACTGCAGGAAAATATCTGATTCACTGCGAAAAGCAGAAGAACAGAAGGATTCGAAAGGAGAGATTATGTACTTAGACGATTTCAGCATCAAAGAAGTAAATACCTACTATGCCCGCCGGGGCGGCATACGGACGGCAAATGTCAAAGGCTATGCCAATGTGGGCAGCTTTTCCGGCCTGATGCAGCGGGCGGCGGCACAGGCCGGAAGGGCAGCGCAGACGGCTACAGACGTGGCCGCTGCGGAAAGGGACTCCCAGGCCACCGGGACACGCAGCACTGCCCCCCGGAACACCGCCGCGCAGACCCGTTCCGCCCTGTACGATGCCGCCACTGCACGTCAGGCCATCAATTCATCTTCGGCCAGGCAAACAGGTGCGGCGGCAGGGCCCGGCAGCGCCTCCGGAGAATCCGCCGCACAGGATGTCTCCGCCTCCGGCAACACCTGCTGTGACCAGTGCGATGCCACCAACCAACTTATGCTCCAGATGCTGTCCCGGAACCTCTACTCCCAGAGCGCCCTGAACTATCCCCTGTCCGGTTACAGCCCCTGGACGGCCTACCAGAGCATGGCCGGCATGCTGGGCAACAGCCTGTTCTGACAGCAGCCCCCGCCGGGCCTGGCACACAAAGACATCCCGGATATCCTGACAGAAGCCTACATTTCAGGCTGCCATCAGGAATCCGGGATGCTCTATCAGGGGCATCCTGTTTCAGGAGCCGCTCTTACGACCTCTTTCCGTTCTTTCTTTCCCCTGCCTTCCTCTCCGGAGCCTTCGCCTCCGGAACCTTCTTCGCCGGAGCGTCCGTCCCTCCGTCCTCTTCCATTACTACATCTTTGTCTTCCGGCCTGTTCCCCTTCCTCTGCGCCGCCTGCATCCGCCTCCTGGCGTTGCGGTCGTTCACGCTCTCCCGCAGCAGCGCATAGCCGGAGGATGTCAACGGGATGAAGAACAGCATCCCGGAAATCCCGAACAGGCTGCCGCCCACGCTCACCGCCACCAGCACCCAGATAGCGGGCAGTCCCACGGAATTCCCCACTACCTTGGGATATATCAGGTTCCCCTCTATCTGCTGCAGCACCAGGAACAGTATCACGAACCAAAGGGCCTGCAACGGATTGTCGATCAGTATCATGAAGGCTCCCACAGCGCAGCCGATGAATCCGCCCACGATGGGAATCAGCGCCGTAAACGCAATCAGCACGCCTACCATCAAAGCATAGGGCATTCCGAACAGGCTCATGGCCACCACGAACATAGTGCCCAGAATCACCGCCTCCAGACACTGTCCGGTGATGAAGCTGCTGAAATTCTTATGCAGGAGGCTGAATATCTCCAGAGTCTTGGCTCCCACCTTATCCGGCAGATAGGCCGAAAGAATCCGTCTGCCCTGCTCCGCCAGCTTTTCCTTCTGGGTCAGCACGTACAGTGCGAATATAAAGGCTATCACCGTGTTCATGATGCCCGATATGATGCCGCTGGCCACGCTGACCGTGGAGTTCAGCACATCCCCCGCGCCGTTCTTCAGGAAATCGATGACGCTGTCCAGCATGGAATCCCAGTTGATCTCCGTCAGCTCCAGCTGGTCTATCTGCCTCGTCAGCTCCGGGTAGTCCTTCGCCAGCCTGTCCACTCCCTCCATGACCTCTTCCGTAAAGGCCGGAATCTTCCTGCCGATTTCAGAGGCGGTGGACACCACCTGGGGCACCACCGTGCCCACCACCAGGGCCAGCACCACTGCAACGGACACGATGGACAGCGTCAGGCACAGGGGCCTCTTGACCTTTCCGGCGCTCTTCCCCTGCCACCGGCCCAGGACCTTCTCCTCAAAGGCCCGCATGGGGATGTTCAGCACGAAGGCCATGACCCCGCCCACCAAAAACGGCGATACGATGCCGACCAGAAACGCCGCCCCCCGCAGCACTTCCTGGCTGTATATGATCGCCAGCACCAACAGCGCCGCCAAAACCATCAAATGTCTGATCTGTCTGATTTTTCCTCTGCTGAATTCCATATGTCCGTACCTTCTGCTTAAATGCTTTCCTTTCCTGATAGTTTGCTTTTGCCGCAGGTTCCGCGCCCTGGGGACGTCCCGGATTCACCCGATCAGCACTGTCCTTCCCGCAAAAGCAAATCCATATCTATGAATCCTCTCCGCGGGAATCCCCTTCTTCCACAGAACTGTTTCATACCGCATTTCTTCAATCTGCTTCAATGCGGATTCCACACATGCTTCCAGAGTCTCCCCGTGCCTGGCGTCAGCCACCTTAAACTCAATCAAAAAGGCGTCCAAATCGTCCTTCTTCGGTTCCAGTATGATATCATACCTGCCATAACCGCTCTCCCCGTTGGAGGAAATGCCGTATCCGTCCTTCAGCTCTACCAACAGTCCCAGGACGAATCCATGGTAGAATCGTTCCGGGCGGGCTTTTTCGGAAGGCTTTCTACCGCCGTCAAAGCTGCTGAAAAGCTCAGCAGCCAAATCATTCATATACCCGTTCATATCATCCAGATTGCCCGAAAGCAATGCGCGGATGAACCGATTGTAACAGCCCGCGCAGGGCTCGAACCACCCCTGCACCATCCGCTCGAAGGCAATGTGCACTTCCCTGTTCGTCAGAGACAGCACATACTCTCCGCTGTCAGCCCCGTCCTCCGTCCCACGGCTCTCCACCTTCAGGTATCCGCCAGCCAGCAGGAGGCTCCAAACAGACACCTCGCTTTGGCCCAGCTGGCTGAAGACAATCTGTTCGTCCACCCGGGTGTGGAGCACCTCTCCTCTCAACAGGCCCTCCATGTCCATCTTAATGTCAGGGCTTCCCTGTCGGACAAGCTTTCCAATCAGGCTGTTGGAACTGGTATTGGCCCAATAGGCCGCAAACCGTCCCGGCTTTCCCACCATTCCCTGATGAAAGCGGTCTTATCTACGTAGAAGCAGTTGTTTTCGATTATTTTACTGAAATCCTGTATGCCGATGCCGGTCTGCCTTACCATGGGGAACGCCTCCGTGTGGGCCACTTTTCGAAAAGCACAGGTTTCGTTTGAAGCCAGGTAGAGCAGTTTCCTATTAAAAACGGCTCTTCCATGCGGCTTCAAAAGAGTTTATGCTTTTGAATGCAGTATAGCAGAGCCTGTGGTATTTGGCAAGGGATTTGCAGAAAGCGGGGAACAATTTCATCAGCCCCGCCTTACCGGCATATAAGGCGGACCTTTTTTCAGTCGATACCGTCGATGCAGTCTTTCTTCTGGCGCATGGAAGTGTGTACGTAGAAATCCATGGTAGTCCGTATCGACGCGTGGCCCAGGATGGCGGACACGGTCTTGCAGTCTACCCCGTTCTCCAGACATGCCGTGGCGAAACCGTGGCGCATGGCGTGGAAATTGCAGTCCTCCATTTCGCAGCGCTTCAGGATCGTCTTGAAGCGTTTCTGGACATTCCGCGGTTCCGTGCAGGTGCTCCGCCCGGTCAGCACATAGAGGTCATCCCCTTTGCGCAGCCGCTTCAGGGCGTTTATCAGGTATCCGGGAATGGGGATTTCCCGGGAGGATGTGTGGGATTTGGGCGTCCTGATATAGAGGATGGTCCTTGGCTGCCCTGCGGAGGTGTCCGGATTCGGAATCCTCGATACTGTACGCTTGATATTGAAAGTACATGCTTCAAAGTCGATATCGCCCCACTTCAGGCCGCACAGCTCTCCTATGCGTATCCCTGTGCCCCGGCACAGCAGGATGGCCAGGGGGAAGATCGTCCTCTTCCGCAGCAGATATTCCTTCATCTTGGCGCTGTCCTGTATGGCCAGCACCCTGGATTCCGTCCTGCGGCAGCTTGCGTGGCAATACTCCAGAATCTCGCGGCCTATCAGCCCGCTGCGGATCCCGTATTTTATGATGAACTTGAATACCACAAGGATGGACCTGGTGGTGGTGTCCGCAAGCTCCTTCTCCTGTATCTTCTGGACAAAGGCCATGACCGCCTCCCCGTCCAGTTCCGCCAGGGGCACATCCCCCGCCAGGGGCAGGATATGCACCTTTACGCAATAGCTGTAGGTGGAAAAAGTGCTTTTCTTCACCGCCTCCTGCCGATCCTGCAGCCAGCCGGCGCTCAAGTCCTTCAATGTGCCGCAGGGCATGGCTGTCTCCCCTTCCCGGGGCTGCCCCTGGGCCGGATGGGGCTGCTCCGTTTCTTCCAATACCGTTTTCCGCCTCTGGTTCAGTTCGCTGTCTCTGGATGCCGTCTCATTCATCTTTTGTACCTCCTTGGAGTGTTATGTTTCATCCATAAACATACAGGAGTATCCCGAACCATGGTCATTTTTTCTGAAAATATGGAATTTCGGAGCGGAAAATCACCAAAAACTGTCAAAACGTATAAAAAAAGTTCGCCTTACTTGCCGGTAAGGCGAACTTTTTTGTCCGGATCCCCTCTCATCTCCATTCCAGCCGATGCAGCTCCCCCTTCTGCTGCATGCCCCCGAAGCCGTTCTGCCGCAGCGCCTCGTACAGCACGATGGCCACGGAGTTGGACAGGTTCAGGGAGCGGATGGCGGGGAGCATGGGGATGCGGATGCAGCTGTCCTCGCGCTCCACCAGGATCTCCTCCGGGATGCCCGCGCTCTCTTTGCCAAACATGATGTAGTCATCCGGCCCGTAGGACACCTCCGTGTAAGCGTGCCTGGCCTTGGTGGTGGCCATCCAGATCTTCGCGCCGGGATGAAGCTCGGTGAATGTTTCGAAATTCATGTACCTGTGGACCTCCAACTGATGCCAGTAGTCCATTCCGGCCCGGCGGATAGACTTTTCGTCCAGCCGGAAGCCCAGCGGCTCTATCAAATGCAGGGGCGTGCCTGTAGCCACACAGGTACGCCCTATATTTCCCGTATTCCCCGGTATCTCCGGCTGATGCAGTACGATATGCATCTGTCCATTCCCTCCTGTGTCAATCTATGCCTGCCGGCCAGTACCCCAGTGCATGAATCCTTGAGCGATCAGCCCTGGCTGCCCACTCGATTACAGCTCTGTCGTCATCAGGCGATGCCTTGTGCCCGTCTCCTTCCTCCGCCTTGTCCGGCGCGGACGTCAGGCACCGATACCCGGGAATTCATGCACCTGTGTACCAGGCATCCGCCAGGCGGCATGCAGGCCGGTGGGGCAGAGCCCGCGAGCCGTAAGCCTCCGGCCTCCGCCGCAGCATCGAATCAAAAAATCCAGGCGGACGCGCTCAGGGGCATACGTCAAAGCCGCCTAAAAGCGCCGCGGCCTGCTCCGATGTGGCCTCCGCATATGTGATGGTGATGATCAGCGCCCTGTCGCCCGATACCCGGAAATAGTAGTCCTGAAAGTATTCGCCGCCGCTGTCCACCCTGGTGTTCACCACCGCAAAGGTCTCCCCCGCGATCTCCGCGGTGCCGCTGTCGTCCAGTATCTCATAGACCGGCTCCTGCATCATCCTCAGGTGCAGCAGCGCGGCCTTTTTGTAGTCCTCCGTGTCCATGCCCCTCACCATGAGCTTCTCTACGGTCACAGCCACATTGGCATCCCCCTCGGCATTCGTGCCCAGCATTTCATACAGGGACGTCATTTCCAGGTATTCCCGCTGCTTCTCGCTGTAGTTCTCGGAGATGATGTCCTCTCCGATCCCCATCAGGGCCTCCATCCCCTCGTCGCTGAGCATGAAGACGCCCTCCGGGGCCGTGAAGCACAGATTCCAGTATTCGCTCTCCCATCCGTTGTCCGTGGTGACGCCCTTCACATAGGAGCTGTCCGCCTCGCCGCTTTCGTCATCGCCGCTCTCCACGGCGCTTCCCGTCCGGCTACCCTCTCCGGAGTCCTCCTCGCTTTCCCCGCCATGGACGACCAACACCTGCTTATCGTTATCCCGTTTCTCTTTCAACTTTGTTGCGTCTTCTTCCGGCCGGCTCTCTGCCTCCGGAGAAGGGCTTTCCGCAGCGCTGTCCCTGTTCCCGCTTCGGGCAATCTGTTCCAGGATTTCCATGGGCATGGGGACGGTGCAGCCGGACAAAAGCAGCGCAATGGCGATCACCGCAATGCCAATCCTCTTCTTCATAGCCGCTCCTCCTTATCTGTCTCCCCGCTCCCCGCGCAGCTTCTCCAGGAAATGTCCGAGCCTCTCCATGGCAGTCCGCAGATTCTCCAGGGATGCGGCGTAGGAGATGCGCAGATACCCCTCCCCGCAGTCGCCGAAGGCAGTCCCCGGCACCACGGCCACGCCCTCCTCCTTCAGGAACCGCATGGCGAAGTCGTCGCTGCTCATGCCGAACTCCCTGATGCAGGGGAAGATGTAGAAGGCCCCGTAGGGCTCGAAGCAGGGCAGCCCCATCTCCCGGAAGGCATGCACCAGGAAGCGCCGCCTCTGGTTGTAGGCCGTGCACATCTCGGCCACGTCTCTGTCGCCGTTCCGCAGGGCCTCCACAGCCGCGTACTGGCTGGTGGTGGGCGCGCACATGATGGCGTACTGGTGGATTTTGGTCATCTGCTCTATGATGGCCTGCGGCCCGCAGGCGTAGCCCAGCCGCCAGCCGGTCATGGCGAAGGCCTTGGAGAAGCCGTTGATCAGTATGGTGCGCTCCTTCATGCCCGGCAGTTGGGCGATGGAGACATGCTTCTCCTTGTAGGAAAGCTCCGCGTAGATCTCATCGGACATGACATAGATGTCATGTTTCAGGATGACCTCCGCGATGGCCTCCAGATCCTTCCTCTCCATGATGGCCCCGGTGGGGTTGTTGGGGAAGGGCAGCACCAGGATCTTGGTCCTGTCGGTGATGTTCTCCTCCAGCTCCGCGGCGGTGAGCCTGAACTCGTTCTCCTCCTTCAGGTCGATGATCACGGGCTTTGCTCCGGCCATCACGGCGCAGGGCTCGTAGGACACGAAGCTGGGCTGCGGGATCAGCACCTCGTCCCCGGGATCGATCATGGCCCGGAAGCCGATGTCGATGGCTTCGGATCCGCCCACGGTGATCAGGATCTCCTCCATGGGATGCTCATAGCGGATTCCCTGCTTTCTGTACAGATATTCCGCAATCTCCTCCCGCAGCTCCTTCAGGCCTGCGTTGGAGGTATAGAAGGTCTTCCCCTTCTCCAGGGAGTAGATGCCCTCGTCCCGGATGTGCCAGGGAGTGTCGAAGTCGGGCTCGCCTACCCCCAGGGAAATGGTATCCTTCATCTCCTGGGCGATGTCGAAGAATTTCCGGATGCCCGACGGCTTGATTTCTACGATTCTGTCTGCTAACGGATTTCTCATGGGGTGATCATCTGCCTTTCGTCTTCTTTTTTCCTGGAAAGCACCGTGCCGTGGTCCTTGTATTTCTTCAGGATGAAATGCGTGGCCGTGCTGATGACGGACTCCAGGGCGGAGAGTTTTTCCGACACGAAGGAGGACACCTCCCGCAGGGTCTTCCCCTCCAGGATGATCATCAGGTCATAGCCCCCGGACATCAGGTACACGCTCTGGACTTCCGGGTACTGGTAGATGCGCTCCGCGATGCTGTCGAAGCCCTGTCCTCTCTGGGGCGTCACCCGCACCTCGATCAGTGCGGACACCTTCTCCCGGGAAGTCTTCTCCCAGTCGATCATGGTGTGGTATCCGCAAATGATGCCCTCCTGTTCCAGGGCGGACAGCTCGCTTACCACTTCCGCCTCCCCGGCCCCCAGGAGCACTGCCAGCTCCCCTAAGTCGATCCGGCTGTTCTTTTCGATCAATGCCAACAATTCTTCTCTCATTTCCTGTCCCTCTCTTTTCCAATTTTTCACCCGGGGTCCGGCATCTGATATACGGCATCCCTCCGGGGTCTGTCCAGGTAGCGGATTTCCTCCCCGCATCTCAGTATCCGGCTTCTGCCCCCGGTCAGCTTCCCGATCACTGTGGCCGGGATATGGGCCGCCTCCAGCGCCGCCGCAAGCCCATGCCCGTCCCGGGCCGTCATGACCAGGCACCCGCCGCAGAGCAGCTCGTAGGGGTTCGCCCCGCAGCACTCGCATACCTCCACGGTCTCCTGGCGCAGGGGGATACCGCGCAGATCCGCCTCCAGCCCCAGGCCAGCGCCCTCCGCCAGCTCCCAGAGGGCTCCCAGTATGCCGCCCTCCGAGGCATCGTGCATGGCGCAGACGCCGTGCTCCCTCGCCACCCGGGCCTCCGGCAGCACGGACAGATACCGCCCGAAGCCCGCCGCTTCCTCCACCAGCCAGGCGGGATAGCGCGCCAGCAGCTTCTCCCGGAAGCGCCGCGCCAGCAGGGCGGTGCCCTGGAGGCCGATCCATTTGCTCAGGACGATGTCCTGTCCCGGGGCAGCGGCTCCCGGCCCGTGGCCCTCTCCCCGGGCTGCCGCGCCGTATCCCGTCACCACCGCCAGCGGCCCGGCTGCCGCCGCTGTCACCCTTGTCTGCCCGCCGATTATTTCCATATGCAATTCCGTACACTTCTCCTGTGCCTGAGCCATGAGCGCCCGAACCTGGGGCTCTTCCACGGTCTCCGGCAGGAGCAATGCCACCGTCGCTGCCACCGGCTCTGCGCCGCCCGCCGCCAGGTTGTTGGCGCATTTCACAATCAAATCCGCCATGGACATGGCCGCTTCTTCGTGTCGGGGCCCGCGGGGCTCTTCGCCGGGCAACTTCTCTCCCTGAGGCGCGTCTGCCGCCCCTTGGACTCCGGCTGCCGCAACGTCCGTCAGCTCTGCATCCAGCCCGCCGGGCTGCTTCTCTCCCTGGGTCGCGTCTCCCGCCCGCCTTCCGGCCCGGGAAGCGGCAGATGTCCGGTCCAGGGCCACCACAGCCTCCTGCACGCAGACCGCCGCGGCAGCCTCCGGCCGGAATGAGAAGATGGCGCAGTCTTCTCCAAATCCTGCGCCATTCAACACTTCCTCTCTATTTCTCCGGATCTGTCCGAAGACAGAACGCTTCATGGCATTTACCGGCAGTTTTCCTGTCTTCATCCCCATGTTCCGCGCCGCCTCACGTCCGCCCGGATCGGGGCCCGGGAAGCTCATTGCGCCCCTTCCGCGGCGGGATCTGCCGGCGGAGGCGGCACGAGGATCGCCAATACATTTCCTACATGCTCTATGCTTCCCGTGCCGATGGCCGCCATGATTTCCTCATAGGCTACGGGGTCTTCCGTGGAGACTCCCACCACGGCGCCCCTGGGCACCATCCGATAGCTGCTGCTGTTTATCTTCTCCCGGCTGGTCTCCTGCCCGTTCTCTGTGACGATTTTCCACAGCTCCGCCCGGTATCCCACATGGAGGTTATTGTCCACCGCGATATAGCCCAGTGGCAGCGCGGGGTCTGCGGTGATCAGGTCCGCGGGAGGGTTGATGACCTCCAGCACCTGGCTCTCATAGCGGACTTCCCGGCCGGGATCCCTGTTCTCCTCCCCATAGATGGTGAAGGTCAACTGTTTACCCTCGGTGCGCCCCTCGATGTAGATTGGGCAGTCCAGATTGTTCTTGAACCGGAAATCCTTGTCCGCGCTCTCCGCGATGGCCGCGTCCGCGGAAGGATCCACATAGGTCACGATCATGGAGTGGTTCGACCGCTCGGTGACCTCCAGCTCCGCCAGCAGGACGGTATTGTACAGCGTGGTGGATACCTGGCAGATGCCGCCTCCCATGCTGTCCACCACCTGGTTGTTCATGAAGGATCCCGCCATATAGTATCCGTTCTCCGCGGTGAAGGGCGTCACGCAGTCCAGCATGGAGAACTCGTCCCCGGGATACAGGACCGTGCCGTTGATCAGGTTGCAGCCGTTGGAGATGTTCTCGCTCCGGTTGAAGTTGGAGGAGCCGTAGGAGGTGGTGAATGTGCCCAGCACGTCCTTCACCCTGGCAAGCTCCTCGGCGCTGCCCCTGGGCTGGGTCACCTCCACCACCAAAGGGATGCTGCAGGGCTGGCAGTCCCATCCGCCGGACAAAAGCTCATGCACCTTGTCGAAGGAGGCCTCCACATTCAGGGCGTACCCGGTGTCTCCGCCCACCACCCGGAACTGTCCGTCCTCCCGGACCAGAGTGGCGTCCACCGCCTTCTGATCGTACTTGGCGCACTCCTCGATCAGGATGTCCGTAAGCCCCTGGAAATCAAAGGACAGCTCCAGCGGGTAGACCAGGTTCTCCCGCTCCAGGTCCTTGAGTATCTTGTACCGCTCTATCACATTCCCATGGATCCCCACCTCCAGGGCCTCGGTGATGACCTCCTGATTGGACCAGGAGATCCCCAGCTCCCCTGCGCTCACGGGCACTTCCCTGTCCTCCGCGTAGAGCAGCGTGATCTCCACCTCCCGCAGGGTCTCCACATAGGCCTCCACGGCCTGCGCCGCCTCCTGGGCGGTCATGCCGGAGAGATCCACCTCCCCCACGAAAATCCCGTTCTTGATGGTGTCTCCCTCCTTTGCCGCCGCGGTCATGCCCCACAGCAGCGCACTGGCCAGGAGACAGGCCAGAAAGCAGCCTTTCCTTATCCATTTTCCCATAGTCTGCATCCTCTCTGATTCTGTTGTTGAATTAATAGATAAAATATGTTACAGTGGAGGCAACCATCGCTATCACCAGCAAAATGACGATGACCGCGGAGATGCGCTGCGTCCTTTTTTTGTTGTTCATATTGAACATGGCGGCTCCTGTCTGCCCTCCGGATGCCCTGACGTCCCTGCGGCACCTCTGTGGCGAATACTATCGGGAACTGTCTGCAGACAGTCCCTCATGAAAGGATTATATATGAATATCGGTTTTTTGGCAAGTTTTATTACCTTTTCCCTGTTGGTTTCTTATAATATAAAAAAACAGGCCCGCAGGGGCCGCCGCAATGAGAAGAATTTCTGGGCCAGGGAGGCCCAGGCCAATTCCGTCCGGCGCAAGCCGCTGGACGGGCTGAACTATGTCAAGATCCCCCTGGAGCGCTTCCCCACCCATGTGCTGAATGAGAATCCGGAGGTGCTGGAGTGCATCGGCATCATGGAGTCCCTCACCCCCCTGAAGATCGTCAATCTCACAGGCTGGACCAACACGGAGCTGAAGCTGGAATACGGCGCCGCCAACATCACGGCCCTGTCCGAATACGACCAGAACTATACCCTGCTGGCCCGCACCCTGCAGAAGTGGGCGGACGCGCTGCTGGAGGCGGGACACGACGACGAGGCTGTAGTCCTCATGGACTTTGCCGTCAGCACCCACACGGACATCAGCCGCACCTACTGTCAGCTTGCGGATTACTGGGCCGCCCGGGGCAGAGGGGACAAAATCGAAGAGATGATGCGCATCGCGGAGGGGCTGCGCTCCGCCAACAAGGGCGCTATCCTGCGCCACCTGAAGCAGAGCCTGGACGGCATTGTGGGCGTATTGTGGTGATGCCGGAAGCTTACTTCGGCGCTGTCCGCCGCTGTCTGCGTCTGCTATGCCTCGCCGTCTTCTGTCCGCCGTCCATCGCTGTCTTCTGTCCGCCGTCTATCGCTGTCTTCTGTCCGCCGTCTATCGCTGTCTTCTGTCCGCTGTCCGTCGCTGTTTTCTTGCCGCCGTCCATCGCTGTCTTCTGTCTTCTGTCCGCCGCTGCCAGGACGCAGCGGCTCGGCGCCCGATTCGAACTGCCGGGGCGGGCCTCAGTGGTCGTACTCGCTCTTGTACTCCAGGATGGCCCCTGTGGCGGCATCTATGGTATATTCGTACTCAATCCGGTCGTGGTAGAACTCGATCTCGTACTCGGAGCGGCCGTGCTCCAGCTCCAGCTCCGCTTTCGTGAAGAATGCTTCCTCCTTCGACAGACCCGCGTGCGCTGCCGCTATTTCCTTTGCGCTCTCCACGTCGATGCCTGCGTCCATGGCCTGCCCCGGGGATTCGTTGGGCCTGAGCAGCTCTGCGCTTTTGTCCAGAACGGCTCCTGTGGCCGCGTCAATCTCATAGTCGTATTCCGTATCGGCTGTCAGGAATTCGATGTCGTACACCGCTATGCCATCGTCCCAGTCCAGCTTCTCCTTCGTAAAGGTCACGTCGCTCACCGCCAGCCCCGCGTCCGCCAGGGCTGCCGCCTTGGCGGCGTCAATGGTCTCCACCGCCCCGGCTGGCCGGGACTGCGGATTCGTCTGCCCTGCTGTCGGGGGCTGCTGCCCTGACGCTTCCGGCTGGTCTCCCTCCGACTGGGACTGGCCTTCCGCCGTGCCAGGCTGCTGCCCTGACGCTTCCGGCCGGTCTCCCTCCGACTGGGACTGCTGCCCTGACGCTTCCGGCCGACCTCCCTCCGCCTGGGACTGCTGCCCTGACGCTTCCGGCTGGCCTCCCTCCGGCTGGGACTGGCCTTCTGCTGTGCCAGGCTGCTGCCCGCTGGGTTCCGACTGCCCGTTTTCGGCATCCGGCTGCCCCATCCCCGTCTGCCCCTGGCTTGCGGACGCTGTCGCGCCCTCCGTACCCAGGGCATGGATGCTCACGCCCCTGACCTCCCCGGTGGCCGCATCGATTTCATATTCATAGACATGTGTTTCCGAGACGAATTCAATCTCATAACAATTCCTGCCGCCGTCCCGCTGCAGCTCCTGTCTGGTCAGGGTGACATCCGCGAGCGCCAGCCCCGCATCCGACAGCGCATGTTCCATGGCTTCGCTCCTGTCCATGACGCGGCTTCTGCGCCCGCCCCAAGCCACGATGGCAATTGCCGTCACTGCCAGGATGGCCACTGCCGCCGCTATCGGCAGGGCTATGCTCCGGCTCCCTTTGTTCCTCTCCTGCTTTTCCCTTTTTTCCAAACCTTCCATATCAGCATGCTCCTTTTCCTGCTTTCAGTCAATGCCGTGCCCTCTCCTGCGCTGTCAGCCTTACCGCATCCGCCGGGGAATCGGTCATGGCATCTCTCCATCTCCCCGCGTCCTCCCGGCGGTTAGTCTATGCTTACTTTAATTATATGTCCATAGCGGCATATTTGCAACCGTATTTTTTCGGCCTTATCCGCCTTTATCCGATTCAACTCTATAAATCGGTACAACAGCCCGTTGCACTGTCCAGTCCGCCATGAATCGGCCGGGCCAGGGCCTCATGGTTCAGAGGGCTCCGGCTTCGGTAATCGAACAGCACAAACGTATGCCCCATGCTTTCCCCGGCCCCGAAAGCGCCGTAGCCCGCCGCCATCCGGTCAATGTCCCACACCGGATAGGCGAAGGGCTCCAGATGGGTCATCCTGCCAAGCTGTCTGCTGTCGAAGCCCTCATAGTCCGGCAGGTATCTCCGCCTCTGCTCCTCTTCCCTGTAAAAGCTTCTCGCCGCCTCCTTCCAGGCGGAAATGTCCGGGGCAAATCCAGGCCTGCTCTTTGCGTTCTCCCTCAGATACAGGTCATAGGTCAAAAGCTCCCTGTACACCTCCCGCCGCCGCGAATCCCGCCTCCCGGCAAAGTCCAGCAGCACCTGATACCGGCTGGCACGGGCCGGGCTCATGGCCAGATGCCCCTCCTCCCTGTAGAAGTCCGCCAGGGCCTCGTACATGGCAAAGGGGCCGGGAAAGGCATTCTCCAGAAAGTTCAGGGTATGGACGAACTGGCCGCTGTTGTAGTAGAGCTCCACCATCTCCTCAACGCCCTTCAGCCGCAGCACCTCCCCGTAGGACAGCCAGTCCGTGCACAGCACCTCGTAAGGGGGCTGCTCCAGGTAACGGATGCCGTATTCCTGCGCCCGCTCCCACATCTCGGAGCCCTTCAGCACCTTCAGGAAGCCCAGCTGCAGCTGATGGGGGCGCAGCCGGTAGACCCAGTCGAAGGATTTCCCGAAGCTCTCATAGCCCTCATAGGGGAGCCCGGCTATCAGGTCCAGGTGCAGGTGCACGTTCCCGCCCCTGCGGATGGCTGTCACCGCGCTTTCCAGCCTTTCGATATCCATGGTCCGCCGGATGGCCTCCAGGGTCCTGGGGTTCACCGTCTGGACGCCGATTTCCATCTGCGCCAGCCCCGGGCGGAAGCGGCTCAGCAGCTCTATCTCCTCCTCCCACAGGATGTCCGCGGAAATCTCGAAGTGGAAATTTGTGACACCATTGTCATGTTCCAGGAGATAGGTCCAGACCGCCATGGCGTGGGCATGGCTGCAGTTGAAGGTGCGGTCTATGAATTTTACCTGCCTGACCCTGTGGTCCAGGAAAAACTGCAGCTCCTCCTCTACCAGGCCCATGTCCCGTATCCTCACCGCCTTGTCGATGGAGGAGAGGCAGTAGCTGCACCGGAACGGACAGCCTCTGCTGGTCTCGTAGTACAGGATCCGGTTCTCGAAGGGGGCCAGGTCATCGTACAGGAAGGGGATGGCGCTTAAGTCCGTCAGGGGGCGGCACGGGGTATAGCCTGTGGGGAGGCACAGGCCTGGGATGTCCGCAAGCCCCACGGCAGGGCCGGCTTTCCGGCGGCCCCTTCCCTCTTCTGCCGCACACGGGCATTCCGGCACGGCAGACCCTTCCCCTGCCCCGACCCTCGATTCCATGTCTACGCGCCCGGCCTCTGCTACAGATTCCTCACCCTCGCTCCCGGCTCCGGCTACAGGTTCCTCACCCCCGCTCCCGGCTCCGGCTACAGGTTCCTCGCCCTCGCTCCCGGCCCCGGCCACAGGTTCCTCACCCTCGCTCCCGGCCCCGGCCGCAGGTTCCTCACCCTCGCTCCCGGCCCCGACCACAGGTTCCTCACCCTCGCCCCCGCTCCCGGCCACAAGTTCCTCACCCTCACGCCCGGCTGCCCTCGCCCCCTTCACATAATAGTCCAGAAGCTCCCGGAAGGTAGCCTCGCCCTCGCCCACCATGATGCCCGCGACCTGCGGATACTCCCTCAATATGACATCCGCGTCATATGAGACCTCCGGGCCGCCCAGCCAGACTGCCGCGTCCGGCAGGAGCTTGGGCAGCTCTCCAAGCAGTTCCCGCACCAGCCGCCAGTTCCATATATAGCAGGAAAATCCCATGGCATCCGGCCTCCTGGCATAGATGTCCGCAAGGATCTCCGCCATGGGCTGGTTGATGGTATATTCCGCCAGCTCCACATGCCGCCGCAATTTTTCTCCCGCACAGGCCCGCAGGCTGTAGACGGCGGGGTTGGAATGGATATATTTTGCGTTTATTGCCACCAGCAAAAATTTAAAGTCCACAGCGCACCTCTGCATTCTTCCATTCTGCCTTGTACATTTCGGCGATATCGGACGGCCCGCTCCACCAGAGCTTGGAGGACTCATCATATAGCAGCCTGCCTGTCCGGGAGGTGATGAAACAGGACAGCAGGTCTGTGGGGTCCAATCGCATTTCCTCCGCAAGCTCATCCACTACCATCGCGACCATCAAGTCAATGGCATTTTTCTTTGTTTCCTCCGAAACTGTTTTCATTATCGCCATACCTGCTCACTCTCCACAAATGCAAGGCTGCGGAGCGCGCTGTCATCCGCCGATTTCTGCACCTTCCCGCATCCCCCTGCCTTTTAAATATGTCTCTACGTCTTCCAGTATGGCCTCATCGCCTTCCACATGGAACATGTCAAAACATTCCTCTATATAGCGCAAGGCATTATACTGTGTAAATAGTGCCGCTACCTTCTCCATTGGCTTATTCCATCTTTCAGAAGCCAGCCGCATGATTCTCGCCTGCATATATATGATCTGCTGCCTTTCGCTCATGACTGGTTTTCCGCCTCCGTTTTCAATCTGTTACCGCTTCTTTTATCTGTCAGTCTTTCCGCATCAGACCTTTCCTGTTCACAGCCCGAACCGCTCCGCCAGCTTCTCCCACTCCGATTCCGGCACCTGCGGCATGGAGGCGAGCCCCATCTCCTTTGCCCGGGCTTCCATGGCCAGGATGGATTTGAAGAAATAGTTGACGCCCGTCACCAGGCTCTTCTTGGTCGCGCGGTTCAGGACCATGCCCATCTCGTCCACGCCGCTCTCCGTAAAGTCCTGCAGATAGGACTCCACGTCATAGGGGATGGACAGGAGCTCCGCCTCCCATTTTTCTGACACGCCTGTCAGAATGGCGAACTGCGCCCGCCGCCCCACGCCGTCTACGGCAAAGCCCAGGGAGCCCGGGTTGATGTAGGTCTTGCCGTACATCCTGTCGATCTCCTGATGGTGGCTGTGGCCCCCAAGCAGATAAGGATAGGCCAAAGCCTCCATGACCTTCTCCTTCAGGCCCGGCTCCTCATGGACATTGCCCCGCACCCGGCCAGGCGTGCCGTGGCAGAGGTACAGGGCAGGGCAGCCCTCCAGGCACAGCTCCCCCTCCGTGGGGAGCGATGCGAAAAAATCCAGGTCCGTCTCCGTCATGCGCTGCAGCGTATAGAACAGCGTGCCGTTGGCGGAGGAGGGCTTCCAGCCTTCCCTGTTGTCCTTATTGTTCAGCAGATAGTCCTCCCTGTTGCCCCGCAGCATCCAGCATTCATAGCGCCTGCGCATCTCGTACAGAAGCGCCATGGTGCGCTCCGGGTAGGGGCTGTCCGTCACATAGTCCCCCAGACAGATGATGCCCTCCACCGGGTGTCCGGCGATGTATTGCAGAAAGGCCTCCAGAGCCTTGTAGTTTCCATGGATGTCGCTGATCAGCGCGATTCTCTTCATAGCAATCTCCTTTATCCGATTCCGCGGATATCTATTTGGCAGGCTCATGCAGCGTGCCATCTGCGGAATCCCTTCCCGGCCGCCGCTTTCCCACAGAGCCTGCACATGGCCCCCGCACATAAATCCTGTCTTGGACGGGGCAGCGCGGCGCGTCAGGTGCCATCTGCGGAACCCCTTCCCGGCCTACGCTTTCCCACGAAGCCTGCGCATGGCCCCGCACAGAATCCTGTCCCGGCCGGACGGGGCAGCGCGGCGCGTCAGGTGCCGTCTTCCCCCAAAATCTCCTCCGCAAGCTTCCTCGCCCCCGCATAGTAATAATCGAACACCTGGTCCCTGGCCCGGGATGCGTCCAGCAGGTCGCTCTCGATGAACTCGATGTACTCGTTCAGCACCGCCAGCCGGACGTCCGACAGATAACGCTCATGGGGAGGCTTATGCTCCAGCAGCTCATATGTCCTTTCCACGAACAGCTCCTTATGGGCCCGGGTCATATAAAAAGGGAAGGTCCGCCTGTCCTCGGTGGCGTGGGCAATCATTCTGGCGATGTCCAGGGAATAGGGCATGATGCCGCCGAATGCCCAGTCCACCAGCGTCACCTTCCCGTCCCGGAAAATAGCGTTGAACTGCAGGAAGTCCCCATTGGAGAGCGTCCTTGGGCAGGTGAGCTGGCGCTCCAGGAAACGGTCATAGGCCTCCTTCAGGACCGGCTCCCCCTTCAGGCATTCCGCCCTTTTATTGATCCGCTTCCAGTAGCGCTCAAAACGGTCGTCCCGTTTCTTCCGAACGAACGCCGCCTCGTCCTCCTGCCAGTAGCGGTTTGCGATACGGCTGATGCTCTCCGCGCAGGGAAGCGCCATGTCCGATGTGTAGTCCCGCAGGTCTGTCCCCGGCACATACTCGATCAGGATCCACTGCTTCCCGCCCCACCGGGCGCTGCCGAAATAATCCGGGGCCGGAAGCCCCTGGCCCTTCAGGAAACGCTCATACACGCCGATTTCCGCCTCATCGGATTTCTTCAGCACATAGCATTTCCCTTCTGTCGTTATCTTATATACGTTGTAGCGGTTGACCTCGCCCTCTCCGTCATCGCAGAATCGCTCTGCCAGAATGTCCGTATTTTCTGTCTCCGGGGCATCCGTGCTTTCTTCCGCGCGGCTTTCCGAATCCGTTTCCCGAATCTGCCCCAAGAGGAAGGCTGCCTCGTCCGCATCCGTGGCATCCGCCTTCCGAATCGGTTCACGGACATCCGAAGTCCGGCCATAGGCATCCTGAGTCGGACCGATCTCCCGAATCCGGCTCGAAACGGCTTCTCCGGCACCCGGTTCCAGAATCTCTCTTACCAGCCGCCCGAAGGGAATCTTCCCCGGCGCCACCTTCTCTGTATACAATCCCCGCATGGCACTCTCTCCTCCCAGTCCTCCACTCCCGTCAGGAACCGCCGCTTTTTTCAAATACCCCGTTGCTTGCAGCGGGGTATTTGATTGCACACTTTTTTGATTCCCTCGTCCTGTCCTTGATTGGAATCTATTGTATCAGCATTCCTACATTTTATCAATGCTTTTCGGCACCCCGCCCGGGCGCGGCGTCTCCGTGCCGGATCCGGCAGACCTCAGACCACATGGGCCTCCTGGATCAGGATTGGCCCCCCGCTCTCTCTGGCGAGCTCCGTCAGCCTGGGCGTAAAGCCGCTCCTGCTGAATACGCCGTAGACAACCCCATAGCCGGGAAAGGCGCTGCGTATCTCCCGGGAGACGGCCACCTTCTCCTTCAGGGCAAAATACACAGGGGCGTCCACAGGCTTTTTATGGTACTTGCATTCCCCGGCGAATATCCTCCTGTTCCGATGGTCCACAGCCATGACGTCAATCTGGGTGTCGTTGTCATAGTCGTTGCTCCAGTAGGAGCCGATGCGGGAGGGCAGGAAATCCACCTCTCCCTTCCGGCAGAGGCTGGCAAAGATTTCTCTACAGATGTCCTCATAGGCAAATGCCGCGAATCGCTCCACGAAGTCCTTGTCCAGCTCGTCCAGGACAATCTGCCTGTTGTCCAGCTCCAGCTCCCCCTTATAGGGATAGACATAGCGGAACCAGAACCGCAGGAAGCCGTCGGCAATGAAATACAGTCCCTTCCTGGACTTTTCCGGATTCTTCTCCGTGACCGGCGTCTGCTTTTCGATGAACCCCAGATCCGCCAGGGTGGCCAGATAGGGCGTCAGCGCGGACGTCTCCTGCCCCAGCACGCCGGCCAGCTTCCCCAGCTTGTGGCTGCCGTCGGCGATGGCCTTGATGATGGAGAAATAATTCACCGCTGCCATGGACTCGCTCTTCAGCAGAAAGTAAGGTTCCTCATAGAGAAAGCCGTTCTTCGACAGGACCGTGTCCATGAGCTGCCTCCGCAGTCCCTGCCCATCCTGAAAGAATTCCAGATATTTGGGGACGCCGCCGGTGACGGAATACCGCTCCACCGCCTCCGAAAAGGTCAGATCCTGCGCCGCATAAACCTCCGTAAAAGGCAGGGGCACCAGGCGGATCTGCGCCGTCCGCCGCCCATACAGGGGGCTGTCGTAGGAAAGGGCGTGCTTTTGCATCATGCCCATCAGGGAGCCGCAGAGGATCACCATGACTGCGCTGTCCTTCAGCAGCTCGTCCCATGCGTTCTGCAGGATGGAGGGGAATGCCGGGTTCGCCCTGACCAGGTAGGGAAATTCATCCAGCACCAGGACCTTCTTCTCCTTCGGCCTGTACTCGGCTATCACCTGGAACAGATCCAGCCAGTCGCCGAAGGCCGCCTTCTGCAGCAGACTGTTCCCGGTGGCCCGCGCTACCACGCCGGCCAGCCGCTTCATGCTCTGGCCCTCCAGCTCCTCCGTGGCGAGGAAATAAAAGGCCCTCTTCCCTTTCAGGAACTCCTTGATCAGTGTGGTCTTGCCCACCCTCCGCCGCCCGTAGATTACCACGAAGCTGCCGTCCCGGCTGTATTCCTCGTTCAGTTTCGCCAATTCGGCCTGTCTGCCTATGAATTGCATATCTCTACCTCCCTGGGCTCTATGGCCTACAGATTATGGTATTTAGATAATTTATTTTATGATAAACATATTTATATTATATCCCTTTGAGGCTCATTGTCAATATGGCTTACGCAAGATATGCTTTTATATACTCACGAGCGTTCAAATTTGCCAGCGATTCATGATGTCTGCCGCTCGTGAGTCGGGTTGCTTGGCAAGTTTTAGTGATTGTCAGTATAAATCAGCAAGGTGTAACGCCCCTCCTCAATCCATCAGGGCGTTACACCTTGCTCTATGTCTCCTGTTTATCCAGCTCCCAATCTACTTTTGGTCTGTGTCCGTGCTGCCGGATGTCATCCCTCTGTCAATCCGTTTTATGCCGTTCTTGATGACCTCTTTTGCCTTTTCCGTGTTGTCCGTCTCCAGCAGGACCAGAATGGAATCCAGCAAAATACATCGTGTTAGTCAATAACTGTGTTGGTTTCAGTTTAAGTCCGTTTTATGGGACTCAAAAAGTTATAGCATATGATTATCCAATGAAATGCGAGGTGATAATCACATGAAAAATAAAATTGCGACCCTGTTTGACTGCATCAAAACCCTTTGTGAATCTGATATCGAAAGGATCATCAGCTTTGTGCTGGGTATCGTTTCTGCTAACCAGCAGCCGGACAGGCCGGCAT
>OFFK01000730.1_pt1 | contig 26811 bp, 34 predicted proteins | sample 1521361 | NCBI WGS metagenome assembly OFFK01 (sample SAMEA3504096, study PRJEB24116) | mouse gut metagenome | biome: mouse gut; feature: mouse-associated habitat; material: faeces | place: Denmark | collected 2011 | reverse complement strand
AAGTCGCAAAGGCGCACGAGAGAAATTTTTATGAGTGCCTTTTCGAATAAAAGTTTCTCTCATTACAGGTGTGTCGAAGCGACTTTACTCTTTAGTGCCGTCGCGAAGCGACTTAAATAAAAGATAGGAGTATACTTCCAGTCCTAGTACGCCCAGGAGGATGATGCCGACGGTGATCTGGGCCATCCAGGGGGTGGGGAGGAAGCCGTTTAGAATCGTGCACAGTCCCATGAGGATGAATACGATGCCGCCTGTGGCATGAGTTTTTTTCCAGACCCATTCGTTTTCTAAGGTCCAGGGGTTTTTGATGCCCATTGTGTAGTTGGTGCGGAGCTGGGGCATGTGGTTGCCGACGGTGAGGAGGATGATTCCTACACCGATGGGGATCAGGCGCTCTATGGGGACGGGATAGCCGAGGCAGAGGGCGTTGGTGATCCATAGGGTGATGTTGAGGAAGAGGATCAAAAGGGTGATGAATATTTGGTAGGCTTTTTGGTGCTTTTCGTAGCTTTTGCCTCTTGGATCGATTTTGGGTATTATGCGGAGCATGAGCAGCATCAGCATGGGCAGCAGGGCAAGAAACAGGGTGGATGCTTTGCCGGCCCAATTGTCTGCTTCGCCGTATACGTTCCAATGAATGGGGACTTCTTCGGGCAGCATGGGGTATACAAACAGGTGCCCTGCGAAGGATAGGATGCAGATGACGAGTAAAAAGATGGTTTGTTTTTTCATTTGCTTGCGCCTCCTTTGGAAAAATCAAAAAACCATTTGATTAGATCCTGGAAAATGGTTGTGTTTAAGCTATAGATAATGTTTTGTCCCTTCCGCTCGTCCAGGACCAGGCCGGCTGCTTTCAGGGTGCTTAGATGGTGGCTGATGGACGGCTTGGAGATGTCGAAGTATTCGGCAATTTCACCGGCGGACATGTCGCGGTCGGAGAGCAGTTCAAGGATTCTGCGCCTTGTGGGATCGGACAGGGCTTTGAAGGCATCGTTCAAGAGGTGGGCCTCCTTTCTTTTGTGCGGTAGGTTTTGGAAATATTTTTTTATTTAGATGAATGTCTAAATATCTAACTAAAAGATATCACAGATGGAAGTGGGTGTCAAGTTAATATAGAAAATTAGGGATTTAGATGTTTTGCGGGTGATATTTTCCGGAAGGTGAATATTCGGTCAGGGGGCGGCTTTTTTGGATTATTGCCTTTCTGGTTTTCGGAGTATGACAGAATGGCAATAAAGATATATAAGGTTGTTAAACACTTGGCGATTCATTTAGAAGCAAATTTGAGAGCCGGAAGTTTTATAGTGATTAAGGAGTAGAAAAATTCACAAATCTATGGTACAATAAATTGTAGTGTAAGTACAATATATGTTACTACGGCAAAGGAGAGTCGGAATGCTGAAGAATAACGTGGAAGTCGATGTAAAAGTGAAATGTATAGAGGGTGATGTTACCCAGGCGAAATTGGCAGAGGACATAGGGACTTCAGCGCCATATGTCAGTCGGCTCATAAAAAATAATGAAAAAATTGTTAATAAGACTTTTCTCCAGCTCATGGAAAAGCTGGGATATGATATTGAGTTGACATATGTAAAACGCGAGGAGGAATGATGCTATGGTGAATTTGAGCAGACTTGAAGAAATAAAGGACTTGCGGACGGTATGGCCGCATGAAGCCCTGGACTTTACTCCTTGGCTGTCGCAGGATGATAATATCGCTCTCCTTGCCGATGCGGTGGGGATTGATATTACTGTTGACGAAACGGAATCCTCCGTAGGAGATTTCAATGTTGATATCTTTGCGTCTGAGACTGGGACGGATCGGAAAATTATCATCGAAAATCAGCTGGAGGACACCAACCACGACCACCTTGGCAAGCTGATAACCTACGCATCCGGCAAATCTGCGGATGTGATTATATGGGTAGTGAAACACGCTCGTGAGGAACACAAGGCTGCCATTGAATGGCTGAACAACCATACCGATGAGAAAATCGGATTTTTCCTCTGCGAGATAAAGCTGTACCGCATCGGTACTTCCGAGCCTGCCGTGAAGTTTGAGGTCATCGAAAAGCCGAACGACTGGACAAAGGAAGTAAAGAAAAATGAGTCCGCAAGCGAGACTCAGCAGCAGAGATATGATTATTGGGTGGCGTTCCAGGACTACGCATTCCGGAACGCGCAGTTCGCAAAGAACTTCAATCGCCGGAAGCCTTCTATGGATCATTGGATGAACTTCAGCGTAGGTTCCTCTGCCTGCCACATCACTGTCTCGCAGATTCAAAAGCGAAATGAACTGGACGTAGAACTGTATATCAGTGAGGATAAGGACTTATTTCACTCACTTTTCGAGAAGAAGGACGCCATTGAATCCGATGCCGGATTGTATTTTGAGTGGCGGGAACTACCGGAGCGCAAGGCAAGCCGCATTGTTATCGAAAAGAGTGTGACTTTCGGTGATAAGAATCAATGGATCGCACAATTTGATTGGCTGATTGATGTCATGATAAAGATGAAGAAAACCTTCAGGAAATATCTATAAGAAGAAATTTAGCTATTGAACCTGGCACATCCTGAAATGATATATAGGAGGTCAATATGGCAAAACCGGATTTTTCAGAGACAGTAGGCAAAGTAAAAAACAGTGTCGGAGATGTTGCCGAAAGGGTAAAGACCGGCACAAATAAGGCGGCTGGAAAGGTGAAGGAATCTGCCGACGGCTTGATTAAGACTATCCAAGACAAGTCTGCAAAAAAGCCTGATACTGCAAAAGACAAAATCAAACCACCTAAAAAAGAAAAACTGCCGAAAAAAGAAAAAGAGACCAAGGAAACAGAACCCAAGGTGAAGTTGGACGATGCTCTTCGTATAGCGGTAGATCAATATAATGATGCATATACTACTATGAATGAGAAAGGTACGACACTTTACCGTGAAAGAACTCGTGCTGTTGATATGATTATGCATATCGAGGACTTTGTAAACAGTATTGCAAATCGCCCCAAGAACTTTGATACCGATATAGCGGAGATAAAAGCACACAGAGAAAAATTTATCGGTATGTGTGAGTTTGCCAAACAGGAACTTGAGGCGGCAAAAAAATCTGCTTTGGGTGCTGGGGCTGGTGTTGCTACTGGTGCTGCGATTGTAAGTGTTGCTCCGACAGTGGCTATGTGGGCAGCTACTACCTTTGGTACAGCATCGACGGGGACGGCTATTTCAGCACTTTCCGGTGCGGCAGCGACTAATGCAGCCCTTGCTTGGCTGGGGGGCGGTGCCTTGGCTGCAGGTGGCGGCGGCATGGCAGCAGGGCAGGCGTTTTTGGCATTAGCAGGTCCCGTTGGCTGGGGCATCGCAGGAGTTACCCTGCTTTCTTCCATTGTGCTTTTTAGTATGAATAAGTTGAAACTTGATAAAAAGAAAATAGAAGAGATAGAGGCCGTCAAGAAGAACACCAATACGGCACGAATGCTTGCGGCGCAGATTCAAGAATTGCTTGATGAGGTGGTAGCTCTTCGAGATAATTTGAGACAGCAATATAATGGCTGCTTGACTTATTTTGGAGAGGACTTTACTGTAATTCCAAGAGAACAGCAGATGCAATTGGGTGTGTTGGTGAATAACACAAAATCTCTTGCGGCATCGCTGAGAAAGAGCATTCAGTAAAGGACTTAGAACATGAACGCAGAGAAAATAGTAAAAAGCAGTCAAGAACAGGCTGTTGGCGCTTGGATCAATTACTTAAATCAAGTGCGCTTAGACAGACTTGTTGAGGCTTTGTCAAAACAGAATATTAACTTTGCCGATGCGATGGAAACTATTGAAACTGCCCTTGTTACCATCAAAGAGGATATAATCATCCGCAATCGCGGCGGCGACAAGGGTATGCATGGATTCATTGCTGAAATTGCAGAATGTGGCATCGGCAATGCTCGTCAGCAGATACTTGGAAAATCAGCGGGCTATATTTGGATAAATGATAATGGCCCCAATGATTTGACTCGTGGAGCAGAGGCTATTCAGCAAAAGTTTGTCCAATCAGGCGGCCATTTATCATTGCGGGCTGTTGCAGAGCATCTGAAACATTATCCGGAATATCTTGCAGAAGGACATAAATATCAAATTCCAAAAGATCACTACGATAAGATAATGGCGTATCTGGAGATGTCGGCTGATGCAGCAAACAAGCTACCGACATCTAAGGGTGAATTTTCACTCCGTCAATGGAAAGAGGTTCATGCATTTTTTTATGACAATAATATTGATCCAAGCAAACTAGAGCCCTCTATACTGGAATATGGCGAAGTTCAGCAAGGTACGATTGACGCGGCGTTCGACAAGGAAAAAGGCCGCTTACGTGAAGCGGACCAAGAACAACGGGACGCAGCTTATCAAGGCAGTAAGCCGACCGTTGCAGAAGGTGTTAAGGTTACTGCAGTCGCGGCTGCGGCTGAGGGTGCAACCGCATTCGCTATAGCCGTTGCCCGTAAACACAAGTCTGGTAAGAGAATTAATAATTTTGACCAGGATGACTGGATTGAGATTGTTGGAGAATCGGGCAAAGGTACAGTCAAAGGCGGGATTCGTGGTGTGAGTATTTATGTGCTTACCAACTTTACCGCCACGCCTGCCGCAGTTGCCAGTGCTGTAACCACAGCAGCATTTGGTGTTGCAGAGCAAGCACATCTCTTTAGAAATGATGCTATCAACGAAGTTCAATTTATCAATAATTCGGAAATGCTATGTTTGGATGCGTCAATAAGTGCATTGTCTTCCTTTGTAGGACAGGCGCTGATTCCAATTCCCATGTTGGGCGCCGTTATCGGTAATGCTGTCGGCACGATGATTTACCAAATCGGCAAGGATACACTTTCTGCTAAAGAACAGGAAATCATCAATCAATATCTGAAGGATATTGCTGAATTGGACGAAAAGCTGGCAAAAAAATACCAGCAGTATGTCGAGCAGTTAAACCGCTGTTTTGCAGAGTATATGAGATTGGTGGCGGTAGCTTTTGATCCAAAAGTTGAAAAAGCTCTGAACGGTTCAGTGGCTTTGGCAAAATATATGGGTGTACCGGATTCGGAAATTCTGGGCAACTATGATAAAATTGCAAGCTACTTTTTAGATTAACAACTGAATACATTTAACGGCGGCAAGGAGCAGTAAGCCCAGGCTTTCTTTCAAGAATCATTTATTGATAACGCCGACCCTAAATGGGCAATAGGGACTATCGGCAATCTTGGCACAGCTGTTGGAGGAAGTACACCTTCAAAATCCAAACTGGAGTATTACGCTGAAAAGGATTGATAATGAAGTAAGAAAAATAAAGGGTTTGCCTGTTGCAGGATATGATGATAAAACTCAGAAGGCGTACCTTGAATATCCGGACGGGAGGCGCGAGTATGTCGGAAAATGATGTGGTATTGCAGAAACACAGAAAGGAATTATCATATGTCAAAAAAGAAAGGTACAGAGATAACGATACATTCAAGTGCTGCTGAATATCTTACCTTTGTGGCTGCCACAGGCGATACTGAAAGTAGCTACGAAATGCGCTATGAGGATGAAAATATATGGCTGACACAAAAAATGATGTCGGTGCTCTACGATGTTTCAGTTGCCGCTATATCCCAGCATATCAAGCGCATTTATGAGGATGGAGAACTGATGCCGGAGGCAACTATTAAGAAATACTTAACAGTTCAATCCGAAGGAATTCGCCAGGTTTCACGCAATCTGGATCACTATAATCTCCAGATGATCATTGCTGTTGGATTTAAGGTGAATAACCAGCGGGCTGTTCAGTTTAGAAAATGGGCAGGACAAATCGTCAAAGATCACACGATCCAAGGCTGGACAATGGACAAAGAGCGTCTGAAAAACGGCCATATGTTCACGGATGAATACTTTGACCGTCAGTTGCAGTATATCCGGGAAATTCGGCTGTCAGAGCGGAAGTTTTATCAAAAAGTCACTGATTTGTACGCTACTGCTTTTGACTATGACAAGGATGCCAAAACCACACGCCTGTTTTTCCAAACAGTCCAAAATAAAATGCATTTTGCCGTTCACAGACATACCGCCGCAGAACTCATTGTAGAAAGAGCGGATGCGCAAAAGGAGCATATGGGCTTGACGATTTGGGGAAATGACCCGGACGGAAAAATTATCAAGGCCGATGTCACGATTGCAAAGAACTACTTAAGCGAAAAAGAAATGTCCTATTTGGAGAGAATCGTAACTCTTTATCTGAACTATGCTGAACTCTAGGCAGAGCGGCATATTCCCATGAGTATGGAGGACTGGGCAAAGAGGTTGGACGGCTTCCTTGAATTTAATGGAAACGAATTGCTGACCGGGGCGGGAAAAATCAGCGCGGAACAGGCAAAACTCCATGCCGAAACGGAGTTTGAAAAATACAGAATCATCCAGGACAAGCTCTTTCTGTCTGACTTTGACCGCTATATGTTGGAATTGAGTGAAGCGGCAACCGATACTGACACAGCGCACGAGTAGTCATTTAATGTGTCCATTCACATTTAGAAAGGAAAATATATGGCTTTAGATAATAAACTTAATATCACGGACTCAGTAGAACTTGCCAGAATGGAAGAAAAGATAAGCAAGAAAAAGGCAGTAGAATTATTTGGAAATGCATATTTGGACAATTACAAAACCGGAACATATGAAATGCTTGCAGCAATTCATCAATATTTATTTGATGAAATATATAATTTTGCCGGAAAGGTGCGAACTATAAATCTTGCAAAGGAGAATTTTAGATTTGCTTCTGTGATGTATTTGCAGGCGGCACTTGAAAATATTGAGAAGATGCCGCAGTCTACATTTGACGAAATAATTGAAAAATATGTGGAGATGAATATTGCACATCCATTTCGCGAGGGGAATGACCGCAGTACTAGAATCTGGCTGGATTTAATCTTGAAAAAAGAATTGTACATGGTTATTGATTGGAGCTTGGCAGACAAAGAAGATTATCTATTGGCAATGGAAAGAAGTCCAATTAAAGATATCGAAATAAAGCATATCTTGAAGCAGGCTTTAACAGATAAGATTGATGATAGAGAAGTGTATATGAAAGGCATAGATCATAGTTATTATTATGAGGGATATGTTATATACAAAGCTGAGGACTTATAAATCCATGCACCTGCCAAATCATGCAAACTACACGTAAAATGCACACGAGAAAGGACTTAAAATCATGTCCGTCAATGAAAATACTTTAGAAAAGGTCATTATAACCGAATTACAAAAAATGGGCTATGATTATCTCTATGGTCCGGATATTGACAGGGATTATCACGAAGTGATATTGAAGGACTATTTTAAGACTTCAATGTTAAACATAAATCCAAACATTAACGAGGATATCATAGAAGAAGCCTATAAATCTATAAAAAATCTTGGCCTATATAAGTTGGCGGATATGAACGCGGCTTTTCACAAATATCTTGTGGAGGGGATTCCCGTTAATTACCGCAAAGCCGGAGAAGAGCGTACTTATACAGTAAAATTAATCGATTTTGCAGAATCAGCGAAGAATACGTTTCAGATTGTCAATCAATATACGGTAATAGAATATAAAAACAAGCGCCCGGATCTCCTTGTATTCGTCAATGGAATACCATTGATGTTATTTGAGCTGAAAAATATTGCAAATCAAGATACTACCATAGAAAATGCCTATAAGCAGGTTAAAAATTACCAAATGGATATTCCGACGTTATTCCATTACAATGCATTCAATGTGATCAGTGATGGTCTGGATACTCGTATAGGGACTATTACGTCCGATTTTACACGATATATGGTCTGGAAATCACAAAATGGAGAAAGGCCGGAGAATGAAGGAGTCAATTATTTTACAATTCTGTTGAATGGAGTATTGGAACCTGTCTATGGATGGACTTATGAAAACCGAGAACCAGGACACAAGTATCTATGCCAGGCAGCTTGCGGAGATGACGGCGGAAGAGCCAGATCCGCAGAAGGAAGTTCTTTATGAGAAACTGTCCGAGCTGCCGGATGCTGACCAGGAACTGTATCGTCTGTATTTTATCGAAGAGTATTCGCAGGAAGAAATTGTGAAGATGAAGGGCGTGTCGCAGAACACTATCTCCAAGAAGCTCCGCAGGATCGCAAAGCAGCTGACAGAGATGTGCAGGAACGCAGTTTAAGTCCGAGACGTGTAAGCCCAACTGAATATGGAGTCAAATGGCGGCAGGAAATTTCCTGCCGCTTTTGATGATTGGATATTGACAAAAAGCAATCATGAAACTATAATGATGATAGGAAAAACAAAAAAACATATCATATACTCTGCGGAGGATAAAGTATTGAACATAGATCAGAAAGATATAGAGCAGTATCTTTCCGAGGTGAAGGATGCTGTTGAAAAGGACAATTACAGGCTTGACAGGAATGCCAGGCGGCAGGATAACATTAATCTGTTCCTGGATTATGTTATTGATGAGGCAAAAGCCAAGGAAATCATATTGAGTCTTACTGCAATGGATTTTTCGGAAATCCTGCAGAATGAGCATAAGGGCTTTGAACACGAACAACTGTATGTATTTGGAAAAGATGTAGTTCTTTTGGAGCGAACCGGGACAGAAGAAAAAACAGTATCTCTGTATATCAAGTTCAACAAGTTGGAAAACTGTTTTGTGATCGTAATTTCGTTCCATGAACAGAAGTATCCGCTTACATACTATTTCAGATAACCAGGAGACAAATCGGAGGTGACCATTATGACAGAGAAGATAAGAAGAGACTTCTGCATAGAATGCAGGAAAGAGACCGAGTACTTTTTGCAGAAGAAGGATATCATAAAGAATATAAAGGATAAGGAATATACCTTTGCAATTACTGTGGCTGTCTGTGCAGAGTGCGGAGAGGAAATGAGCATTCCCGGCCTTATCGATAAGAACGTTCAGGAAATCGACGAGCAGTACAGGGCTGCAGAAGGGCTTGTATCGATTGAGGACATCGAAAGGCTGATGAAGATATATAAGATTGGAAAGGCTCCTCTGTCCCTGGCGCTTGGGTTCGGAGAGGTGACGATTCCGAGATATCTGGAAGGACAGATGCCTTCCAAAGAGTATTCGGATATCATTAAAGCAGCGCTTTCATCCCCGGTGTACTTGAAGCAGAAGCTCATGGAGAACCGTGAGAAGTTGACGGATGCGGCATTCAGGAAAGCGTTTGCTGCGGCAGAAAGCATAGAGAGCCTGTTTTCCGTTTCGGATAAGATGCTCCGGGTAATTGCGTATATATTCGAAAAGCTGGAAGAGGTAACGCCGCTTATGCTGCAGAAGCTCCTGTATTTCATCCAGGGCGTTTACTCCGCATTGTATAAAAGACCGATCTTTGAAGAGGATTGCAGGGCGTGGGTTCATGGTCCGGTCTATCCGGAGGTTTATGAGTTGTTCCGGGATTTCAAATATAATCCGATCGATGACGCGCGGTTCGCGCTTGTGGAAGGAACTGGGGATGCCCTGTCGAATGACGAGAAGAGAGTGATTGATCTGGTTGTGAACACGTTTGGAATGTATGGCGGGAAGGTATTGGAGAGGATCACACATAATGAGACTCCTTGGATGGAAGCGAGAAAAGGATATGGCGACAGCATTCCTTCCAGTGAGCTTCTGCCGAAAGAGAGGATCATGAAATATTATATCCTGATAAACCAGAAATACGGCATAGATACGGAGAATGGATTACGGGCATATATCCATGACATGCTTGGTAAGGCATCATAATCCATAACAGTTGAATCAGGATTAGAGAGTCAATTTATAAGGCTCAGAAGACTTCATTCTTCTGGGTCTTATTTTTTTCGTTGTGCGCCCGGCGGCGCACGTTTCTAACGGGTGCAAGTCCCGAATCCGCCCGGTAGTGGGAAGGATAGGTCAGTGTGTTTGCAATCCGAAATTTTAAGTATCTGGGTTTCTGCCTCGGGAAGAATGGCAAAGGTATTTACATCCGTGTACATGCCAAGTCATGGAAGAAAGCCAAGGATAAACTTCGGAAGCTCACTTCCCGAAGCAGGTGCGGAAGTATAGTGAAAACTATGGAACGCATAAAAGTATATATGCGGGGATGGCTGAAGTACTTTAGCATGGCAGACATGAAGAACAACATCGAATCGCTGAATGGATGGCTGTACAGGCGGATTCGTATGTGCATCTGGAAACAGTGGAAATATCCGAGAACGAGGATGAGAAAATTGATGGGACTGGGAGTAGACAGTCACTATGCGGCTACAATTGCCTATGACCGAAAAGGGTACTGGTTTAACGCCGGAAACAAAGCGGTTAACTGGGCTCTTAACAAAGAAAGACTGATAAACTGGGGCTATTATGATTTAGCCACAGCATATCAGTCTCTGCACGTCAACTACTGAAACCGCTTCCTACTCGATTTTGTGCTATCCATGAGAAGGGTTTTGTGCTATACTGGATCGAGTTATAAGTCAAGTAATTGAGATATGTGGCGGAGAGAAGTATTCTGAAGAACAACATTGAAATGGATGTAAAAATGAGATGTATCGAAAATCCACCACTCAGGCGAAGATAGCGGAGAATATCGGTACATCGCCGTCATATGTGAATAAGATCGTTCGCAGCAAGGAACAGATCATGAACAAGACCTTCCTGGCAATGATGGAGGATCTGGGCTTTGATGTGGAACTGCATTATGTGGAGAGGGAGAAACAATGTTCAGAGAAATGAGACGCTTTAAACAACAGATCAGCGAAGAAGAATGCATCCGTATTTTGAAGGAACAGCCAAGGGGGATTCTGTCCATGATTGGTGATAATGGGTATCCTTATGGCATTCCGCTTGACCATTGGTACTCAGAGAAGGACAACAGGCTCTATTTTCATTGTGCGAAAACAGGGCATAAGTTGGATGCCATTGCTGCCTGCGATAAGGTCAGCTATTGTGTGATGGATAAGGGCTACCGTAAAGACGGAGAATGGGCATTAAACATCAATAGCGTGGTCGTGTTCGGCAGAATGCGTGTTGTCGAAGATGAGGATAAGAAGCAAGAGATATGCACGAACCTTGTCAGAAAGTTTACCGATGATGAAGAGTATCTTCGGAGGGAACTGACGAATGCATTTCCGAGGGTGAATTGTCTGGAACTTATTATAGAGCATATGATCGGCAAGTTGGTCAATGAATCATAGAAGTGGAGCGGAGCTATGAAACTAAAAAGCTGCCTTATGAATTGACGGTATGCAAGGTTAGTAATGTGTCGGATATTAATTTGGATACTGACATATGTTTTGTGTGCAAGACTGATGAGGAAATATCTCTTGTATGCAGGACCAAGGATACGCCAGCTGATACAGCTGAGCGGGATGGCGGATGGCGGGGATTAAAGGCTAAGAACTTTGACCATGCAATGACAGTCTTGGCGGCAGAGGGATACGAAGTTGTAGATTGAGGAGGTACGAAGTGAAGCGTTTGAGATGCCGGAGTATCAACAGTTGCTAAAAGACCTCAACTATGACGCGTTAGCGGCAGATCCCGAAGTCCTTAGAAAGATGCAGGATGAAGTTTTAGTGGAAATGGCATATGAGCTGACCGAATTGATACGTAGAAGCAGAACCGTTGACTGGGATAAAAAAGAATCCGCCCGTGCTTATATGAGAACGCAGGTAAAGCATCTTTTGAGAAAGTATAAGTACCCGCCGGAAAAAGCGAAAGGCGCGGTCGATGTAGTAATTAAGCAAGCAGAATTGATGAGCAGCAATATAAGGCCGGAAGAGAATGTATATACTTTTCAGCCAGAGACCGGATATTCTATGGCTGCGGAGGAGTATGTACCATATGGCGGAAATGGCACAGACAAGAATAAGTAGAAAGGTTAAAACACAAATGAAAGAGAAAACAATACCGATTCACAAGGAGCGATTGATAAAAAATTTTCAGCGTCTGGTATCCATTGACGCGCCGAGCTTTGGGGAGCGCAGGATGGCAGATGTGCTGAAGGAAGAGCTGGAAAGCCTCGGCTTTACGGTGGAGGAGGACGACGGCGGAAGCATCTACGGGGGAACGGCCGGAAATGTGTATGCTTTTCGGAAGGGCACGCTACCGGGCACGCCGATCCTGTTTTCGACGCATATGGATACGGTAGAGCCGTCCGGGGGAAAGAAGGCTTTGGTCGGCGGGGACGGGCGTATTACCAGTGATGGGACGACCGTTCTCGGAGCAGACTGTATGTCCGGCACAGCGGCGCTTCTGGAGGCTTTGAAAGAGCTTTCGGAAGAGGGGGCGGACTGCCGTGATCTGGAGATTGTTTTTTTTATCGGAGAAGAGAAGCATCTAAAGGGCAGCGCGGTCTTTGATTTTTCTAAGGTAAAGGCGAAGGAGTCCTACATTTTGGACCTGACAGGGCCGGTAGGGACGGCGGCTTTTCAGGCTCCGACGCTGGTGAATTTTCAGATTGAAGTGGAGGGTCGGGCGGCTCACGCAGGTCTGTCTCCAGAAACAGGAATACATGCCATTGCCATAGCGGCAAAAGCGGTGTCCCGTATGGAGCTTGGTCATGTGGGAAAAGATATGACGGTGAACATTGGGGCGATTCACGGCGGCGGTGCAAATAGCAATATTGTTCCGGAACATTGTCATCTGGTGGGAGAGGTGCGCAGTTATTCCCATGAGCAGGCGATGGAACAGACGCGGCATATTGAAGCGCTGTTCCTGGAGGAAGCTGAAAAAGCTGGGGGAAAGAGCCGCATGACCTATGAAGTGCCTATATGTGCTTACCGTACACCGGAGGAACACAGCTGTGTTCGGCGGTTCCGGGCGGCTTGTGACAGACTGGGGATTTCCAGCAGTTTGGTGAAGACTTTCGGCGGAAGCGATCAGAGCAATCTGTCTCTTCATGGAGTTTCGGGATTGGTTTTAGCCAGCGCTATGGAGCTGGTGCACTCCTGCCAGGAGTATACGGAGATTTCAGAGCTGGTAAAACTGACGCAATTATTGAAATTGTTGATACAGGACATTGATTGAAATAAAAAATAAAAATTTAAGAATTGTTTCACACTTCTTTCATTGATCCTTGGGCCGCTTAGTGGTACACTGCCTTTTGATATTAAAAATCTGTTGAGAATGTGTATAAGGAACTTAAAAAAGCAATATCTTCTTACCGAAGTGCGGGAAGGGATATTACGGAACTTTAAACAGTAATATTCCTCACAATGCACAAATCGATTTACAGGCATATGCTTTTGTGACTGGAAATTGATTTCATACAGGTGTATTGTGAGGGATATTACGGAACTGCAATAGGAGAAAACTGTGAAAGAAGTCAAAAACTCAAAAAAACCATTTTTATACTATTATATGATTGTTCTGCTGGTAATGATCCTCTTAAACACACTGTTTATTCCAAAGGCTCTTTCGCCCAAGGTGAAGCAGGTGGGTTATGATACCTTTTTAGACATGATTGATACAAGGAAAATCAAAGAGGTCCAGGTGGAGGATAACCAGATTATATTTTCCGACACGGAGGAGTCCACCAATTACTATAAAACAGGCGTGTTCTATGATCCCGGCCTGGTAGATCGTCTCCATGAGGCGGGAGCCGAATTTGGGACAGAGATTGTAGAGGAACCCTCATGGTGGATGTCCTTTTTGATATCCCTGCTGCCTTTTATCATTATGATTGTCCTGGGACAGTTTTTGATGCGCAGCATGACAAAGCGCATGGGCGGCCCTATGGGCAATGCCATGACCTTCGGAAAGAGCAATGCCAAGATCTATGTGGAATCCACCACAGGCATTAAATTTACCGATGTGGCCGGAGAGGATGAGGCCAAGGAGATTCTCACGGAGATTGTGGATTTCCTGCACAATCCGGAAAAATATGCGGAAATTGGCGCTTCCATGCCCAAAGGCGCTTTGCTCGTAGGCCCTCCGGGTACGGGAAAGACGCTGCTTGCAAAGGCAGTCGCAGGGGAGGCGGAGGTTCCCTTCTTCTCCATATCCGGATCGGAATTTGTAGAAATGTTTGTAGGCATGGGCGCGGCCAAGGTTCGGGATCTGTTTAAACAGGCAAATGAGAAGGCCCCCTGTATTGTGTTTATTGACGAGATTGACACCATCGGAAAGAAGCGCGACGGCGGCGGAATGGGCGGCAATGATGAGCGGGAGCAGACCCTCAATCAGCTTCTTACGGAGATGGACGGCTTTGACGGGCGTAAGGGCGTGATTATTCTGGCGGCTACCAACCGGCCGGAATCTTTGGACCCTGCTCTGCTTCGTCCCGGGCGGTTTGACCGGAGGGTTCCGGTGGAGCTTCCGGATCTCAAGGGCCGCGAGGACATTTTAAAGGTACATGCCAGGAAAATTAAGCTTGCGGAAGATGTGGATTTCAATGCCATTGCCCGGGCCGCGGCAGGAGCTTCCGGTGCGGAGCTTGCCAATATGATCAACGAGGGCGCTCTCAGGGCGGTTCGTCAGGGAAGAAAATACGTGATTCAGAGCGACCTGGAGGAAAGCGTTGAAGTCGTGATTGCAGGCTACCAGAAGAAAAATAAGGTGCTGTCCGACAAGGAAAAGCTCATTGTGTCTTACCACGAGGTGGGACATGCATTGGTGGCGGCTTTGCAGAATCATTCCGCTCCGGTCCACAAGATTACGATTATCCCCCGGACCTCCGGCGCCCTGGGCTATACCATGCAGGTGGAGGAGGGGGAGCATAATCTTATGAGCCGGGAGGAGATTGAGAATAAGATTGCAACCTTTACGGGAGGCCGGGTAGCGGAGGAGATTATTTTCCATTCCGTTACTACAGGAGCTTCCAATGATATTGAACAGGCTACAAAGCTTGCGAGAGCGATGGTTGCCCGGTTCGGCATGACCGAGGAATTTGATATGGTTGCGATGGAGACGGTCAATAACCAATATTTGGGCGGAGATACCTCCCTGGCCTGCTCCAATGAGACGGCGGCCTTGATTGACCAAAAGGTGGTAGCCATTGTCAAGGAGCAGCATGAGAAGGCAAAGAAGCTTTTAACGGAACATTCCTCCAAGCTTCATGAGATTGCCAAGTTCCTCTATGAGAAGGAAACCATTACCGGCGAAGAGTTTATGGAGATTTTGGACGCGGAGCCGGAGTTTACGGGAAAGACGGAGAATCCCGCTCATCACGAGGAAGCATCATGGCAAAACGAGAACTGAAAAAAGCGTTAAAAATTGGGAGAATGTTTAAAATTCTTGCGTATCGAAAGAAAAACACGGACAGGGAGCGTCCTGTCCGTTAGATATGCAGCGGATTCATGTGTATTGTGATAATAAGGATGATTGGTACAGGTACGGTAAATGGCTGGAAGAACTTCGCATGTACCGCCCCGGAAAGCTTCTCGGCAGCTTCCCGGGGTTTTTATGATTATATGCTAAGACAGACATCAGATACGCAGACGGACGGAAGCTTAATTGCCCGGCAAAGCCTCCTGAGGTACGGACTCCGGCGGCGCCTCTTCCTGCGGAACAGGGTTCGGGTCAGTGATTCCTTCCTCTGTCTGAGGCAGAGGGGGCTGATTGGGATCCACGGGGACTTCCGACTCCGGTACATATTCCGTGCCGGGGAGATAGTAGCAGATAACGGGAGTTCCCTTTTCTATATGCCCGTAAATTTCCTTGGCAGCGGAAAAGGGAAGGTTAATACAGCCGTGAGATCCGTTTGTCAGGTAAATATTTTTTCCAAACTCCCGCCGCCAGGTGGCATCGTGCATGCCGATGTTATTGTTGAAGGGCATCCAGTAGGAAACGGGAGTCCGGTAGGTTTCCCCTGTCAGTGTGGCGTCGCGCTGCTTGTAGGTAAGGCCGAAAATGCCTCCGGGCGTGGTATACCCCCGGGCCACATTGCCGGATACAAAATCAGATTCCAGTATTTTCTCGCCGTCCTTGTAGAGAAAGAGGTGCTGTGCCGTGAGATTGATTTCCACATATGTATTGCCGTAATCCGGTGTGTCGTAGGAGGCTGCGGTCTGCCGGTAAACGGGAGTCCGTTCGCCGCTCTGTCCCTGCTCGATCATCTCGGTCAGCTCTGCGATTTCCTGTTCCGTGTCCATCCACCAGCCGTAGTCTCCGTTTTTGATGGTGATTTCCGTACCGTAGCTGGTTTGGAAGGTGCGGGGGCGGAAAACGGTATCGTGCTTTTTGCGGAGAGAGGCTACATATTCCTCAACCTGGGTCTGATCCAGGGCAATATCGTAGCCGTCTATCAGGAGCCAGGTACTTATGGTACTGCCGTCCAGCACTTCTTTTTCACTTCCGAAGGCGTAGGTGATCGTAGTCTCTGCATAGCTTTGGAGCTTTTCAAAGGCGGCCTTCAGATCTTCATTTTCTGCTGTAACTGCCGGCTCTTCATAGCAGCCGGCTTCCTCCAGATTCACTGTTTCCGTCAGATCTTCCACAGCGGCCCGGATGGCTTCCTGCGTTCGCTGGCGGTTGAGCTTGTTACCGGGAACCTCTTCGATGATTTGAAAGCCCTGCTCAGGATCATAGTCCGCTATGTATGCATCCTCCGGTTCCGTGACAAAATCCCTGTCAAAGCCGCTCAGATTCCCGATCTGTGTCTCAAGGGAGGCGTCGTCGCAGGTTATAAGATTTTCCGGCTCATGGGTTTGTCCCTGATTTAGAAACCAAAGCCAATTGTTCTGATTTTCAAGGATTTCCTGAAAGGGTTCCGTTGAGGAATAAGTAAGGCCGATGCTGCTCCCGGGAATTTCTTCTTCCAGCGTGGTTCCGTCAGACTGACGCTGTATGACCCGCAGGGAATAATCTTCTATTCGGGCTTCCAGGTCGGAAATGGTCATTTTCGATACATCGATGTCGTCGATGGCAGTATTGTTTAGAAAATGACTTTGATAGTAGCAGACGCCGGTTATGTAGGCGGCCAGTATGCAGAGCAGAGGTACGCATATAAGTACCGGCAGGATGGGAAAACGCTTCCCGGGTGTTTCTATGACAGGCTCTGCGGGGTTATCGGTCGTTTCTAAGGATTTGCTGTCTTTCGTTTGTGTCGTTTCAGTATCCATAGTTTTCATATCCTTTTAAAATGTTTTAAAACAGTGTGGTTGGTTCGCTTATACGACCAGGGTTAATGATGCTGTTTCTATCTTACAGTATACATATTTTTGAAAAAAAGACAACAATTATGGTACAATTATTTGAAGGCTGTGAAGCGGTAGTCCGTACTGCTGTGCCGTTGATTCGCAGATGCACAGCTGACGCAGATATCAGGCACAGGATTCACTGTTATTTATACAATGCCGTACTTGGGCGGGGAGCGTAAGGATATTAAGGGATTTTGAAGGAGGAAACGGATGCGTTATCTTATATCGGATGTACACGGATGTTATGAGGAATATCGGGAACTGCTGGAGAAGATTCATTTTTCGGATGAGGATGAGCTTTACGTCCTGGGGGATGCTGTGGATCGGGGACCGGAGCCGATTAAGGTGATTCAGGATATGATGATGCGGCCCAATGTGACATATATTGTGGGAAATCATGACTATATGATGCTGAACACATTAAGAAGGCTGACGGTGGAAATTACGGAGGAAAATTATGCGGATTATCTTACATCGGAGGATTTGATGAATTATTCCTGCTGGCTGTTGGACGGCGGGCAGATAACGGCCAATCAGTTCCGTGCCCTGCCGCGGGAGGAGCAGAGGGCGGTCCTTGATTATCTGAGCGACGGGCTGACTTATGAGGTGATTGAGGAGAGGGGAAAGCAGCTGATTCTGGTTCATGCCGGGCTTCGGGAGTTTGAGGAGCATAGAGATCTGGATGAGTATGCGTTTCTTGATTTTTTGTTTGAGCGTATGGATTACGGCAGGAGATATTATTCGGATTACCGGAAGATTATTGTGACCGGGCATACGCCTACGCCGAATATCCGGGCGGACGCGCAGCCTCTTGTTTATCGTGGAAATGGGCATATTGCCATTGACTGCGGGTGTGTGTTCGGGGGGAATCTGGCGGCTTATTGTGTTGAGACGGAGGAAGTGACTTATGTAAAGAGTAAGAAGAGGTGGGGGAGGTGAAGCTGTAAGTATCTGTTTGTTGATGAGTGGGGAGATATTATATCAATGGCAGGTATTAAATTTTCAACAACAGAAGAACAATTTGAATAATTTTTTGTAAATGCAAAGGAGATCGTTCCAAAAGGCAAAAATCCTTGCGCTGTCTGCAAAAATGCGGTATAATATTTCCGACATATAACGGAAATAAAAACGGAGTGATACCATGCCAAGACCAAGACGCTGCAGAAGAATCTGCCGGGAGCCTGCTTATGAGAGCTTTATGCCTCAGGGCATTTCCTGTGGGGAAGAGATTGTTCTGACCCTGGATGAATACGAGGTGATCCGTCTTGTGGATCTGGAAAAGCTGACCCATGAGCAATGCGCCGGGCAGATGGATATATCCCGAACCACAGTAACCGAGATCTACGAATCCGCCAGGGAAAAGCTGGCCGACAGCCTGGTGCATGGAAAAATACTTCGGATTGCCGGCGGAAATTACCGGCTTTGCGATGGTTCAGCCCTCCGTTATTGCCAAAAAGCCTGTAAAAAAGCAGGAGATACGGTTTCGCAGGACATACCTATATGCACAGAAACCATCTGCGGCTTAAGGAAACACCCTACGGGTATCCCTCTATGCACAGAAATCATGTGCGGATCAATGAAAGGAGCAAACAATATGAGAATCGCAGTTACCTATGAAAACGGTGCAATCTTTCAGCATTTCGGACATACGGAGCAGTTTAAGCTCTATGACATTGAGGACGGAAAGGTCACAGCAGAAAAAATCGCAGACACCAACGGCCAGGGGCACGGAGCCTTGTCCGGCTTTCTCACTGAGGCGGGCGCAGACATTCTAATCTGCGGCGGAATCGGCGGTGGTGCACAGATGGCACTGGCAGAGGCAGGAATCAAGCTGTACGGCGGTGTATCCGGTATGGCGGACGATGCTGTTAAGGCATACCTGGCCGGAAATCTGGACTTCAATCCCAATGTACAATGTAATCATCATGGTCACGAGCACGGTCATTCCTGTGGCGAGCATCATTGCGGAGAGAACAAGCATGGCTGTACCGGACATGGCGCATAGGATATAAGGAAAAGCCTGATAAGAGAATAAACAGATCGGAGGATAAAACGCGAATGTACAAATTATGGGACGCATTAGAGGAAGCAAAAAAATATAAATGGGTAGAGCTGTCCCATTCCATGAACAACGACAGCCCCTACTGGTCTGGTATTCCCGACGGAAGCGTGGAGCTTGCCAAGACCTGCTTCGACTGGGGAAACCCCATGCTGGACTGCCTGATCCAGACATTTAAGTTCCCGGGGCAGTTCGGAACCCACATTGATTTCCCGGGACATTTCGCAAAGGGAGGGGAATTATCTGAAAAATACGATGTCCATGATCTTATTTTCCCGCTATGCGTCATTGATATCACGGAAAAGGTAAAGCAGGACGAGCGGTATGCCGTAACCGTAGAGGACATAAAAGGATACGAAGAAAAGTACGGCCCGATTCCCGAAGGCGCCTTTGTAGCCCTCCGCACGGACTGGTCTAAAAAATGGCCGGATATGGAGCAGATCTCCGGTATCAAAGAGGACGGAAGCGAAAACTTCCCGGGCTGGTCCCTGGAAGCATTGGAATATATTTACGAGGTACGAAATGCAGCGGCAAACGGACATGAGACCCTGGATACCGACGCATCAGCAGTTGCGGAGCAGGCAGGGGATCTCATAGGGGAACGGTATGTTCTCGATCATGGGAAGCTGCAGGTAGAGCTTTTAAAGAATCTGGATCAGGTTACGCCGGCAGGTGCAGTAGTACTTGTATCCTACCCGCGCATTGAAGGCGCAACCGGACTTCCGGCGAGAGTGTGGGCCGTTACGGAATAGTCTGCTGCCCGGCATGACATTGAACAGCACTCCGAAAGAATAAACCCCTATATGGCCACCTGAGTGAAAGCTATAGCAAAACTTAAAAATGCATCCACCAGATGCTTTTAGACAGAAAAAACTTAGGAGAAATACGCAGAACCGCCGATATGATAAAGGCAGAAAGCCTTTCGGATATAGTTTGAAAACAACCGGGAAGGGGCTGGAATTTTTTACAGCAGCCCCTTCCCGGTTATTCTATAAATTCCGCATTCATTCTCTCAATTTCCCACATTTCCCACAGTTGTTAATAGAGCAGCAGAAAAAACTTCCTGATTTCCGCACTTTGTAATATAATAAAATAATACGTCACATCCATATAAAAATGGATCCCGGTATCAGCGGCACACAGGAGGTTGTCTTATGTCAAATAACACTGCGGAAAAACACGACTTCACAAAAGGCTCTACAGCCGCAGGCATTGTGCGCCTGTCCCTGCCGATGATCCTGGCTCAGCTTGTAAATGTTCTCTATAACATCGTGGACCGCATGTACTTAGGCCACATGCCGGGGGACGGCCGTCTGGCCCTAACCGGCGTGGGCGTGGCATTTCCCATAATCACCATTATCAACGCTTTTGCCAATCTCTGCGGAAGCGGCGGCGCGCCCTTATGCTCCATTGAGCGTGGAAGAGGAAACGAAAAAAAGGCCGAGCAGATCATGGGCAATTCTCTGACTCTGCTGGTCCTTTTCGGCGTCCTGCTGACAGCCGCAGGCTATTTTTTAAAGACGCCCCTTTTGTACCTTTTCGGAGCCAGTGATGAGACAATCCCCTATGCCAACGCTTACATGGATATCTACCTTGCCGGCAATCTTTTTGTTATGCTGGGACTTGGCATGAACCCCTTTATCGAATCCCAGGGCTTTGCAAAAACCGGGATGCTCACCGTAGTCATAGGAGCATTCCTAAATCTTATCTTAGACCCCATATTTATCTTCCGTCTGAATATGGGTGTACAGGGAGCTGCGGCTGCCACGATTCTTTCTCAGCTTATATCCGCACTCTGGGTTTTAATATTTCTGAGCGGCAAAAAAGCCATTCTCCGCCTGCGCCTGTCTACCCTGCGTCTGAAAGCTGATTTGGTAAAGCAGATTCTGGCTTTGGGGCTGTCCGGCTTTACCATGTCGGTTACGAACAGCCTGGTTCAGATTTTCTGCAATGCATCCCTTCAATTCTATGGGGGAGATCTCTATGTGGGTGCAATGACTATTATTTATTCCGTCCGGGAGGTAGTCCAGATGCCCATGCAGGGCTTTACCCAGGGCGCGCAGCCCGTTCTTGGCTACAACTACGGAGCAGGAGAGAGCGGCAGAGTAAAGGAGGGAATCCGCTTTATCCGCCGTGTAACATTAATATACGCAGCTGTTGTATGGGGGGTCCTTATGCTGTTCCCTCAGACGGTTGTGAGGCTGTTTAACGGAGAGGCGGAGCTTCTTGAGGTAGCCGTTGTGTCTATGCGATGGCATTTTGCCCTGTTTATCTTCATGGCTTTCCAGTATGTAGGGCAGACCGTATTTGTAAGCCTTGGGAAAGCAAAACAGGCGGTATTTTTCTCCCTGTTTCGGAAAGCGATTCTGGGCGTTCCCCTGATCCTGCTCCTTCCGCATCTGTGGGGGCTTGGCATCTACGGCGTTCTGGCCGCCGAGCCTGTTACCAATATCGTGGGCGGGCTGGCATGTTATTTCACAATGATAGCAGTTGTGTGGAAAAATCTGTAGTTCTGTGTACAAAAGGCTATACTCTATTTTTTCAGTGAGATTCCAAATCGCTAATATATCGGGTAGACCTGCTGGAAATTCTTTCCTATGCTAAAATAGGGAGGGATGATTATGCCGCATTTGGATGAAATTGGAAGAAATATTGTACGGCTGCGTAAAGCCCAGGGATTGACCCAGGAACAAGTAGCATTTCGCTCAAACATCAGCGTCAGCCGTCTGCAGGACATTGAGTATGGATGCCAAAATACAACCATAGATACACTCATATCCTTAGCAAGAGCGCTCCAGGTCGATTCCCGGATCTTGGGGATTTTTTCAATGACGGACAGAGAGATTCATTCAAAAATCCGCGGATCATTCCGCTTTCAGCATTGTATCAACGGGCCGCTTCAAATATGCGAGAACATTGTTCAGCTTCGAAAAACGGAAAGACTGACACAGAAGGAGCTGGCACAAATGTCAAACGTGAGTATTGCCCGTCTGCGGGATATTGAGCATCGATGTGCGAATGTTACAACGGACAAGCTGTTTAGCATTGCAGATGCATTTGGAATATCTTTGGTGGAACTGGGTGCAATGTCTATGTCTGAGGCGGAGGTTTTTCATCTGATCCGCAGGGCCAGAATCAGGGCAGGGATGGAGGTTCATATAGATGCAAAACGAATTTTCTGAGATATACGATCTCCTGTACAGCCTGGGTGTGACTGCGAATTACACCGGTTTCTTTCATATGGCCAGCGCGATTGCACTGTGCCGGGAGCAGCCGGACAGACTTCTGCTGGTGACAAAATGTCTTTACCCGGAGGTGGCGAAGCAGTATGGTACAAACTGGAAGGCAGTAGAGCGAAACATACGGACGGCGTGCGGCGTTATATGGAGAGAAAACCGCCCTTTGCTGGAATGCCTCGCTTACAGGCCGCTGCCGCAAAGACCGCGGACCACACAGTTCTTATGCATTTTGGTTCAGTCATTGGATGTGGGAGGGGTGGGAGCTAAGTGGATGTTTTGAAAAAGCAATGCTGTTTTATTTGCCAGGGTATTAAAAAAACTGAAATGTAAACTTGTGTTGCTTGCTGCAACGGTTATAATTATTTTATAATTGGAACAGAAGGAGGCAAGCATATCATGTTTAATGAAAATATTAAAAAGATCCGTAAGGAAAAAGGACTCTCTCAAGAAGAACTTGCTGTAAAATTGAATGTTGTCCGTCAAACAATATCCAAATGGGAAAAAGGCTTATCTGTACCAGACGCTGATCTTTTAATAAGCTTATCCGAAATATTGGAAACACCTGTAAGTATACTTTTGGGAAAAGACATGGAGGCGAAAGAATATGTGAGTGATAAAAATGAAATCGCAGAACAGCTATCACGAATAAATTTTCAGCTCTCAGAAAGAACACTAAGAAACCGGCACATGTGGAATATTATTAAAATAATTTTAATTACCATAGTTATTATTACAATAATAATAATGTTATTAAGTGCCGCCGGATAAACGAAATATTTTAACAAAAGAGATACTACAGTTTATTTATAGAAGGTTAGTCTCGGATCAGTAACGTCTGTTGGAAAAGACTTGAGCGGTTGCTAAAGGCTTACGGCAGATAAAATGTTTTGTTATTCAAAATATAACGCAGAAGCTATTAAATCACTTGAAACAGAATTTCAAGCGATGCAAAAAATTATTTTGTAACTTTTTGGTATTATGGAAAATGCGGACTCCGATATTGCTCAGTAAAAGTTTTTCAGATAACATCAACAAAGTTGAATGTTAATGGTCTCCGTGCCGCCTTGAGGTGTTCCGAAGAAGGGCATACTGCCACCCCGACCCCGCCTTTGTCGGCATTTGATGGCAAAGGTGGCAACAAATGAGTGATATTCTGCCGCTATTCCGGTTTCAAATCAGGGCAATTTCTATTAAGATAATTTTAGAAAGTTATGCTATATTAGATAAGGAAAGGAGCATCATATATGAACAATAGTACGATTGTAGAAAAGATAGTAGACTATATAGAAACACACATTAATGAGGATTTGCCCCTTGATAAAATAGCAAATGCATTGAATTATTCAAAATTTTATATAGCCAGAATATTTACGGAAGAAACAAAATGTACGGTTTATAAATATATACAAGGACGCAGATTGACTTTGGCAGCTCAAAAACTTGTGGAAACAGAGCAACCCATTGTTGAAATTGCTTATGAAGCACATTATGATTCACAGCAGGCTTTCACATTGGCTTTTAAACAATTATATGAATGTACGCCAAACATTTATCGGAAAAATGGCGTGTTCTATCCGAAACAATCGAAGATATGCATGATGAGTTCGCTTAAAGGATGCTCATTTATGTGCTATTTAGCAGGAGGCAGATTAGTAGCATGAGTACAATTCCATATGTTATTGAACAGACAAGCCGGGGAGAACGCAGCTATGATATCTTTTCGAGATTATTGTCCGACAGAATTATTTTTTTAGGAGAAGAAGTAAGTGATGTCTCAGCAAGCTTGATTATTGCACAGATGCTATTTTTAGAATCACAAGACCCGGAAAACGACATTCAGTTATATATTAACAGCCCAGGCGGTTCCGTTTCGGCGGGGTTTGCTATTTATGACACAATGCAATATGTCAAATGTGATGTTTCGACAATATGTGTAGGTCTTGCTGCAAGTTTTGGAGCTTTTTTATTGGCAGGAGGTACAAAAGGAAAACGTCTTGCTTTGCCTAATGCAGAAATTATGATACATCAGCCTGCTATTCATGGAAATGGGATTCAAGGGCAGGCAACCGATATAAAAATTACATCTGACCACATACAAAAAAGCAAAGAGCGGTTAAATACCATATTATCAGAAAATACAGGTAAGAGTATTGATGAGATTGCTGCTGCAACGGAACGTGATAATTATATGACGGCGAGAGAAGCTATGGATTTTGGCTTAATTGATAAAATTATAGATAAGCGTTAATTTTGTATTGATTTCCTAACAATATTAGGATATAATATTCCTAACATTGTTAGGAACAGAGGGATACTATGCCAAGACAAGGACTTACGAAAGATGCTGTAGTTAAGACAGCCGCACGATTGGTGGAAGAACAAGGGTATGACCATTTATCACTACACAAACTGGCGGACAGGCTTAATATAAAACCAGCCTCACTATATACACATATCAAGGGAATTGATGAATTATACAGCTCTCTTGGTCATCTTGCCTTAAGCCAGTTGAGTGATGAGATGCTGCACGCCGCAACAGGAAAGAAGCCGAAAGACGCGCTTCGTGCGATTGCCTTCTCGTATCGTGACTATGCGAAACGAAATCCTGAGATGTACCGTATTATTATGAAAGTTCCTCATAGTAATCTGGAAGACCTGGTTGAGAAGGGGCGAGATGTGAAATCAATTTTATTTGAACTCTTATCTCAATATACGAAAGAAAAAGCTAAAGTAATATATTATTCCCGCTATTATCACAGCCTTTTGCACGGCTTCGTTTCATTGGAAACGGCTGGATTTTTTGATGACGGATTTTCATTGGAAGAAAGCCTGTCTAATATAGTAGATGATTTTATCAGACAGCTTGAAAACAGCTGATCTGTTTATGGAGGGATTGAAAGAATCATGGATAGTCTGATCTTTGAATGCGGCAGTATGAAAAATGAAGAGACATTTCCCGTAGAAAATACAGGACGAGGGCAGGATATTTCGCCCGAATTTATAATATGTAATCTATCTTCGTGTGCAAAGACACTTGCCATTATTCTTGAGGATATCAGCCACCCGGTTTTTAGGGATTTTACGCATTGGCTCATCTTTAATATACCAGCCAGAGACAGGATAGACGGAGCGGTTCCGGGTGGAAAAATGATTCCCGGTTTGGGAAACGCCAGACAGGGAATCGGTTATGGGTGGTATAAATATGCCGGTCCCAAACCGCCCAAAGGCAGACAGCATTTCTACCGCTTCACAATATACGCTCTCGACAGCGAGATTGCTTTAACCGGACTTCCTACAAAAACACGTTTTCTGAAAATGGCGAAGGGGCATATTCTTCAGCAGGGAAGTATCGTTGGGAGATTCGGCTGATATTCTGCTCACCGATTTCCCTCTCTTCCATCCGAATTTCTCGTATTGCCTGATACACATTAACCATCTCATCTTCTTTATCATATTGATATCTTGCGTCTATCAAGCCTGCTCAAGATGATTTATTCATAGATATATGATAAAATTCATCTCGGACAAAAAATTTCCTGTAACATTTCACGGACATTCATCTGCTATACTATCTGAAAAAACGAAGGAGTGATACAAGATGAAACAGATTCTAATCGTCGAGGACGACAGCCTCTTGAATAAGATGTTAACCTACAACCTGACAGCCGACGGTTACAGCGTGACCTCTGTCCTGAACGCAAGGACAGCCGCCGATACCCTGACCAGACAGAAATTCGATCTTGTCCTGTTGGACATTAACCTGCCGGACGGGAACGGCTATGACCTGTGCCGGCTGATCAAGCCGGACCAGCCGGACACCATAGTGATCTTCCTGACAGCCAACGATCAGGAGAGCGACCAGATACGGGGATATGAGGCGGGAGCTGTCGATTATATTACAAAGCCTTTTGTCTTAGGCGCCCTACAGCGTAAAATTAAAGCCATGTTATCCATGCTTGAACACCACAGAACGACAAAGGACGTCTATGACGATGGACGGCTGGTTTTAGATTTCTCCGAACAATCTGCAACCTTAAACGGAACGCCTGTAAATTTATCTGCGATGGAATACCGGATGCTGAACCTGTTCCGTAAAAATCCCCGTCAAGTGCTGACCCGTGGGCAGCTTTTGGAAAAGCTGTGGGATATAGACGAGAGGTTTGTAGACGAACACACCCTGACAACCTCCATCAGCCGGATTCGCAGCAAAATTGAATCTGACGGCGGCGCACCCTACATCAAGACCATTTACGGCATGGGCTACCAATGGACGGGAGGCGAGGTAAAATGAAGTTTAAGAACCTCTCGGTAAAGCGGCTGTTTGGCCGGGTGGCAATGGGGCTTGTCCT
>OFFK01000726.1_pt1 | contig 27055 bp, 23 predicted proteins | sample 1521361 | NCBI WGS metagenome assembly OFFK01 (sample SAMEA3504096, study PRJEB24116) | mouse gut metagenome | biome: mouse gut; feature: mouse-associated habitat; material: faeces | place: Denmark | collected 2011 | reverse complement strand
AATCGGGGTAACAGGATTCGAACCTGCGACCTCACGGCCCCCAGCCGTGCGCTCTGACCAAACTGAGCCATACCCCGCTGGAAATTATTATAACAGATTTTTTAGAAAATGGAATACCCTATTTCAATTTTTTTATTTTCCCATTCAAAAACAGTAAGAACTTGTGCTGCATCCCCCGCTTAGCGTGATATTTGCGTCATCAAATTTTCGACGGCGATGCGGTGGCATCGTCTGGAAATTTTAATGACGCAATGGTATGAAGCAGATGGTTCCAGGCTTTAATTTCTGGCCGGACGCAGTACGAAAAAGTGTTTGAAAATTCATTCAGACTGGCCCAAAAGCCGGTAAATGCAGTCTTTTTTTGCGCGTTGCTACCGGCTCTTTTTCAGCCGTTTCTTCCAAAGCACGCCAATACAGCAAACCGAGGTCACAATCTGGCTTACAAGCATCCCTATCAGATAAGCCCGCAGCCCATACGCCGGAATCAGAAAAAAAACAAAGCAAATCCGTATCAGGCTTCCCGCCAGGTTCAGAACAAACGGATACCCGGGCATCCCAAGCCCGTGCAGGATGCTTGAAAGCACCGACGATAAAAATAAAAACGGGCAGATAAAGCTTAACATCCGGATAAACGTTCCCGCAAGCGCATTCCCAAACAAAAAGTCCCCGATCCATCTTCCGGTTAAAAGAAATCCGGCCGTGCAAAGAGAGCCAAACAACAGGCACGCAAAAATCGTCTGGTAAATGGTCTGGCTGATCTTTGCCGTATTGTGCTTGCTGTCCGCTTCCGAAATGACCGGAAGGATCATAACGGAAACGGAATTCGTCAGCACCGTCGGAAACATGATAATCGACAGAGCCATTCCGGTCAGCACGCCGTATACGCTTAATGCGTCCGACTGGGAATAGCCGAACAGCCCCAGGCGGGAAGGGATTAAAATGGACTCGAAGCTGGCAAACAGCGTCAGGGCCAAACGGTTCATGCTGAGCGGGACAGAATAGCTAATTAGTTTTTTACCGACACCCCTTACCTTAAAACCGGAAGGTACGGCGGCTTTTTTTTCCGAGATAAGCAGCGCCGTGATACAGAATAAAAATGCACCCGCTTCGCCAAAGACCAGGCCCCAGACGGCAATGGAAGCGTCCATGGGTTTGCCCTGCTCCGTATGGATCCGGTAAAGGATAAATACAAAAAGCACACGGATAAACTGCTCCATAAAGGAAGAAACAGCAGGTACGCCCGCCTTTTTTTTGCCGTAATAATATCCGTGAATACAGGAATGGATGCTTGCAAACGGGATGGAGCACGCCAAAATCGGGATGAACGGCTCGCAGCGCGGTTCAAGCAGGATATGCCCGGCAATAAATGAAGAATAGCGGAACAGTACAAACATCGCGGTAAGCGAGAGTATTCCGGAAAAAAGCAGGCAGGTACGTAAGAACCGTTTGGGGGCTGTCGGATCCTGATCTTTGTATTCTGCAATAAATTTAGACAAAGAAGTGCCAAGGCCGGAAACGGTAATGGCAAAACAAATGGTGGAAATCGGAAAAATCAGCTGGTAAATACCAAGTCCTTCCGCACCGATCGTCCTTGATAAGAATATCCTATAAAAGAAACCTATGATTTTGCCGAGGACTCCAGCCGCCGTCAAAAGCAGCGCGCCGGAAATAACAGGATTTTTGAGTTTGTTATGGATCTGCACGAAATCACCAACAAGGTTTTAGTTTATGTATTATATGAGGAGCGGAGTGCAAAAATGAATAAGATGATTTATTTGGATCATGCGGCAACGACAAGGACGCTGCCGGAAGTGGCGGAGGCAATGGCGCCTTATCAGGATATTTATTACGGGAACCCGTCCACGATTTATGAATTTGGAGAAAAAAGCAGGGACGCCATTGAACGCGCGAGGGAACTGATTGCAAGGACGATCCATGCAAGGCCGGAAGAAATATTTTTTACGTCAGGCGGTACGGAATCGGATAACTGGGCGTTAAAAGAGGCCGTCCATCTGTATGAACGGACGCATGGAGGGAAAAAAGGGCATATCCTGACGACTCCTGTGGAGCATCATGCAATTTTAAACAGCTGTGAAGAACTAAAACAGATGGGCTGCGGCGTAACATACCTGAATGTAGACGAAAGCGCACGTGTCATATTGGCGGATATTGAAAACCGGATGCAGGAAAACACCTGCATGTTTTCGGTTATGTATGCAAATAACGAAATCGGCACCATTGAGCCCATTGACGAACTTGGCCGTATGGCAAAAAAACATAAGCTGATTTTCCATACGGACGCCGTGCAGGCGTACGGGCACCTGCCCATCCATGTACAGCGGGAAAATATCGATATGCTGAGCGCAAGCGCGCACAAATTCGGAGGGCCAAAAGGAGTCGGTTTTTTGTATATCCGAAGCGAAATCAACCTTCCGGCATTTATCCACGGGGGCGGGCAGGAAAACAGCATGCGTTCCGGAACGGAAAATGTGCCGGGGATCGTCGGTATGGGAAAAGCCGCGGAATTAGCGCACCGCAGGATGCAGACAGAACGGCGCAGGATAAAATATCTGCGGGATTACCTGGCTTACCGCATCCTGCAGGAGATACCGGACGTCAGGATGACAGGCAGCCGCAAATACCGGCTTGCCAACAACGCCAGCTTTTGTTTTAAAGGGATAACCGGGGAGGCGGCGGCTATACTTCTCGATACGCAGGGGATTTGCGTTTCGTCCGGCTCCGCCTGCTCTACGGGCAGCGCAGAAGATTCGCATGTGCTCAAAGCGGCAGGCATCGGCAGCGAATGGGCGCAGGGCGCGCTGCGTTTTACGCTTGGGGCGGAAAATACGAAAGAGGACATAGCATATACGGTGGAAAAAGTAAAAATGGTAGTGGCGGATATGCGGGGCGTATAGGAAACGCGCCGCATATTACAATTGGTATGTCCGGGAAATAACCGCATATTATAGGAAATATAAAAAACTATCATAACTTTCCATATTGAAATTCAAAAAATATTATTATATGATATAAAAATAGGCTTACAGGCCAAAGAGGAACGCCTGTAAAATACAAAGAGGAAGGAAGATACACTATGAGTTACCGTATCGGTGTCATATCCGGCGACGGAATCGGGCCGGAAATTGTGGCGGAAGCCAAAAAAGTACTGGACTGTATCAGCAGGACATACGGACATACATTTGAATATGAGGAAATTTTAATGGGCGGCTGTTCGATTGACGCAACCGGCGTACCGCTGACAGACGAAGCGATTGCGCAGGCCTTAGGCTGCGACGCCGTCTTAATGGGTTCTATCGGCGGCAATACCGCAACCTCCCCGTGGTACAAATTAGAACCGCACCTGCGCCCGGAGGCGGGGCTTTTAAAGCTGCGCAAATCGTTAAACCTGTTCGCCAACCTGCGCCCGGCATATCTGTACGAAGAATTAAAGGGGGCATGCCCGCTGCGGGACGATATCATCGGGGACGGCTTTGATATGATGATTATGCGGGAGCTGATCGGCGGGCTGTATTTCGGCGCGCGGAGCACAAAAGAACAGGACGGCGTTTTCACCGCAACCGACACCCTAACCTACAACGAAAACGAAATCCGCCGGATCGCGGTGCGCGGCTTTGACATTGCAATGAAGCGCCGCAAAAAAGTGACGAGCGTAGACAAGGCAAACGTACTCGATTCCTCCAGGCTCTGGCGCAAGGTCGTTGAAGAGGTGGCGGCGGATTACCCGGAGGTTACATACGAGCACATGCTGGTGGACAACTGCGCAATGCAGCTGGTAAAAGATCCGAAGCAGTTTGACGTGATTTTAACGGAAAACATGTTCGGCGACATTTTGTCGGACGAAGCAAGCATGGTAACCGGCTCCATCGGTATGCTGTCCTCCGCCAGCTTAAACGATACCAGATTCGGGCTTTACGAGCCAAGCGGCGGCTCCGCGCCGGATATTGCGGGCAGGGGGATTGCGAACCCGATTGCAACGGTGTTAAGCGCCGCAATGATGCTGCGTTACTCCTTTGATCTGGACAGCGAGGCGGACGCCATAGAAGCCGCCGTAAAACAGGTGCTAAAGGACGGATACCGCACCATTGACATTATGCCGCAGGAAACAGGCAGACGCGCCGCCGTAACGCAGGTCGGCACGGCGCAGATGGGAGATTTGATTGCAGAAAGGATAAAAAAGCCATGAAAAAAAGCGATAATGTAAAAGCAGGGATGCAGCAGGCGCCGCACCGGAGCCTGTTTCACGCATTGGGATTTACCGAAGAAGAAATGAAAAAACCGATGGTCGGGATTGTAAGCTCCTACAACGAGATTGTCCCGGGCCATATGAACCTGGATAAAATTGTAAACGCCGTTAAGCTGGGCGTGGCGGAAGCCGGCGGCGTTCCGGTCGTTTTCCCGGCCATTGCCGTATGCGACGGGATCGCCATGGGGCATGTGGGCATGAAATATTCGCTTGTCACCCGCGATCTGATTGCGGACTCCACCGAGTGCATGGCGCTTGCGCACCAGTTTGACGCGCTGGTCATGGTGCCAAACTGCGACAAAAACGTGCCGGGGCTTCTGATGGCGGCTGCCCGTCTGAATATCCCGACGGTATTTGTATCCGGCGGGCCGATGCTGGCCGGACGCGTCAACGGCAAAAAGACAAGCCTTTCCTCCATGTTTGAAGCGGTCGGCTCGTATGCGGCGGGCACGATGACCGAAGAAGAGGTGCGCGAATACGAAGAAAAAACCTGCCCGACCTGCGGATCGTGCTCCGGCATGTACACCGCCAATTCCATGAACTGCCTGACCGAAGCGCTCGGCATGGGGCTTCGCGGCAACGGCACAATCCCGGCGGTCTATTCGGAGCGCATCAAGCTGGCAAAGCATGCCGGCATGGCGGTAATGGAACTGTTCGAAAAAAACATCTGCCCGCGGGACATTATGACAAAGGAAGCCGTGTTAAACGCCCTTACGGTCGATATGGCGTTAGGCTGTTCCACCAACAGCATGTTGCACCTTCCAGCGATTGCGCATGAAATCGGCTTTGACTTTGATATTAAATTTGCCAATGAGATCAGCGAAAAGACGCCGAACCTGTGCCACCTTGCACCGGCAGGCCCGACTTATATGGAAGACTTAAACGAAGCGGGCGGCGTATATGCCGTCATGAAGCAGCTGGCAGACATCGGGCTGTTGCATACGGACTGCATGACGGTGACCGGAAAAACCGTCGGCGAAAACATAAGAGGTGCCGTAAATAAAAATCCAGACGTTATCCGGCCGCTTGACAATCCGTACACAAAGACGGGCGGCCTTGCCGTTTTAAGCGGCAACCTGGCGCCGGACGGAAGCGTTGTAAAGCGTTCCGCCGTCGCGCCCGAAATGCTGGTGCACGAAGGGCCTGCGCGGGTATTTGAATGCGAAGAGGATGCGATTGCAGCGATTAAGGGCGGTAAAATCAACGCCGGAGACGTTGTTGTAATCCGCTACGAAGGGCCGAAGGGCGGGCCGGGAATGCGCGAAATGTTAAATCCGACTTCCGCAATTGCAGGCATGGGCCTCGGCTCCTCAGTTGCCCTGATTACCGACGGCCGCTTTTCCGGCGCAAGCCGCGGCGCATCCATCGGACATGTTTCCCCGGAAGCAGCCGTGGGCGGGCCGATTGCCCTGATCGAAGAGGGCGACAGAATCAAAATTAATATTCCGGAACTGAAGTTAGAAGTAGACGTCAGTGACGAGGAATTAAACGCACGCAGGGCGAAGTGGCAGCCGAAGGAGAAGGAAGTAAGCGGCTATTTGAAACGCTATGTAAGTATGGTGACCTCCGGAAACCGCGGTGCGATCTTAGAAACCAGATAGTCTTGCGTTTCATTAATCACAGAAAAGAGAAAGCGAGGGTTTGCGATGCAGCTGACAGGATCACAGATCATCATCGAATGTTTAAAAGAGCAGGGCGTGGATACGGTGTTCGGATATCCGGGCGGCGCGATTTTAAACGTATATGACGAGCTGTACAAACATCAGGATGAAATCAGGCATATTTTAACCTCCCATGAACAGGGGGCAAGCCATGCGGCGGACGGATACGCCAGGAGTACGGGAAAAGTCGGCGTATGCATGGCGACAAGCGGCCCCGGGGCGACAAACCTTGTCACCGGGATTGCGACCGCTTATATGGATTCCGTCCCGCTCGTGGCGATTACCTGCAACGTCGGCGTCCCGCTGCTTGGAAAAGACAGCTTCCAGGAGGTTGACATTGCCGGAATCACAACACCGATTACAAAGCATAACTTTATCATAAAGGATATTGAAAAGCTGGCGCCGACCATCCGCCGGGCGTTTGCGATCGCGGCGAAAGGCCGTCCGGGCCCTGTGCTTGTGGATATCCCCAAAGACGTCACGGCGCAGAGCTGCGAATATACGCCGCAGGAGGCAGAGCATCCCGCACGCAGCACAGAGGGCATACGGGAAGAGGATTTGTCCGAAGCGGTAAACATGATAGCGGCCAGTAAACGCCCCTATGTATTTGTCGGCGGCGGCGCGGTGATTTCCGGCGCAAGCCGCGAATTAAAGGAATTTGTGGAAAAAACAGACGCCCCGGTCTGCGATACCCTAATGGGCAAGGGCGCGTTTGACGGTACGGACGAAAGATACACCGGGATGCTCGGCATGCACGGCACAAAAACGTCCAACTTCGGCGTCAGCGAATGCGATCTTTTGATTGCCGTCGGCGTGCGTTTTTCCGACCGGGTGATCGGCAACGCCAGCAAATTTGCGGAGCAGGCAAAGATTTTGCAGATCGATATCGATCCGGCGGAGATCAACAAAAACATCGTGGTGGACACCAGTATCATCGGGGACGTAAAAGAAGTTTTAACGCGTTTGAACGAGCGGATCGGGCAGTCGGATCATAAGGAGTGGCTGGCGCATCTGGCGGAGTTTACCAGAACGTATCCGTTAAAAGGAAAAGAAACCGGGTTAAGCGGGCCGTTTCTGATAGATACCGTTTACAGGCAGACAAAGGGCGACGCGCTGATTGTAACGGAAGTCGGGCAGCATCAGATGTGGGCGGCGCAGTTTTACCGTTTTAAAAGCCCGCGCACGCTGCTGACGTCCGGCGGCCTTGGAACCATGGGGTACGGGCTTGGCGCCGCGATTGGCGCACAGGCTGCAAATCCCGGGAAAAAGGTCATCAATATTGCGGGGGACGGATGCTTCCGTATGAATATGAATGAAATCGCGACGGCAGTACGCCAGAAGCTTCCGATTGTAGAGATCATTGTAAATAACCATGTGCTTGGCATGGTGCGGCAGTGGCAGGATTTGTTCTACGGCAAACGTTATTCGGCGACGGTGCTGGACGACGGGATGGATTATGTGAAGCTGGCGGAAGCTATGGGTGCAAAAGGGCTTCGGGCAGTGACAAGAGAGGAATTTGAGGAAGCCTTAGAAACCGCGTTAAACGCAGACGGGCCGGTAGTAATTGACTGTGTGGTAGGGTGCGACGATAAAGTCTGGCCGATGGTAGCGCCGGGCGCGGCAATCCGCGAAGCATTTACGGAAGAAGATTTAAAATAGGAATCTATATGGAATCGTATAAGTTAAAACAGGGCGCCGCAATCACAGAGGAAGAAAAAAGGGAATTGGAGGAGGCCAAAAAAAGGCCGGTTTTCTTTGACGAAGATTCGCCCGGGTTGGATCCGAAGATGGAACAGGCGTTTATCGAAGCGAGAAAAAAGAAACCCTATGTTACAAAGCCCCTTACCGTGCACGTTTCTCTGGCGACGATTAAAAAAGCGGAAGCTTTGGGCAGGGATTATATGGATATTTTAGGGCGGCTGCTGGATCAGGCCGTAAATGAGTATATGGCAGAACAGCGGTTTGGTGAAAAAGCCGGATCGTTACAGAATCCGTTTTCTTAAAAAAATAATTGACAGTTCCCCTCAAAACAATTACAGTAAGGTTTGAGTGAATTTTAGTTAAGTTAAACAGGAGGATATGAGTATGAGCAGAGTTTACAATTTTTCCGCAGGGCCGGCGGTGTTGCCGGAAGAAGTCCTGCGGGAAGCAGCTGAGGAAATGCTGGACTACAAGGGCACCGGCATGTCTGTGATGGAGATGAGTCATCGTTCCAAAGCGTTTGAGGGAATTATTCAGGAGGCTGAGGCAGATCTTCGGGATCTGATGAATATTCCGGATAATTATAAGGTGCTGTTCCTTCAGGGAGGAGCTCACCTGCAGTTTTCCATGATTCCCCAGAATCTGATGAAGAATAAGGTGGCAGATTATATTATCACAGGGCAGTGGGCGAAAAAGGCTTTTAAGGAAGCGCAGAAATATGGAAAGGCAGTGGCAGTGGCCTCCAGTGAGGACAAGACATTTAGCTATATACCGGACTGCTCGGATCTTCCGATAAGTGAAGATGCAGATTATGTATATATCTGTGAGAACAATACGATCTATGGCACGAAATTCCACAAACTGCCTGATACGAAGGGGAAAATTCTGGTTTCCGATGTCTCTTCCTGCTTTTTGTCGGAACCGATGGACATCTCGGCATACGGTATGGTATATGCCGGTGTACAGAAGAACGTAGGCCCGGCGGGAACACAGGTGGTGATCATTCGGGAGGATCTTCTCACGGATGATGTGTTGCCGGGAACGCCGACGATGATGAAATATAAGATCCATGCTGATAATGATTCTCTATACAATACGCCGCCCTGCTATGGGATCTATATCTGCGGCAAGGTGTTCAAGTGGCTTCTTAAGAATGGAGGCCTGGAAGCCATGAAAGAGCTGAATGAGAAGAAAGCCGCCATATTATATGATTTTCTGGATGAGAGCAGTCTGTTTAAAGGGACGGTAAGAAAAGAGGACAGATCGCTTATGAATGTGCCTTTCGTGACAGGCAGCGATGAACTGGATGCGAAATTTATCAAAGAGGCGTCAGCAGCCGGATTTGTAAATTTGAAGGGGCATCGAAGCGTAGGCGGTATGCGGGCAAGCATCTATAATGCGATGCCGCTGGAAGGTGTGGAGAAGCTTGTGGCGTTTATGAGGACTTTTGAAAAAGAAGCCTGACGGACAAAAGAGCATGAAGGAAAAGAGGATGGATGAATGTTTAAATATCATTGTTTAAATCCCATTGCAGAAGTGGGACTGGAGAAATTTACAGAGCAGTATTTGAAGACAGATCAGGTGCAGGAGGCTGACGGTATTTTAGTGAGAAGCGCCGCCATGCATGATATGGAACTGCCGGAGAACCTTCTTGCCATTGCAAGGGCCGGAGCCGGGGTCAATAACATTCCGCTGGACAAATGTGCGCAGCAGGGGATCGTAGTCTTCAATACGCCAGGGGCCAATGCCAACGGTGTCAAGGAACTGGTGATTGCCGGTATGCTGCTTGCTTCCCGCGATGTCGTGGGCGGCATTGAGTGGGTGAAAGAGAACCAGAGTGACGAGAATGTCGGGAAGAATGCGGAGAAAGCCAAGAAAAATTTTGCAGGAACGGAACTCGAAGGGAAGAAGCTGGGAATCGTAGGTCTCGGTGCAATCGGTGTCAGAGTTGCCAATGTGGCAAAGCATCTGGGAATGGAAGTGTACGGCTACGATCCCTATGTCTCCGTAGACGCGGCGTGGAATCTGAGCCGCGATGTAAAGCATGTGCTGAATGTGGAGGAGATCTATGAGGAATGTGATTATATCACCGTTCATGTACCATTGCTGGAATCCACGAAGGGGATGATCGGTCAGGCAGCCATCGATAAGATGAAGGACGGCGTGATCCTGCTTAATTTCGCGAGAGATCTTCTGGTGGATGAGCAGGCGGTGCTTGCGGGTATTCAGGCTGGTAAGATTCGCAAATATGTATCTGATTTTCCCAATCCGGTTACTGCCGGTCAGGATGGCTGCATTGTGATCCCGCATCTGGGAGCTTCCACGGAGGAATCGGAAGATAACTGTGCGGTGATGGCGGTAAAAGAGTTGAAGAATTACCTGGAAAACGGAAATATCATTAACAGCGTTAATTATCCGAAGTGTGATATGGGTATCTGTGCGCAGGCGGGACGTGTGGCCATCTTCCATGAGAACAAGGCTAATATGATCACCAAATTTACGGCTTGTTTTGGTGATATCGGCATTAATATCTCTGATATGACAAACAAATCCAAAGGAGAGGTCGCATACACGATGCTGGATATTGAGACGCCGGCTTCCACACAGATTATTGAAAAGCTGCAGTCCATAGACGGTGTATTCAGAGTGAGAGTTGTAAAATAGCACTGTCGGATTGATGTTATGTGTCGGTTTACAGATTGTATCCTGACAGGACATTGACCGTACGGCAGAAAATAACCCCGACATGATGATCCATACTGGTCAATCATGCCGGGGTTATTTGACTGGCAAAGTCAATTGAGACGGTTGGCGATCTGAGAGAAATCAGCGCTCCCGTCCTCCTCCAAAGTTGCCTGAAGCTGATTCTCAGCTTCCACAGAGGCTTCACTGGCAAGATCCATATAAAGAATGAAAATGTCTTCCACCGACACCCCCTTTTCGTCGGCAATTTCCTGCATGACAGGCTTCAATGCCTCCAGCTGAAAAGAGATCCTTGTCTTCTGTGGATCAATGTCTGCCAGCGCCTTCTCTGCATAGGCATTGATTCGATCCAGAATTTCCTTATTTTCAGATGTCATTTATGCGTCACCCTTTCCTGTTTCTGATAGGATAATTTTAGCACTTCGCGCTTGTACTGCATAGCCTAATTTGATAAAATAAAAAAGATATATAGTTGTGATTGTTCAGACAGGAGGCAAGATGGCAGATATTAAACCTTTTCGGGCGATCAGGCCCAGAGCCGATATGGTGGACCAAATCGCGGCGCTGCCGTATGATGTGTACAGCAGGAAGGAAGCATATGAGAAAGTACGCGGAGATGTCTGCAGCTTCCTGAGAATAGACAGACCGGAGACACAGTTTCCTGAGGAGCATGATATGTATGCATACGAAGTCTATGAGAAAGCGGCTTCCATGCTGCAGGAGATGCAAAGTTCAGGCTTGCTGCTGCAGGAGGAGACGGAAGCTTATTATATCTATGAGCTGGTCATGAATGGACACTCACAGGTGGGAATAGGCGCATGCGTATCGGTGGATGATTATGAGCGGCAGGTGGTAAAGAAGCATGAAAATACCAGAGCGGAGAAGGAAACCGACCGAATCAGGCATATAGACCACTGTAATGCGCAGACAGGTCCGATCCTGCTGGCCTATCGAAGGCGGGAACGGATAGAGCAGGTGGTGCGGGAAGTCATGCAGACAAGCCCGATATATGATTTTACGGCAGAAGACGGGGTCATACACAGGCTCTGGATCATGGACGGAACAGAGCAGATAAAATTTATCCGACAGGAGTTTGCACAGGTGGAGGCGATCTATATCGCGGACGGGCATCACAGATGTGCTTCGGCAGTCAGGGTTTCCGGGATGAGAAGGGCAAAGAGGCCTGTCTGTACCGGTAAAGAAGAATTTAACTATTTTCTGTCGGTGCTGTTTCCGGATGATCAGTTGATGATCATGGACTATAACAGAGTGGTCAGAGATTTAAACGGGTATACAGAAGCGGCATTTATCGAGGCGGTCAGTGGTATCTGCACTGTCACAGTCATGGGATCAAAGCCCTTTCGCCCGGCGTGCAAAGGCCAGATCGGCATGTATCTGAAAGATACATGGTACTGTCTGACGGTCAGAGAGGACTGTTATACCGGTGATCCGGTAGAAGATCTGGACGTGGCGATTCTGCAGCGCGAGATTCTGGAGCCGCTGCTTGGCATCTCAGATCCCAGGACAGATAACCGGATTGATTTTGTGGGAGGTATCAGAGGTCTGGAAGAACTTGTCAAACGGGTACATGCCGATGCGGCCGTCGCTTTTGCCATGTATCCGACGGATATACATGAGTTGTTTGCGGTAGCTGATGCGGGCAGATTGATGCCGCCTAAGTCTACCTGGTTTGAACCAAAGCTGCGGAGCGGCATATTGATTCATAAGATAGAAGGAGAACAGGGAGGGGTACTATGAACAAAAAACTGTATAAATTGATGAACTGGCCACAGATTGAGGAAATCGTTTATTCCGAATCGGATGATCCGCATGCGATCCTGGGTGCGCATGTGGCTGGGAGTTCCATACTGGTACAGACATTTCAACCGGGAGCGAAGAGTATACGGCTGCAGCTTCCGGAAGGTGACAAAAGCTATCAGATGGATCTGGTCGATGAAGAAGGCTTCTTTGCGGTTCTGATTCCCGGGAAGAAGATTCCGGAATATGAATATGTTATCGAGTACGAAGACGGAACCCTGAAAAAGGTGCGGGATGCCTACAATCATGCGCCGCAGATCACCCGGGAGGATACCGAGAAATTCAATGCCGGGATTCATTACATGATTTATGAGAAACTGGGCGCGCATCCCGTAAAGATCGATGGGGTGGAGGGTGTATTATTTGCCGTGTGGGCTCCCAATGCCCTGCGTGCCAGCGTGGTAGGAGATTTCAACAGGTGGGACGGCCGGGCGCACCAGATGCGGCGCCTCTGGGATTCCGGTATTTTTGAACTGTTTATCCCGGGTGTAGAGCAGGGGGCGTGTTACAAATTCGAGATCAAGGCAAAAGGCGGGCTTACCTTCCTGAAGGCAGATCCCTACGCCTTTGAACAGCAGCTGCGTCCTGAAAGCGCTTCGATCGTCAGAGAGATCAACGGTTTTAAATGGGACGACGACAAGTGGATGAAAAACCGTGCCGGCATACAGTCAGAGGACAAGCCGATCAATGTATACGAGATCTATCTGGCATCTTTTGCAAAACCGGACGACGGAAGGGAATATTATAATTATCGGGAACTCGTACCGAAGATTATAGAGTATGTAAAGAAGATGGGCTATACGCATATTGAGCTGATGCCTGTCATGGAGCATCCGCTGGATGCTTCCTGGGGATATCAGGTGATCGGCTATTATGCCCCCACATCGCGTTACGGCAATGCGGAAGATTTTATGTTCTTCATGAATGAGATGCATAAGGCCGGTATCGGTGTGATCCTGGACTGGGTGCCGGCGCATTTTCCAAGAGACACATACGGACTTTCCAACTTTGACGGGACATGCCTGTACGAGCATCAGGATCCCCGGCAGGGCAGTCATCCGCACTGGGGTACGCTGATCTATAATTACGGCAGACCGGAAGTGCGCAACTATCTGATTGCCAATGCGCTGTACTGGGTGGAACAGTATCATGCAGACGGTATCCGGATCGATGCCGTTGCGTCCATGCTGTATCTTGATTACGGTAAGAATGACGGTGAATGGGTGGCAAATATGTACGGCGGTAACGAGAATCTGGAAGCGGTCGAGTTTCTGAAGCATCTTAATTCGATTATGAAGAAACGCAGCCAGGGTGTTCTTATGATCGCGGAAGAGTCTACGGCATGGCCGAAGATTACGGGCAGTCTTGACGAGGACGGCCTGGGATTTGATCTGAAGTGGAATATGGGATTTATGAATGACTATCTGGATTACATCAAGACCGATCCGTATTTCCGTTCCGGGCGTCATAACGAACTGACTTTCAGTATGATCTATGCCTACAGTGAGAAATTCATGCTGGTGTTCTCCCATGATGAGGTGGTACACGGCAAGGCAACATTGATCGGTAAGATGCCGGGTGAGCGTTCCGAGCAGTTTGCCAATATGCGTCTGACGTATGCCTATTATATGACTCATCCCGGCAAGAAACTGTTTTTTATGGGACAGGATATCGGCGAGTATAAGGAGTTTAACGAGTCAAGAGAAGTTGAGTGGGATCTGCTGCAGTACGAAGAACATGCAAAATTAAATCGTCTGGTGGCAGATATGAATAAATTGTATGCTTCCAGGCCGGCTCTGCATGAGAAGGATACTTCCTGGGAAGGATTTGAGTGGATCAACTGTATTACTCCGGATGCCTGCATGTTATCTTATCTGCGGAAAGCGGACAAACCGGAGGATTCTCTGGTGATCGTGGCCAATTTCGCCAATGTAAGACAGGAATTCCGGGTAGGTGTTCCTTATGAAGGCAAATATAAAGAGATTTTGAACACGGATGCCAGGATCTATGGCGGAAGCGGAGCAGTCAATAAAGAGATCTGCAATACACAGGAAACAGAGTGGGATGGTAAGCCTTATGCGATTGATCTGGTGAGCGCACCGCTGTCGGTCAGCATTTTCTCCTATACACCGTATACCAGGGAAGAGAAGGCACAGATCGAGCAGGAACGCGAAGAAGAACGCCGCAGGGCCAGGGAAGCGGAAGAGAGAAGGATCGCCAAAGAAGAGGCAGACGCTATCGCTGCCAAAGCGGCTGAAGCCAAAAGACTGGCGAAGCTGGCGGCGGCGGAAGCCCGGCTGAGAGCCAAAGAGGCGGAAGAGATGTTAAAGAAGGCGAAAGACGCCGAGGTGAGACTGCAGAAGATTCTGGAGACGCAGGAGAAGGAACAGAAACTGCAGGAAACCACTGCCAGGAAGAAGGCACCGGAAAAGAAGAGTACCGGTTCAGGCCGGACAACACGTAAAACACAGAAATAGAAATTCATAAAATTATGAAGACAGGGAATGTGCTATGGATGATTTGAAAGGGTTAGAGCAGATCGCACCGGAAGAGATCGATATGGGATTGATACAGAGCTATTTACAGCAGCTTCCCGATAAGGCACTGCGCTTCGGGGTGAGAGTTTTGCTGGCGCTTGTGGTGTTTTTGATCGGTATGCAGGTCATTAAACTGATACGCCGGATTGTCCGTCGTTCCCTGCAGAGAGGAAATGCCGATATCGGCGTCACACAGTTTCTTGATTCCTTTATTAAGGCGGTTATGTACAGCCTGCTGTTGTTCATGATCGCTTCGGGATTCGGTCTGGATGCCACAAGCGTGGTGGCGCTTCTTGGATCGGCCGGTGTGGCGATCGGTCTCGCAATCCAGGGAAGCCTGTCGAACTTTGCCGGCGGTGTGTTGATCCTGCTTTTGAAACCATTCCGGGTAGACGATTATATTAAAGTGGATGATAACGAACATGAAGGTACTGTAAAGGAGATTCAGCTCTTTTACACAAAATTGTCAACGCCGAATAATCATGTGGTTATTATCCCCAACGGAACTTTGTCCAATTCCAGCATCCTGAATATGAGCACGCTGACGGAGCGGAGGATGGACATTAAGGTGGGGATCTCCTATCAGGCGGATATCCGGCAGGCCAGGGAGGTTATCATGAAGGTGCTGGAGGAGGATCCTGCCGTTCTCAGTTCCAAAGACCGCAGGGTGTTTGTGGAGGAGCTGGCGGACAGCAGTGTGATTTTAAATGTACGCTGCTGGGCGGATAATGATGAGTACTGGGAATGTAAGTGGCGGATCACGGAGAAGGTTAAATATGCGCTGGATGATGCCGGTATTTCCATACCGTATCCGCAGATGGATGTCCATTTGGGATAAGATTTTTTTACTTGAAATTATGCCTTAAGCTATTATATAATAGATATTGTATCGCATCATGTATTGGACGGCATATTTAGTATGGGAGGGGACCCTATGTCAACAAAAACAGATACAGAAGTTATTATTGCCGGTAAAGTATTTACCTTAAGCGGTTACGAGAGTGAAGAGTATCTGCAGAAAGTCGCGTCTTACATAAATAACAAGATCGCAGAATACAGCAAAGTTGACAGCTTTAAAAGACAGTCTCTTGATACCCAGAATGTTTTGATGCAGTTGAACATAGCGGATGACTATTTTAAGGCGAAGCATCAGATCACACGGCTGGAAGAAGAGATCCAGAATAAAGAGAAAGAGATGTATGATCTGAAGCATGAGTTGATTGCCTCCCAGATTAAGCTGGAGAATATGGAGAAAAATATCCGCAGCCTTCAGACGGAGGCCAACGAGACAGCCAAAAAAATTGTCCGTCTGGAAACAGAACTGAAAGAGAAAGAGAAGAAGAAGTAAGGACAAATAGAAGAAAAAGCCCTGTTGGGGAAACCCGCAGGGTTTTTGCTGTCATAGGGAAAATGGTAAATACAGCGGGAATACAGGGAGACGATGGAATTGGCTACGGAAAATAAGAAGACAACAGGAACACGGGTAGAATTGCTGGCTCCGGCAGGAAATTACGAGGCTTTCCTGGGGGCCGTCAACGCGGGCGCGGATGCCGTATATCTGGGTGGTGAGAAATTTGGCGCCAGGGCCTATGCGGATAACTTCACAACGGAAGAGATCTGCAGGGCTATTCACACAGCACACTTTATGGGACGTAAAATCTATCTTACCGTGAATACCCTGATAAAAGAGTCGGAATTTGGTGAATTGATCCCATATCTGCAGCCTTTCTATGAAGCCGGCCTGGACGGAGTGATCGTGCAGGATATCGGTGTATTGATGCAGATCCGGGCGCATTTTCCGGGACTTGCGCTGCATGCCAGTACGCAGATGACGCTCACCGGACCCGCCGGCTGCAGCTTTCTGCAGGAACAGGGCGTGGAACGTGTCGTGCCGGCCAGAGAACTGTCGCTGGCAGAAGTGCAGAGGATCAAGGAACAGACCGGTCTGGAGATAGAGTGTTTCGTGCATGGAGCCATGTGTTATTGTTACTCGGGACAGTGCCTTTTCAGCAGCGTGCTGGGCGGCAGAAGCGGCAACAGGGGACGCTGTGCCCAGTCCTGCAGACTGCCTTACCGCATCTGTGACGATATGGGTAAAAAGGCGGCTTCCGATATTGAATATCCGTTAAGCCTGAAAGATCTGTGTACGATCTCTCACCTGCCCCGGCTGATCGAAGCCGGAATCGATTCCTTTAAAATAGAAGGGCGCATGAAACGGGCTGAATATGCTGCCGGAGTTACGGCTCTGTATCGCAAATATATTGATCTCTATTATCAGAAGGGACGGGCAGCATATCAGGTCAGCAAAGAAGATATGGACAGGCTCAGGAGTCTCTATATACGCAGTGAGATACAGACAGGGTATTATGAGCGGCATAATGGCCGGGAGATGATCACGCTCCACAAACCAGGTTATGCCGGAAGCGACGAGCGTCTGCTTACCCGGATCCGGGAACGGTACCTGCATGATCCGGACAGAGCCGCGGTTTCGATGACGGTAACTCTGGAAGAGGGCAGACCGGCCCGTCTGCAGATTACGGGAAGCATTCCGTCCGATACTCGAAAGAGGCCGGAAAATACCGGGAAAAATACTGCCGGAACGCACAGCACAGAAGAAGGCGGCAGGGAGCAGATGCGTGTCCTGGTGGAAGGAGCCATAGTAGAAACGGCCAGGAAGGCTCCTCTGCAGGCGGAAGATGTACGGAAACGTTTTCTGAAAACAGGAAATTCCTGTTTGTCGGTGCGGGAATGTGAGATCGTCATGCCGGGAGAGGTCTTCCTGCCTGTGGGTGCGTTAAATGAGCTGCGGCGGGCAGGCATAGAAGCGTATGAGCGGCAATGTATCTTACAGCGCGGTATGACAGCCGGCAGAAATATGAATTGGCATATACCGACCGAGTCGGTCAATCGCACTGGCCTGGTCGATGAGAAATCTGGTAATACTTTAGCTGCTGCGTCCGTGGATATTTTGATCTCTACCTGTGAGCAGTTTGCTCAGGCGCTGCGTTTTCCCTGCCGCCGGATCTATATTGACAGTGATTTATATCTGGAGCAGCATGCGCGTATCGTGGAATGCATAGCGGAGCATAAAACAAAAGGCCTGTCGGCAGAAGCTGATTACTATCTTGCGCTTCCCTATATCCTGCGGGCAGACGACGATACTTACATGGAGCGGTTGACCGCATTATTGTCCAAAGAGACAGGTTGCCCGGCTGGCAGGGGGTATGAGTGCCGGATTTGTGGGTTTCTGGTACGCAATTATGAGGAGGCAGCCTTCCTGCAGAATCTTCCGGGTAATTATGATATGGTTCCGGATGCTGGATTGTACTGTTTTAATGCTGAGAGCGTGCGGTTTTGGGCACACTATTGTAAAGAGTATACGCTTCCCTGGGAATTGAACCGGAAAGAAGCCGAAAATCTTGCCGGCCATGCAGCACAGATCGGCATGCGTACTGCAATGATTGTATATGGCAGAATCCCGATGATGGTTACCGCCAACTGCATCCGCAGAACCGCCGGCCAGTGCCAGGGCGCACAGCGGGCAAAGGAATCGGCGTCCGGATCGCATTTTCAGTTAAAGGATCGTTACGGTGTTATTTTTCCGGTGGAAATAAATTGCAGGCACTGTTATAATATCATCTATAATTCGGTTCCTTTTTCTTTACACCAACAGGAGCAGGTGTTAGAAAAGATCGGGGCAGATGTAAGACGTTATGATTTTACCACGGAGACGGCCGGGGAGTGCAGGCAGATCCTGACGGATGGGAAGACCCGTGGCGGATCCTATACCACAGGACATTTGAAAAGAGGCGTGGAATAGTTTGGCATGGATGGCCATGCGGGCCGCCATGCGGCAGGCTGAGCATGATGAGGGTTTACTATGGAAATATATATTACTGAGCTGTCCAAATATCTTATTACATTATTTATGGCTTTGTATACATTAGAATGCTTCCTGGTATTCCGCTTTCAGGAGGAAGAGGACAGGAGCGGCTGTTATATCCGTCAGAATCTGTTAATGTTTCTGGTACATTTTTCATGTTTTCTTGTCATATGCTTCGAGACGGGAAACATAGAATATCTTTTTTTCTATGTGCTGCAGCAGATCCTGCTTTTTGCCACAGTGATGCTTTTCCGGATGGTCTATCCCAAAGGGAACAGGCTGATCGTCAATAATATGTGCCTGCTGTTGAGTATCGGTTTTGTGATCCTTACCAGGCTGTCTTTTGAAAAGGCCATCAAGCAGTTTTTTATCGTGACGGTGTCGATCGTAGCGGGGATGCTGATCCCTTACTTTATTCATAAACTGAAATTTTTAAAAAGTCTCACATGGGTCTATGCGGCAACAGGGATTGTGGCACTGGGTGTCGTGCTGATCCTGGGAGCCGTGACTTACGGCTCGAAAATTTCCTACTCCATAGCGGGAGTGACTTTTCAACCTTCGGAGTTTGTGAAGATCGTGTTTGTGTTTTTTCTGGCCAGTGCTCTTTATGAATCCCATGACCTGCCACGGGTCATATTGACGGCGGCGCTGGCAGGGATCCATGTGCTGATCCTGGTGGCGTCCAGAGATCTGGGCAGTGCTTTGATCTTCTTTATTGTCTATGTGATGATGGTCTTTATCGCCACGGCCAGGTGGATCTATCTGCTTCTTGGCTGTGCGGGAGGATGTGGAGCGGCGGTGCTGGCCTACCAGTTTTTTTCCCATGTGCAGGTGCGTGTCCAGGCCTGGAAAGATCCTTTCAGCTGCATTGACGATGCCGGTTATCAGATTACGCAGTCTTTGTTTGCCATCAGCAGCGGCGGCTGGTTTGGGCTTGGGCTGTTTCGGGGTACCCCCACATCGATCCCTTTTGTGGAGGCGGATTTTGTTTTTTCGGCGGTGGCGGAGGAGCTGGGGATCCTGTTTTCCATGTGCATGATCCTGGTATGTATCAGCTGTTTCATCATGTTTATGGATATTTCCGTCAGACTGCAGGACAGATTCTACAGGCTGATCGCATTTGGACTGGGTGTCACCTACATTTTCCAGGTTTTCCTGACGGTTGGAGGCGGAACGAAGTTTATCCCCATGACCGGTGTTACGCTGCCGTTTATCAGTTACGGCGGCAGCTCGGTACTTACTACGCTGGTGATGTTTTTTATCATAGAAGGACTGTTTATCATTCGACAGGAAGAAGGAGCAAAGCGTGTCAAGAGGAAGAAAAGAAAGCGGCCGGTTCAACGGGAACGCTCCCGGACCGAAGAGCAGGAAGAAGAATAAGGGGAACAGACAGATTCTTGCAGTTACCTGGCTTTTCGTCTCTGTTTTTTTAGGTATGATGGGATATACCTGTTATTATGCCGCCACGAATAAACAGGAGTTGATCAATAACAGTTACAACGGCAGGCAGGAGATCTTCGCCGCACAGAATACGCGTGGAAGCATTTATGCCGCCGGAGGACAGGTTCTGGCTGAGACACAGACAGATGAGGACGGGAAGGAAAAAAGGGTCTATCCCTATGAGAATCTTTTTGCGCATGCTGTCGGATACGCTTCCAATGGCAGATTTGGCGTAGAGGCGGCGGCCAACTATTACCTGATCAATTCCAACGCCAGGCTGTCGGACAAGGTGGCCAGTGAAGTGGCAGGCGCCAAATATCCGGGCGACAGCGTGGTCACCACGCTGGATGTGAGCCTGCAGGATATTGCTTCCCGTTCACTGGGCGCCTATAAAGGAGCGATCATAGTCTCTGAGCCGGCCACGGGTAAAATTCTTGCCATGGTCTCGAAACCGGATTATGATCCGAATACGATCGATGCGATCTGGGACGAGCTGATCCAGGATAAAGAAAGCACGGTTCTTCTAAACCGGGCGACCCAGGGCCTGTATCCGCCGGGATCCACTTTCAAGATTGTGACGGCGCTGGAATATATCCGGGAGAATCCGGACAGTTACGGACAGTACTCTTACCAGTGCAGCGGCAGGTACAGCCATGGACAGGATACCATCAACTGCTATCACGGGTCGGTGCATGGGCAGGAGGATTTCACCAAATCCTTTGCCAAATCATGCAATGCATCCTTTGCGAATATCGGTATGCAGTTAGACCGGGCAAAATGGGGCAGTACCCTGAAAAATCTGCTGTTCGGTCAGGAACTGCCGGTATCTTTTGCCTATAACAAAAGCAGGATCGAGGTAGGTGCCGAAACTTCCGATTCGGAGATCCTGCAGGCGGCAATCGGACAGGGGGCCACGCAGATCACACCGCTGCATCTGAATATGATCACCTGCGCCATCGCCAACAAGGGCACGGTGATGAAACCTTATCTGGTGGATTACGTGCAGAATAACGAGGGGAATATTATCAGGCAGTTTTCGCCCGATGCTTATAAGAAGCTGTTTTCCGAGCAGGAGGCGGCGGTGCTTACGCAGCTGATGACGGCAGTGGTGGAGAGCGGAACGGGCACGAAGCTGTCCGGTCTGACCTATACTGCGGCCGGCAAGACGGGTTCTGCGGAATACAATAATGTGAAGACGGATTCCCATGCCTGGTTTACGGGGTTTGCGCCGGCTGAGGAACCGGAAGTATGCGTGACCATCATCATCGAAGGTGCGGGAAGCGGCGGGGATTATGCGGTTCCGATCGCCAGGCGGATCCTGGATGAGTATTTTGGAGCATGAGGCGGAGGATCCCGGGAAATCTTGAAACAGGATGCAGGAATGTGGAGTGAAATGGAGTAAGTTATGATTGAAGCTGTGAGCAGTGGCGGTGTTGTTATCTTTCGTGGGAAAATACTTGTGCTGTATAAACATCTGCACAACAAATACGAAGGGTGGGTTCTGCCCAAGGGAACGATAGAAGAGGGAGAAACGCAGGCGCAGACGGCGCTGCGGGAAGTTTATGAAGAGTCCGGCGTGCAGGCTTCTATCATGAAATATATCGGCAAAAGCCAGTATACTTTCCTCGTCCCCGAGGATACGGTGTCCAAAGAGGTACACTGGTATCTGATGATTGCGGACAGCTACTACAGCAGGCCTCAGCGGGAAGAATATTTTACGGATTCCGGTTACTATAAATACCATGAGGCGTACCATCTGCTGAAGTTTCCCAATGAAAAGCAGATTCTGGAGCAGGCTTACGGGATCTATCTGGACCTGAAGAAGCGGGAACTGTGGTATAACAAAACATCTAATTAAGGAAAAGTTAATGGTTTCTATCTGTTTTATTGCGGGGAAGTGTGTTAAAATAACTTAAGTTTTGTCCATTGGGGAATAATAAGAAAGAAGGATCATATTTTTATCAGGAATATCCATGAAATTTTATAAAAATCTTTATATTGGGAATACTATTAAAAATCCGGGGAAAACGCGGAGAAAACTGAAAAGACATGCAAAGCTGCAGAATGTATATGTGATCGCTTATATGGCGGAAAGCGGTCAACTGTCCATCTATCATAATCTGATGTTCCAACAGCGTTATTACAGAGAACATCAGCCGTATGTGATTGGAATTGCCGGGAATCATGATGAAGCTGTGGAGATCATCTGCCGTATCGCGGAGGAGTCTGTCCGTGAGACCGGCCGGGCGGATCTGGTTGCATATCTTTTTTCGGATCAGCAGGGAAAGTGCGTCCTGTGAAACAAAAGCATTCCGGGCAAAAGTGATGAGTTGAGAAGAGGGAATCGACGTTAAATATATGTTACATATAATTTTGCTTATTTTAAAAATCACAGGCATTATCCTGTTGTGCATCCTGGGCGTTATACTTCTGGCGGTCTGCTGTGTACTTTTCGTGCCGGTACGCTACCGGATCGAAATATGCAGGGAAGAGGGGGAGGACAAACCGCCGTTTGTGGTGAAAGCGAAGGTTACCTGGCTGCTGCATCTGGTTAATGTTCTTCTGTGTTATCCGGCCGATGTATACGTGCGCGTGCGGCTGATGCTGTTCACGCTGTTCAAAATACCGGAAACGGAGAAGAAACGTAACCGGACATCAAAAAAGAAAAAGAGAAAAGGAGATAAGGAGGAAGGTGAGCCCTCTGTTTCTGAGCGGGATGCCGGATCGGCGGGGACGCCAAAAGAAGCAGAAGCAAAAGAGCATACAGACAGGGACAGCGCAGCAGATCATTCTGCTGCAGAGGAGCTGGAAGTATCGGCAGAAAGTGAACATTCCGAAGAGGCAGCGGATTCGGAGGAGAGTTCTTCTACATCTCCTGAAGGACCGATCCGGAAGCTTATACGAAAGATCCGTGGCCTGTTCTACAGAATCAGACAATTTCTGGAAAAAATAAAGAGCGCGGTTCAAAAAATACGGTACACAATCCGTAGTATGTGTGATAAAATAAAGTCTACATCGGATACTGTGCAATATTATAAAGAAGTGCTGGAAAGCGATGCCTTTCGCCATTCCTGGGAATTGTGCCGGGGGCAGGCGGCTGTTGTACTGAAAGCTTTAAAGCCGGATAAGTTTGAAGCGGATTTGATCGTGGGGACGGGGAATCCGGCTTCGACGGGAGACATCCTTGCATGGCATGGTATGCTGTACCCGCTGATCGGACCGCATGTGCGGGTCGTAGGGGATTTTGAGCGGGCACATCTGGAAGGTTATGTGTTTATCCGGGGTAAGATACGAACGTTTACTTTTCTGCGTGTGGCATGGAAAGTTTACAGAAATAAAGATATACGAACATTGATCAGGTTATTTAAGAAGGAGGCTGTATAAATGGCGGAAAATAATTTCTCCGGTGTAATTGAATCTTTGATGAAAGGTATGAATGCGGTGATCGGCACGAAGACAGTGGTGGGAGACGCGACGCAGATTGGCGATACCATTATTCTGCCGCTGGTGGATATCAGTTTTGGCGTGGGTGCGGGAGCCAGCGCCAACGATAAGAAAAACGGCGGAGGCGGCGGATTTTCCGCCAAGATGACACCGAGTGCGGTGCTCGTGATCAAGGACGGCGCTACGAAACTGGTAAATATCAAGAATCAGGATACCGTTACGAAGGTACTTGACATGATTCCGGATATTGTGGATAAGTTTACCGCTCCTAAGGAAGAGATGATCGAGGATGATAAGGCGGTAGATATTGCTTTCCCGGAAGAAGAGTAATTTGATTTTGGGCAGCACTATTTTCTCATAACATTCATATAATATACAAAGAGCATAAGCAGGGATATTGTATGAAGAAGTTGATAGGTTTTGTGGCGGTTTGTATTGCAGCGGGTATGCTGTTTATGCTTTTTTTAACGAATCGGTTTATCGGGTTGGTTCTTATCATCCTGCTGCTGTTGATCGGGTACAATTTTTTTTGCTGTGATTAAGGGGAATGCGGCAACTGGTATATATGTATGGGTATGAGTGGATTTGTTCCGCTCAGGTGGTTGGGGTAATATCGATGAAGAAGGTAGAAGAGATACTTGCACGGGGATCGGATGAGGAACTGCAGGCCTTGAAGTCATGGCTTTTTCGGGAAAATATCCGTCTGGAGACGGCGTCGAAAGAGTTAAAAAGCATGCAGGAACAGTTCCTGAAAGAGAAAGTGCAGTTTCAGGAAGAGATGAAAGTCTTAAACCGCAAGGCGGCGGGAGAGCGTCAGCGTTTGAAAGAGGACAACCAGTTCTTTGAGAAAAAGATGGAGATTTTACAGAACGGATTCAAGCAGCTTGATCTTGACCGCAGAAGACTTGATAAGGAATGGGCGCGTCTTTCGGCAGAGAAGGAGCTTCTGGACGAGCATCTTCTTTACGGCGGGCATTCGGAGGTGTCGGTTTTCTTTCAGGGCGTGCGCAATCCGCTGTCTTTGAAGAAGCGCTATAAGGATTTGATCAAAATATTCCATCCGGATAACGTAGCGGGAGACAAAGAAGTGATCCAGCGGATCAATAAGGAATACGAGAGATTGAAAGAGAGATACGAGAAAGAATTTAAACATGCGTAGAATATGCTGTATCTGAAGCGGACCGGCTTGATGAGCTGGTCTGTTTTGGTTGCAGCGACTGAAAACGGAGGAAACATGGTATGAGAAAGAAACAAAATTATAGGTGGGAGCATTTATCGCTGGGTACCTGCTACTATCCGGAGCATTGGGATCAAAAGCTCTGGATAGAGGATCTGCAGCGAATGCTGGATTGTGGAATTGAGACGATCCGTATCGCCGAATTCGCATGGAGCAAGGTGGAACCGCATGAGGGAGAATTTACCTTTGAATTCTTCGATGCCTTCCTGGAAACTGTTAAAGAGACCGGTATGAAGGTGATCTTCGGTACGCCAACGGCAACGCCGCCCGCATGGCTGACGGACAAATATCCGGAGGTTTTAAACTGCCGCATGGACGGGGTACCGTTCCGCCACGGAATGCGCAGGCATTACAATTATAATTCCCCCAAATATCAGGAACTCTGTGCAAGGATCGTGGAGAAATTTGCATCCCATTATGCCAGGCATCCGAATGTGGTCGGCTGGCAGATTGACAACGAGATCAACTGTGAGATAAATGAGTTCTATTCGGAGAGCGATACGATCGCATTCCGGCGTTTCTTGCAGGAAAAATATCAGACATTGGACGCTTTGAACGCGGCGTGGGGAACTGTTTTCTGGAATCAGACTTATACTGCATGGGAGGAGATTTATGTGCCGCGTACGACGATCCACGATTCAACGAACCCCCATCAGACACTGGACTATATCCGGTTCGTGTCGGACAGTGCCATAAGATTCTGTAAGATGCAGAGCGATATTTTGCGCAAATACGTGAAGCCGGGAGATTTCATCACCACCAACGGTATGTTCGGCAAGTTGGATAATCACAGGATGACTGACGAATGTCTTGACGTATATACCTATGATTCTTATCCTAATTTTGCTTTCTGCCTGCGGGAGGATCCAAAGCATTCCAACAATCTGAATGACCGGAAATGGAGTAAACAATTGTCGGAGGTGCGTTCTGTCTGTCCTCATTTCGGGATTATGGAGCAGCAATCCGGGGCGAATGGATGGAATACCCGTATGGAGGCTCCGGCGCCTAAACCGGGGCAGATGATGCTGTGGGCGATGCAGAGTGTGGCCCATGGGGCGGATTATGTAAGCTTTTTCCGCTGGAGGACATGCACGATGGGTACGGAGATCTACTGGCACGGTATTCTTGACTATGACAACAGAGACAACCGCAAACTGGCGGAAGTACGCCGCATAAGAGACCGCATCAGAAGGATCGACGAGATGGCAGGTGCCGATTGTAAAGCCGCCTTCGGCCTGATAAAAGACTACAGCAATATCTGGGATTCTGAAGTTGACGTATGGCATCAGAGACTGGCATGGCAGAGCGAGCAGGAGATCTTCATAGCTTCCCAGCTGACGCACAGCCCCATGGATCATGTTTATCTTCTGGAGGATACGCAGGTCGAAGAGCTTCTGCAATATCCGCTGCTTATCTATCCTCATGGCCTGCTGCTCTGTGAGCAGAAAGCGGCTTTGCTGAAAGCCTATGTGGAGCGGGGCGGATGCCTGTTGATCGGCGCCCGTACCGGACAGAAGGACGAGAGCGGGAAATGTGTCATGACACCGATGCCGGGCCTGCTGGCGGATATTACCGAAAGTGATGTGAAAGAATTCTCATTTGTCGGACCGGCTGATGATGCTGTCATGATGGATTGGAACGGGATAGAGACGCAGACAGGCCTCTTCAACGATATTCTGGATACGACAGGAGAGAAGGCAAAAGTATTGGCCCGCTACAGTTCCAACTACTATAAGGGCAGTCCTGCGATGATTGAGACATCCTGCAAACAAGGCCGGGTGATCCATTTTGGTGGAACCTTTACGCGAGAGAATACGAAAGCTTTCCTGGAATATACCGGAGTGCTCTCTCCCTGGAAAGAGACGATCGAACTGCCGGAATCATGCGAACTTTGTGTCCGTGAAAAGGACGAAAGACGGTATTTCTTTGTCCTGAATTATTCTGACAGAGAGCAGGAGATCTGCATCAAAAAATCCATGACAGATCTGGATACTTCTGAGAAAGCCGAAGGCTGTATCACGCTGAAGGCATATGAGACAAAGGTATATCGAGAGTAACGAACCGAAGTGCCGGCATCCTTAGAAGAAAGGAAAGGCTGTCCGCTTGGCAGAGCAGAAGATCTGCCGGGGACAGCCTTTCCTTATCTTCAAAAATCTTTAATGACAGGGTGTAAATTTCCACATAAAAAAGGAATATTGTGAAATGACCAGCCTGACCATTTTACAATACTCCTCTGTACTGACAAAAATTATGCTCTTTCAACTTTTCCGGATCTTAAGCAGCGCGTACATACATGCAGCTTCTTGTTGGCACCGTTCACTTTGCACATAACGCTCTTAACATTAGAATTCCAAATTCTGTTAGATC
>OFFK01000725.1_pt1 | contig 27192 bp, 20 predicted proteins | sample 1521361 | NCBI WGS metagenome assembly OFFK01 (sample SAMEA3504096, study PRJEB24116) | mouse gut metagenome | biome: mouse gut; feature: mouse-associated habitat; material: faeces | place: Denmark | collected 2011 | reverse complement strand
GCTGTAAAAGCTGAACTGCAGGGGGAAATACAGGCTGTAAAAGCTGAACTGCAGGGGGAAATACAGGCTGTAAAAGCTGAACTGCAGGGGGAAATACAGGCTGTAAAAGCTGAACTGCAGGGGGAAATACAGGCTGTAAAAGCTGAACTGCAGGGGGAAATACAGGCTGTAAAAGCTGAACTGCAGGGGGAAATACAGGCTGTAAAAGCTGAACTGCAGGCTGAAATACATCAGATAAAGCTGTTCCAGGAAAACATAATGATGCCGCGATTGAACACAATTGAATCCTGCTACACCTCAACCTATGACAGATATAAAAATTCTATAGAAGAATATGAGAGAATGCAGGCTGACAATGAACTCATGAAAGAAATCATTATGGAACATAGCGCACAACTACAGAAAATGGCTTAAACTCCGAAACCGCATCCGTGGTGCATACCATCTGATGCGGTTTTCCGGTATTCCTATTCCTCTATCTTTCCTATTCTCAATTTTTAATCTGCCTCCATACTTCCATCCTTTACCGTATAAATCCTGTCCGCTATCCTGTCATATCGGTCATTATGGCTGATTACCAACAGAAGCCTGCCGCACTTCATCTCACCCAGCGCCTGAATCAGATTCTCCTCTGTCCTGTCGTCCAGATTGCTGCCAGGCTCATCCAGTAAGATGCACTTATAATCACCTAACAACAGCCTTGCCAAATAGATTTTCTGCTTCTCCCCCAGCGACAGATTTTCCGGCCTTATCCTGACCTCTTTATCGGCAGGCGGCAGATTCAGCAGTTTATGGACTCTTTCGAATTCCCGTTCAGGGATATCCCGCCCATAGAGAACATTTTCCTTCACCGTTCCGGCAAAAATAAAGTTTGGGTAAAACAGATACCCCAGACTGTCCCTGTACATGGATGAAATTTCACAGCTTCCGCCCTCTCCTGTCTCCAATTGTTTCTCTGAAAATACACCGGAAAGGATATTGAACAGTGTGGATTTGCCGCATCCGTTTTCCCCTCTGATGAGAATCAGCCCCGGTCCTTCGACGAAAAAGTCGTCTATTTGAATCAGCCTGCTACCGTCAGGCCGCAGGATACCGGCATCTTTCAGGCTGATTATGCCTGCATCACCTGCTGCCTGCCCGTGTCCCTGTCCATTTTCCGATTTTTTTGGCATAAGGTTGCCTTCTTCTGCATGATTTCCTTTTCCCGCCGCAGGATGCCCGTCTTCCACGTCCTGTCTTCCTCCCATTTGCGCCGCCGGCGCACTATCCCCGTCCGGAAGCGCCACAAAATCTTTCCCCCGCTGGAAGATCGGCAGTTCATTCAGAAAATTCGCCTGCAGAGAAGCAAGCTCTGCCAGAGACTCAAATTCATACCCAATCAGCTGTGTAACAAACACCAGTGTACCCAAGGTAAGCCACCCTCCGACCACCATATTTCCCCCAACTATCAAAATCAAAAGAAGCGACAGGGTACTAATCATCCTTGGCAGTTCCAACGTAATCAGCAGATAAAAATGCTGTCGGTTCCTGGCTCTGTAAAAGGCATCTTTCTCCCTTTCCGAGCGCTCTAATATGTACGGAAAAGCTCTGTTGAGACCTATGCTTACCTTACTGTTAATCATGACCTCAACCCCTTCCAACCATATGTCCGCCGCCTTCCTCTCTTCTTCCATCAGTTTCTTTCGCTGTCCCTGATTGGTATAGCTGGAGAGAGCATACAGGGGCGCCATCACCAACACTATCAGGGCAAATCCGTAATGCGCGTCAAACAACAGCCACATGACCATAATTGCCTTTATAATGTTCACCGGAACACCAACAATATAATTACTCAAGGTATATATGGACGCAATATCTGAATTCATGATATTATATATCTTGCTTTTTGGCTCGGCCTCATACTCCGGCATACGGCTGCTGGCAATCTTACGCGCTATCACACTGTTGAAGTCTGATGCCCGCTGGTTCGTAAACATCTGGGACCGATAGTGCATGAAGTAAAAATTGAATAAGTGTATCGCCGCTGTCACGACAATTGCTATACCGAACCAGTACAAAGGAATTTTCTCGCCCTGTTCTATTCTGCTGTCCATCAGATATCGCGTAATGAAGGCGGGCACTAACATCAGCCCAAAGCCCATGAGTTTCATAACTATCTGTTCCAATGTATAGAAAAACGGAAAGTTAATGACCGCTATTTGAGATATTTTTTTCATAATTCAGTCTCCTCTTCACTGTAAATCTTTGTATTTCAGTATAGCATCATATCCAGGAAAAGGCAATAAAGCAGTGCTTGAGTTCAAAAACATCATCAAAAATTGTGAACCCCCTTTTCCTCCTCATATAATCTCTCTACATACTTATCAAGAAAATATTTTTCAGGAATACAATTCCTTGCTCCCTTTATCCTGCAATAGGTACATGCCCCCATACACATGGGCAAAACAATGCACTCTCTGCATTCTTCCTCCTTAAACACTGACAGTTCTCTTCTTTTTCTATAATTTTCATTCAAATATAGACTGCCGTCGATTCCGATATATCCCTGTTTAAAATATTCTGACAATTCACAGGATGTACACAAATAAAGATTCAAGTCACAACTTACCAAAAATACATTATCACGTTCGAAACTGCATCCTGCATCTTTTGTCCAGTTCTTTTGAAATCGATAATTTGCTCTGATTAGAGAATCCTGTACCTTCGTGTAGGCCTCGCTGAACTCTTCTGGAGTGTTATAATAAAAATTCTTCAGTTTTTCTGAATATTCAAAATTGTGAGCATTCGTAATATGGATTTCGTATCTGGTTCTATCTAAGCGAAGCTGCTCCAATTCCTTCAGGAAAGGATCTATATTTTCATTTTCCTTATTCAAATTCAGCCTTATTGTCACATAAAAACCTTTTGCCACAGCATTTTGTATATTTTTGCAAATCACTTCATATGTAGGCTTTCCGGATACATGCCGTCTGGTAGCATTATGCTGTTCCGTTGTGCCATCCAGTGTTATCTGCAGAGAATCTATCCTGGTTTCCTTTCGAAACCGCTCCAACATTTCATCCGTCAGCAAATAGCCATTTGTCGTTATGTGTGAATAGCCGCCGAAATTCCATTCCCGTAATAGCTTCTCCACAAGGAAAATTGGTTCCGGGTTCAGCAGCGGTTCGCCGCCAAACCAGCTCAAATCTACCGTATGCGTTTCATTCTTATAGATTTCCTTCAAAAATTTGCACAAAGTTTGTGCCTTTTCAAGTGTCATATCTTTTGCCTCATGGTTCTGATAGCAGTATGGGCAACGAAAATTGCATCGCTCCGTTGTCATAACAGTCAATTCCAGACGAGAATGGTCTACACAGAATTTTTCATAATCCTCCTGCATTTCTTTCAGTTCATCCACATCATTTTCTATTAAGAAGCCAAGCTCAGACATAGCTTCCGCTATTTCAGAGTCCAATGTGCCATTGTTATATTTTTTCAAAGTGTCATCATCCACCTCAATAAGCGCATGATTCCGTGTGTTGAACAGTAATGACTGATTTTCTTTCCATGATACCAGATAATTATATTTAGATTTTTTCACAAGTATCCTCCAGTTCATAATTTATAAATCACGGCAGTTCCAGAAACTGCCGTGATTGCAAGTAAAAACTTTATGTAGGACCGCCGTCCGGATTGGGCTTACCGCTGCCAGCACCATTACAGCAATTGTTAGTCCGTGAATGGATAATGTCCTTCTTCTCAAGAGGTTTTCTGATTACTTTCATCTTCGCTTCTCCTTTCTCTGTTTATTTTGTTCCAAACGTTGCACCATTCCCATGTAACGCTGCTGATATGCAACATGCGTGTGCAACCTTGAAACTAAATATATTATAGTACTCCCCCCTTCCCTTTCCCACTAACTGAACCGAATTTTTTTTATTTCCATTTAAGTTAAATCCTTGCATTTTGTACTTTGCCATAATATAATTAATTACAGATAATAAATCTTACTTAATTATTCCTGAAACCTAAAACATACCAAGGAGAAACTCCCCATGCCAATACATAACGCCAACCTGCTCGTCAGAGAAGCCCGGATAAAAGCAGGACTTACTCAGGAACAGCTCTGCGAAGGTATCTGTACTCCCCAGGCGCTCTCCCGCATTGAAACCGGAACGGCAAATGTCAGCCATGTCACCTTTCAGGCATTGATGGCTCGTGCCGGGGCACAGTACGGGCGTTTTCCTGTCTTCAACAGCCGGGATGGGGTTGAATGCTTCTATGAGCTGAAGCGCGTCCGTCTCTATCTTGACACCTGGCAGCTGCAGGCCGCCTACGCCAAACTTGACAAACTGGAACAAAAAAATTGGGCTGACAACAGGCTGTATTACCAGGAATGGCTGTTGCTCCACTGCAGGCTTCAGTTCCTGTCCGGATGCTGCTCCCACCAGCTAAATTACGATACCCTTCTGGACGCGCTGCATATAACCAGACCGGGTATTGACCTTGCAGATTTCCCTGAATGCCTTCTGTCCCAGAATGAAATCCAGCTTCTGACATGCATTGCCCAGGAAGCACTTTATATCAATATGCCGTCACTTTGCCGCAAAATCTGCGAACAACTGGATCACTGCCTGACAGGCAGCACTTTTGCTCTCGTCGAAAAGGAGCGAATGCAGATAGACACTTCCATTGTTTATGTCAAATATCTGATTGGCACCAGGGATTATGGAACTGCATTGGAACTGGCTGACTTCAACCGTAAAAAATCTGCTGTAAATACCTATGATGCTCCGTTAATTGAACTGACATTCCTCACCGGATTATGCTGCCAGTATTTGAAGAATTACAGCCAGGCAGACACTCATATTAAGGCAGCTTTTTATTCTGCCCAGGCAATCGAGAGCTGTTACGCCACACTTTGCCGAGAATTTCTCATGACAAAAACCGATTACCGGATTACAGGCAGTATGAAAGAGTTTCCAACTCTTCCCCTGATTCATTATCCGTCGAAAAGCTTTCAGGAATCTGTCCAGGTAACCGATGGGTTCTATGAAGCGACTACAGATAGCCCCTATACTCTGGGCAATCTGATACAGGACCTGCGTCTGGAACAGAAGGTCAGCCAACAGGTTCTCTGCCATGGATTGTGCAGTAAATCCAAGCTTTCCAAAATAGAGAATAATATGTTGCAGCCGGATGTCGCTCTTGTAGCTGCGTTGCTTGAGCGATTGGGGCAATCCGGTAAAATTTTTCCTTATTGGGGAAATCGGAAGGATGCTGAATTTTATGATTCGTATTTTAAAGCGACACATCATCGAACCATGCCAAAAGAAATATTTAAAAAAAATTACAATACTAAAATAGAAAACCTGATTGACAAAAACGATACTTTATACTACCAGAAGTATCTTATTAACACTGCTTTTCAATCAAATTCCGCTGATGAAAGACTTCAGCGCCTGACGAAAGCCCTGAGCCTTACCCTGCCTGGCTTTGACATACACCAAATCTGCAGTTACCGACTGACTTGCGAGGAATTATCCATCCTCAATAATATTGCCCACGAATACAGGCATACGAAAAACTCTCATCTAAGTTCTCTGTATTTCCTGCAAATACTGGCATATGTCCAAAAAACCAGGCCTGATGTTCTGATGCAGTCTAAATTTCTGCCTGTCACCGGATATATGTACAGCCGTAGCCTGTACATGTTAAAATTCTATCAGGAAACCGTTGCGCTCCCCGGTTCCTTTGATATTTCAATTATGAAATACCATATTAACAGCTACGGCATGTTCCTGTTTTTTTATTGTCAGGCTCTGGGAGAAAGCTCCCGCTTCGAAGAAACACATATGACTGCAATACAGGCATATGCTATCAGTATATTAACAGAACGCTCCACAAACGCTTCTGCCTTAAAACAATACCTTTCTGATGATTTCACCATTGAATTGAAATATTAGCCAGCATAACTGGCGGATTAGGTTTTTCATTCATAAATGATCATATTTTCTTCTTCGTCCATCAAATCCCCACAGGGCATAATCCCTTCATCCTCGCCCTCATTGCCATTTCCGGGGTGCTCATTCCCAACCGTCCCCTCTGCCGGCAGACTTCCCTCCGCAGCCCCTGTGTAAGGCAGTGCTGCCGGCACCAGGAGCAGACCTGCCACCAGCGCCTCTGTCAGAATCTTTTTCATTCTGTTTCTAAACTTCATTCCCATTATATATGTCTCCTTTGTAATAAACTTCATGCAGGACACATCTCTGCACCATTGCGTCCTGTGGTTGTGATTATATCACCGAAACCTCCTGAATAGAACAGGATAACCGGAAATTTTTATGTTTCCATTCAGATTGAATTTTTGTTTAAACCGTAACCTCTGCACTGTGACAGCATATAATAAAAGAGAATCCCCACTGCCGGAGGCCGCCATGGCTATCACATCCCTGGACATTTTGAATCTGTCACATTCCCTGAAGGACATCTGCGAGGTCAACTGCAATACCCCGGAATGCCTTTCCCAGACGTTAAAAATCCTGCTGCAGTATAACCTGATTCAGGCAAACCTGCAGTTCGGAAAACAATTCGGGTCCGTCTGCCCGCTGCCTGCCGGCCAGGGCATATGCGGCAGTTCCGCACCAACTCCCCCTGCTGTGGATTCCGTTACCGCTCCCAGGCCGCCTGTCCGGCTGGATATTGGTGACCCGTTCCTGGCTGATTATGAGAAATAGGAGCCGTGTATTGGCAGAAAGCAATACTGTAGTCCTCCGAGACGCCGTATTCCTCCCAAACCAGGCATCTGCCCTCCGGCAGGAATGACATTTCCGCTACAGCTTCCGCCGCCGGACTGACCTCCGGGAGCAGATCCACCCCCAGCGCTGCCCCAATTCCCTTCCCCGTCAATTTGCCATAGGCTTCTTTCCTGGTCCACAGCCTATAAAACTGCTTTTCCTGCTCCGCTCCTGCCTGCTCCAGGACTGCAGCCTCCCGTCTCGAATAAAAGCGCCGCGCCAGCTTCCCCACATCCCTTCCGCAGTGCTGCTGAATATCCGCTCCGATTTCCTCCATGGACAGACCGCAGAGTACATAACTGCCGGAATGGGACAGGCTGAAATAAAAGGGCAGATTCGCAAAATAGGGTTTGCCCTGCTCCCCGTATCTGTAAGCAATTTCTCTATTCGGAATCTCTTTGCCGCAGTCAAGGAGTTCCGTGACAGAATAAGGCCTTTGCCTGCCGCAAAACCCGCCTGCATTGCCTTCCCCAAAACCGCCCGGATCTCCCCCTCCCCCGTCCCGAAGCGCCTCCGCCACTGCATACCGCAGCATAAGCCCTGCCCCCAGACAGGCTGCCCGCCCGGCAGGTGTCTTCATGCGCCCTGCCTTCTCCCTGCGGGCTTCATCCACACGCAGAAAAGCCCTCTCCATGAGGGCTTCTCCTTTTTCCGTATCCATGAATTCTTCTATGGACAGAAGATATTTTGCAATGTATGCCATCTATTCCGTCACCTGCAGGTGCAGCTCTTCCAGCTGCTTCTCCTCCACCCTGCCCGGCGCTTCGGACATCAGGCAGGAGGCATCCTTGATCTTGGGGAACGCGATAACGTCGCGTATATTGTCCGTCTGTGCCAGCAGCATCACAAAACGCTCCAGCCCGATGGCCAGCCCTGCATGAGGCGGAACACCGTATTGAAAGGCATCCAGAAGGAATCCGAACTGCTCATGAGCCTTCTCCTTCGTAAATCCAAGGGCTTCAAACATCCTCTCCTGGATATCGCTCTGGAAAATTCTGACACTGCCGCCTCCCAGCTCCATACCGTTGACTACAATATCGTAGGCTTTTGCCCGCACCTTACCCGGGTCGGTCTCCAGAATCTCCAAATCCTCCTCCATGGGCATGGTAAAGGGATGATGCATCGCCATATACCGTTCTTCCTCGTCGCTCCACTCGAACTGCGGGAACTCCGTCACCCACAGGAAATTGTACTGGTTGTCATCCACAAGCCCAAGCTGTTTTGCCAGCTCCACCCGCAGCGCCCCCAGCACGGACCACACCAGTTTCAACTTATCCGCCGCGAAGAGAAGCAGGTCCCCCGGCTCTCCGCCCATGGCCGTCACCAGCGCTTTCAGTTCTTCCTCCGTCATAAACTTTGCAAAGGAAGACTTGTAGCTTCCGTCCGGCAGCACCGCCAGATAAGCCAGCCCCTTTACACCGTACCCCTTTGCAAACTCCACCAGCGCGTCAATCTTCTTCCTGGGCATCTCCGCCTGTCCCTTCACATTGATGCCCCGCACACTGCCGCCGGCTTCCAGCGCACCGGTAAACACGCCGAAGCCGCAGCCCTTCACCGTCTCGGACACATCCGTAAGCTCCATGCCGAAGCGGGTATCCGGCTTATCGGAGCCGAAGCGGTTCATTGCTTCGTCCCAGGTCATCCTCTTCAGGGGAAGGGACACCTCCAGCCCCACTGTCTCCTTACAGACTTTTGCCACCATCCGCTCGGTGACGTCAAGCACGTCTTCCATATCCACAAAGGACATCTCCAGGTCAATCTGGGTAAATTCCGGCTGCCTGTCCGCCCTCAAGTCCTCGTCCCGGAAGCACTTGGCAATCTGGAAGTACCTGTCATATCCCGAACACATCAGCAGCTGCTTGAAAATCTGAGGCGACTGGGGCAGCGCATAAAAGCATCCCTGGTGAATACGGCTGGGCACCAGGTAATCCCTGGCCCCCTCCGGGGTGGATTTATTCAAAATCGGCGTCTCCACCTCCAGGAATCCCTCTTCCTTCAAAAATGTGTGTACCGCCGCCGTCATCTGGCTTCGCAGCATCAGATTTCTCTGCAGATCAGGCCTTCTCAGGTCGAGATAACGATATTTCAACCTTAGCTCTTCTTTTGTCCGAGAATTTTCCTCGATCGGAAAAGGAGGCGTCTCCGCCTCGGACAGGATCCTCAGGCTCTCCGCCCGGACTTCAATCTCGCCGGTAACCAGGTTCTCGTTCACTGCCCCGGCGCGTTTCTCCACCCTGCCCGTGACCGCCGCCACGAATTCGTTGCGCAGCTTCTCCGCCTTGGCGAAATGCTCCGCCCCGCAATCGGTCTCCTCAAAAATAATCTGCAGGATGCCTGCCCTGTCCCGAAGGTCCACGAAGATAATGCCGCCCTTGTTCCGCTGCTTCTGCACCCATCCCATGACGGTGACCTTCTCCCCGATATTTGCCGCGGAAAGCTCCCCGCAGCGATGTGTCCTCTTTAATCCTTTCATTGACTCTGCCATTTTGTTTCCTCGATTTCTGTCCCTCCACAGGGGACATTCTTTTTCTGTTTTATATTGGTATCCATGCCGTCTGTTTTCATCCGTTTTTCAGCGCTTCCCTGTAAAATTCCACGAACGCCTCGTACCCTTCCGCCGTCAGCTGCTCCTTCTGGAATTTTTTGTTTTTATTCATGCGTGCCACCAGAACCTGCACCCCCTCCTCCCGGGCAGCCTGGGCCTTTGCGATCACATCTGCCATAGCCTGGCCCTCCACGCCCTTCTCCACCAGGTACGCTATCCGCTTCGGCGCATTCGGAATCCGGAAACCACTCTCCGTCAAAAGCAGGATAATCCGCTCAAACCCGATGGAAAAGCCGCATGCCGGCACGTCCTTTCCTGTGAATTTCCCCACCATTTTGTCATATCTGCCGCCCCCGCCGCAGCTGATGCCAAGGCCCGGCATGACAATCTCAAAAATCGGTCCTGTATAATAGGACATCCCCCTCACCAGCGTAGGGTCAAACACTATCCGGAAATCCGCCGCCTTCGCGGCATTCACGCTCTCGATAATTTCCCGCAGCCCTTCCGTCACCGACGATTCCAGATTTTCTCCCAGCTTCTCCCGCAGGTAGTCCAGACCGTTTTCGGCCTGTTCCAGCCCCCTGTACAATTCCAGATAACGCTCTGCAATATCCGGGGCAAAACCATTCTCCAGAAGCTCCGCCTTCACACCGTCCATGCCGATTTTGTCCATCTTGTCAAGGGTGATGAAGACACTGTCGTAGTCCTCTTCCGAAAAACCGCTGCTGGAAGCCATGGCCTTGAGAAGCTGCCTGTCGTTGATGCGGATTTCAAAGCCCTGGAAGCCAAGCTTTCCCAAAGTGGTGGTGGTTGCCAGGATCAGCTCGATTTCCGCCAAGTTGGATTCCTCCCCAAATATGTCGATATCGCACTGCATAAACTGGCGGTACCGCCCTCTCTGAGGCCTGTCCGCCCTCCACACATTGCCCATCTGCAGTGCCTTAAACGGGGCGGGAAGCTGAGCCGCATTGTTGGAATAATAGCGCACCAGGGGCACGGTCAGGTCATAGCGCATTCCGAAATCAACCACGTCCCCTTCCTCCTGTGCCTGGGCTACATTCAGTTTCTCGCCCCGCTTCAGCACCTTGAAGATCAGTTTTTCGTTTTCCCCGCCCTGTTTATTTGATAAATTGGCAATATTCTCCATACAGGGGGTCTCTATGGAGGTAAAGCCGAACCTGCCGTAGGTTTCCTTGATCACGCCGATTACGTAATCCCGAACCTGCATCTCCCCCGGCAGAATATCCCTCATGCCCGTGACGGGCTTTTTACTCAGAGCCATGATGTCCTCTCTTTCCGTACAACAGCCGAAATCGCCGTCTCTCGCACTCCCTGATTCACACCCCCTGCCGCCCCTCCGCTATCAGGCGCACATGGGATTTGATTATTCTTAATATGATATATTTTTTCCCGATTACTGTCAAGAATCAGATTGTATTTTTTCGGGGAATTTCCCGCCAACTCCCGTAAAATCGCACGAAAGCGCATTCAGTACCCCCTTCGCCGCCCTGACCTTTTCCTCAGATGTCCGAAAAACCCGGTACTCGTCCAGCCCAGGCAGCCCCATGGACACCTCCTGTTTACGGTAAACCATCCGGCTGTCCAGCACCACCTTCCCCGACATATGGTAGCTTACGGCCCCGGTTGCGGAGGCCAGCTTCCCAATGGTGTCAGCCTCCACACCCCCACCTGCCATGATATCCACCTGCCCGCCGCCCTCCTTCACCAGCCCGGCGATCAATTCCCTGCCCTCCCAGCAGCTCTCCTGCTGCCCGGAAGTAAGGATCGTACGGATTCCCAGCGTTTTAGCCTGCTCCAGGGCCTCATACGGCTCACGGCACATATCGAAGGCGCGGTGCAGTGTCACGTCCATGGAACCGGCCAGTTCCGCCAGCCGCTTCATCCGTTCCACATCCAGAGAACCGTCCGGCAGCAGGCAGCCCACCACCACGCCGTCCGCCCCCATTTCCCGGAAACGCACTACGCTACGCGAAATAATATCAAATTCATAATCGGTATATAGAAAATCCCCGTATCTGGGGCGGATCAGCACGTTGACTTTGATATCTGCCAATCCCCTTATTTTCTCAAACAGCGCTTGCTCCGGCGTCGTCCCCCCGATAACCAGGTTCCCGCATAATTCCAGGCGGTCCGCCCCGCCTCTCACAGCCGCTTCCGCCGATTCCGCAGAATCCACACATACTTCCAAAGTATAGTTTTTCATCCGACTCCCTTCCTTTCCGTTACGCCTATCATATCTTATTTTGCAGATTCTGGCAATTACTTTCTGCCGGCAACATTTCCGCATTTCGTCCCCCGCAGGAAACATTTCGTCCCCAAATTCCCGTTTTTTTCATATCCGTGCTATAATGTAAGCATATACGTTCCCCGGCGCCGGAACACGAAAACAGCTGCTGCCCGGAAAGTACCCTGCCTGATTTTCGGACGGGCAGCAGCGAAACCCTTGATAAGGAGAATCAAAATCCATGACTACAGACAACATACAAGCCGCTCCCGGAAAAGAAAAAACCCCGAAACCCAGGTACAACATGTGGCAGTCGGCCTGGTACATGATTGCGCTGGCCGTACGGGAAAGGGAGAAAAAGGTACTGATCCTGTGTACGCTCACCGCCCTGCTGGCAGTGGCTTCCAATCTGACATCACTTACCATCACCCCGGTCATCCTGGGCGCCGTGGAAAACCACTCCTCTTTGGGAACGCTCCTTGGCCTCATCGGTATTTTCGTTCTGATGACCATGCTGCTGAACGCTGCCTCCGAATATATCATCGTCAATTCCCTGTACGGCAAAGTTACCGTTCGGAAGGCCCTAATTACAAAAATGAATACAAAAATGGCCACAACTTCCTATCCCAATGTAGAATTCGACGAGAAATTCCGGAATCTGCAGGCCAGGGCCAGGAAGGCCGTCCTCTCAAATGCCGACGCCGCCGAAGCCGTCTGGGACACGCTGTCCGCCCTTCTCAAAAATGTACTGGGCTTCCTGCTTTACCTGACCCTGCTGACATCCGTGAACCCGCTGCTTCTCCTAGTGGTCACCGCCGCCTCCCTCCTGGGCTATTTTACGAATAAACGTTTAAGTGAATACGGTTATCGACACAGGGATGAGGAGGGTAGGCTCTGCAATACCCTTGCATACTATTTCAGCTGCGCCGAAAGCCCCGGAATGGCCAAAGACATCCGCCTTTTCGGCATGCGCCCCTGGCTGGGGGATCTTTACCGGAAAACCTGCCTGGCATACCGGGCCTTCCATCGGAGGGCAAACAATGTCTACATCTGGGGTTCCATTGCCGACCTGGTGCTGGCATTCCTGCGCAACGGCCTCGTCTACGCTTACCTGATCCGCATGATGCTTACCGATTCCTTGAGCGTATCCCTATTTTTACTGTATTTCACTGCGGCAGGCAATTTCTCCCAATGGGTCAGCGGTATTTTAAATAATCTGCTCACCCTGCACCGCCAGGGACTGGATCTGTCCAGTATAAGGGAATGCCTGGAATACCCGGAACCGTTCCTCTTCGAAGCGGGACAAAGCCTGGATCCGGTTCCTGACCATCCCTATGAACTCCGTCTGGAGGACGTGTCCTTCCGCTACCCGGACGCCCGGAAGGACGTCCTCTCCCATGTCAGCCTGACCCTGCATCCCGGTGAAAATTTGGGTGTGGTGGGCTTAAACGGCGCCGGCAAGACCACTTTGGTCAAGCTCCTGTGCGGTCTTCTGGATCCCACGCAGGGAAGCGTGCTTCTGGACGGAAAGGACATCCGATGCTATAACCGCAGTGATTATTACCGGATGTTCTCCGTGGTTTTCCAGGACTTCAGCCTGCTGGCCGTCACCATAGCCGCCAATGTGGCCCAGACAGAAGATGCCATCGATATGCCCCGTGTCCGTGAATGCATCGAAAAAGCCGGGCTTACCGAAAAAATACAATCCCTGCCGAAGCAGTATGATGAGAAGCTGTGCCGTAATGTCCATGAGGATGCCGTCATGCTCTCCGGCGGTGAAACCCAGCGGCTGATGCTGGCCCGGGCGCTCTATAAAGATGCCCCCTTCGTAATACTGGATGAGCCCACCGCTGCCCTGGACCCTCTGGCGGAAGCCGATTTGTACGGAAAATACCATGAGATGACCAGGGGGCGCGCCTCCGTATACATCTCCCACCGCCTGGCTTCCACCCGTTTCTGTGACCGCATCATCCTGATTGAGGACGGGCAGATATTTGAGGAAGGCACCCACGAGGGATTATTGGCTAAAGGAGGACACTACGCGGAGTTGTTCGATGTACAGAGTAAATATTACCGGACGCCCGAAAAAATATCTGAATCCGTCCATGAAGGGTCGTAAAGCGCCGCTCCTTCAGGCAGGCCATACGAGTTGCAGCGAAGAGTCCATGTGAAAAAGGAGATATCCATGAATCATAAAAACGACAAAAAATTGCTATCTTGGCGTGAATCCTGGACAATCAGCAAAAGGCTTCTGCGGATGCTGTACAGACAGCGCCCAAGGCTGCTGGCCATACGCATTGCAAAGAATATCTGGGACGCCCTGACCCCTTATGCAGGCATCTGGCTGTCTGCCTTAATCATCGAAGAGCTGGCCGGCAGCCGCAATCCGGACAGCCTGCTGCGCCTGGTGCTGGCAGCCCTTGGCGCAGCAGCCCTGATCTCCCTGGCTGGCGCTTTCCTGAACCGGGCGCATGCGGTGGAAAACGCTGACTGGCAATTTTATACCCGCAAGCTCATGAGTGACAAGTTGCTTGACATGGATTTCTGCATCCTGGACGAGACACAGACACAGCAGGAGCTGGCCACCATCCTGCAGAACCAGTATGGCATAGGATGGGGGATCATTCGAGGAATCGGCCTGCTGGACAGCCTGATCACCTCTCTGTTTACCCTGCTGGGCGGCCTGGCATTGACCGTGACCCTGTTTACCAGCCGGGTACCGGAGAGTGCGGGAAACCTCTTTTTCCTGAACAGTCCCTTGTTCCTCATCTCCCTCCTGGCCGCCATGCTCTCGATAATCTGGCTGGCCCCCATGCTTTCCAACAAGTCGGACAGTTATTATGCGCTGAATTCCGATTCTCATAACCTGGGAAACCGTCTGTTCAGCCACTTTGGTTTTCTCGGCTATGACCATAAACGGAGTACCGATGTACGGATTTACCGCCAGGACACCCTGTGCGAAAAACACAATTACGACAAAAAATCCACTTTCGCCAGTAAGGGCCCCTTCGCAAAGCTGGCCAGGGGCCCCATGGGAATATACGCCGCTGCCTCCGCCGCCGTATCCGGAATCCTGACCGGCGTAATTTATGTCTTCGTCTGCCTCAAAGCTTGGGCCGGCGCTTTCGGCATCGGCATGATGACCCAGTACATCGGCTCCATCACCCGCTTTGCCACAGGGTTCTCCTCCCTGATCAGCAGTGCCGGGCTGTTCCGCATCAATGCTTCCTTCGTAAAGCAGAGCCTTGCGTTTCTGGAGAAGCCTGACGTGATGTACCAGGGCAGCCTGACCACAGAGAAACGCAACGACAGACAGTTTGAGGTGGAATTCCGTGACGTCTCGTTCCGGTATCCCGGCAGCGGGCAATATGCCCTGCGCCATGTCAACATGAAATTCAGAGTAGGACAACGCCTGGCGGTGGTAGGACCCAACGGCAGCGGAAAGACTACCTTCATCAAGCTGCTCTGCAGACTGTATGAACCCACCGAAGGCGCTGTCCTGCTGAACGGCTTCGATATCCGTAAATACGATTACCGCGAATATATGTCCATCTTCTCCGTTGTGTTCCAGGATTTCACCCTGGCGGATATGCCCCTTGGCGAAAATGTAGCCGCCTCCTCCGAATACGACCGGGCGCGGGCGCTCTCCTGCCTGGAAAAAGCGGGCTTTTCGGAAAGTCTGAAAAAACTCCCCAAAGGCCTGGACACCTGTCTGAACAAGACACTGGACAAGGACGGCATCGACCTGTCCGGCGGCGAACGGCAGAAGGTAGCCCTGGCCCGGGCCCTGTACAGAGATGCCTCCTTCATCGTGCTGGATGAGCCCACCGCCGCCCTGGACCCCATCGCAGAAGCCGAGATTTACAGAAAATTTAACGATATCATTGAGGACAGGACGGCCATCTACATCAGCCATCGCCTTTCCTCCTGCAAGTTCTGCGACGAGATACTTGTGTTTGACAGGGGCGGCATCGTCCAAAAGGGAACACATGAGGAACTGGTTTCCGATACAGCCGGAAAGTACCACGAGCTTTGGCACGCCCAGGCACAGTACTATGATGAGGACAATACTGCCGGGTAGTAACAGTTCAGTGCCCTGCCTGAACGGCCTGTCCGCCCCGCAAATATTTTTTGACAGAACCGGTGAAAAATGGTAAAGTAGAAGAAAGCATTACCATGTAAAGGAGCCTGTACAATGGACTATAACCAGAACGGACAAAACAACCGGGATAACCGGGACAACGGCCAGTGGGACAGATGGAACAGCAACGCTTCCAACAGCAGCTATTACAACCAGCCCACCCACAGGCCCTACGGGCAGGCATTCTCTGTCGCGGCGGCTGTATGCGGGCTTCTGTCCGTCGCCACCTGCTGCACCATCATACTGTCTCTGCCCCTGGGAGCGCTGGGTATCCTATTCGCCGTTCTTGCCCACCGCCAAGGGCGCAGGATGAATTCTGCCTGCGTCACCGGGCTGACGCTTTCCGTCATCGGGTTTGCCGGCGCCCTCCTTCTCATGGTTTATTCCTTTGTCATGCTGCCTGTTATGATGAAAAATGAATCTTTCCGGATGCGGCTGGATACAATGACACAGCAGATGTACGGAATTCCTTTCTCGGAGATGATGGAGGAGTATGGGTACTCTTTCGATTAGGTTTTTATCAAAGCAGGAAACATAATACGGATATAAAACAGACGGAAATAACAACCAGGAGGCCATTACCATGACATTCTCACCAATCAGCAACACATACGGCAATTATTACGGGACAGGAGCGGCATCTGCAGGTTATGAAGCGGCTGGCACCTCCCCTGGCAGAACCATAACCGGCGAAAAGGCGGGGATAGCCGGCAGCGAACAGCCCGGCGGCAATGCCCGTATCCCCGGAAGCCAACAGGTATCTGACAGCGAACGTGACGAGCGAAAGAAAAAGATGGGTATCGAAGATCCCGCCGAGGAATGCAGAACCTGCAAAAACCGCAAGTACAAGGACGGCTCAGACGAGATGGTTTCTTTCAAGACGCCTCAGCATGTATCCCCTGAAAGCGCCGCCTCGGCCGTGCGTGCCCATGAACAGGAGCATGTATCCAACGCCTATAAAGAGGCTGCCACCGAGAACGGAAAGGTAGTCTCCGCCTCCGTCTCCATACACACTGCCGTCTGCCCCGAATGCGGCCGCACTTACGTGTCCGGCGGAACCACCCATACACAGATCAAATATTACAATGAAGACAATCCCTACCAGCAGGATCTGAAGAGCGCTGACCGCGCAAAATATGCGGGTATGAATCTTGACTATGCGGTATGAGGCGGCTCCGCCCTTCGTCCTGCCGGAAGCGTTTCGCGTTGATGGTACAGCACCGTTGACTCAAGCGGTCAACTCGCCGGCGGTTCCACGCTCACCGGCACATGTACATTTGCAGGCAAGCCCGGCAAATCCCCGCAGCAGTCAAAAATATGGTATCCTAGAACAAAAACGGAGATTCATCTGACATGAAGCAGTATAAAAAAAACTATGAACTGAAGAATACGGCAAAGGACAAAATGGAAGGCAGGTACCCCCGCAGCATTCTGATCCTCCTGCTCAGCACCCTGATTTCCGGCTCCGTACGGCTGTCCATCAATTCGGTCTGCAGTGCCACCATGAACAGCGTCTATGCCATGACCGGCTCCATGGACGCGGCCACAGCCATATCCTTCCTGTTTGATGCGCTGCTGCTGCTGGCCGGTATCCTGTTGGGCGTGATGAACGCGGGCATCACACTCTATTTTCTGAACCTTGCCTGCGGGCAGCCCGCCGCAATCCGGGACTTATTCTACGGATTTAAGACAGATTCAAAGCAGTTCCTAGTCATTTCAGCTGCCATGATGCTCTGCCAGGCCCTCTGCCTGTGGCCCGGACAGTATCTGATCCGGAATTACCTTGCTACCGGGGAAATCAAATGGCTGCTGTACGCTCTGACCGCCCTGGCAGCCGGCCTTTGCTTTTACGTCCCTGTCTCCCTGGGTATTGCCATGTCCTTTTACCTGATGCTGGATTTCCCACAGAACTCAGGCAGGGAAACCCTGGCCCTCTGCTGGCGTATCATGAAGGGACAGCGCGGAAGGCTGTTCGTACTGGAACTGGGATTTCTCCCCCTGATGCTGTTATGCATTTTGAGTTTTGGTATCGGCTTCCTGTGGCTGGAGCCGTATATGCAGATGACCCATACCTGCTTCTTCCTGGATCTGATGAATCCGAAAAAAGACTGAAAAGAGGCTGCCGCTCTTCCGAAAGCGGCAACCTCCGTTTTTTATTGCAGTTTATTTTAATTCCGTACTATCAAATCTGATTCCGTTTCCGTGGCATTGGCTGTTCGCCCCGGCGCCGCCGGAATTACACTTCCGAAGGCTTCTGCGACAGATTAATCCATTTCAGATACCCATTGATAAAAGGATCCAACGCACCGTCAAGCACCGCATCCGCATTTCCTGTCTCCACATCGGTCCTTAAATCCTTCACCAGCTTATAGGGCTGCAGCACATAGGAGCGAATCTGATTGCCCCAGCCGATTTCCTTGACCTCACCCCGGATATCGGAAAGCTTCTCCACATTGGCCTCCTGCTTCAGGAGATACAGCTTTGCCTTCAGCATCTGCATTGCCTTATCCTTATTCTGAAACTGGCTGCGCTCATTCTGGCACTGTACCACCGTCCCGGTGGGAATATGGGTGATGCGGATAGCGGAAGAAGTCTTGTTGATATGCTGGCCTCCGGCGCCACTGCTTCGATAAGTGTCGATGCGCAAATCCTTCTCATCGATTTCCACATCCAGATCTTCCTCAATATCCGGCATTACATCCAGAGATACAAAGGAAGTCTGGCGCTTTCCCTGGGCATTAAAGGGAGAAATACGTACCAGTCTGTGGACGCCCTTCTCCGATTTCAGATAGCCGTAGGCATTGGTCCCGCTGACCTGGAAAGTCACGGACTTAATTCCCGCTTCTTCCCCGTCCAGAAAATCCAGCACCTCCACCGTGAAACCCTTGCGCTCCGCCCATCTGGTATACATACGGTACAGCATGCTGCACCAGTCACAGCTCTCCGTACCGCCCGCTCCTGCATTCAGCTTCAATATGGCGTCATTCTTGTCATATTCACCGGACAGCAGGGTACTGAGGCGCAATGCCTCAAATTCACCGATAAATTCGTCCAGTTCTGCCCGTATGTCCGGAATCAGGGAAGCATCATCCTCCTCATACCCCATCTCAATCAGCGTGAGAATATCCTCATACTGGCCGGAAAGCCTGTTGCATCCCTCCACAACGCTTTTCAGCGACTTCAATTCCTTCATTTTCTCATTGGAGCGTTCCGGATCGTCCCAGAAATTCGGCGCTTCCATCTCCCGCTCCAGCTCTTCAATCCGCTTCGCCTTATCAGCAGGGTTAAAGTGAATCCCTCACTTCCGCTAATGGAGTTTCGTACGACAGAATTTCTGTCTTCATCTGATCTAATTCTACCACTTAACGTCACCTTCTTTCTTATATTTCGTTTTTTTCATCTTATACAAGCCTATGGGCCGATGCAGTACGGAATGACGATTTCGTTCACGCTTTCCGTCCGCAGCACTGCTTGTACTTCTTCCCGCTTCCGCAGGGGCAGGGGTCATTTGGGTATACCTTCGCGTTACTCCGCTTTGCAGGCGCTTTCGCCACGGAATCATCCTTGTTGGTGCCTGTCACCTTCGCTACCTGCTCACGCTCCACCTTCTGTTCCACCCTGATACGGAACAGCAGGCGGACTGTCTCTTCTTTGATATTCTGCGTCATCTCGTCAAACATGGCGTAACCGTTCATCTTGTATTCCACCAGGGGGTCACGCTGACCGTATGCCTGCAATCCGATTCCCTGGCGCAGCTGCTCCATATCATCGATGTGGTCGTTCCACTTTCTGTCAATAACCTTCAGCAGGATGACTCTCTCTATCTCACGGATAGCCTCCGCATTGGGGAATTCCGCCTCCTTATTCTCATACAGCTTCACAGCCTCTTCCTTCAGCTGCTGTTTCAGGCTGTTCTTCTTGCGTATCGCCACACGTTCAGGCGTAACGGGCTGCAGGGGAATGGTAGGTAACAGCAGCGTATTCAGCTCGTTGAAATTCCACTCGTCCACCTCGGCATCATCATTGATACTGATATCCACACAATTCTCCGCAATATCGGTAATCATCTTATAGATAAAATCTCTCATGCTCTCGCCGTTCAGAACCCTGAGACGCTCGTCATAGATAATCTCACGCTGCTCGCTCATGACCCTGTCGTACTCCAGCACATTCTTACGGATACCGAAATTATTATTCTCTATCTTCTTCTGGGCGGACTCAATGGCGTTGGTGAGCATCTTGTGCTCAATCTCCTGCCCTTCCGGAACGCCCATGGCATTGAACATCTTAATCAGCCGCTCGGAGCCGAACAATCTCATCAGGTCATCCTGCAGGGAGATATAGAACTTGGATTCACCGGGGTCTCCCTGACGCCCGGAACGTCCGCGCAGCTGATTGTCGATACGCCTGGACTCATGGCGCTCCGTGCCGATAATCTTTAAGCCTCCCGCTTTCCTGGCCTCCTCGTCCAGTTTAATATCCGTGCCTCGGCCTGCCATATTGGTGGCGATGGTAACCGCACCATGAATACCGGCATCCGCCACAATCTCCGCCTCCATCTCATGGAATTTCGCATTCAGAACCTTATGCCGGATTCCGCGCTTCGTCAGCAGCTTGCTCAGCTCCTCGCTGGCTTCGATGGTGATGGTACCCACCAGTACCGGCTGTCCCTTGGCATGGGCTTCTTCCACCGCTTCTACGATAGCAGCCAGCTTCTCCTCCCTTGACTTGTACACCGCATCCTGATGGTCAATACGGGCTACCGGCACATTGGTGGGAATCTCCACCACATCCATACCGTAAATCTCCCTGAACTCCTTTTCCTCTGTAAGCGCCGTACCGGTCATGCCGCATTTTTTATCAAATAGATTAAAGAAGTTCTGAAAAGTAATGGTAGCCAGCGTCTTGCTCTCCCGCTTTACCTTCACATGCTCCTTCGCCTCGATTGCCTGGTGAAGGCCGTCCGAGTAGCGCCTTCCGGGCATGATGCGTCCCGTAAATCCGTCTACAATAAGTACCTGGTCGTCCTTCACCACATAGTCCTGATCACGGAACATCAGATTATGGGCGCGAAGCGCCAAAATGATATTATGCTGGATCTCCAGGTTCTCCGCATCGGCGAAATTCTGAATATGGAAAAAGTCCTCCACCTTCTTCACGCCTGCTTCCGTCAGATTGATGACCTTATCCTTCTCATTGACGATGAAATCACCCGTCTCCTCCTGCACTACGCCCATGATGGCATCCATCTTGGTCAGCTCCTGCACATCCTCGCCCCGGTGCATCCGGCGCGCCAGCAAATCGCACATCTCATACAGGGCGGTGGATTTGCCGCTCTGTCCCGAAATAATAAGCGGCGTCCTTGCTTCGTCAATTAATACCGAGTCCACTTCGTCAATAATACAGAAATGCATCCCCCGCAGGACCAGCTGCTCCTTGTAAATTACCATGTTGTCGCGCAGATAGTCAAAACCCAGTTCGTTATTGGTCACATAGGTGATATCGCACTGATATGCCTTCTGGCGCTCTTCGGAATTCATGCTGTTTAACACCACGCCCACAGTGAGGCCCAGAAACTCATGAATTTGCCCCATCCACTCCGCGTCACGCTTTGCCAGATAGTCGTTGACCGTAACCACATGTACGCCTTTTCCCTCCAGGGCATTTAAATAAGACGGCAGTGTAGCCACCAGCGTCTTACCTTCACCGGTACGCATCTCCGCGATACGTCCCTGATGCATAATGATACCGCCGATTACCTGCACACGGAAATGTTCCATATTCAGGACTCTTTTTGCCGCTTCCCGCACCGTGGCATAAGCTTCGGGCAGCAAGTCGTCCAAGGACTCTCCCTCTGCCAGCCTCTTTTTGAATTCGGCCGTCTTTCCCTTCAGTTCCTCGTCGGACAGCGCCTGCATCTGGGAGCGCAGGCTATCCACTTTATCCGCCAGCGGAAGGATGCGTTTCACTTCCCTCTGGCTGTGTGTGCCAATTATTTTATCGATTATCTTCACGACTATTCATACCTTTCTGCGGTCCGTCTATCAAAACCTAACTTGTATTGTAACAGATTTGTCCCGCAGATTCAACACCAAGGCACCAAATTCTGTTCAAATAACGCATTTTGCCCGCATTTATTCCCTTCCTGCAGGGTATCATCGTCAATATCGGACGCCAATCAGGCAATATCGCGCTCACTTCCCGAATCTAAGAATATATTTTTCCGGCAATGCACCTTTGGGAAGACACCATTCCCTGATACTTCCGTCCTTCATAAAACTTATTACATCAACGTAGTCATCTCCAAACACACTGTGAGAATAGTAGGCATATTCGAAGCTGAGAAGCCCGAAAAGTTCCTCCACTTCTTCCCTTTCGGCAATGCTGACCTGATGCGAATTCCAGACCGCAACATCCCCGAAGGCGGTTTGCGCACTGTCCGGCGCAGCCTGTTCCTTCGGCCCGGAGACGCCGTACTGCTCCCTGGCCAAGGCTATACGTTCCTCCGGCGTAGCATCCTCTTCGCATTCCAGCGCCAGCACGAAGCTTTCAATGCCCAGTTCTCCTGCGTCAGGCAATTCAAAGCCTGCTGCCTGCAATGCCGCCACGGTGTTCACCATGTAATCATACACCTCCATGATCACCTCACGCCTCCTGAAACCTCCGTCAGCCGTCTCATAGTATCCCCCAAATATTACCTCCGCAACCAGTTTCCCATCCCTCAGCAGCGCTTTGTCCGGAGCTTCCAGTACCTCCCTGTTATATGCCTCAGCGGCGGAACGAATCTGAGGCAGGATTCTCCCCACATACCGCTCTTCCCCTCCCATAATCAGCCTGCATTCACTGTCACCTTCCAGCGTCGCATCATCTATCAGATAAGCGTTTTTTAAATATTCCTCACTGGTCAGAATGGGCCAGGCAACCTCTTTATCCTCTTTCCTCATCCAGTAATTGCGGTAATAGCTCCTGCCGCTGTTCAGAGTAACCTTAACGCCTATCCTGTCAGTTTCTCCCCAAAATCCTTCCTCGCGCTCATGCCCCACCATGCGTTCCAGAAACGCGTAAATCGTATCCGAATCCTGATAGTGCATATTTTCAAGCCGGGCATCAACCGGCATCCTAAATAAATAATGATTCGTCAGATTCTCGTCAAAAACAGCAATCTCCGCGATCTCTTCCGGTTCCGGCAGACGGGTATCATATCCAAACCAGTCCCAGTAAAACGTAAAGCAGATCAGGAGCGAAGCCGCCACTGTACCCGCCATCTGCACCTTATGTGAAAAAAATGCCTTGAAATCCATCTGGAAAATAATATCCATCACACCGAATGTACAGACCCCTGCAAGAACGGACCCGAACAAACCCCACCCCAGTGCACGGGAATCTGACACCAGTATCATGAAAAAGCCCCAGCCGCACATACCCGCAGCCACACCCACAACCGTCCGCAGGATAAATGCCGTCGTTTTATTCCAGATCCCCTGTTCCGCCGCTTCCGAAGCCCGGTTCCGATACAGAAGCCATGCCCCGGCTCCCAGCACTGCCATCATCCCGGCACTCAGCAGGAGCCCTCTGCCTATCTCCCAAAAATCTGCCTCATCCACCCAGCGAAACAGGAAAAAAGGTGCGGAAATAAGCGGTGACCCGTATACTACCGTGTCCAGATCCACTGGCGGCATGAAATAAGTGCCCATATAAACATTAAAGAATCCGATGATCAGCCCGTATGACGTCATCACTCCAAATCCCAGTATCATCATGGATACCAATGTATTCAGCACATTGCCGCTGATCATCACCGCAGCCAGGCCCACGTGATACACCAGCAGATATATAACCGTCAGAATAAAAATGCCGCAAAGTGCGTCCGACGCGATTTGCGGAATCCTTGCCTCCCCTCCCACCTGCCTCAGCAGGCCGCAGCACATAAAAAATGTCAGCACCAGGCTCACCAGAAAGGGCACAAGCCAGATCAGAATTCCGTTCACATATTTTATCCCGTACAGAGTATCCCGTTTTACGGGCAGGCTGTGGCAGGTGTCAACCATATTCCTGTGAAACAGATAGCGGAAGCTGAACAGCCCTGTCATAATGGCTGTCAATATGGCAATAATCCCTCCGGCTATCATCAGATAGGCTCCGAAGATACCGGCCGCCTCCTCCTGAAACGACTCGATTATCCGGGCATCGCCGCTCTGCATCAGCCCCTGCACGCCGCCCCAGTTCCTCAATGCATTGCTCCTCCATATCATCCATCCCACCGTCAGCACCAGGAAATTCCCCAGAACGGAAAGTGCCGCCATCCACAGCTTATGGCGCATATCCTCCTTCATTGCTTTAAAGAATAAGTGCTTTGACGTCATATCCCTTTACCTCCGTTTCGCTGATGAATATCTCCTCCAGTGACAGGGGAAGCAATTCATAAAAGACGGGATTCAGCTCCTTCATAAACGCTTCCACATCTTCCCGCAGCCCTCTTGCCGTGAAGGTGTAAAGCGCCCCCCTGTTTTCCACTGTGAGAACTTCCACCCCTTCCTTTATCTGGCGCAGCATGCCTTCCTCCTTAATCACACACTGGATCTTCTGTATATTCAGCTTCATCTCATCGATATCCTTCTCGAAAAGGATTCCGCCCTTGTGCAGAAGCCCCACATACTCGCAGATATCTTCCAACTCCCGCAGATTGTGGGAGGCTATGACCGGGGTAAGCCCCCTGGACTCTATCTCCCTGATAAACACCGTCTTCACCGCCTGGCGCATCACCGGGTCCAGCCCGTCAAAAGTCTCGTCGCAGAATAGGTATTTCGTGTTCGCGCAGATTCCGCAGATAACGGACAGCTGCTTCTTCATTCCCTTGGAAAAGGTATTGATTTTCCGTCCGCTGTCCAACCCGAATTTCCCCATCAGCTCCTTCCACCTGTCCGCGTCAAACTCCGGATAGTAGGTCCGGTAGAAATACAGCATGTCCTTCGGCGTCCCGTTTCTGAAAAAATACTGGTCGTCGGAAATGTAAAATATACGGGATTTCGCTTCTGGATTATCATATACCAAAGCACCGTCCACGGTTATCTTCCCCTCATCCGGCTTCATTACGCCGCACAGCAGACGCATCAGCGTAGACTTTCCGGCCCCGTTGGTCCCGATAAGCCCGAACACATGCCCTTCCTCTATCCTGGCAGTGATGCCGTCCACAGCCTTCACCCGGCCAAAACGTTTGCTCACATTCTGAATTTCAATCATTGGCTCCTCCTAATTTAAATCGCTGAGCCATGGCCCTAAAGTTCATGCCCTTACCATCCCCCCGCACCATGGCCCTAAAGCGTAAAGTCTCCTGTCAAGCCTCATATATCCGGAGCAGCTGCTCACTGAGCTGCTCCATGGAAAGCCCGGCTTCCCTGGCCTGTATGGTGACATTTTTCCATTCCCGCAGCACCTTGCCCTGTTTATTCTCACGCCAGTCGCTCTCCGCGGTAACGAAGCTTCCCCGCCCGGATACGGTGTACAGGTAACCGTCCTGCTCCAGCTGGGCATAGGCGCGCTGTACGGTATTGGGGTTTACGGACAGCTCCATGGCCAGGCTGCGCACACTGGGCATCTTGGTCAGCGGCTCCAGCCCGCCGCTGACAATCAGGCGTTCCAGCTTTTCCACCACTTGCTCATAGATGGGGCGTTTATCCCGATAATCCAGCAAAATCATGTTCCTTCCTCTCTTATCGTGTTTGAAAAGTAATAAGTGTATTAAAAGGCTTAATACATTTATAACATAAGAAAAAGGCAGTGTCAAGATAAACTGCCTTTTTCATCGATAAACATATATTAACCCCAATCCTGGAACAGTAACTATTGTTCCTTGAAACCGAAGAGGGCAGCCAATTCCGGGAAGCGGTTACATCCGAATCACGCTGTCAGCAAATGCCGCTTCTTCCTCCCGGTGCGTGGTGTAAATCACGGCTGCCTTGCTGCTTCTTATGTAATTCATCAGCTTTTCGGCATGTTCCCTGTCCAGGGACGCGGTAGGCTCGTCAAGAAGAAGGAGGTTCGCCCTGCTGTTGGAAAAGGCTCTGGCTGCGTTAATTCTCTGCTGTTCCCCTCCTGAAAGCTGGGACACGGAAGAAATTTCACCCTCTGAAAAATCAGAGACCCCTGTGGCATTTTTTATGTCCTCAAGACTGATCTCGTCGAAACTGCCCATTAAGATATTGTCGTCAACCGTAGTTTCGTAAAGCTGGGAAGAGGCGGGCATATAGGAAAAAATACCGTTTTCCCTCAAATATGCGGCATCATCTGCAGGGGATTTGCCAAACAATGTGATACTGCCTGAGGTGGGCGCATACATCCCCATGATACAGCGAAGCAATGTGGATTTTCCGCTGCCGTTTTCCCCCATTATGGCGATATGCTCTCCCTCTTTTATGCATAAACTGATATCCGAGAGAATTTTTCTGCCCTCTGCCTCAAAACACAGCCTGTCAATGGCCAGTGCGCAGCTATTGTCATGATTTTGAGATTTTGTTTCTCTTTTCAGGTCAAAAAGCGCCTTGCCATTGTCGATTGGTACGGTATTATATGGAATATAGGCCGCCATCTGCTGAATATTTTGAGTCTGCTTTCCTGATTCTTCAATAATACTTTTCACGGAAGCCAGATTTCCTCCTGCTATGTTGACGCTGCCCGGCAAAAATCCCAAAACGGGATAAATGAATCCGCTTACCAGTTCGCTTATCACTTTCTGCAGGGAAAGATATAAATTATTTTTATTTAATTGTTCGGACTGAACGCGGAAAATATCCCTTCTGGTCTGGTCAAAACGCTGCTTTATGACGCCCTGCAGGCTGTTCATATTGATAAAATCCGCCTGATACATCAGTTCTTCAATATTTTTATTTTTGTCCGCTTCAAGGCCCTGGAGCCGGGAGGCATATGTTTCGGATATGCCGTTGATCTTTTTTCCTGCAAAAATTGTGATGCCAATATGCGCCAAAATAAAAAAGGAAACGGTATAATGAACATTCACCGAGAAAATCAGCAGAACGCCCATGACGATCACACTGATCACAAGACTGATGATCATAACCCATAAGGAGAGGGCGGAATCAGTAAATGCGGTCATACTCTGGAGCAGATCGTTATCATTATATTTCTCTTCTCTCTCACCATAGGGCAGGGCAAACAGATCCTTATACAAATCCGCCGAGCCTCTGTAGATAAGGTTTGCGCACATTACATTTCCATATACATTGATCAGGTAATCCAATGCAAGCATGCATAAAGTTACCAAAATGATAAACAAAATCATCCATGGCGTGACCTGCACGCCGCTTTCTATCCGGCCCATGACAGACTGTATCAGAAAGGGGGCAGTCAATGGCAGCGCAAAGGATACCAAAGAAAATGCAATCAGCAGAGCCGCAAATTTCAGCTTATGATTTTTTAGGTGTTAGTCCGTAAGTGTGTTGGTAAGACTATATTGCCACTAAACGGACTG
>OFFK01000723.1_pt1 | contig 27216 bp, 28 predicted proteins | sample 1521361 | NCBI WGS metagenome assembly OFFK01 (sample SAMEA3504096, study PRJEB24116) | mouse gut metagenome | biome: mouse gut; feature: mouse-associated habitat; material: faeces | place: Denmark | collected 2011 | reverse complement strand
GTATTTTCTCCTCATCATCAACAACTTTTCTGGGTAATTTTTTGCTATTCTTTTTTTTATAGAAACTTCCTAAGTTGGCTACTGGCAAGAAACCCAGTAAAATCAATACTTTTAAAAGCGGTTAGAAGTGGTAAAAAGCAGGAAAATGTATGTAAATCGTATATTATTCCTGCACCACTCCTATACCAATATTCCTACACAAAAGACATTCTATTTTATTTTTTCTATTTCCTCTCTCAGCCAGTCAAATTCTCGTGCGGTATACACTTTTTCGGTGATGTCAGAAATTTTGTGTCCGACCATATATTTAATGGCGTATTCATCGACGCCATATTTTTTTGCCATACTCACAAAATGCTTTCGTCCGTCATGTGGTCTGTGAGCCGGATTTAACTTCAGCTCGTCTCGAATTCTTGTGAAGCCTTTCTGATACCGGTTGTATGTGAACTTTATATTTTTTCGATTGCTATCTGGATCAGTGCAATTGAAAAGGTATTCGCTTCCAAGGGATTCCGCCTCTTTATATTTTCTGAGTACCAGTGATTGTATCTTTGAATGAATTGGAACTACTCGGTCCATGCCGGCATCTGTTTTCATACCGCCTTTGAAAGTCCAGTTCTCCAAATCAACATCTTCTAATCTTATCAATCCAAGTTCTTGTGGTCTCCATCCAGAATAGCATTGAATCAGAATCGCATCAATGTATCGCTTATCGTCCACATGCTCCCAAAGCAACGCGATTTCTTCGTCCGTAAATGGAATATGTTCTTTCTTAACAGTCTGAATCTCTTTGATAGTTTCTTCTGTCAGATTGAAACTTCGTGAATAGTTCCGATCAACAATCTCATATTCTAAAGCATAATCCAGCATGAGGTTGAATAGGGACTTGATTTTATTTTTCATAGATGCGCTTGGTCGCTGCTCTTTTCCTCTGACGATGGCAATACCTTCTTCCATGCATCCTTTTACATGACGTGCCCGAATATCCATCACTCGCATATCGTAGACAGATGAGCAATAAGCCCATGCAGAGGTAACGGCTCTTGCGCTTGCATCGTTCTTCAGAGTCTTGAAATATTCTTCTGTCCATTTTTCATAAAGTTCCTTTGCGGTTATGGCCGGTTCCAAATCATAGGGATTCTTGTTATATTCAACCAAGGCAGCATAAGCATCGTTATAAGTGGGAAAGTACGACTCCGGTTTGAGCGGCTTACAAATAGGCCGTCCAGTCGGAGTTTTTCCAACTGTAACCATAGCACGAAATGGGTTTCGAAGATTTCGTCCTTTGATTTCACTTATTTGTCCAAATCCATTTGGCAGCCTTCTTCGCTTATTGGATTTGCGAGGCTTTCTTGGTTTTATATCCGGCTGCATAGGATAGCCACAATGGGGGCAATATGTCGCCTTATCACTTACTTGCAGTTGGCATTCGGGACACTGCATCAGCATGGTGCGTTCACTCCTTTCTTGACAAATCTTTGAGTTTCTGTTGATTTGTCATTAGTAATCATATATCATAGTGTAGGAATTGTCAACTACTCCTACACTTATTTTTTTTACACTGGAGGTGATATATGTGGTTACTCATGATGAATCAACTTGTCCTGATTGCGGCGGGGTATTGAAATACTACGACAGCGTTCCGAGAATTGTACGGACAAAAAGAAGAAGTACAAGCTGGATTAAGGTTCGGAGATTACGCTGTATCAAATGTGGACATTTACATAGAGAGCTTCCAGATGATATTTTTCCGTACAAGCAGTATGAGGCGGAAATTATCCGAGGCGTGATAGAGGGACTTATTACTTGTGAGACGATTGGATACGAGGATTATCCCTGTGAGATGACGATGATTCGGTGGATTTCTCAGAAAGTACAGCTTCCCTTGTAATTGCTAAACCACCGAGGTTGTTTTTACTAAAAGCAGTTCTTATCCTAGAATAGCCGTTGAAAGGAGGCGAGAGCCAATGGAAGAAATTATATTTGAGTCGGGTTCGGTGCCAGTGGTCGTCGCGGCCAGAGTGTACGGTAAGGATGCATCCTGGGTAAGAGCCGGAATCATATCTGGATGGCTTCCAATCGGAAAGGCCACTCGAAACGGCAAACTTGTAACAAATATTGAGGAGATGAATTCGAAGTACGGACGTATCAATTTCTATATTTCTCCGAAGCTCCTCTATGAAGAAACGGGCTATTTGTGGAAAGGAGAGAAACGCTGATGGGAACGACGATACGGCCGGAGCTGTCTGAGAAGAATCCCTATTGGATTGAAAAACACCGGTACTATGAGCTGAAGCATTTCTGTCTTCAATACCCTATCTGGAAAAAGGCGTACTTAGCTTTAGACGGGCTGGCAAAAAGACCGACAGATTTGGTCCTGTTTTCAGGACAACAGCATGTTGGCGATCCGACAGCGAGATGCGCAGAGGCAAGGGTGTTTTACTCTGACAGGATGGAATTGGTGAAATTGGTGGCTGAGGAAACCGATGCAGTGCTTGGAACTTATATTTTGCAGGCGGTAACAAATGGCATCTCTTATGACTGTTTGAAAGCTAGATTAGATATTCCATGCTGCAAGGATGTTTATTACGACTTGTACAGACGTTTCTTCTGGCTGCTGAACAAGGAACGTGGCTGATATGAAAATTGTAGATATTGCGGTGAAAAAGGTATATCGGTTCAACTGCCCAAATTGTCAAAGCCGGTTAGAAGCCGATATCCAAGATTTGGAGGACATCGGAGGCAAAGTGATTAAATTCTTCTGCCCGGTCTGCCGGAAAGAGCGATATATTGCTTGGTCGGATTTGAGAAAGAAAATTGTCTATGAAGGTGAGGGTTCGCAGAAATAACAGCTCCTGTTATGAAAGGAGATGTGATATTTTATGAAAATCAAAAATCCATACATAGCAGGACTTATCCCTTGGATTAGTGTCTGTGTTATAGGGATTATCGGAACCGAATACCTTATCGCAAGACTTTTAAAAGACTGAGCCAGCAATGGCTCTTTCTTTTTATTCTAGCTTAGAATTCCAGTACGCAGGTGACAGAAAAACATGGTATTTTGATATCTGAAAAATTCCCGGGTGGGAAATTCGGAAAAACATTTTTGAAAGGAGAACTCTATGGAACTTGTAATTATCTTTGCGATCGGGGTTGTGATAGGTTCGATTATAACCAGAATTATAAACAGACCTTTAGACATCGGTACTCTGCGGATTGATACTTCCGACCCGGATGGTCCGTTTATGTTTTTGGAATTGTCCAAAGATGTAGACAGCGTAACATCCAAAAAGTATGTAATCCTGAAAGTCAATCTCAAAAGTTATATTTCGCAGAAATAACAGCCCCTATTATGGAAACTGATAAAAGCCAAAAACGAAAGGAGAACAAAATGGAAAAAATCAGGAATTTGTTGGATGAGGAGATAGAAGCCGAATTTGGAAGCTTGGAGTCTCTGGCATTCGGGAGCAAGGAGCATTTAACGGCAACGGAAAATCTGGCGACATTATATAAGCTGAAAATTGAAGAAGCCAAAATTGCCATGGACTTCGACGAAAAGGCGGCGAATCGCGAACGCGAGGAGCAGTTCAAGAAGGAGCAGTTGGCAGAGCAGGTCAAAGATCGATATTTCAGGCTTGGCATGTCGGCAGCGGAGCTGATATTACCGTTGATGTTCTATGCGGTATGGATGCGCAGAGGATTTAAGTTTGAGGAGAACGGAACCTACACCTCAACCACATTCAGAGGATTATTTAACCGTTTTAGACCGACAAAGAAATAAGGAATTTGAAGTTTCGGAACGAGGGGACGTGCTAAGAACATGTCCTTTTCGTTTTTTTTCGCGTGATTTTTACAGCCCCTATTATGGAAAGGAGATGCAAAAGAGCTCTTTATCTCTTGACTTAATGTAGAGAGTAACCGTACAATTATACCGTTACTTTCAGATTATCAAGTCCAGCTAAGAAATGTCAATAGGTAAAATGGAAAATGTTAAAAAAGTTTTTTTAAGGCAGTTGATGTAAAAAAGTGTAACTTTAATAAACCCACCTATGTGGAAATTTTAAAAATTCACAGAAACTTGTTAAGCTGCGTTCTGTGCCTTGTCTGGATGTGTTTCCAGATACCGCTCACAGTGCTCCTCAGGAGTGATGATCTCAAACGGTTTATTATCCCGGAGCATGGCAAAAATGATGTTGCAGATTTTATGCATGACAGCCCCGACAGCCACGTTTTTCTTCTTGTTTTTGCATTTGTCGGCATAGTAGCTGTGGATAACCGGGTTTACTGGCGTTTTAGTTCCTTTATCCACCTTGAGGTTATTGAGTGCCACCATATGCAGGATGCGTCTGGCAAGGCTTGAACCCCTCTTGGACATATGGACTTTGTCAGCGTTGAACTTGCCGGACTGTTTTACGGCAGGATCCAGACCAAAGTAGGCATAAAGCTTCTTTGGGGAGGGAAACAGGTCGAAGGAGCCCATTTCAGCGATCAGGACAACTGAGCTGAGGAAGCCGACACCTCGCAGGGACTGGAGAAGGAGGATACGGTCATAGACCGGCGTCCCTTCCAGTTTTTCAACAGCCTTATGCAGTTCTTTGAGTATGCTGCCCAGATGCTCCTGGTATTCCCGGTAGGTTTTGATATACAGCCGGATCCGGAGGGCATTGCTGGGAAGAGCACGTCCGAAAACAGCGGCATCCTTTGCGGCGGCGCATATGGCTTCATACTTGGAAACGGCATATTTTTCACCAAAACGTGCAGTTTGCCGGATGCTTTCCACAAGTTCGTCTTTCGGGGCGGCAAGCATGTCTGCTGCAAGCGGGTAAGCCTCCAGAAGCTTTAAGGATGTCTGCGTTGTGATTTTGCTGAACACATTCAGATATGCGGGAAATGATACTTTGAGTTCCGCATGAAGCTTCAGCACGACGGCAGACTGGAGATCCTTGAAGTAATAGTAGTCGCGCACAAGATTGCGCAGGTCGATTACCGCATCATCTGGAACAATGGAGGTTTTAAGGGAGGCATCCAGCCCGACTTTGGCGGCTTTTTTTGAATCAAATTTGTCATTATGGAGTTTCCTTATGTTCATGTTTGTGCTATTCTTAGTAATGATAGGATTAATGACCGAGCAGTCAAAACCCTTATCGCGAAGGAAGCACAGGAGCGGGATATGGTAGATCCCGGTGGACTCAAGGAAGCAGCGGCTTTCAAGAGAATACGTCTCTTGTGCTTCTTTTATTTTTGCAACTCCAAGATCCCTGGAATGAGGGTCGGAATGCAGGATTTTGAACGGCTTACCGGTGAGGGTACCGTTTGGGAGCATGATGGACATCCATGTGAAGTCTGCGCCGACATCAAGCCCGACTGAGAGGTAAGGGATGCTTTGGAGCATCCGGAGTACTTTTTGATAATGCATGGTTTTATCCTTTCCGGCAGGCATCCAATTCCAAAAGGCGGATACACAACCTAGCGGCTCATACAGGTATAGCCTGAGGCCTCCCAACCAGCCAAAACATAAATCACCACCGAATGGACTGACAGACTTTCTAAGAGGTTTCACCAGCCGGAAGGCCAGTTCCCAAGGAGGCGTCGTCAATGATCCTGCCTCCAGTGATTATACCTCTATATTTTGTCTGGTGCATTAAGGAAACCTCAGACAGGGTAAATAATGTTGCCTTATAACTTCTGATGGAGGGGGAACTCCTCCTTCTGTTATATCTATATAGATTTATTAGATTGGACTTTGTAACTATTAACCAGTAGTCATTCTTGACTACACCATTACTATACTAGGATATATATATGCGATATATTTATGCACTTAGAAAAAAGGAAGAAAGAAGCAATACGGATTTAAAGAAATATGTAAACGAAATAAAAAATTCGTTGAAATATTTGGATGTGGAAGAGGAAAACTATATAGTAGTTAATACAGATTCCTTCGAATTTAGCTTTTCTGGATGTATTACAAGAGGATATTTACAACAGATGGGCAAACGACTTGCAGAATTATGTGTAGGAAAAGGCGGCTTTATCAGACAGAATAACAAAGCATATGCTTTTCTTTCATTTGATGAATCAAAGGCAGAGGATGAACAAGTATCTGTTGAATTGGTCGATTGTTCAACGATAGACTTTGAGGATGAATATAGACGTAATAATATGCCTGAATGGGTCAGTTTTTATAGAAAAGTAGAACTAAGTACTACACATATTTCAATAAAAAGAGCTAGAGATATATTTGGCGGGTTCTATGAACTTACCAAAGAGAATGATGTTGTTTTATTAGTTGAATTGAAATATTACTATTTAACAAATGAAAGGTATAATGAGTATCTTGAATCTAGTGATACATATGATTACATATCTAGTAGATATCCCCAAAATTCTATAAGAAAAAATACTTGTATAATTGAACATCTCTATTCGGCTGGTCGCTATCGACAGGATCTTGTAGATTTGGCAGATATTACATTCTTGAATGTAGTTTCAAGTTCTGAAAAAGAAAGAGTGATATCAAAATTTAATCTGAAAATGGAATCTCATATTGGTCAACAATATGAGACAAATACAAAAGGTAGAAATCAAGATACCAACTATACATTTACTATTCATAATGTAGGACAAGCCCTTGCTACATCATTAAGAGAGAAAGGAGAACAACCATTTTTTTATTTTGATTACGGTATTGCATGCGGAAGAAATAAGTTTACTTTGCCGGTTGATGCAGAACTGCCTATAGCAGAAAATGCAACAATATTGCTATCCCATGTGGATGAAGACCATTGGTGTGGCTTTAGAATTAATCCAGAAGCTTTGAAATGTAGATGGGTGGTTCCACAAAAACCAGGAAAGGCATTGAAAAAGATGCTCTCATCGGTGTATTTAAGTGGTGGTTCTATTAGTTTATATAGGGCAAATGGACTTAATATATTTAGAAGTGTAAATAACTGTATGGTGGCCGGTAATGAGAAATCAAAAATTAAGTCTTTACGTGCTCCAAAGACTGTTCATGAAAATGGTAACGCTTTGTATATATTTGCTGAACACGAAGGAAAAAAATATAAAATAGCTGTATCAGGTGATCAAGATTATGATTATCAGAATAACAATTATTTAAAGGATGTAAACTTATTAGTAGCATGTCATCATGGAGGGAAATATAGTTGGAGTAAAAAAGCAATAGTTCCTAGGCCTAATACTGATGAAAACACATTAATATATAGTTACGGACAGGGAAATACATATGGTCACCCATCAGAAGTTGGAGAGTATGTAAAGCAAGGATGGAAAACAGAACATCGTACACCATTAGATGGTGCTTATAAAATAGATTTGAAATTGATAGATAATACAAGTCTTAAGGGAATGATAAAGGCAGATAATCCGATGGGAATGGAGTTTGAGGTATAAGTAAAGTATTAATAACAGAAATAGATAATAAGGATAATGAATTTAAAAGAAGAAGGGATGAGATTTTCTCAAGAAAAATCATAAAATAGTAGACGCAAAATATTCTAATTTGAAGTTGAAACAGAAGGAAAAATTATGCATGGATGTTGAGGAAACAAAACGTTACCATGACAGGAATGGTAAATAGGGAGGAAAGCTCTTTCTGGTGAATAGTAATAAAGTATTAGTAGAGGCAACGTAACTTGAGCTTGGATGTTTTGAATAAGAAATTATAGTGAAATGATTTTTTGGTGTGTGACCGTGCCAATGGTAGAGCACACGGCTGTTAACCGTGGGCTTGCTGGTTCAAGACCAACTCGGCAAGGTAAATGATCAGTTTAGCAAAACCCTGTAGACATGAATGTTTACAGGGTTTTCCCAACTTGGAGCTTATACAAAAATAAGCGCTTGATATCAATCCCAAGGATGCAGCACAACCTTAATAGCTTCCCCGGTCCTTGTAAGCTGAATCCCTTCCGTAATCTGATCTAACGGAAGGACATGGGTCACGAACTTCTCTGTCGGGAAGGACGGAGAGATCGCCAGCTGGAAGGCTCTCTTAGACTGGCTGTAAGATGCGCCGAAGTGGCCCTTGATCCAGATATTGTTATAATGGATCAGGTTGCAGTCGAGTTCTGTCATGGAGCCTTTTGGAACGCCGCCGAAGAATACGACAAGACCGCCTTTTTTCACCATATGGATGCTCTGAGTCTGCGTAGCGTTGACGGGTGTGGCGGAGATGACCTTGTCGGCGCCTTTTCCACCTGTGAGCTTTCTGATCGCTTCGATCGGGTCGGTATCGGAGCTGTTCACCGTAATATCCACTCCGAATTGTTTCGCCATGTCGAGGCGTGATTCGTTGATGTCGATCATGATGACTTTCTGTGCGCCGCGGATCTTGGCGAGCTGTGACATGAAGCATCCGATCGGGCCTGCTCCGATGATGACTAAAGTGTCCGGATAACCGACTTTTACATTTTCCAGGCAGGCGAATACAGAGGTAAGTGGTTCTCCGAGGCTTGCCGCGTCGAAAGAGACGTCGTCCGGGATCTCGTAGATGCCGCCCCGCCGGATCTTCTCTCCGGATACTGCGACATATTGGGCAAAACCGCCGGTTCCGGCAAGTTTAGCGACGGCGGTGTCGGAGCAGTTCTCGCTGTGCCCGCTGACGCACTCATCGCATTCCATGCAGTAGGTGCCGGGGAAGAGGAAGAGGCGGTCTCCAACCTGGTATCTTGTCTCTGACGGTCCGATCTCATCGACAAAACCTACGATCTCATGTCCGTATATAAACGGATAATTCCCCTTTCTGGAATCTGTTGTCAGGTTGCGGATGTCTGAACCGCATAAACCAACGGACATGATCTTAAGGATCAGCCCGTCGCCGGGGCACTGCGGTCTTGCCACCTCTTCTACACGAATATCATTTGGTCCATACATTAATGCTGCTTTCATAATCAAATACAGCTCCTTTCTTTTGGTGATCCATCAATGTGGAATTTATAGGTATAGTATAATGAGGACGTCCTGAGACATTCAAACACAATATTGCCACATACTAACGGAAGTAAGATATTTCCATATGAAAGTGGAAAATATAAAGTTGAGAGATATGCTTGATTTTATTATCGTAAGGATAAGAAATACGATAGTGAAGGAGAAAAGAAATGGCAAAGATTGAAAATTATTTATTAGGAATGGACTGCGGTACGACGAATATCAAGGCGATCATTCTTGGTGAAGACGGGACGGTGGCGGCAGAGGCAAGCAGGCCAAGCAGATTCCTGAATCCTGGACCGAACATGCAGGAACAGGACGCCAATGAGTGGTGGAGCAATACGGTGGATATCTTTCGCTCACTCTGCGATCAGGCAGGACCGGATGTTGTGAAGCGGATCCGCGGGATATCCATAAGCTCCCACACAGTTACGATGCTTCCGGTAGATAAGGAAGGCAATCCGCTTCGGACGGCGATGACCTATCAGGATAACCGTTCGGCGGCGGAGCTTCATTATATCGTAGACGCGATCGGATATGACCGGTTTGTCCAGATCGTAGGCGGACAGCCCGCCGTTGCATTTCTGCCGAATAAGATCTTGTGGTATAAGAAGAATCAGCCGGAATTATTTGCCAGGACAGCTTATTTCATACAGGCAAGCTCTTACATCAATTACAAATTGACGGACGTAATGACAACGGATATTGACCAGGCGTCCAGAACACAGTGTCTGGATATCGGTACGATGCAGTGGTCTGATGAGATTGGGGAGGTCATCGGCGTTGACCTTAAGGAAATGCTTCCGCCGTTGAAATTAGTGGATGAGATCATTGGATTCGTGACGGACGATGCGGCAAGGGAGACAGGGCTGATCGCAGGTATTCCGGTCGTCGCAGGGTGCAGTGATGCCATGGCGTCCATGCATGCGACGGGGATGAGCCGTCTGGGAGAGGCCGGAGAGTCGTCGGGAACCACATCTCTGGTGTTCGTGGGCAGTGATGTGAAGAGTGCGCCGGATATTCCGGTGGTGACAAAGCCGTGTGCGATCGACGGTATGCCGTGGGTCTTTGATGCGCCGATCCAGACTAGCGGCGCGGCGCTTAAGTGGTTCATTGAGACGATGGCGGCAGAGGAACGCGCTTATGCAGAAGCACACGGCAAGAATATATATACGTATCTGAATGAATTGGCGTTGGAGTCAAAGCCAGGTTCAAACGGGCTGTTTTTCTATCCTTATCTGTTAGGAGAGCGGGCGCCGCTTTGGAATGAGTACGCGCGGGGAATGTTCGTTGGTATGGGGATGGATATGAAGCGCAGCGATCTGGTGCGTTCTGTATTCGAAGGTACGGCTTACGCACTGCGGCATGTCATGGAGACGGTGAAGGAGTCCGGAGCAAAGGCGAAGATCTTAAGGATCTGCGGCGGAGGAGCCAAGAGCAGGACATGGTGCCAGATCAAGGCTTCTATGCTGAAGATGCCAGTGTATATCTTAGATGAAAGATCCGGCGACGTGCCGGTGGGCGACGCGCTGATCGTAGGGCATAAGGTGGGGGTATTTGCCGATCTTGCCAAAGCGGCGGAGCGTATCGTCAAGGTAGATTCCATCGTACAGCCAATGGATGAATGGGTAGAAGCTTATGACAAGCTGTATCCCTATTATGTAGAGATGTATCAGCACCTGGACCAGGATCTGAAGCGGCTTAAGGCGGCGGTTGAAGAACTCTAGGCGTATAGTGCGTCAAATATAAACGGCAAAGACAGAGGATCCGTTGCGGCGGGTCTTTTTGTCATGCACATATCTTTGCTCCATGCATATAATGAGGTAGACATTTATTCTTAGGAGTGTGTGCCCATGGACAAACGACTGCCTTATTATATGACATATCCGATGCTTTTGCCGAATGATGATGAGAAGAGTATGAGACGCGACCTGGATTACATGAAGAGTATCTATCCCCGGACCGCAAAGCGGCTGCTTCCTTATGTAGAAGAGGAATGTGACCGGATGGAGTACAGCGGCAGTATGATGTATGATGAGTACCCGGACCAGCTGCAGCTTCGGATGATGTGCAGGAGGATCTATGACCAGGCGTCACAGGAGGAAGATCGGCCGGGGGAATGGCTGATGGATCTGATACAGGTGATGGTGTATCATGAGCTGTGCCAGAGAAGATGTGAATACAGAAACTGCGGGAGGAGATTCTATTGATATAGCGGCGGAGGCATGCCAGTATGGCAAGGGGTGGACGGATAGGTGAAGATGTGGTAAAATATTCAACATAGCGTGGGGAGCTGTAGATAAGAGCGAGAGAAGATAAGCTCGGTAAGGGAAGGGGGAGAAGAAGGAAAATATGAAGGATAACATCATATTTATCGGAATGCCTGCCGTGGGAAAGAGTACCGTGGGAGTGATCACGGCAAAAAGGCTGGGATACCGATTCATTGATACGGATATACTGATTCAGGAAGAAGAAGGGAAGCTGCTGAAGGATATCATCAGGGAGAAGGGGATCGAAGGCTTTCTGGAGGTAGAAGACCGTGTGAACGCAAGGGTATATACAAAGAGGACTGTGATCTCACCAGGAGGAAGCGTTATATATTGCGAGAATGCGATGAAGCATTATAAAGAGATCGGCAAGGTTGTATACCTAAAAGCATCTTATGAGACAATAAGCAGGCGTCTTAATAATGTCAGGAACAGAGGGGTGATCCTGAAGAACGGGCAGACTCTGCAGGAGCTCTATGATGAGAGGACGGCGCTTTTCGAAAAATATGCGGACGTGACGATCTGTGAAGACGGATTGAGACTGGAAGATACGATTCAAAAGGTTCTGGATGAGCTGGCTGAGTAAGCGTCTTACGGTATATTTATATTACGGTAATCTATAAATATTACGAAAAGATTAAGCGTTTCTTAAAAAATATTTTACAAATCCGAAATATGTGGTATAATATCCACGCGGGCAATATGTAAAAACCAGAGATTACCGCGTTTATATCGTAAAAAAATACAGATAATAGATATATCATATAGATGAGAGAAGAGTATTAAATAATTAGACGTTGAGGTGCAACATGGAACAATATATTATAAAAGGCGGCCATCCACTTGTCGGAGAAGTAGAGATCGGCGGAGCGAAGAATGCCGCGCTTGCAATCCTTGCAGCAGCAATTATGACAGATGATACGGTATTAGTGGATAATCTGCCGGACGTAAATGACATTAATGTATTGCTGGATGCCATTACGGGCATCGGAGCCAGTGTTCACAGGGTAGACCGGCATACGGTCAAGGTGAATGGTAAGAATATTAACAGTGTTGACATAGAATACGATTATATCAAGAAGATCCGTGCATCCTATTATCTTCTTGGGGCATTGCTTGGGAAGTACAAACATGCGGAAGTGGCGCTTCCAGGCGGCTGTAATATCGGCAGCAGGCCGATCGACCAGCATCTTAAGGGATTCCGTGCCCTGGGCGCGTATGTGTCCATTGAACACGGAAAGATCATTGCAGAGGCAGACCGTCTGGTTGGCAAGCATATTTATTTCGATGTGGTCAGCGTCGGGGCGACGATCAATGTGATGATGGCGGCGACGATGGCAGAGGGTCTGACCATTATGGAGAATGTTGCGAAGGAACCCCATGTGGTGGACGTCGCGAATTTCCTGAACAGTATGGGCGCGAATATCAGAGGCGCGGGGACGGATGTGATCAAGATCCGCGGGGTGCAGCGTCTGCATCGCTCGGAATATTCCGTGATCCCGGATCAGATTGAAGCGGGAACATTCATGTTCGCAGCGGCAGCTACAAGAGGCGACGTTACGGTGCTGAATGTGATTCCGAAGCATCTGGAAGCGACGGTGGCGAAGCTGATCGAGATCGGATGCGAAGTAGAGGAATTCGACGACGCTGTGCGGGTTGTTTCTAAGGGAGGCTTAAGGAGTACGCATGTCAAGACGCTGCCTTATCCGGGATTCCCTACGGATATGCAGCCGCAGATCGGCGTTACCCTTGCTCTGTGCAGAGGGACAAGTACGATTACGGAGAGTATCTTTGAGAATCGTTTTAAGTATCTGGATGAGCTTGCAAGAATGGGAGCGAACATTAAGATTGAGGGCAATTCCGCAACGATAGAGGGTGTAAGGCGTTTCTCAGGCGCAAGAGTAAGCGCTCCGGATCTGCGGGCGGGCGCTGCGCTTTGTATAGCGGGGCTTGCCACGGATGGGATCACGATCGTAGATGATATTGTATATATCCAGAGAGGGTATGAGCGGTTTGAAGAGAAGCTGCGCGGTATTGGAGCGATGATCGAGAAGGTTGCTTCTGAGAAGGAGATTCAGAAGTTCCGGCTGAAAGTAGGCTAAGCGGTTATCCGCCGGGGCGTCAGGACGATCTGGATGTCAGGCTATTGGCGATCAGGTTATTAGGTTATCAGGTTATCAGGGATTTTAGGCTATTAGGGTGTCAAGATAAAGTATATCTTGGCACCTTTTTTACGTGAAGAAATAAAAAAATCCAATAGCGATCACAAACGAAGACAAAACGACCAATAACGGAATAAAACGAAAATGCATATTGACAAAAACATAGATGAAATGCTATAGTTAAATCATAAACAAAATAAAACGTTCATTTGAAAGAAAGGAGATGATCTATATCTGATTGTTTTGTTCGAAATCGCTCATATATACACGGCATTTGATTGTTTTTATGAATGATCATGTGGTATGATAAGAAGAAAACGATTTTAGAGGTGAAATCATGTTCCCGGAAGAGAGAAGAGAAAAGATATGTGAACTTGTAAATGAGAGGAAGACGGTCAGGGTGTCTGAACTGCGGGAGCTTCTGGATGCGTCGGAAGTAACGATACGGCGTGATCTGGAAGAGCTTCATAAGAAGAATATGCTTGTCCGGACACACGGCGGAGCGGTTGCATCCTATTCTGTGAGCCAGGAGGCAAGCGCGGTGGAATTTATCCAGTCACATGAACGTGCAGAGGAGAAGCGTGTGATTGCCGAGATGGCATACCGGCAGATTAAGGACGGCGAGACGATCTTCCTGGACGGTTCAAGTACGGTATATGAATTGGTAAAGCGGATCGCAGAAGGTTCCGGAAAGCAGCTGCGTGTCATTACAACATCGTTAACAAATGCGGCGGCTCTTGACGGGTGTGAGAGCGTAGGAGTCCTGATCCTGGGAGGTGAGATGAACCGGCGCCATAACAACCTGGAGGGTTACCTGACCAATATGAATATCCGGAATCTCAGGGCAGACAAGTGCTTTATCGGGATTAACGGGATCGATGAGATATTCGGATACTCGACGACGAATTTCCCGGAAGCAGAGCAGAAGATGGAGATGGCAAAATCGTCGATAAAGTCATACATTCTTGCAGATCATACCAAATTCGGAAAAACTTACATGGCAAAAGTGGATATTGAATGCGATCTTATCATAACAAACAAGAGGATGGAAGAATATAACTATGAATGGTTGGAAGAGAAATGTCTGTTATTAACGCCGTGAAGAGACAAGAAAAGAGGTAAGCGATATGAAAAGAGCGGTATTAGAAGCTCCTGAAAAGATTGTATTTCAAGAAGTAGACAAAGCGGTTCCCCAAAAGGGGGAAGTGCTGATCAAGGTCAGAAGGATGGGGATCTGCGGGTCGGATATCCATGCGTTCCACGGACAGCATCCGACCATGTCATGCCCGGTTGTAATGGGGCATGAATTTTCAGGTGAGATAGCGGAATTAGGCGAGGGCGCAGGAAAGCTGCAGATCGGAGACGCCGTTACGGTAAGGCCTCAGATCACCTGTGGAGAATGTTATCATTGTAAGACAGGGAATGAAAATGTATGTCATGAGTTGAAAGTGATCGGCTGTAATGAACATGCGCCCGGCGGTGCGCAGGAGTATGCGCTTGTGCCGGAACATCTGGTGTTCGCTCTGCCGGAAGGGATGAGCTTTGACGACGGCGCGATGATCGAGCCGGTTGCGGTCGGCGTTGCGGCGGTGAAGACCTTTGCAATGGATGTAAAGGGGAAGAAGATCCTGGTGCTGGGAGCAGGAACCATAGGGAATCTGGTGGCACAGAGCGCCAAAGCGATGGGCGCGGCATCTGTTACGATCACGGATATCTGTGATGAGAAATTAGAGATAGCAAGAAGATGCGGTATCGACCATACGATCAATACGAAGACGGAGAATCTGGAAGAAAGGCTCGAAGCATTTTACGGAAAGGACGGGCTTGACGGCGCCCTGGAGTGTGTCGGTTCGGAGATTACCGTAAATGAAGCGATCAAGGTATGCCGGAAGGAGACGGAGATCATTATCGTCGGGATCTATGCGAAGGATCCTGCGGTGCATATGATCGATGTGCAGGAGAAAGAGCTGCATTTAAGCGGAGTGCTGATGTATTCGGAAGAAGAATTTGTGCAGGCGATGAAGTTTATACAGGAAGGCGCTGTGGATCTGGAACCGCTGAAGACGAAGCATTTCCCGTTTGAAGCTTACGGCGAGGCTTACCGGTATATCGGTGAACATCCTGCCACATCAATGAAGATATTGATCGATATTGCGGAATAAAGAATTGGAGGAGAGAACGAGATGGATGGACGTACATTGCAAAGAATGATTCACGATGCAGACAAGGGAGGATATGCGATCCCTTCATTTAATTATTCGGATATCTGGGACCTGATGGCGATCATCGAGGCGGCAGAGGAGCTGAATGCTCCGATCATGTTCGCGGCAAATCAGGTGGTTGCGGGTGTGTTCACCCCTGGCGTGAGCGGGGCGATGGGAAAAGCGTTCATGGCGAAGGGCAAGGTTCCGATGATCCATCATCTGGATCATTCGAAACATGTGGATCTGTGCCTGCAGTGTATTGACAATGGTTATCCGTCGGTTATGATCGACGGCTCCGACCATGATCTTGCGGCGAATATTAAGATGGTGCAGGAAGTGATGGAGTATGCCAAGGCAGACGGCCGCTGGGTCCATGTAGAGGCTGAAGTGGGGAAGATTCCGGGCAAAGGTGTGGAAGGCTATGTCAGCGAGGAAGAAAAGTTCCTGGTTGAAGTGGAAGATGTAAAGGAACTGGTGAAAGCGACGCATGTGGATTCTCTTGCTGTGGGGATCGGATCTCAGCATGGGTTTTATAAGGGTACGCCGAAACTGAATATCCGGAGGCTCTCAGAGGTGAATGAAGCAGTGGATACTCCGCTCGTCCTGCATGGAGGATCCGGTATCCCGAGAGAGACCGTGAGAGAGGCGATCCGGCACGGGATCAATAAGATGAACGTAGGGACGATCATTCACTGTACATATATGAACAGCCTTCGCGCGGAGCTGAACAGAGTCGGAGAGAATCCATACACGCTGGATGTTATGGCGTCGATCCGCCATAACATCAAAGAGGTAGTAAAAGAATGGATCGATACCTGCATGGACGTTAACCGTGCCTGATCCGGAGTGTGATCGGTATGAAAGGCGTTGGAAACAATAAGTTGTTGTTTTCAGCGCTTTTTTTGATGCCCGCAATAGAAAATAATGGTATATTATGAAGTGAATGAATAAAAAGAAGGATAAACTGACAAAGGGGATGAGGAATGGATGAATACAATGAATGAAATATATGTCCGTGAAAACTGGAGAGAGATGAGAAAAAAGAGACAGGAAAACAGAGGAATAAGTTGGGAAAAGAGTATAATGAATTGGATATATAGAGAAGAATATGTGTAATATGCACAAAAATACAGGCTATAAATTGTGAATTACTTGTTATTGACAAATATAAGGCACGATGATAGAATTTAATTAAATCAATGAATTAAATAAAGATTTTCCTGTAAGTCGCCCCTTATATATGTTCAACGAATAAATAAATTGTATTAAAAAAGAGAAGGAGAGCACGGGGATGAAGAACGGGATGAATCAAGATGGTGTACAGAAAATTAACAGGATATTGATCGTTCGATTGTTAAGGGAGGCAGGGAGCTGTTCCAGGGCGGATCTGGCGCGGATGAGCGGATTGAGGCCGGCAACGATCACCAATATAGTAAATGAATTGAAACATATACGTCTGATCAGGGAAGAGGGAGCGATCAATGCCGGAAGAGGAAGAAACGGGGTCGCGATCTCACTGGACACTTCGTACTATCGTGTGGTCGGAGTCCGTGTGTCCAGAAAATACTTCCTGGCGGGATTATTTGATATCGTAGGAAATGAATTGGAATCATCCAGGTATGAATTCGCGGAGGATGAGACGCCGAAAGAACGTTTTGAAAGGATCCAGGAGCAGATAGGAGCCATTCTGAAACGGGTGAAAGAAGAGAAGGTTGTTGCGATTGGGATTGCGATCCCGGGTCCGTTTTTCCGTAATCATGATTCGCAGGAGAAAGGGTTTGAATTTCAGGACTGGCCGGAGATCTCGATCGAGAGGCTGCTGAAAGAGCGGTTCGGAGTCTATGTGTTTGTAGAGCATGATGCGAATGCGGGAGCGCTTGGAAGTTATTGGCAGATGAATGTCGGGCAGGAGAAAATGTTGGTGTATTTCTCGGCAGGACAAGGGATCGGCGCCGGATTCGTGAATGGAGGCAAGCTGATCCTGGGAGCGTTAGGGGTTGCCGGCGAGATCGGGCATATGACGGTGGAGACAAACGGTATTCTCTGTAAATGCGGTAATTATGGCTGTTTGGAGATGTATTGTTCTTCAACGGTATTGGTAAATAGAGTGAATAAAAAACTCACAAAAGGAAATTATTCTATTTTAAAGGAAGGCTGCGATCTTGAGAAGATCGGGAATGCAGCCAGGGCGGGAGATAAACTTACCGTGGCGGAATACGAGAGAGAATGTTCATATCTGGGGGTTGGCGTGGTTAATATCATGAATATCCTGAATCCGGACATCGTCGTGATCGGCGATGAACTGGCGAGGATACTCCCGGAAACGATGAAGGAATGTGTGCTTAAGGTGGTACAAGACAGGATGAATCCCATTGTACGGGAGCATACAGATATATATATTGTAGGCGATAAGGAAGATCTGTCTCTTAAGGGGGCGGCGATCGTCGCGATCGAGGGTCTGCTCGACGAACCGATCGCGTTTGAGTGGGCGGAAGAACAGTGAAAAAGAGCCGGCTTTTGTGCATAGCACGAAATTAAAATAAAAAACAATAAGGAGGAAATCTTACATGAAAAAGAGATTAGCAGCATTATTAATATTATGCATGACGGTATCCTGCCTGGCAGGGTGCTCGAATGGAACAGATTCACCTGATGCAGCAGATTCATCTGGTACGGAATCCGAAGGCGCGGATGCAGAAAGCAGCTTTGAGGGACAGACCCTGAATGTTATTATGCAGGATCACAGCGCGGTAGAAAGTGTGATCGAAGCAAAAGGAAAATTCGAAGAGGCAACAGGCGCCACGGTCAATATTGAAACACTTCCTCAGAGTGAAGTGTTGAGTAAGGCGCAGCTTACACTCTCTTCAGGCAGCTCAGATTATGATGTTGTGATGTTTGACCACAAGTATACGACACAATTCGCAGAAGCAGGATGGGTTGTTCCGCTCTCTGAGTTTGTGGAAAAGGACGGCTATGATACCGGTGATTTTATGCAGGGCTTCGTCGAGGCACTCAGCTACGACGGCGACATATACGCGCTTCCGTTCTACGGAGAGAGCACGATGCTGATGTATAATACGGAGATGTTCGCAGATGCTAAGATCGAAGGCGCGCCGAAGACGGCAGAGGAGTTCTGGGATGCCTGTGATAAGCTGAAAGAAGCCGGATACAGTGCATTTGCGTGCCGCGCGAACAGAGATGAAGGACAGAATGTTTATATATGGACAGGATTTTTCCTGGGCGCAGGCGCAGACTGGTTTGACGAAGAGGGGAATCTGAGCGTTAATACAGAAGAAGCGGCAGCAGGAACCGAAGCATTTATCAAGGTGCTTCAGGATTATTCCATCAATGGTGTAGAGTCCTATAACTGGGATAATGTTCAGCTGGCATTCCAGCAAGGCAAGATCGCCATGGCGATCGACGCTACGAATTTTGCGGCTCGTCTGGAGGATGAGTCCCAGTCAACAGTAGTCGGAAAGGTTGGCTATTCGGTAGTTCCGGAGGGGTTAAGTGTTCCTTCCACTTCTACATGGGGGCTTGGGATCAACAAGGCTTCTGAGAATCAGGATCTGGGATGGGAATTCATCAAGTGGTGCCTGGGCGAAGAGATCATGCTCCAGACCGCGGTAGACGGGCTCCGTGCTGATGTTACGAGAGCGAGTGTCATGAACTCTGAGGAATATACAAGTAAGTATGACTATGAGGATGGGAATTGGATCCAGGTTGTGATCGATTCCATGAATGCGGCGCCGGCGGACTATGAGCCACGTATTACGGACTGGACGACATTGGGAGACGCAATGGCAACCGCAGTCAGCAAATCTCTGGACGGTGAAGATATTAAGAGCAGCCTTGAAGAAGCACAGAAGAGCTGCAGCGACATTACCAACGATGCATATACGCCGGTGAACCGGTAAGTTTAGTCTGGTGGGGTTCTTAAGTAATAGGAACCCCACAGTAACTTTAAACACGATTATTTGATAGAAGAGAAGGCGAAATGAATAAAGAAAAAATAAAAAGACTAGTTACACTGGAAAGTGAAAACTCATGGAAGCTGCTTTTTTATCCGGGGCGTTGGATATTATTCTTGCTGACGATGGTTCCGACGATCTATGCTTTCTGGTTAAGTATTCAGAATTATAATCTGGCAAAACCGACACAGCGTTCCTTCGTATTGCTGAGAAATTATCTGAATGTAGTGACGGACAGTCGTTTTTTGGGCGCGCTTGGTACGACGGCGAAATTTACGGTCTGCAGTCTGATCGTTGAGCTTGTGTTGGGGATGCTGATCGCACATGGGCTTGCCAAGAGAATCTATGGGAAAGAGATCGTGCAGATCATCATTATGCTCCCGATGATCATGACGCCGGTTGTAGTCGGGCTGATCTGGAAGATGTTCTATGATGCGGAATTTGGCGTGATCAGCTATTATATCAGCGCGGTTACCGGGAAAGCGCCGAATATTCTGGGGGAGAGTACCAGTTCGCTTCTGGGATTGATCGTCGTGGATGTGTGGGAGTGGACGCCGTATGTGGCGCTGATCCTGCTTGCCGCGATCCAGTCGCTTCCGATGGAACCCTATGAGGCGGTAAAGGTCGACGGTGCAAGCGCGGTACAGACGTTTCGATATCTGACGCTTCCGCTTCTTCAGCCTGCGATCGCAGTGGCGGTTATGTTCCGGTTCATGGATCTGTTCAAATGGATGGATACGATTTATATTATGACGGGAGGCGGTCCCGGAACCTCTACGGAGACATTGAGTTATTATGCATATATGAATAATTTTAAATTTCTCGAAGTGGGATATGCCGCGGCGATGTGTATTGTCATGCTGCTGATCGTGCTGTTTATCTGTAATACGATAGGAAAGAGACTTCTGCTTAAGGAGGAAAGCTGATGGGGTTGAAAAATAAAAACAGAATCACAACACTGCTGTGCAATGTATTTATCTGGGGCTGTGCTTTTCTCTGTGCTTATCCGATCTTCTGGATGATCACGACGGCGTTCAAAGACAGGATCGATGCGTTTACGGTTCCGCCGGCATATCTGTTCAAGCCGCATCTGGATAATTTTAAGGCGGTATTGTCGTCCGGTAACTTCATGAGCGCCTATAAGAACAGTCTGATCATCTCTGTCAGTACCTGCCTCCTGGCGCTGCTTCTTGGGATTCCGATGGCATATGCGCTGGCGAGATATAAGATCAAGAATAAACAGGGAACGATGATGTGGCTGCTGTCGACAAAGATGGCTCCGGCGATCCTGATCGCGGTCCCTTATTATATGATCTATCAGAAGTTAGGGCTTATGGGAACGTATATCGGTATGATCTTTGTGTATCTGATCTTCAATCTGGCATTTACGGTATGGATGCTGAAAGGTTTTATAGAGAGCGTCCCGGTAGATTTGAGCGAGGCTGCGCGTGTAGACGGCGCGACAAGGCTTACGGCATTTTTCCGGGTGGAAGCGCCGCTGATGAAAGGCGGAATAGCGGCGACGGCGATCCTTTGTTTTATTACTGTGTGGAATGAATTTCTGCTTGCGTTGGTGCTGACTTCCTTTAAAACGCAGACTACGCCGGTGGCGATCCAGAATTTTATCTCCTTTGAGGGGATCCGATGGGGAGAGATCGCGGCGGCAGGCGTTCTGGTGGCGGCGCCGGCAGTCATCCTCGGAATCGCGGTCCGTAAGTATCTGATCACAGGATTGACAATGGGCGCGGTAAAATAGAGAAATAAAAGGATAAGGAAGGAATTACGATGTCTGATATTCTATGTGTGGGGCAGATGGTTGTTGATATACTGGTTCGGAATGTGGATGAGGTGGATTTTCGGATAGATACGAAGCGGGTAGAGCAGATTATGTTAAGGAATGGCGGAGATTGCCTGAACACGGCGATCGATCTTCGGCAGCTCGGGGCGGACGTGGGATTTTCGGGAGTATTGGGGAAAGACATGCTTGGCGGATTCTTATACGAGACTCTGGAGAAGAGCGGAATTGACACGAGCGGGATATATTTTGACGAGAAGAGCCGAACCTCAAGCGTGGTAGCGCTGATCAACGAAAAGGGGGAGAGGATATTCTTATATTACGGCGGGTCGAATGATGCGCTGACGATCGATAAAGTGGATCCTCAGGTGGTAAGGGACGCCAGGATCGTGCATGTGGGCGGTACATACCAGCTGCCGGGATTCGACGGAAAGGGAGCGGGCGAGCTCTTTGCGCTTGCGCACCGATCGGGCGGCTTCACGTCGATGGATGTGACCTGGGATACATCGGGAAGGTGGCTTGAGACAATAGAACCGTGTCTGCCCTGGCTGGATCTCTTTATGCCGAGCATCAACGAGGCAAAAGAGATCTGCGGTACGAATGATGAGAAAGAGATCGCAGAATTTTTAAAAGATAAAGGTGTGAAGAATGTCATTGTAAAGTTGGGGCACCGAGGCTGTTATGTAGACGCGTTCGGGGAAAAATATTATCAGAGCGCGTATCAGGCGCCGGTTGTAGATACCACCGGGGCGGGCGATTCTTTTGTCGCCGGCGTATTGTACGGATTGGCGAAAGAGTGGGAGATCAAACGGATCACAAGATTCGCTTCGGCGGTAAGCGCGCACTGTATTCAGGAGTTGGGGGCGACTTGCGGAGTGCCTTCCAGTGAAAAGATATTGGAATTTATGGAGAGCGCCGAGTAAAGAGAGGGGGAAGATGTTATGAAGGCTTTTTTTATTGAAGAGATCGGAAAAACATGTGTGAAAGAAACTGCGGTTCCGACGCCCAGAGAAGACGAGGTATTGATCAAGGTTATGGCGGTGGGATTATGCGGGACGGACGCGCATCTTTATCTGGGAGATTATGAGAATCCCTATCCGGTGATCCCGGGGCATGAATTTTCGGGGATCGTAGAAGCGGTTGGGGCGGAGGTGAAGAATTTTAAACCGGGGCAGCATGTGGCGGCAGATCCGAATATTTATTGCGAGGCATGCGATCACTGCAAACAAAACCGGCAGAATTATTGTCTGGATTACAAGGGGCTTGGGAATCAGGTTCCGGGTGCATTTGCCCAATATATAGCGATCCCGGAGCGGTGTGTATATGATATAGGGGATCTTGATTTCACGACGGCGTCAATGATCGAACCGTTGGCGTGTGTGCTGCACGGCCATGACAGGGCGAGACCGGGATTCGGAGATCGGGTACTGATCCTCGGCGCAGGCGCGATCGGGCTTCTGCATCTGCAAGTGTGTAAAAACGACGGCGCGCGTCTGGTCGCGGTTGCGGATATCAAAGAAGAACCGCTCAGGCTTGCAAAAGAATTGGGCGCAGATGCAGTCCTGTTCAATGACCATACGATGAAAGAGCAGGTGGAGGCGGCCGCGAAAGGCGGATTCGATCTGATCATTGACTGTACGGGCGTCCCGAAGGTGATCGAGCAGGCGGTGCCGCTGATGGCGGATGAAGGAAGGCTCTTGTTCTTCGGTGTGTGCCCGCAGGATGCGGGAATATCGGTGAATCCGTATGAAATATATCAGCGGGAGCTTACGTTTATCGGGTCTAATTCTCTGAAAAAGACATTTTATTCTGCGATGCTGGAGCTAAAGAGCGGTCGGGTGAAGGTGTCGAAAATGATCGGAGACAAGATCTTATTGGATGAACTGCCGCGGCAGATCCAGGCGTTTGCCGAAAAGAAGACGAAGCTCAAGACGGTTGTATACCCGAATGGGTTCGTGAGTTGATCTTAAGTATTGTATAAAGCTGTCTTATAAAAGACAGCTTTATTGTTGTCATTATACCGTCTCTGGATCTGAAAGAAATTGATCCGGATAAATTATGAAGAAAAGATGAAGGACAAGCATATTTGTATTATTATTCACCAGCCTAAAATATTATAAATTTCCATATCCCGTATCCTCACTTACCTCTGCTCTTGCCATTGGATAGAGTGGTTTAAGATATGCATACAACAAATGTTGGACATCGTACTCATTTTTTATTCTTAATCCTTCTAACTGCTCTTTTTGAATCCCTCCTTTTTTATGAAGTCTCCTTTCGAAAAGATTTTCCAAAAAAAGATAAAAATTTTCCAGTACATCCAAAAGCAATCTGCCGTTTTCATTTACATTCATAATCTCATTCATGTACTCTATCACTCTCTTTTTGGCTTCAAGCATCTTTTCTTTTGTATCTTTATCAGAATATTCATTAGAAAGATAATAGGCCCTTCTTTCCAAACCAATTAAATATTGAGAATCCATTCCTATTGTTTTCATCTGCTCTCTTAAAGCACTTGTCGCGACTTGAAAAGACTGACTGTCCTTTGCGCACACCAATTTTTCCATGGCTTGTTGTATACTACCGGAATTACTAAACATCTTTATTTTCGCCCCCTCCCCAGCGTAAATAGAACAAAAATAAAGGGTCTAAAATATACAATACTCCTTCCTTCCAATCAAGAACTTTGAATATATCCTCCCGACCATCCAATAATTCCTGTAGCTTAACCAAACTTTCTTTTATAGCTTGCGGAGTAGGTTTTTTACAATCATCAGCAATCAAACAATAAATACGCTCTTTAACATCCTCAAATTCCAATTTCATAATAGGTGGATTTTCTGCAATGGATTTTACAATCAATTCATAAAGATCATAATCCTTCCCATTATCTGCTCGAAATCTGTTTCTGCTTTTTCCTCTCATGTTTGGACCCTTTTGCATCAGGGATACCACATCACCATATTCAAAATTTGCAGTTGTATATCGATATGCAATTTTCAAAATTTCCGGTTTTACACACGAAGCATCTCTACCTGACATTTCCAAAATCGTACAGATATTTAAGCAGATGTACTGCATCAACTGCGGAGAAGATAAACTTTCTACCGCAATCTGTGTTGCAACATTATCTTCAATCTGTATGCCCAGTTTTTCAAATCCTACTTTTGCAATTTCTTTTAGATCATTTACTTCCCATGATTCCATATTGATCATGCTTAATCGTCCTGAAAGGTCTGCGTTCCTGCGGATTGCTTCATCTGCCCTGTGGGGCAAAGAAACAACAATTGCCTTAAATCCTCTTCGGATTGCATCTTTAAGTTGCTGTGCAATCTGCATTCGTTTCTCTTCCTGCGCGTAATGGAAATCATCGATAACCAAAACCAGATTTTCTTTTTTGTAGTATTCTATAATTTTATCTTTTGTCAAAGAATAGGTTTCTTTTTTCGAATATTTATCTTTGGTATCAGCAATCATTTTCTCAGAAGAAAACTCTCCTTCATAAGCCAAACCAACTTTTGCGGCAACCACTTTCCAAAAATCTATCTCTAAACTAAAATCTGCTCCTGAGACTTCCACAATCTTTTCAAATCCTATAACCTTTTCACATAAAATCGTTTTTCCCATTTTAGAAGGGCCTACCAAAGAAGTCAAAAAACCGGACACCTTTATTGCCTGCATTAAACGAAATTCATATGGCAGATCTGAAACTGCAGATTTACGTGATATATAAGTATATTCAGGAAATGCACCTGGTCTGAACACATCTTCCGCCTTTAATCCCATTATCAGCCTCTCCTTTTTCCTTTTTATTTATTATACCACTTATATACTATATTTAAACCCTTTTTATCCGATTTAATACATTTTTATTAGTTTTATACGTAACAACTCATTCTTATTACAAAAACGGAGAGCACTACACTCTCCGCTTCCCATCCACCATCTTACAATACACCACCGCCACAATCGTACTCACCGCCGTAGCCGCGATCCCCGGTCCCACGATTGCCGCCGGATTCACGCTCCCATACTGGCTCCGGTATGCAATCACATTCACCGGGATTAATTGCAGTGACGAGATGTTGATAATCAGGAATGTACACATCTCATTGCTGGCAATCCCCTTTTTCCGTGCTTTCCCCGGCAGCCGTCCTTTCCTGCGGTCATCCTCAAGCTTAGAAAGCTCTTCCATCGCCCGTAATCCTGCCGGCGTTGCCGCCCACCCAAGCCCCAGCACATTGGCAATGATGTTCGTGGTAATATGCTCCTGCGCCGGATGAGCCCCGGGAAGTTCGGGGAACAGGAAGCGTACAAGGGGGCGTATCCTGCGGGACGCCCCGCGGATGATCCCGGCTTTTGACGCAATCTCCATCAACCCCACCCAAAAAGACATGACGCCCATCATGGTAATACAAAGGGTAATTGCTTCTTTGGATGAATCAAGGGCCGCATTTGTAATATCCGGCATCCGTCCGGTAAAAGCGGCAAAGATAATCCCAATCAAGATCATACCCGCCCATAGGTAATTCAACATTTACTGCACCTTCTTATGGCTTTTACTTCTACCATATGCAGCTCATTTCCGTAATAGAATATAGTTGATTTCCGTATATTTTCATATTATATTATTATAACAGACGCGGCTGAGATAAGAGAGACTTGGAGGGGATATTGTGGAAAATCTACGAATCGAACTGCCTGAGAGAGTAGACAGGATTATTACCATATTACAAAATCACGGATACGAGGCATATGCAGTGGGCGGCTGCGTCAGAGATTCCGTCCTCGGAAGAGAACCGGAAGACTGGGACATCACTACGTCGGCGACGCCTGAGGAAACGAAAGCGCTGTTCTGTAAGACTTTTGATACAGGAATCCAGCATGGGACAGTCACGGTACTCATGGGGGAGGAAGGCTTTGAGGTGACGACCTACCGGATTGACGGGGAGTACGAGGACAGCCGCCACCCCAAGGAGGTGACGTTCACCCGCAGCCTGCGGGAGGACCTGCGAAGAAGGGATTTCACGATCAATGCCATGGCATATAATGAGAAGGACGGGCTGGTAGATATCTTCGGCGGAATACGGGATATTCAGGCAAATATAATCCGGTGCGTGGGAAATGCAAAGGAGCGGTTCTTAGAGGATGCGCTTAGAATCCTGAGAGGGCTTCGTTTTGCGGCACAGCTTGATTTCGGCATTGAGGAGGATACAAGGCGGGCAATGGGGGAGCTTGCCCCTACCCTTGGGAAGATCAGTGCGGAGCGGATTCAGGTGGAGCTTGTGAAAATGATTACGTCGGACAGGCCGGAGTTTTTAAGGGATGCGTACGAATTGGGCGTCACCCGGGTATTCCTGCCGGAATTTGACCGTATCATGGTAACAGGACAGGAAACGCCCCACCATATGTATTCCGTGGGGGAGCACACGCTTCATGCGATGAAAAATATCCGGGCGGATAAGGCGCTAAGACTTACGATGCTGCTGCATGACATGGGTAAACCTGCACGAAAGACGGTGGATGAGCAAGGGGTGGCACATTTTAAAAAGCATGCCGCGGAAAGCCAGATAATTGCAAAGGATGTGCTGAAAAGGCTGAAATTCGACAATGACACACTGAATAAAGTAACAAGGCTGGTCTGTTACCATGACTACCGGATGCCTGCGGCGGCGAAGAATGTGCGCCGTGCAATGAACCAGATTGGGGAAGATATATTCCCTTACTATATGGAAGTCCGCCGTGCAGATGTCTTGGCACAGAGTATGTACCGGCGTGATGAGAAGATAAAGAATCTGGATGAGATTGAGGCGTTATACCGGGAGATTATAAAGGAGAAACAGTGTGTAACCCTAAAGGGGCTCGCCG
>OFFK01000722.1_pt1 | contig 27216 bp, 19 predicted proteins | sample 1521361 | NCBI WGS metagenome assembly OFFK01 (sample SAMEA3504096, study PRJEB24116) | mouse gut metagenome | biome: mouse gut; feature: mouse-associated habitat; material: faeces | place: Denmark | collected 2011 | reverse complement strand
CCTATGATTCTGTCTGGGGTCCCATGCATTGGGGGCATGCGGTAAGCAGAGATCTGCTGCACTGGGAGTATCTGCCGGCGGCGCTGGCGCCGGATACTGCTTATGACAAGGATGGGTGCTTTTCCGGAAGCGCATTGGAACTGCCGGACGGCAGGCAATTGCTGATGTATACGGGAGTGGTGAAAGAGCCACGGACAGATGGAGGCTTTCAGGATATCCAGACCCAGTGCATAGTCATAGGCGACGGCAGGGATTATGAAAAATATCAGCAGAATCCGGTCCTGGACGGAGGGGATCTGCCGGAGGGCGGAAGCAGGAATGACTTTCGGGATCCCAAACTATGGATGGAAGAGGATGGCACTTACCGCTGTGTGGTAGGAAATTGTACAGGGGATAAGGACGGCAGGATTCTGCTCTATAAAAGTGAGGATGGCATTCATTGGGATTTCCTGAGCATCCTGGCTGAAAATAAAGGCCGGTTTGGCAGGATGTGGGAGTGCCCTGATTTCTTTAAACTGGACGGTAAGTATGTGCTTCTTACCAGTCCCCAGGATATGATGCCGAGGGGATTTGAATATCATAATGGAAATGGAACCATATGCCTGATGGGGGATTATGATGAGAAGACGAATACTTTTATAGAGGAGCATAATCAGGCGGTTGATTACGGGATCGATTTTTATGCGCCCCAGACGATTGCCGCTCCGGACGGCAGACGGATTATGATCGGTTGGATGCAGAACTGGGATACCTGTAATCTGCGGGATACAGAACGTTTTTGGTTCGGACAGATGACGCTGCCCCGTGAACTTTCCATAGAAAACGGACGCCTGGTACAGAAGCCGGTGAGGGAGCTGGAAAGTCTGCGCGGGGAGGAGGTGCGATACGAGAATGTGGTTTTTACGGATACCATCAGACTGGACGGGATTCGCGGAAGAAAGATGGATATGGAGATTATGCTTCGTCCTGCGGATCCGGAAAACATATTCCATAAGTTTGCCGTCCGTTTTGCGCAGGATGAAACATACCATACGTCTGTCAGTTTCCGCCCTCTGGAATCCGTTGTCAAAGTGGACAGGAAGTTTTCCGGTTCTCGAAGGGCAATTATTCATCAGAGAAGAAGCCGGGTGAGCGGCAGGGATGGAAAATTGAAGCTGCGGGTAATTCTTGACCGTTTCAGCGCGGAGGTATTTGTGAATGATGGAGAGCAGGTTCTGACGATAACTTTTTATACGGATTTGTCGGCCGACGGGATTTCGTTTTATGTGGATGGGAAGGCTGTAATGGATGTGGTAAAATATGATTTGGCGTAACGCTCCATGGGGCATGTTGCCTTAATTCTGTTCTGGTATATGGTTTTGATAATCTGGCCGGGAAAATCAGTGCGGAATTAATGCGGATGCCGGTATGTACAGATGTCTGCTAAAGGTGAAATTGAAGCTTTTGTGGAGTGTAACGGCAGTTGGAAATGACCTGGAGGGAATATTATGGCACGCCGTGTTACGACGCAGGACATTGCGGAAGCACTTGGTGTTTCGCGGAATACCGTTTCCAAGGCAATAAACAATACAGGCAATTTAGCGGATGCAACGCGGAAAAAGGTGCTGAAAAAAGCAAAGGAAATGGGATATAAACAGTTTTCCTACATGGATATTGCGGATGCGGGGAGACAAGGAGAGCGGATTCCTGCCACAGGAACCGGTGAAATTGTGTTGTTTACTACAGGCTTTATAGGCAATATGCATTTTGTTTCTACCATGATTGACAAGTTTCAGAGTGAAATCGATCAATTGGGGTACAGTTTCACAATATACCGGGTTCAGAGAGAGGAAATAGAGAATCTTCAGCTGCCAAGGGCTTACAGCAGTAAAAAAACCGCCGGAATTATCTGCATAGAGATGTTTGACAGAAACTATTGTTCCATGCTTTATTCGCTCAATAAACCTATTTTGTTTGTGGATTCTCCGGTATTTGGCTGTGATGAACCATTAAGAGCAGATTATCTGTATATGGATAATCGGTCTGGTATAAGGCATTTTGTGGCGGAGATGGTCAGAAGGGGAAAAAGGCAAATCGGATTTATCGGGGAATATTTGCACTGCCAGTCTTTTTATGAACGTTATATGGCATACAGGGATGCGCTGTATTTTCTTGGGCTGTCATGTAAGGCAGAGTATTCCGTCATTGGGAATAAAGATGGGGGCAGGAATTCTGACGCGGCAGTATATCGTGAATATTTGACGGAATGTTTGCAAAAGATGGATAGAATGCCGGAAGTATTTATTTGTGCAAATGATTTTGTGGCATTAGAAGTGTTACAGGTGTTGAAGGGTATGGGAATTTCGGTTCCGGAGGATGTGTGGCTTTGCGGATTTGATGACTCTCCGGAATCCAGAATTGTAGATCCCTCACTGACTACGATCCATATTCACAGCCAGATTATGGGGCTTACGGCGGTGCAGCTTCTGGCTACCAGAATTCAGGACCAGTCATTGAATTTCAGGGTTGTTCATACAGAGACAAACCTGCTTTACAGAAAATCAACGGGGGACTGATTGGCGGGGAGGCTTCCGTGAACTGTATCGTACAAAGATGCCGGGGGAAAAAGTATGAATTGGCGATTGACAGGATAATATTTCCTGTGTTACACTGACCATGATAAAGGGAGTAGCTTGCATGGATGCATTCCATGTTTACCTTGCCGTCAATACGATTTTCTTCCGGAGTAAGTCCGCGGAGGTGAATCCGGCTTTGTAAGTGAGAAGCGAGACTTTGTTGTATAGCCATTATGCAGCAGAGTGCTCGCTTTTTTGGCCAAAGGAAAGCGCTGTTTATGTCAGAGGGATGCCCGGCATGTCTCGGGGGATAAGGGCTGTGCTGTTAGGGAAAACTTTCGGACAGGAGTACAAAAGCTGCGGTATTGAAAAAGGAGGAAAGGTAGAGATGGAAATGGGAGAAATGTATGCTCTGGCTGTGTCGCTGCTGCTGTTGGTTCTTGGGTTTGTGCTGTTGGTGAAGGGAGCGGACCGTTTTGTGGACGGCGCCTCCGGTATTGCCAGGCGCTTCGGTATTCCCCAACTGGTTATCGGGCTGACCATTGTGGCCATGGGTACCAGCGCGCCGGAGGCCGCGGTGAGCATAACGGCTGCGGTGAAGGGGAATGCGGATATCACCATCGGCAATATTCTGGGCAGTAATATTCTGAATATTCTGATTATTCTGGGCTTGTCCTCGGTGGTGGCGCCTCTGGCGGTTTCCGCCCACACCCTGTTTCGGGATATGCCGTTTATGATCGGGGTCACTTTGCTTCTGCTGTTCCAGAGTTCGGGAGGCGCTGTGGGATTTTGGGAAGGGGCAGTGCTGACGCTGCTGTTTTTGGCCTATATGGGCTATCTGCTGCGGACATCGGTGCAGAAAAACCGTGTTTTGGAGCCGGGCGCGGATTTGACGGCCGCCTCTGTTCAGGGAAAAAAAGCCTCCTTTTGGCTCTCTGTTCTCGGCACTCTGGGAGGCCTTGTGATGATTGTTCTGGGAAGCCAGATCGCAGTGGACGCGGCCACGGATCTGGCCAGACTCTTCGGGATGAGCGAGCGGTTTATCGGTTTGACCATTGTAGCCCTGGGGACCTCCCTGCCGGAACTGTTTACCTCTGTGGCCGCATCAGCCAAGGGAAACGCGGACATTGCCATCGGCAATATCGTGGGCAGCAATATCTTCAACATCCTGTTTGTGGTTGGCGTGTCCGCGCTGATTACGCCGGTTCCCTTTTCGACGGAATTTTACGCCGATATGTGGACGGCCGCCGCGGCAGGGGTTCTGCTTCTGGTCTGCAGCGTAAAAGGGAGAAAGCTGGGACGTTCCGGCGGAATAGCCATGTTGGCTGGATATGTTCTGTATTTTATTTTCATCTGTCTCTGACAGACAGGGGATGTGAACGGAAATCTTGAAACATTTCCGTTTTTTTCACCAAAAACCGGGAATAAATAAGGAAAAAAGAAAGCGGACGTAAAAAGCAAAAAGAACGCACAGGAGAAAAGTATGGATATTTTTAACGCATTGACATTGATCGGCGGCTTAAGCCTGTTTTTATTCGGTATGAGCGTCATGGGACAGGCACTGGAGCGCAGGGCAGGCGGAAAGCTGCGGGCCCTTCTGGGAAAATTTACCACGGGCCGGGTGGCCGGGCTGCTGACGGGACTGGCGGTGACCGCGGTAATCCAGAGTTCCTCGGCCACCACGGTAATGGTGGTTGGATTTGTCAATTCAGGGCTTATGACATTACGGCAGGCCGTCAATGTGATCATGGGAGCCAATGTGGGAACCACGGTGACGGCCTGGATTTTAAGCCTGGCGGGCATCGACAGCGGCAGCTGGTACATCCGCCTGCTGAAGCCCTCCTCCTTTACGCCCCTGCTGGCCCTGGCGGGCATCATTCTGTATATGTTTTGTAAGGGAGAGAAAAAGAAAGATACAGGCATGATTTTTCTGGGCTTTGCCACGCTGATGTTCGGTATGGAGACCATGTCCGGCGCGGTGTCCGGACTGGGTAAGCTTCCTGCCTTTCAGCAGTTGTTCGTCATGTTCCGGAATCCTGTCCTGGGCGTTCTGGCGGGAGCCGTGCTGACTGCCGTTATCCAGTCCAGTTCCGCCTCCGTCGGTATCCTGCAGGCCCTGGCTGTGACGGGGCAGATATCCTACGGCGCGGCCATTCCCATCATCATGGGCCAGAATATCGGTACCTGCGTCACTGCCATGCTTTCCGCTGTGGGAGCCAACAAAAACGCCAGGCGGGCAGCCATGGTCCATCTGTCCTTCAACTGTATCGGAACGGCGGTATGGCTTACCCTGTTCGGCGTGGCCAGAGGGGTTTTTCACCTGCAGTTTCTGGAGACGCCGGCCTCTCTGTTCGGCATTGCGGCGGCCCATACCGTATTTAACCTTCTGTGCCTGCTGCTGATGCTGCCGCTCTCCGGGGTACTGGAAAAACTGGTGACCCGGATGGTGCCGGAGGAGAAGCAGCAGGAAGAATACAGGGAACTGGACGAGCGCTTTTTTGCCGCGCCCTCCATCGCCCTGGAACGCTGCCACAGGGTAACCGGGTCCATGGCGGAACTGGCTGTGGAATCCCTGAAAGAGTCCATTGCCGCATTGGGAAACCTGACGCCGGAACTGGCGGACTCCATCCGTCTGAAGGAAGAGAAAACGGATTATTACGAGGATATCTTAAGTACCTATCTGGTGAAGCTCAGCGCACTGCAGATCTCCGCTTCCGACAGCACGGAAGCAGCCAAGCTGCTGAAAATCATCGGAGATTTCGAACGGATTGCCGATCATGCCGTGAATCTGCTCAGAGCGGCGGAGGAAATGGCGGAAAAGGAGCGGACATTTACCGACGAGGCCCGCCGGGAACTGCAGGTACTCTGCGGGGCGGTGGAAGAGATTCTGGATCTGTCCCTGTGGGCATTCCTGGGACAGGAACTGGAGGCCGCCGCCATGGTGGAACCTCTGGAAGAGGTGATAGACCGTCTGAAGGAGGAGATGCGCACCCGGCACATCCGCCGTATGCAGCAGGGGGGCTGTTCCATCACGGCAGGATTTGTCTGGTCGGACCTGCTGACGGATCTGGAGCGGACCGCGGACCATTGCTCCAATATCGCAGGCTGTATCCTGGACATGGCCAGGCAGAACATGAGCCTTCATGAACAATTGCGGGAATTCCGCAACGGAAGCGAGGAATACCGCAGGAAGTTCCAGGAATTTCAGGAGAAATATGTATTGGAATAGACAGTTTAAAAATATCCGCCTGTGGCTAATCCAGCGGCCCTCCCGCATTGCAATAAATTGCATGCTGGCAGATCGTTGGATTGCAGCTCCGCAGGTGGAAAAATTTTATAAATTTTTCATTTTTTTCATGCAAATGTCTCATTGCGGATATCATGTGTGTTATGTTATACTTAATCATATATGAGTATCCGGAATCTTTCTTTATTATTGACCTGTTATTTTGAGGGGAATCTGAAAATACTCCGGATGTAGACGAGGGAAACAAGGAGATGCGCCGTATGCAGAAACGTATTTTGGTAGTGGATGATGACAAGATGAATTTGAGGAGGACAAGTCTGATTCTGGAGAAGCAATATGACGTGCTTTGGGCGGAATCCGGACAGGAAGCGCTTGATAAGCTGAAAGGAGAAAAGGTAGACCTTATCCTGATGGATATCGCAATGCCGGGTATGAACGGCATCGAGGCTTTCGAACGCATCAAGGAAAGCGGGATGGACATTCCTGTGATTTTCCTGACGGCATCAGGGCATGAGGATAATGTGATGACCGCAATCCGCATGGGAGCGGCAAATTATCTGAAAAAGCCATATATGCCGAAAAATCTGTTGGCACGGGTTGAAAAGGAGTTTGAGAAAGAATGAGAACGGAATCCCAGACAAGCATGCACCTGCTCATGGCGGGTACTCTCAGCATATTGAGCGCACTGCTTAGCCTGATTACTTTGACGATGTCATGGGAACTGTGGATGGTTCCCATGATGATTTTGGCCTGTCTTGTGGTGTGGTGGCTTCACATCGGAAGAGTGGGCACGGAAATGCTGTATGAAAATATCTGCACAGGGCTGCTTTTAACAGAGTTCTTCTTTTTCGGGGTACATGAATCCAGTCTTTTTGACATTGCGCTTGTAGCCTGCATCGTGCTTCTGCTTCTCTCCCTGCTGGACAGGAAGCGTCTCCTGTACATAGCCGTAGCCCTGTATGCATCCCAGCTTTTGTATCATTTTCTGCTGCTTCACACCATCAGCAACAGCATGAGGGGCGGTGATGTGCTGCGCCTTCTGATGGGTGCCTGCGGAGTTGTGGGGTCGGTAATCATTGCCAGATACCGAATCAACCGAAGACGGCGGGAGAAGGAGAAATACGGCAGTATGCAGGAGCAGCTGGCTACGGCAGTGCGCCAGAATGCCGACTTTCTGTCCAATGTCTCCCATGAACTGCGCACCCCTGTCAACATGGTCATCGGCATAAGCGAAGTGACTTTAGGGGAGGACATCGCTCCCAAAATCAGGGAAAATATTCTGTCCATAAAAATGGCGGGAAAGCGGCTGTCAGGCCAGATAAACAACATACTTGACTACACGGAAATAGTTGAAGGAACTCTGTCGGCTGCCAGGAAACCCTATTCGATCACGTCGGTGATGAATGATATTGTCACCATGATGGCGCTGCAGAATACCGGCAAGCTGGAACTGGTGTTTGACATAGATCCGAAGCTGCCTTCCATGCTTGTGGGCGATGCGGAGAAGATTTCCCATGTGCTGCGGATTTTGCTGGAAAACTCCATAAAGTTTACCGAGGAAGGCGGTATCAACCTCTGGATAGGATTCCGGCGGGAGACTTACGGAATCAATTTGGTAATTGAGATCTATGACACCGGTATCGGAATGACTTCCGAGCAGCTGGACCAGATTGTGGATGACTTCTATCAGGCGGATTCCGGAAGCCGCCGATATGTGGGCGGCCTGGGACTGGGGATTCCCATTGCAAGGGGGCTGCTTCATTCCATGGGCGGATTTGTCCATTTTGAAAGCGCAGAGCAGCAGGGGCTGCAGGTACAAATCACCATACCCCAGGCGGTGGAGAACGACACGCCCTGTATTCAGGTTCCCAATGCCTCCCAGGTGTGTATTGCCTGCTTTTTTAAGCCGGAGCGGTACAGCAGGGATGAGGTGAGAAGATATTATGACAGAATGATACTTCACCTGGTGGAGGGACTTGGCATTGAAGGCTATCAGGCCCATAACTTCGAAGGACTGCTGAAGCTGCAGCGGGACCACAAGCTCACCCATGTATTTATTACCCAGACAGAATATATGGCAAATCCGCCCTACTATGAGGAGATGGCAGAGCGGATTTTCGTGGCGGTGATTGCGGAGAAGAACTTTATCCTGGAGGAAGACAGCAGGCTGCTTGTGCTGCGCAAGCCTTTCTTCGCGTTATCCATTGTGAATTTACTGGGCGGTGTGAGGCAGAGCGACGGCTTTGAGGAGGCCCAGGCCGCAGGCCGCAGGCCCTTTACCTGCCCTGACGTCAGGGTGCTGGCCGTAGACGATGAAGAGATGAATCTCATGGTGGCAAAGGGGGTTCTGGGCAGCTACGGCATCCAGGTGGACACCTGCTTAAGCGGAAAGGAAGCGGTTGAAAAATGTGCCGATACAGAATATGATGTGGTATTTTTGGATCACATGATGCCGGGCTTTGACGGCGTTGAGACCCTGCGGCGCATCAGGGAGATTAACGGCGGGGCTTTGAAGGAGCTGCCGGTTATCGCCCTTACTGCCAATACCATCAGCGGAGCCAGAGAAATGTTCCGGAACGAAGGCTTTAACGAATTCATTCCAAAACCCATTGAACGTTCCGTTCTGGAAAGGGTTCTGCGCCGGGTTCTGCCGGAGCGGCTTGTGCGCTACGAGGCGCCGCAGGCCGCCCAGGAGCAGGTGATGCGGGAAGAAACGCAGGACGGAACGGAAAACGTACGGAGGGAAAGCGAACCGGGGGATACCGGAATTTCGGCTGCGGGAAGCGTCTCCCAAACGGCAGAAAAAGAACAGGATAGGAATTTGCCTGATGATTTATCTTCCCGAACCGAGGATTCGGACGAAAATGCCGGACCCACCTACGGTTCTCTTGTGCGGGCCGGTATCAATGTAGGTCTGGGACTGGAGTACTGCGGCGGAGATGAGGACTTCTATCGTGAAATGCTGCAGATGTTCTGTGAGCAGAGAGCGGAAAAGGAAGCGGAGCTTACGGCCTACTATGAAGCCGCCAACTGGACGGACTACGGAATCAAGGCGCATGCCTTGAAGAGTACGGCAATGACCATCGGTGCTGAGGCGCTTTCCGCCAAGGCCAAAGAACTGGAACTGGCTGGCAAGAAGGCCGATGCGGAGTCTGTCAGAATGAACCATCCGGTGCTGCTGCAGATGTATGCAGAAGTATGTGAAAGCATATCCGGTATATGATATTAGGGGGTTGACATGTTTAAAAGATGGCTGGATATTATTTTCGATCATAAAATCAGTCTGCGGGAGCGTATGTTCCGCCTTGTCACCGGCATCAGCATGGTGGCCTTGGTCTTCATCCTGCTTCTGGGACGGTTTACAGCGAATATGATCATTTTGCCGGCGAGCCTTATATATGTACATGGTGGCAAAGTACAGTATCCGGAAGGAGTGTATCAATGCAGGCGCCACGGCTACTGTAATCCTTCTTCTCCTGCTGTTTCCCATCGTCTTCTTTACAGGCGGCGGAATTTACGGCGGGGTGCCGGAGTGGTTCGTACTCTGTTTTATCTATATCAGTATTACCCTGGAGGGCAGGCGGAAGGCCGTTTTTTTCCTGTTATGTGCGCTGGAGACGCTGGGCTGTTATTATCTTGCCTATTTTCGGCCGGAACTGGTACTGCCAAATACTACGGCCCAGGCGTATTTCGATTCTGCCCGTTCCGTTATCGTGGCAGGATTCCTTACAGGCGTGCTGCTTCTGTTCCAGAATCATCTTTATGAGGAAGAGAAAAAGCTTACCATAGCGCAGAAAAAGGAGATTGAGGAGCTGAACCAGGCGGAGAATCACTTTTTCTCCAGCATGAGCCATGAAATCCGTACGCCGATCAACACCATCATCGGACTGAACGAAATGATACTGCGGGAAGCCATATCCGACGAAGTGGCCGAGAATGCCAGGAATATCCAGGGCGCCAGCAAGATGCTGCTGACCCTCATCAACGATATTCTGGACCTGTCCAAAATCAAATCCGGAAAGATGGAGATTGTGAATACATCCTATGAGACAGGGGAGCTTTTTTCCGAGATCGTGAATATGATATGGATAAAAGCCAGGGAAAAGGGACTGGAATTCAAATTGCAGGTGGATCCGTCCATGCCCAGTATGCTCTGCGGCGATGAGGTACGCATTAAGCAGGTTCTGATCAATCTGCTGAACAATGCGGTAAAGTATACAAAAGAGGGTTCCGTAACCCTGTCTGTCCGCTGTGAGCGGGTAGGGGTAAACCGGGTCCGGGTCTGGTATTCCGTGGAGGATACAGGCCAGGGGGTGAAGAAGGAGAATATCCCCTATATTTTCGATGCGTTCAGACGGGTGGATGAGAAGAAAAACCGTCACATTGAGGGGACCGGCCTGGGATTAAGCATTGTGAAACAGCTTGTGGAGCTGATGGGCGGCGAGATCAGCGTCAACAGCGTCTATATGAATGGATCCACCTTCCTTGTAACCCTGGAACAGGACATCATGAGCGAGAAGGAACTGGGGACGTTTACGCTGAGTTCCCGGGTAAAGGTACATGAAGGAGAGCAGTACAGACAGAGCTTTGAGGCCCCCGATGCCCATCTGCTGGTGGTGGACGACAATGAGATGAATCTGCTGGTGGTGAGCAAGCTGCTGACAGAGACAAAGATCCAGATTGATACGGCTTCCAGCGGCGCGGAGTGTCTGAAACTGACCCAGTATCAGCATTATGATTGTATCCTGATGGATCATCTGATGCCGGAGATGGACGGCATCGAATGTCTCCATGCACTGCATGCCCAGCCCGGCGGCCTGTGTCAGGATGTGCCGGTGATTGCGCTGACCGCCAATGCGGGAAGCGACAATCAGCAGATTTACCGAAAGGAAGGGTTCAGCGGCTATCTGGCAAAGCCCATCAGCGGCGCTTTGCTGGAGGCTGCGGTATTGAGCATTCTTCCCAGGGAACTGGTACACTTGAGCGAGAATGCCAGTCAGTCTGAAATCGGGAAAGATGTATTGATCTTTGAGAAGGCAAATCGGATTTCCCTGATGATTACAACGGACAGTGTGTGCGATCTTCCGGAGTCTCTGATACGGGAATTCGGTGTTCGTGTCCGTCCCTACTATGTTTGTACGGACCAGGGGCGTTTTCTGGACGACGCGGATCTGATGGCGGATGAATTGCTGGCCCATCTGGCAGAGGGAAAGAACGGCATCTCACAGCCTCCTGATGTGGAGGATTATGAACGGTTTTTCGCACAACAGCTTACGGATGCACAGAATATTATCCATATTACCATGGCAAAACATGTCAGTGAGGGATATCACAATGCCCTGGAGGCGGCGAAATCTTTTGAGAACGTGACCGTGATTGATTCGGGACATCTCTCCAGCAGCATGGGGCTGTCGGTTTTGTATGCCGCTCATATGGCGGAGAACCATGCCACAAAAGAAGAAATCGTGAAGACGGTGAAGAGACTGCGGCGATACATTTCATCGGCATTTATCATAGACAGTACCCATATGATGTGCAGATCCGGGCAGATTTCCAGAAAAGTGCAGGTGATGTGCGATGCCCTGCTGCTGCATCCTATCATTGTGCTGCGCAACAGCCGGATGGCAGTGAGCAGTTTGGAGATGGGCAGTTTCAATCATGTGATAAAGGGCTATGTCAGGAAGGTGCTTGCGAATGCCCGGAATATCGATAAAAGGATTCTGTTTATCACCTATGCGGGAATGGATGAAAAGAGTCTCCAGTATATTCAGGATCTGGTTCGGCAGTATTGTCCTTTCGAGCGGGTATACCTGCAGAAGGCCTCCTCTGCCATTGCCAGCAACTGCGGGCCGGGTTCCTTCGGGCTGCTGTTTATGAAGAAAACTGATGCGGCGATTTCGTTTTCGGAGGCGTCCAAGTAGTGGGTCGGGCACATAAACCACATGTATTTTGCGGTTTGTGTGCCTGTAACTTTTTGGTATAGCTTTTTGAATTTATGGAAAGCGGGGATATGGGATGAAGATTCTGGCAATTAACGGAAGCCCGAAAGGCAACAGGAGCAATACATGGAAACTGACAAAGCGTTTTCTGGAAGGTATGGCGGCGGGAATCAGGGAGAATGCGGAAGCGAGTCCTGTAGGACAGAACGGGGAACGGCCGCTGAGGGAACTGCAGGTAGAAGCGCTGCAGATAAACGCTCTGGAGATACATCCTTGCCTGGGGTGTTTCTCCTGTTGGAATAAGACTCCAGGGACATGCTGTATAAAAGATGATATGGAAGAGGTAATTCAAAAGATTTTGTGGGCGGATGTGGTTATATGGAGTTTCCCCCTGTATTACTATACTGTGCCGGGAGGAATGAAGAATCTGATTGACCGTCAGCTCCCCATGGTACTGCCCTACATGGTGGACGACGAAGGACAGGCAGGCAGCGGCAGCCATCCTTCCCGCTATGATATGGGCGGCAAAAGTACGGTTTTGATATCCACCTGCGGATTCTACAGTGCGGAGGGGAATTATGACGGGGTGTGCAGCCTGTTTGATCATATATGCGGCAAAGGGGAATATACATCTGTTTTCTGCGGTCAGGGAGAGCTGTTCAGGGTGCCTGAGCTGTCCCAAAGAACAGAGGAATATTTGAAATTCGTATATACGGCGGGAAAAGAGTATGTTCAGGAAGGTATTAAGCCGGAAACCCGGGAAAAGCTTGACCGGCTTTTATACCCCCGGGAGATATTTGAAAGTATGGCAGACGCCAGTTGGGGCATTGACAAAGAGACCGGTGAGAAGGAGCCGGAGGCGCTGGCTTTTACCCGGCAGATGGCAGCCCTTTATCGGAAGGAGAGCTATCCCGGAAAAGACCTCATTCTGGAGATGTGTTATACGGATTTGAATGAATGCTATCAGGTGATACTGGGAAAGGAAGGGAGCCAGGTCCTCACAAACGGTTCCGGGAAGGCAACTACCAGGATTGAGACGCCGTTTACCGTGTGGCGCTCCATTGCTGCGGGAGAGCTTCGGGGAGATGAAGCTCTCATAAGACATATGTACCGTGTAAAGGGCGATTTCAGCTTAATGATGAATTGGGATGCATATTTTGGGAATCCGGAAAGCAGTCAGGGGCAGACGCCCATTCCGGGGGAGATTGCATCGGAGAAGCCAGACGCAAATTATGACAGAGAACAGCTTTTGGGGGCACATTGTAACCAGACGGGAGTGGGAATGCCCACACGGGGGACCAATATGAATCTGCTGCTGATTCCATGGATTGTATTTTGGGTGGCCGTTCCCATTGACGGCTTTTGGGGCAGCTGCCTGACCCTGGCTGCCTGTGTGGGGATGCCGCTTCTGTTTTACAGGAACAGAAAGACTTTCTACGATCAGTTGAGCGGGGCGCTGGTGGCGGGCTTTTCCATACTCTCCATCATGGGTGTGTCCGGACGGATTGTGGTGTCGTTTTCCTATTTTGTATTCGGAGCCATGTGGGCGGTCAGCTGTCTTTGCAAGGTTCCGCTCACAGCCTGTTATTCCATGAACCGATACAATGGGGAGGCTGCTCTGCGCAATCCCATATTCGTGAGAACGAACCGTATATTGACATTGCTTTGGGGTATTCTGTACCTGATTACACCGATTTGGACTTATCTGATTATGGGGACGGAGATTGGCGGATGGGTGGGAGCCGTCAATTCCGTCATTCCTGTACTGATGGGAATTTTTACGGTGTGGTTCCAAAGATGGTATCCCGCCAGGCTGGCCCGGGGGTGAGATCTTGTTGTAAAACCGTTTTTTGCGTGGAATAGGCGTTGAAAAAGAGAGTTCGGAAGAGTATACTGGGTATAACACATGTACACAATTTATCCGGCAGACATGTTGAGAAAAGGACGGTGGATTGTTCTGGAAAAGAGAATTGCCGGTAAAAGGTCAGGAAAAACCCCTTGACACTTCCCCAACGTCACCCCTTATGATGTCCTTAACAGGCAGCTGCGGCTTCTGCAGCAGCGCCTTATATACCAATAGCCGCATATGCCGATGTTTTTGGGGGAAGCAGTGTCCCAGGAAAGAAGAACGTCTTTAAGAGCAGAAAAGAAGCAATCGTTGGGACGAAGCTTTGGGTTCTGTGAAAAGAATCCGGACCCCAAAACGGGAAAAGGGGGCAGCGGCGGGAAAGGACGGGGTGCATTTTATGAAGGAAACATTGTACACGGCGGGGGAGATCGCCAGGATTGCCGGGGTGTCGCTTAGGACAATACGGTTTTATGATTCAAAGGGCCTGCTGAAACCGGTAAGCCATTCGGAGGCAGGATACCGGTATTACAATCAGAAGTCAGTGGAGATTCTTCAGCGGATTCTGATGTTGAAATATCTGGGATTTTCCCTGCAGAAAATTCAGCAGATTCTCCGGGAACAGGATATGGAACTGGAGCTTTCGGAGCAGAAGGCGCTTTTGCAGCAGAAAAAGAATCAACTGGAAGAACTGATTTCCGCCATTGAGATGATGGAACAGAGCCGGGAGGAGGATAAGTGGAATTTCCTGCTCCGGCTGCTGAACCTGCTGACGGAGGAAGAAAAGGTGAAGGAGCAGTACAGAACCTCTTCCAATCTGGAGAAGCGGATCCGCATTCATGACTACAGCACAAATCCCCAGAAGTGGATGGACTGGGTGTACGAGCGCCTGGAGCTGAAGGAAAATGACCGGGTTCTGGAATTGGGCTGCGGCACGGGGCTGCTGTGGCAGGAGAATATCCACAGGCTTCCCCGGGGACTTCAGCTGACGCTGACAGACCGTTCGGAGGGAATGTTGGAGAAGACCAGGGAAAATCTTGCCGGGTATGGGGATTTGCTGGAGGAGAGGGGCATCCGCATCACCTGTCGTCTGGAGGACGCGGACTGCCCTGTTCTGGAGAAGGATTTTTACGACTGCGTCATTGCAAATCATATGCTGTACCATGTGAAGGAGCGGGAGATATGCCTGGGCGCCGTGGCCAAAAGCCTCAAGGCGGAGGGGACTTTTTTCTGTTCCACCATAGGCAATGAGCACATGCGGGAGCTGCATGAACTGGTGAAAGCCTTTGATCCGCGGATCGAAATGCCCTATACCAGTATGACTGCGGGCTTCCGCCTGGAGAATGCAGCCCTGCAGCTTCAGCCGTTCTTTTCCGGGATTGAGCGGATGGACCAGGAAAATGACCTGATTGTGGACGATGTGGAGGCGATTTATGAGTATGCTCACTCTTATCCCGGCAATGCCGCCTGTATCCTGGAACAGCGGGAAGAAGAATTCCGCAGGGCGCTTGCGGAGCGGATGGAGAGAGAAGGCGCTCTGTTTATCCGCAAGGCTACCGGGATGTGTGATCAAAGGGCAGCAAAGGAGTGCGCATAATACAGGAGAAGGGAGAGTTAAAGATGGACAAAGAGAGACGTGAAAGGATTTCGGAGGCGGTGGGATTGATTCACCAGGCAAGGGAGATTCTGGAGGAGGTGTTGGACGAAGAGCAGAAATGCTACGAAAGTCTGCCGGAGGGAATGCAGAACGGGGAGAAGGGCGAACAGATGCAGGAGAACATGGAGATCATTGAGGATGTGTTGGGCTGCCTGGAAGACGTGGACGATTTGGAAGATATTTCTTAGCGGATATGTCAGGGCAGCTGCGGCAAAACCGGAAAGGATGAAGAGGGACACATGAAAAAACACACAGGATCAGGCAGGATTGCCGCGTTTTTGAAGAAGGAAGCCGTACTCTGCATTGCGGCCGTACTGGCGTTTGGTTCCATGTTTCTGGTGCCGCCGGATGCCGGATACCTGAATTACCCGGATTACCGGGTACTGGCGCTGCTGTTTTGCCTGATGCTTGTGATAGCCGGCCTGCAGGAAATCGGGCTGTTCCGGTATCTGGGGCTGCGGTTTCTGGGAAAAATTCGAAATACGGGCGAACTGTGTCTTTTGCTGACGGCACTGTGCTTCTTTGGCAGCATGCTCATTACCAATGACGTTGCATTGATTACATTTGTACCCTTCGCCGTTATGGTGCTGACCATGGCAGGACAGCAGAAGCTGCTGATTCCGGTGGTGGTGCTGCAGACCATTGCGGCGAATCTGGGCAGCATGCTGACGCCCATCGGCAATCCCCAGAACCTGTACCTGTATACGGCGTTTGCATTGTCCATGGGGACTTTTCTGGGATATATGCTTCCGCTTGCGGCAGTTTCCCTTGTATTACTGGCGGGCGCGGCGCTGTTGACAGGCAGGGAGCCGCTGTCCGTGAAGTACCTGCATCCGGAGGCGCCTGACAGACGGAAACTGGCGGTATACCTTGTGCTGTTTCTGGTCTGTCTGATCTGCGTGCTCCGGCTGCTGCCCTGGCCGTTGATGTTGGGGATAGTGGCGATTGGGGTGTTTATCACGGACAGGAGCCTGTTTGGAAAGGTGGATTATTTTCTGCTTCTGACTTTTGTGTGTTTTTTTCTGTTTATCGGCAATGCCGGGCGGATTCCGGCGGTTTCGTCTCTGCTGAAGGAGCTGATTCAGGGGCGGGAGCTGCCTGCAGGGGTAGTGTTGAGCCAGGTGATCAGCAATGTGCCGGCGGCGATTCTGCTGTCCGGGTTCACGGATCATGCCAGAGGGCTTCTGTACGGCGTGAATATCGGAGGCCTGGGGACATTGATTGCCTCCCTGGCCAGTGTGATTTCCTATCGGCTGTACGGGAACAGCGAAGGCGCCGAAAAAGGGACCTACATGAAGACCTTTACCCTGTACAATGTGGTGTTTCTGGCAGTTTTGTATGCCGTCGCCATGTTCTTGACAGGCTGAAGCGCCAAACGGTCCGGCAGGCGTTGGATTTTATAGACATCAGCAGACATGGTTTCTTATATGGTGATCACAATAAAACGGAAAAACAAAACCAAGAAAGAAAATGAACAGAACAAAATAAAAAGAAGTAAATTGGAAGAAGAAAGTTGAAAGAAGAAAGTGAAAGGTATGCAGGGGCAATTTGGGAGGTAGGGGAAAATGAAAAAAACGGCAGATGAAATCCAGGTCAGTCAGGTAAAAATCCAGGATGCCTTCTGGTCCGAAATCCAGGGGAAGGTCACGGACATTGTGATTCCCTTTCAGGAAAGGGTTCTGAAGGATCAGGTGCCCGGCGTGGAAAAGAGCCATGCCATTGAGAATTTCCGCATCGCAGCAGGTTTAAAGGAGGGGGAATTCTACGGCATGGTCTTCCAGGACAGCGATGTGGCCAAGTGGTTGGAAGGGGTGGCTTATGCCCTGTCCGTGAAGCCGGATGCTGCCCTGGAGGAGCGGGCCGACGAAATCATTGAGATCATTGAAAAGGCCCAGCAGCAAGACGGCTATCTGGATACCTATTTTATTGTCAAAGAGCCGGAGCACCGCTGGCAGAATCTCCATGAATGTCATGAGCTGTACTGCGCAGGGCATATGATGGAGGCGGCTGCGGCGTATGTGGAAGCAACGGGAAAGGACAGGCTTCTTCGGGTCACGGAACGTCTGGCAGACCATATCATTTCCCGGTTCGGCCCGGAAGAGGGAAAGGAACACGGTTTTCCGGGGCACCAGGAGGTGGAAATCGGCCTGATGAAGCTCTATCATGTCACAGGGAAAGAGAAGTACAAGGACATGGCCCGATATTTTCTGGAGGAAAGAGGCAAAAATCCGGATTATTTTTATCAGGAAAAAGTAAAGCGGGGATGGCAGCACTGGGGGCAGTACAGCCTGGACAAACCGGATGTAGCCTACAATCAGGCGCATCAGACCATCTATGAGCAGAAGGAAGCCGTGGGCCACGCGGTCCGGGCGCTGTACATGTACACGGCCATGGCGGATCTGGCAGGAACCGATGGGGACAGGCGGTTGTATCAGGCATGCAGGACACTTTGGGACAATATTGTGAACTGTAAGCTTTACATCACCGGCGGAATCGGCGGGAATCCGGAGGGGGAGTCCTTTTCCAACAATTATGAGCTGCCCAACGACATGGCGTACGCGGAGACCTGCGCCTCCATTGCCATGGTATTTTTCGCCCACAGGATGTTGGAGACGGAAGCGGACGGGGTCTATGCGGACATCATGGAGAAGGAGCTGTATAACAGCACCATCAGCGGCATGCAGCTGGACGGAAAGCGGTATTTCTATGTCAATCCCCTGGAAAGCGAACCCGGGGTGTCCGGGAAGCTGTTCGGTTACAGGCATTCTCTGCCACAGCGGCCGGGGTGGTACGCCTGCGCCTGCTGCCCGCCCAATCTGGTGAGACTGGTTGCCTCCCTGGGGAAGTACTGTTGGAGCGAAAGCGATACCACCGTTTATTCCCATTTGATGATCGGACAGAGGGCGGAACTGGATCAGGCGGATATTACCCTGGAAACGGCTTATCCCTGGGAGGGAAGCGCCGTGTACCGGGTGACGCCCAAAAGGGGGGAGCGTTTTACTTTGGCCATTCACATTCCATACTATGTGGATATTCAGCGGGAGGAAGCGGTGCTGACGATCAACGGAGAGGCTGTGGATCCAGAGAAGCTGCTGAAAAAAGGGTATGTATACCTGGAAAGGCAGTGGAAGGCCGGAGATGTGGTGGAGCTTCGTTTTCCCATGGAAGTGCGCAAGGTTTATGCCAATCAGCATGTCCGGGAGAATGCGGGGTGTGTGGCGCTGCTGCGGGGTCCTGTGGTGTACTGTTTTGAGGGGGCTGACAATCAGGGGCTTCTTCAGAGTCTGCGGATTCCCAGGGAGATGAAGGCATGGGCACATCTTTGCGAAGACGGAATTTTGAAAGGAAATATACTGATTGACGTGGAAGGCTATCGGATGACAGACGGCGGAGAGCTGTACAGCGAGAAGCCACCGGTGAAGGAAAAGGCGCTTCTGCGGGCCATTCCCTATTATGCATGGGCAAACCGGGGGGAGAACCAGATGCGGGTGTGGTTGTTGGAAGAAGGGTGAGAATGCGGCGCCGCACAGGGTTCCCGCAGAGAAGGCAGAAGTCGAATCTGCATGAAAATACGGCATAGTTCCGGGCTGTCACTTTGCATTTGCCCGGAGTTATGCCGAAAAATAAATCATTCTGTATGCAGGATACTGCAGGACGGCAGAAGATGCTTTTGCCAAATTCAGCGGAACAGCAGCGGCGAGCCGCCGTCAAAGCCGTCATTGATATCCTGCAGGCTGTCTTTCAGCTTCTGGTTGGTGGCGCAGGAGGCTTCGCTCTGAAGATCCATATACAGGATAAACACGTCCTCCAGGTCCATGTTCCGTTCAGCGGCGATTTCCTCCATCACGGGCCGAAGCTTTTCCAACTGGACGGAGACCTGGACCTTCTGGGGATCGATTTCGCCTAAAACATTCTCCGCATATGCGTTGATGCGTTCCAATAATTTTCTGTTTTCGTCTGTCATGTTTTTAACCTCTTTTTCTTTTTTATTTTTCTCCCAAGTAATATCATTCCTATTTAGGGTGTATATTGATTGAATATTCTCATTTCTGATTCATGAAAATATGCTATTTAATTGAGCATCTATCTTTTTCTTCTGTAGGATATCATCACATGAAAAGACAAGCAACGGACTGTGATAGGTATTGACGCTTAGTGCATAATGCTCGTTATAGCTAAAATAATGAAGTTTATCGCCAAACCATACTTCCTCTTCGTGAAGGTCAAGGAACTTCACTACAAGCCATCTCACAAATTCCATCTTTTCTTCTGCCGTTCCGCCGCAAATCGAACATGGAAATGAAAATCTTTTCAATATTGCATCGCACGAATTGACAGATGTTCCAACTGATACCTTATGCTCAAATTTTTCCTGATACATGTTAAATGCTTTCTGTGCGGATACTGGGACTTATTTTTTGTGAGAAGTACTACCGCTTTCCTCTCGATTGACAGGAACAGCTTTCAGGTGAAAAGTGATACATCCGCAGGGACATGGGCGAACCATTTCATATTTTTTACTTTCACCTCTATAGGTAAAGTTAACGCCCAATCTTCAATACACCATTTTTTCACATTTTATGATTTTCTCTCCAAATTTGTACAAAAAATATTTTCTAATATAGTTTATCACCAGATGCTTGTTAAGTACAGATATTTTTGATAAAATGTATAGATAAGGAAAATAAATAAGACTGCTTCCGGAGACGGGAGGGAACAGGAGATACAGAGATGGGGATTTTGGGGCGTTTTAAGAAAGAGGAGAAACCGGGGGAAGGCACACCGGATGTTCTTTCCGTTTCGGAGCTGAAGGATTTTCACCCCTATGAAACCGGGCTGGCGCAGGCTGTTGAGGAGTTGGCCGCAGAATTTCACCAGAAGGGATGCCCTGCCCCCAGGCCCTGTGAACGGGAGCAGTTCATCGCTTTGCTTGCAGGTGTTTCTGCCCTGCGCAGGACGCCCGGTATTCCTGGTCCCACAGAGGATTGCCCGGATTATTTTACAACCCTGCCCAGATGCGCTTCCCCGGAAGCAGAGGCAGAGTGCCGGACACATCTGGAAAAGGTGTTCGGTATCACGAATAGGCAGTCTCTACTGGAATTTTGCAGGAAAGAAATCTGCTGTCACAGCCAGTACCTGGATTTTACAGGGTTCTGGGAGAACCATCCTCCTTTTGATATGGATCAGCTGAATAAGGAGGCGGCGGATTTTTTTCAGGCGGCCAGGAATTTCTCCGCCCAGTTCTATCCCATTGTGGGGCACAGAGGCTATCTGGCCTGGGATATCTGTGAGTGCGTGGGACATCTGCGGACAGGATATGCCTGCGGGATATTGAACAGGGAAGAGTTGGACGAGATGGCGGAGTACTGGATTGCCCAGGCACAGGTTTTCGAAAACTGGGCGGATTTTGCCGTCAGTCTGATCTGCGGGGAGCTGTACTGGGATTTCCGGCACGGCGCGAAATTACCGGAGCTGAATCAGGGACTGGAATTGTGGACGCGGCTTGTCCGGATTCTGATGGAAGAGGGCACTGCCTGGGGCAGCGGTATGTGGTATAAACCGCTAGACGCGAAGCAGCAGAGATAGGAGGCTTGTATGGTGGATTTTATTGTGAATGGAATTGCAGAAATTGCGGATTTTTTCATCACTTTCTGGATAGACAATGTGATTCATAAGTTTGGCAAAAAAAGAAATGATATCCGCGCATCATTGTGAACACTTTTCCAAAAAGGAAAATCGGATAAGAAAAGAGGAACGAAAAGATGGCAAATATCAGACCGTTTTCCGCTTACCGTCCTGCGCCGGGACTGGAAAGCAAAATTGCTGCCCTGCCCTATGACGTATATAACCGAGAGGAAGCCACGGAGGAGGCCAAACGGAATCCGGATTCTTTTCTGGCGATAGACCGCGCAGAGACAGGGTTCGGCCCGGAGGTGGACACTTATGCGGAGGAGGTGTACAGGCGGGCAGCCTCTCTGCTGCAGCAGCGGATCAGCCAGGGCCGCTTTGTAAAAGAGGGACAGCCCTGCTATTATCTGTATGAACTGACCATGAACGGCAGGAGCCAGACAGGGATTGTGGCATGCGCCTCCATAGATGACTACAGGGACAATGTTATCAAAAAGCATGAAAATACCCGGGCGGACAAAGAACAGGACAGAATCCGCCATGTGGATGTGTGCAATATGCAGACAGGCCCTATTTTCCTGGCATACCGGGCAGATCCGGTGCTTCGTGACGTGATCCGTGCAGTGAAGGAAGAGTCCCCGGCCTGTGCTTTTGTGTCGGAGGACGGTGTGGGCCACAAGGTGTGGGTCATAAGGGAGGAGGAAAGTGCCTTTTCTATGATTCGGCGGCAGTTTCAGCAGATGGATTCGATTTACATTGCAGACGGCCATCACCGCTGTGCTTCTGCAGTAAAGGTTGGTCTGATGCGCCGGGCAGCCAATCCGGATTACACCGGGGAGGAAGAATTCAACTATTTTCTGTCGGTACTGTTTCCGGATGAAGAGCTGCATATCATGGATTACAACCGCGTAGTAAAAGACCTGAAGGGTTACAATAAAGAGACCTTTTTGGAGAAGATTTCCCAGGGGTTCCTGGTGGAGAAAGCCCCGGAAGCGCCTTACCGCCCTGAAGGAAAGGGGCAGTTCGGCATGTTTCTGGACGGGGAATGGTATCGCCTGACAGCCAGGCCCTCCATATTGTCCGGGGATGCCGTGGACGGACTGGATGTTTCCCTGCTGCAGAATCATCTCCTGGGTCCCATCCTGGGCATAGAAGATCCAAAGACAGATAAGCGCATTGATTTTGTGGGGGGCATCCGGGGACTGGAGGAACTGGAGCGCAGAGTCCGGAGGGAACAGGGCGCCTATATGGGGGAAGAGGCCCACACCCGGGAGGGGAAGGGATTGGCTGTGGCATTTTCCCTGTATCCCACCTCCATGGAGGAACTTTTCGCCGTAGCGGACGCAGGAAGGCTGATGCCGCCCAAATCCACCTGGTTTGAACCCAAGCTGCGCAGCGGCCTGTTTCTGCACGCCCTGGACTGAAAGGCCCATGGCGGTATTTTTCTGAAAGAACCGGGGGCTCCAGGAAGGTTCCGGGAGGAGCAGACCGGTACAGGGAAGCGGAAGAAGCAGAGGCCGGATCTTCGAAGGCAAAGAAACAGATACATGCACATGAAATACTAACAGGAAGGAAAGGACAAAAAGCATGAACAAAAAACTGTATGGACTGATGAACTGGGCGGGAATCGAGGAGATTGTCTATTCGGAATCCGATAATCCCCACGAGTTGCTTGGCCCCCACAAATCCGGGCGGCAGACAGTGGTGCAGGCCTATTTCCCCGGGGCGGAGGCTGCCTCCATCGTATTTGAGAAGGACGGCGAGACCGTGGAGATGGAACTGGCAGATGAGGAGGGATTCTTTGCGGCTTTTGTGTCCGGCAGGGAAAACGCCCTTCCCGCCTACCATTACCTGGTCCGGGGAAAAGACGGAAATGAGTATGTGAGAGGGGAAGCCTACCGCTTTGCCCCCCAGATTACCCAGAAAGACACGGAGAAATTCAAAAACGGAATCCACTATACCGTGTATGAGAAACTGGGTGCGCATCCCATGGTAATCGACGGGATTTCGGGGACCTATTTTGCGGTGTGGGCGCCCAATGTGCTGCGGGCCAGTGTGGTGGGAGATTTCAACAACTGGGACGGAAGAGCCCATCAGATGCGGCGGCTCTGGGATTCCGGCATCTTTGAACTGTTCCTTCCGGACGCAAAACCTGGGGACAATTACAAATTTGAACTGAAACTGAAGGGCGGGCTGACCTATCTGAAGGCGGACCCTTACGGAAATGCCGCCCAGAAGCGCCCGGAGACTGCGTCTGTGGTTGCGGACCTGAATTCCTTCCGATGGGAAGACGAAAAATTCCTCAAGGGACGGGAGGCTTTCCAGACAGGAAATGTGCCTGTGAGCATATACGAACTCTATCTTGGCTCCGTTGTACGGGAGGACAAGGAAGTTTATCCCAATTACCGTGAAATTGCAGCGCGGCTGATTCCCTATATCAAGGAAATGGGATATACCCATGTGGAACTGATGCCCGTGATGGAGCATCCCCTGGACGGGTCCTGGGGCTACCAGGTAATCGGCTATTATGCCCCTACCGCCAGGTACGGTACCCCGGAAGATTTTATGTATTTTGTGAATGAGCTTCACAAGGCGGGAATCGGCGTGATTCTTGACTGGGTTCCGGCCCACTTCCCCAGGGATACCTATGGATTGTCCAATTTTGACGGCACCTGCCTCTATGAGCATCTGGACCCCAGACAGGGCAGCCATCCCCATTGGGGCACGTTGATCTACAATTACGGCAGACCCCAGGTGTCCAATTATCTCATTGCCAATGCCCTGTTCTGGGTGGAGAAATTCCACGCGGACGGCATCCGTATGGACGCTGTGGCCAGTATGCTTTATCTGGATTACGGCAAAAAGGACGGGGAATGGGTTGCCAATATGTACGGCGGAAAGGAGAACCTGGAGGCCATTGAACTGATCAAACACCTGAATTCCATTATGAAGAAACGCAATCCGGGCGTGCTGACCATCGCAGAGGAGAGTACGGCCTTCCCGAAGATTACGGGAGAACTGGATGACGACGGGCTGGGCTTTGACCTGAAATGGAATATGGGCTTTATGAACGATTATCTGGATTATATTAAATTTGACCCTTATTTCAGGAGCCACCGCCACGGGGAACTGACCTTCAGCATGGTTTATGCCTACAGCGAGAAGTTTATCCTGGTCTTTTCCCACGACGAAGTGGTCCACGGCAAGGCTTCCCTGATCGGGAAAATGCCCGGGGACAGGGCGCAGAAATTTGCCAATTTAAGGCTGACCTTTGCGTACATGATGACCCATCCGGGGAAGAAGCTCCTGTTCATGGGCCAGGATCTGGGAGAGTTTGACGAGTGGAACGAGGACCGGAGCGTGGAATGGAATCTGGCGGAAGTGCCGGAGCATAAGGGAATCTCTGTTCTGGTGAAGGAGCTGAACCACCTTTACCGCACGCTGCCTGCCCTGTATGAGCGGGATGATGCGCCGGAAGGCTTTGAGTGGGTGAATCATATTTCCGCCCAGGACTGCTACCTGACCTATCTGCGGAAAGGGGAGAAGACAGAGGAAACCCTTCTGGTGGTGGCGAATTTCGCCGGCGTGGAGCGGGAGATTACCACAGGAACGCCCTATGCGGGAAAATACAAGGAAATTTTCAATTCCGACAGCGAAAAGTACGGCGGCACAGGCATTGTGAATAACCGCCTGAAACGGGCAAAAGCCGTGGAGTGGGATGACAGACCTTATTCCGTCACCGTGAAGATGGCGCCCCTTTCCTTGAGCATCCTGAAATATATTCCTTATACGGAGGAAGAAATGGCCAAGGAGAAAGAGGCCCAGACTGCGGAGGAAAAGGCGAAAAAGACGCTGAAGGATGCCGGAAAGAAAGGAAAGGCCGCGGCTTCTGCAAAAGCTTCTGAATCTGCAGAGGAGACAGAAACTGCCGCTGCAGATAAAGCGGCAAAAAAAGCGGCGAAGGGCAGCCCTTCCGAACAGGCAGCTGCAAAAGAATCCGGAGAACCTGAAGCATCTGCGGAAAAGAAAACAGGAAAAACCGCAAAAACGCCGGAACACAGTGTACATCGGACCACTGCGGTCAATGTGGTAAAGGAAGCAGTCCCAGAGACAAAAAAAGCCGCAAAAACGTCAGGGAAGAAGGCAGCGGCAAAAAAAGAGGGGAAAGAACCCCAAAAGACCTCTGAAAAACCGGCACGGAAATCTGCTAAAAAGGCAGACGGTAAGTCGGTAAAGAAAGCTGCCGAAACAGAAAGCGCATAGAAGGCGGAGGGAAAAACTGACAAAGCTTCTGCCGGAAACGACGCCGGAAGCGGTTGCCATGAGAAACCGGATGAAAAGACCGCCGAAACGACAATGCAGCAGCTTCTTCCGCGCGGAAAAAAGCCGATTTCCGGAAGGATAACGGAGCAGCATAAGGATTGCAGAGAACCGATATCCTGTAAAAACAGAAGTCACCGGAGAACATTCAGGAAGGACAGGTAAACGTGATAATCTATGGACTGACAGCGGGAGGCGCCGCCGATAATGTGATCGAGGGAATTGAGGAGAAAATACACCCGGATGTGATACGGGAATTTATGAATCAGCTGCCGGAGAAGGCTTTCAACTTCGGACTGCGGGTTCTCCTGGCGGTGGTATTTTTCCTGATCGGCGTCAATTTGATTAAGTTTATACGAAGAATTATCAAGAAATCCATGAAACGCGCCAATGCCGAACTGGGAGTGATCCAGTTTGTGGATTCTTTTACCAAGGCAACGCTGTATGTGCTGCTTGTGACCTTTCTTGCATCTTCCTTCGGACTGGACGCGGCAAGCGTGGTGGCTGTGCTGGGTTCTGCCGGCGTGGCCATCGGTCTGGCGGTCCAGGGCAGCCTCTCCAACCTGGCGGGAGGGGTGTTGATTCTGGCCCTGAAACCCTTCAAGGTGGGAGATTATATCCGGGAAGGCTATTCCGAGAAGGAGGGCACCGTCACGGAGATTCAGATTTTCTATACAAAGCTGCTGACGCCGGACAACCAGACTGTGATTCTGCCCAACGGCAACCTGGCCAACAACAGCCTGGTCAACGTCACCACCCAGGAAGCCAGGCGCATGGATATATCCGTGGGAATCTCCTATCAGGCCGACCTAAAGAAGGCGAAAGAGGTTCTGCTGCAGCTCCTGGCCCAGGACGAGGCTGTGCTGAAAGACCGGGATATGCTTGTATATGTGGATTCCCTGGCGGACTCCTGCGTAAAACTGGGGGTGCGGTGTTGGTTTAAACAGGAGGATTTCTGGAAGGGAAAATGGCGGATTACCGAGAACTGCAAGCTCTGCCTGGATAAGAACGGTATTGAGATTGCCTATAATCAATTGGACGTACATTTGGACACCAGGAGTTAAGAAGGCTCTGAACCGTTTTCCAGTGTTTTAATCCGTCGGGAATGCGAAAGCAGCGCATTTGGCAACAGTCCGACAGTGCTTTTGCCAGGGGCGGCGGAAACAGGGCGCAAAAAATTGAGCGGAAAACAGGGTGTAAGCAGCACAGGAGGTAAAGCGGGAAGTGGGAGAGAATTCATATTTTCGGAAGGCCTTAAATGATTTTACCTTCGAGGCTGCCAACGGGGGCGCCATCCGCCATCTTGCGGATTCCGGGTATACGGTGAAGCAGATCATGGAATCACTGGATTTTCCGGCATCCCGGGAAAGCGTTCGAAATGCGGTATGGGCACATTTGGAGAGGCAGGGAATCATAGCGCCGGAGCGTCCGGGATGTGCGCAGGGAACGGGAAAAGCTGTTTACGTCAAAGAATATGACAGGTACGGAAAGGCAAGTTTCCGCCGTGTCATGGAACGGGAAGAGGTCAGCCCTGTGACAGAGTGGCAGGAACAGGACCTGGGCGGCACAGCTGCCATGTCTCCGGAAGCACTTTTCGGCCTGTTGGAACAAAAAATCAGGGAGAACGGAGCGGAATATTCTTATGCGTCCTTTGCGTTTGGACAGATCGCCGGGAAAGATTCCGGCCTATACGAGACAATGCTGTCTGTACTTGATAACCACCAGAGGGAATATGTCACCGGGCTGCCCTGGAACCTGAAACCGGTCTATCACAGGCTGGATTCCCGTATGCTGGGGATACTGATGCAGCTGCATGAGGCAGGCTTGTACCATGGAGAATGTTGTTTTGTGAAGACCGGGGAGCTTTTTCGGCTATAATTGTTTTTGTCCCCTGTTTTTTGGCATGGATTGGAAATTCTATGGAAACAATGCAGGGATATCGTTGCACACAAAACACGAAAAGAATGCTTTTTGGCGCCCGCAAGTCTCGCAAAATTGCACAGAGCGCAATTTTGACTTCGCGA
>OFFK01000712.1_pt1 | contig 27463 bp, 25 predicted proteins | sample 1521361 | NCBI WGS metagenome assembly OFFK01 (sample SAMEA3504096, study PRJEB24116) | mouse gut metagenome | biome: mouse gut; feature: mouse-associated habitat; material: faeces | place: Denmark | collected 2011 | reverse complement strand
TGCGGACAAACGGTTTTCAAGACCGCCTCGTTATGACCACTTCGATATCTCTCCAAGCGAGCCGTTGTCTCAACGGCGAAATTTATTCTACCAAAAAGATTCAAATCTGTCAACAGCTTTTTTCAAATTTTTTCAACTTTTTTTGAAAGATTTTCCTGATGGAGAAAAACCTCCGCCATTTGCAGGTCTTCCGGGGTGGTGATCTTGATATTTTTGTAGGATGCCTCCACCAGTTTCACAGGGATTCCCAGCATGGATTCCAGCACCATGGCGTCATCGGTGACAGGGACTGCCCCCGCCTCCGCCTGTCTGCGGAAAAGCATCCGATATGCTTCCGCGATCAGCGATGCCTCAAAGACCTGGGGCGTCTGGACTGTCCACAGACGGCTCCGGTCAGGCGTTTCGACTACAAATCCATCTTTATCCGCTATCTTGATGGTGTCCTTTACCGGCACTGCCGCCACGCAGGCCCGGTGCCTGCACGCTTCCCGATAAGTGGCCTCCAGGATGGCTTCCGTGAGGAAGGGCCTGGCTCCATCGTGGATGAACACATAGCCCTCCCGGTTTTCCGCCGCGGCCCCTTCCTCCGCCATGGCGCAAAGGGCCTTGTAGACGGATTCGTAGCGCTCTCTCCCTCCGGCTATGACGGCCTTCACTTTATGGAATCCATATCTCTCTACAATTTCACGGCGGACATAGGGAATGTCGCTCTCTCCCGTCACCAGGATGCATTCGTCCAGGAGCCCGGAACGCTCCACCGTCTCCAGGGAGTACCACAGAATCGGCCTGCCCTCCAGCAGAATGAACTGCTTTGCCGTCTCGCTGTGCATCCTTTTTCCGCTGCCTGCCGCCAGCACGATTGCCGTACATTTCTTCTTGGTCATATCCTTCTCACGCTTCCTGTCACGCCGCTTCAGCGGCAGGCATCCTGAAAACCATATCACAGGTTTTCTATCGTTCCGCAAAGTCCTACAGCTTCAGGTTCGGCACCGCGTTCAGGTCGTAGCCGCTGCGGACGCCTTTGCGGAATTCATAATATCCCGCCGCGCCTATCATTGCCGCATTGTCCGTACACAGCCCGGGGGAGGGACGGTAGAAACGGATTCCCCTTTTCCCGCACTCCTGCTCAAACGCCGTCCGCAGGGAGGAATTGGAAGCCACCCCGCCCGCAATGGCGAACTTGTCATAGCCGAATGCCCTCACGGCGTGGAGAGAGTGCTCCACCAGCACATCGATGACCGCTTTCTGGAAAGAAGCCGCCACATCCGCCTGGCTGTAAGCCTCCCCTTTCATCCGGCAGGCATTCAGGTAATTCAGCACCGCGGATTTCAGGCCGCTGAAGCTGAAGTCATATTCGTTCTCACCCACTTTTGCCCTGGGAAAGGGGATAGCGTCCGGATTCCCCTCCCTGGAGAGCCTGTCAATCTTCGGCCCGCCGGGATATCCCAGGCCGATGGCACGGGCCACCTTGTCGAAGGCCTCCCCGGCGGCATCGTCTCTGGTCATGCCGATGATCTCATACACGCCATAGTCCTTTACCGCCACCAGATGGGAATGCCCACCGGAGGCCACCAGACAGATAAAGGGGGGCTCCAGTTCCTTATATTCTATATAGTTGGCGCTGATGTGGCCGCTGATATGATGGACCCCCACCAGCGGAATCCCCGCGGCGAAGCTGATGGCTTTCGCCTCCGACACGCCCACCAGAAGCGCGCCTACCAGCCCCGGGCCGTAGGTGACAGCGATGGCATCTATGTCCTTCAAAGTTGCCTGGGCCTGGACCAACGCCTCTTCGATGACCTGATTAATCTTCTCGATATGCTTCCTGGAAGCGATTTCCGGCACTACGCCCCCGTATTGGGTGTGCAGCGCAATCTGGGTAAAAATAACATTGGACAGCACCTCCCTGCCGTTTTTCACCACGGAAGCTGCTGTCTCGTCACAGGACGTCTCGACGGCGAGCACCAGGACGTCCTTCTCCTTCTGCTGTTCCAATCTTTTCTCACAGTCTGCCGCACAGACGGCCATTTATCCCCCAACCGCACGCTGCCTATTGGTGCATTGGGTCTGTCAATCTCTGGGATCCACGTTCGCCGCCAGATCCCAGCCGTATATCTTCCACCGCCGGTTCTCGTCCCGGCGCAGCAGATATACGGTATCCACCAGGCTGCTCTGCCCCCCGTCAAGGACGGTGTATGTACAATGAATCCGCGCAAATTCATATCCGTCTTCCGTAAAGGTGTCCACATTGGCGCTGGAGGCCACGGAAGCCGCCGTTATCTGCCTGCCGTCTTTCTGGAACGTGTCCACCTCCGCCTTCAGCTGAAGCAGATTGGATGTCACGTCATTGATGGCCAGCAAATCCGCGTCATAGAGCTCTCTGGCCTTCATGCCCAGCTGCTCGACCTCTTCCTCCGTACAGCCCTCGGTGTAGAAGCACTTCTGGATATCCGCGTAGTACTTCACCACCTCCTTGACCGTGGGAGGATAATTGTTCTGCAGATCGCGGCTCAGGACAATCTGGGTCGCCGTCATGGCCGCGTCCTTGGCAGCATCCCTGGATTTGCCGGACAGATAGGCGAAATAGCCCACTACCCCCACAATCACCACTAAAATGAAAACAAATGTCCTCGTGGTGGATTTCTTCATGGCTCTACCCCCTTTATTCCTCATCGAAATTCAGTTCCACGGTCCTGCCGTCTTTCGCGGCAATCGTGTTGGGAAAAATCTTCCTCACATCCCCCAGAAACGCCTCCGGGTGCGTCATGGAAGGGCTGTAATGCGTCAGCCAAAGCTCCGCCGCCTCCGCCGCCCTGGCCACCCTGGCGGCCTCGTACATGGTCATATGCCGTTTCTCCCTGGCCTTCGCCAGCTTCTCGGGCTCCCCGTACATGCCTTCTAAAATCAGCAGATCGGACCCGGCGCCGTTTGCGGCAATGGCGTCCACCGGCCTGGTATCCGTGCAGTAAGTGACTTTCAGGCCCTTGCGGGGAGCCCCCAGCACCATGTCCGGCGTGTAGACCTTCCCCTCCTGCTCTATGGTCTCGCCTTTCTGCAGCCGGCTCCAGAGCTTCATGGGAATCTGCTGCTGCTGTGCCCGCTCCCTGTCGAAGCGCCCGCTCCTTTCCACGGTCATGCTGTACCCGTAGCAGATCACGCTGTGGTTCACTTTGAAAGCCTTTAACCGGAATCCCTCAAAATCGAACCCCTGTTCGTCTTCCTCGATTTCCCGAAACCGGATTTCAAAGGGGAGCTCCGGCGCGATGGTGCGCAGCGCGTTCACCACTTTCACAAGCCCTCTGGGGCCTATGAGCAGAAGAGGTTCCCGGCGCTCCGCATTTCCCATGGTCAGGAGCATCCCCGGCAGCCCGCTGATATGGTCCGCATGGTAATGGGTGAAACAGATGACGTCGATGGGATTCGGGCTCCACCCTTTTTCCCGCAGCGCGATCTGCGTGCCCTCCCCGCAGTCAATCAATATGCTTTTTCCATTATATCGGAGCATCAGGGACGTGAGCCACCGATAAGGCAGCGGCATCATCCCTCCTGTTCCCAGCAGACTTACATCCAGCATCTCTGATTCCTTCTTTTCTCCGGGCCTGCCTGCAGAAAACCTGCACTTCCATGGACTGCCGCAGACCCGGCAGAAGGAACGCGGACTGCCTTTACAGGAACTCCAGATTCTCCGTCTCTTCCACCGGCACCCGGAACTGTGCCGTCCATTCGTCATAGCAGTCTTCGCACAAATCAAAATAGTGTATCGTGCCGTCCTTGCGGCTGAAATATCCGAACGCAGCCTCCGCTTCAAAACAGAACTCCTTCAGATATCCGTCCTCCACCAGCAGCTCTCTGCCGCATTTGTTGCAGACCACCTTCACCAGTTTCTTATCCTGTCCGTCCACGTACCTACGCATACTCTCTTCTCCCTTCGCATACATGCCTGCATATAACAGTTGCCCCCGCGGCCTGCGCTGCGGTCTGGAACGCCGCCCTGCCGCTCAGCGGCCGAATCCTGCGGCGCATCCTACTGCATTCCCCCGCACCGCGCATGTCCGGCCTGAGACCATTATACAAGAAATATACATAAATACGTGTGGTAATTGCTGTCAATATTTTTTGTCGCTTCCGCTTTCTTCCAGCCTGCGCCACATGATCATGGCGTCCTCCACAGGTTTTTCATAGAATCGGGGACGGATGCCCTCGGAACGGAAACCGTTTTTTTCATATAAATGGATGGCCGGGGCGTTGCTGACCCGGACTTCCAGCGTGAAAGCGCGCACGCCCTCCGCCTCCCCCGCGGCCAGCAGCGCCTGCAGCAGGGCCTGCCCGATGCCACGGTTCCGATGGCTTTCCGCCACCACCACATTATCGATGTTCACTTCGCCGCACAGATTGGTGCACCCTGCCCCTCCCACCAGCCGTCCCTCGGCCAGCGCCACGAAATAAGAGCAATAGGGGCGTTCCAGCAGCTCCCGGAACGCACGTTCCGACCAGGGCATGGAAAAAGTCTCCGCCTCGATCCGGGCCAGCGCCGGGATGTCCTCCTTCTGCAGCTTCCTGACTACAATCTGCATAGATACTCCCTATTTTATATCGGCACGAAGGCCCGATTTATTAAGTCTGTTCCCGCCCGGCTTCCTGTTCCGCCTGGCTTTGCCGCAGATACTCGGGCCGGTGCCCGGCGGCATCCACCGTCATGCCCCGGGAAAAATAGACGCTTCCCAGCCCTGCGATGCTGGCCGCCCGCTGCCGATTGCTGTTCGCAGGCGCAAAGGTGTAAGGGACGCCGCATTTCTCCCGAATCGTCTCCCGGTAAACAGGCACGCCGTCCCCCAGGAAGACCACAGCCCTTCCCAGACCGGTCAGTTCCTCCAGCACTGCCTGGATGTCCCTGGGGCTCTGGGGCAGGATTCCGCTCAGTTCGTACCCCTCCCCCACCGGCAGGAATTCGTAGGCCGCCGTATACACCTGGTTCCTTCTGGCATCCATCAGGGGGCACACCACCCGGTCCGTCCCCCACAGGTTCCAGGCCAGCCCTTCCAGGGTGGGCACTTCCACCAGGGGCCTGTCCAGCGCCAGGCCCAGCCCTTTCGCCGTTGCGGAGCCGATGCGCAGCCCCGTGAAAGAGCCGGGCCCGGACGCCAGGGCAATGGCGTCCAGGGTGCCCAGATCCAGTTCTATCATGCTCTTCAGCTCCTCCAGCATGGGAAGGAGCGTCTGGGAATGGGTCTTCTTATAATTGGTAGTATATTCCGCCACCAGCTCATCGTCCTCCACCACCGCGACGCTGGCCACCAGCCCTGAGCTGTCCAAACCTAATATCTTCATCCGCTTCCCTTTCGGCCTTTCCTCTATCGTCTCCGCAGAGTGATCTTCCGGTAGTCAAAGCCCCGGTCAAGGCTTTTCTCTATCGTCACCTGCACGGAATGCTCCGGCAATATCTCCTCTATCAGCTCTGCCCATTCAATGAGGCAGATTCCCTCTCCGTAAAAGCAGTCCTCATAGCCAATCTCGTCCATCTCTTCCACGTCCGCGATGCGGTATACATCAAAATGAAAGAAGGGCAGCCGGCCCTCCTCATACACCTGGAGAATCGTGAAAGTGGGGCTGTTCACAGGCCCTTCGATGCCGATGCCCTTCGCGAAGCCCTGGGTGAACACGGTCTTCCCTACGCCAAGGTCGCCGGTGAGGGTATAGACCTGCCCGGGGACGCCGCCTTCTCCCAGCAGCGCCCCCAGGGCAAAAGTATCCTCCGCAGACAGGGATTCCAGGCATACCGTCTCCCCGTCATTCAGCTTTTTCTGTATCTTCTGCGCGCTTATGTCCATCATTTCCGTCCGGATACCGGCCCTTTCCTTTCCCCATTCTGAATCCACGCAGAGCGTGCACCCTGCGGCTTTCCATCCGTCTGCCCCGGCCCTCAGGCGCGTATCTTCACTTTGGCAGGGGGCATATGGGTGGAGATCATCTCTATCACCACCGTCCTGCTGTCCCCCAGCTGGCGCTTGGGGAATATCGTGGCGTTGACGCGGGAGGTATAGAGGATGATGCTCCTGGCAGTGGAGACAGCCTTGTACATGTCTTCCCATGCCATCTTCTCCTGCTGCTCTCCCTGGGTGATGGTCAGCCCCTCCTGGTCCAGAAGGTACTGCAGCGGCTCCTGGAACGCGGGATTGCCCAGAATCTGGCTTCTGCTTTTCAGGAACAATGTCCAGGGCAGATACAGCAGCATGACCAGGCCCAACAGGACGAAAATCCATTGCTTCGTGGCGAATGCGAACAAAATCAGCGCCGCGCCGAAAGCGCTCCCCAGGATGCCGGCCGGACTGTTGTAGGAATGCCTCAGCATATAGTCGTATAAATCCCCTGCCTCTATTTTCACGGTCAAATCAAGCATAACACTCCCCTGCCGGATCGGCATGCGAAGCGGCACTTTAGCATGCGAAGCGGCATTTTATTTTCTGTGTTTCAAAAACAGATATATTTTACTCTATACAGGACGAAAAAGCAAGACTTGGCTCTCATTTCTATCCGGAAATCCCCTTCACGCCCTGTGTCCGGTCTTGATGATGGGGCTTAAGGGCTTGTAGACCAGCAGCGTGACAAGGGAGACGCTGACGCCTTTGATCAGGTTCAGGGGCGCCACGCAGGCCACCACGAAGCTGACGATGCTGCCCGGCTTCACCCGGGGATTCACTGCGCTGCCCATGCTCAGCAGGCTGTCCAGGGGCATGCCGTACAGCTTGGAGAAGGCCGGGAGCAGGTAAATCGCGTTGAAGGCGGTTCCGAACACGGTCAGCACCGCCGTGCCGATGATGCAGGAGACGATGGCCGAGGTTTTGTTCTTGCGGAAAGCATAGATGACGGAGGCCGGCAGGATGAAACTGCAGCCTATGACGAAATTGGCCAGGTCGCCCACGAAGGCCGTGGATGTCCCTTTGACGAACAGCTTCAGCAATATCTTGATGAATTCCATGGTGACCCCGGCGGCCGGCCCGAAGGCGAAGGTCCCAATCAGGATGGGCAGCTCGCTGAAATCCAGCTTGTAGAAGTTAGGGGCAAAGGGCAGCGGGAAATCGAACAGGTGCAGGATCATGGCGATAGCGGAGAACATGCCGATCATGGCCATCTTCCTCGTGGTGAGGATGGGCTCCGTCACGCCGTTCTTCTTCCGGGCCGCCTTCTCCAACAGCACCGCCACAATGAACACCGCCGCGATGATCACCAGGAAACTCAGGACATACATCGCGTTCTCCGCCACATTTTGAATCAATTCGTTCATCTTTTTTCCTCCATTTTCCGGCGGCGCGGGTCCTCATGGAAGCGCCGCCTAAGCTCTGTGGAAGGATCTGGCCGAAGAGGCCGTGCCTTCCGGAAATTGTGGGAAAATTCTTCCAGACGCGCAAAAAGCCCCGTCACCGCATGGGTTCCGGGGCTGATTACCGCACATAACGCGACCACAGGCAGGCAAAGACACCTAACGCGCCGTTTTGCCCTGTAATCGACATTCTTCTTTCATCCAGACTTTACTGTTGGTCCCGGACTTTCACCGAGTCAGCCGGAGACAGGTAAGCAGTTTATTACCTTCCTGTCCCGGGTCGCGGACTGTACCGCCAGTAGGGAATTCCCGACGCGATGGACATATCCCCGCGCAGGTCACCCGACCCCGAAGAATTTTCTTAAGTTACAGCGATTATTATAATACGGTCACGGGAAAAAGGCAAGGAAAATTTTTCAGGTTGCCCCGCCGAATCAGGGAAAAAGCGGATGTAGGACACCATGCAGCACGAACCGCGCGTCCTCGAATTCATAGCTGCAGGTAGACAGTGTAATCACACGATCCGATGCCGTTGGCTTGACGGAAGCCGAGATGAGAGATTTGGAGAGGCAGGAGTCTATCCAAGCCCCATAGTCCTCCTTTGACGCAAATCCTGTCTTCCAGGCATCGTCCTCTACATTGGCCACATATCCCGCGAACACCTCAATGGTATAGTTTCCGCCCGGTGTCAGCAGGCACATCTGCGGATGTGCCTCATAGTACTCCTGAGTCTTGTAACCAGACAGAGCGGCGAACATGGAGCCGTCTTTCATGTGGTGTCCATAGATGATGCAGTGGGAATCCGAGAAATCACTCTGGTTTCTGTAGTCCAGGAAAATGCAGCCGCTGGCGTTGCTCCCGCCATCGAACATGTGATGCAGGTAATAGTCGTTGTCCTGTGCCTGGGCAATAGGATAATTGATGACAGAAGAATCATCATAAATCCATCCCACCACCTGGTCATTGATGCTCCGCAGGCTGTCGAAGTCCGCCTTCGGAAAACCTGCCTGTATATCTGCCCCCGTCTCCTCTGTAGATGCCGTACCGTCCTGCCCTGCAACGTCTTCCCCCAACTGCAGGAACAAGCCCAGCTCCGCATAGGCGGCTCCAGCGGTCTGTCTTTCGCGCAGAATCTCCCAAATCCGATATCCGGACACCGCGAACACCGCCAGCAATGCCGCCCCCAGCAGGCAGACGAAAACCTTCCCAAAACTTCTCATGAATATCCTCCTTACCTGACTGCCGTATCATCGGTTGTCCTCTGATGCATGGACGCACATCGAATCTTCCCGCGCCCTGTCCGAATCTGCGCAGGCCGCCTCATGGATTACGCTTCCTTGCCTCCCGGCCGCCTGCCCACCCACAGCAGCATCACGGCTCCCGCTACCCCGCAGGCCAGATATATCTTCCCCTTCGTCCCGGAACAGATTGCCATGACATTTCCGAGCAAAGGAACCGACTGCGCCATCCTCCCAATCAAAGCCCCATAGGGCACCGGTGTCATATCATTCTCCGCATTGGCGTCCCCTTTCGTGACGAACTCCCCTTCCACCACATGGTTCTCCACCACACGGTGCGTGATGACAGCGCCCCTGTCATAAAAGGCTATCACATCCCCCGCCGCCACTTCCTCGGGCACTGCCGTCTCCACATAGAGGGCGCTGCCTATGGGAAGCGCCGGTTCCATGCTTCCACTCACCACCACATATACCTCATATCCCATCAGCCGCGGCACCGTCATCGGGATGCAGACCGCCACCACGGCCACCAGTATCAGCACGGCTGAAAGCCTGCATATCTTATGCCCCAAATCCTGTCCTTTCCGCACACCCTGCCTTCCAGGCCTGTGCCCTTCTCTCCAAAGGCAGAGGACCCTCCCCGGGCCCTCTGCCTCCATGCCTCAGTCCTTTTTATCGACTTCTTCGGATCTCACCTCTCCAGCCTTCTTCATCCTCCGGTACATATACGCACCTGCCACCAGCGCAATGACAGCCACCAGCCCGATTCCCACCGCAATCCATGTATATTTCCACAGTCTGCCGTTGGCATGGGCCACCGTGCCATCGTTGTCGAAGTTTACCAAGGGCGTCTCATCGTCATCCAAGTCCATGACCTCCTCCGGCTCACCGGGCTCTGTCTCATTTCCTTCCAAAGGGGGCTGGTCATCCATATCTTCCGGAGACGTCCCGTCCTCCGGAGACGTCCCATCCTCCGCAGGCGTCCCATCCTCCGGAGACGTCCCATCATCCGCAGGCGTCCCGTCCTCCGGAGGCGTTTCCCCTCCGCCACCCCCAGGTACTGCCGCCGAACCGCCTCCTGCGGGGACTGCCGCATCATCCGGTGCATCTCCGCCTCCCGGTGCGGCGATGCCTGTGGTACCTCCGCCTGCAGGCCCCGGAGCAGTCGTCGCAATGGGCGTATATACGAATGTGAACACATTCTTGCTGGCATCGCTCTGCAGAGTCCTGGTCAGGTTATAAGCCTGGGGCTGGTATCCCTCCACATACAGATAGGCGATTACAGGCCTGTCGCCAACATTTCCGTAATAAATCTGCGGCGGATACAGCCGGTTCCCTGCCGCATCCTCATAATTGACGGTATACTGCACCATATTGCCCCGTATTCCGTACGCCACCACATAGTCCTGATCCCGCTCCACCTGGAAGTAGGCTAGATTCAGACTGTCGTCACGGCCTCCCATGCGGATGCCCTTGACATAATACTTGCTGTCCTCCGCCAGGGACGCGGCGCTGTTCAGGAAACGGACATGGTTGGCTGCCGTCAGCCCCGTAATCCTCACCAGCTTCCCGCCGTCCTCCAGATTGATGGCATAGTCCCCTCCGCCTTCCACGGATATGGATATGCCGTCCGCCGTACTTAAGCTTCCCTGATTCCCCGCGCTGATGGTCACGGTATAGGTATAGTCGCTCCTCTCCGCTGCCAGACAGGTCATGGAAACGGAAACCATCAGGCAGAAGGCCGCCAGAAGAGAAAGAATCCCCATCGCTTTCTTCATCTTTCCGTTCCCCCTCTCTCTTTCTTTTTGGACTGATACAGGCTATACAGCGCAAGAATCAAAAGCGCCAGACCGGAACTGAGGGAAATCCCCACGTACAGCATCAGGTCGCTGTCATCACTGGTCTTGGGAGGCCGCCTTACAGGCGCCTGCCCCTTCGGTTCTTCCTCATCATTCACCGGCACCGGGACGCTGCGCTCCTCCACCGCGAAGTTCAGCGTCAGATTGGCCAGCGTGTCCTGATACGTGTTCCCCTGGGTCTCCCCGTCCAGAACCACCTTCAGGGAGATGATTCCCTGCTCCCCGGCCCCCAGGGTGTCCAGATAGAAATATTCGCTCAGAGACTCCGCCGCCTCGTGCAGGCCTTCGCCCACGTCGATGTCTTCCGTCCGCTCGCCGCCTACCGTGTCGCTGCTGTAGAGCGTCTCCAGCTCCCCCCGGGGAGGCTGGTAGGTCAGGACATAGGTATAGCCGCCGCTGGACGCCACCTTCTGGCTGTCCTCCAGGGACTGCAGCACCTTGTTGGCCATCCACCAGTCGGCCTCCTTCCCCGCCGTGTTCTTCAAAGCCACCGTAATGTCGATGCTGTCTCCCGGCTGCAGGTCATATATGGCGTCATTGATGTCGGAGGTATTGAAATTGCTCTCCATCCTGCTGCCTGTGAAATCTACCGCCCAGCCCGCTTCTCCCTTATAATCCTCCGCGCGGATCATCGCGCTGTCCCCCAGTACCATGGAACAGGCAAGCAACAGTCCCATCCATTTCTTCTTCATCCCGTCAACTCCCATCCGCCTGCCGCGCAGGCATCTATCTTCTATCCCGGCCGCCTATTCAGTTCCGGGCTTCGTCCGGGCGGCAGCCAATCTTTCTCATCTCAGCCGCAATGTCCCGTCCGCGGCCACTTCCACATCCACGCCCCATGCGCTCTTGATGGCATCCCGGGCATTGTGGGTCTGTACCGCGTCCACCTCGGCCTCCACCACAAAAGAGGCTCCGTCATAGTCATAGACCGTATGGACCGTCGTCCATCCGTCGGCATCCGTGGAGCGCGTCTCCGTCACCTTCGTCACCACGTCGCTCTTTATGGTCACGGAATCTATGAAGGCTTCCGTCTCATAGAAGACCCCGCCCTCACCGGCTGCTGCCAGCGGGCTGTCATAATACAGTACAATCATCTCGCCGTCCCTGGGGTCGCCTTCCCCCATCCTGGCGGTAGTCGCCCTGTCGTCCACAATCCAATGGTCGTTCGTCAGATGCAGGTCTATCATGGCAGGCGACAGATGCGTGAGCTTGTTCCCATCCTTATCCACCCAGTATTTGTACACCTTCACCCGCACATACTCGTCAATGGAGCCGCTGTTCCTGACGCTTAAAGCTTCCGGGTAGGTCTTCCCTATCTGCCACTCCTCGCCCTCAGGAAGGACCAGCAGCTCGCCGGATGCCTGGTTCCATATATTATCCGCATGGGTATAGTCCCGGTAGCCCACTATCTTGCCATTTTCCAGCAGGGACACGCCGATGCTCTGGACGTCAATCTGGGCAGTGTAAGTCTCCGAGTAGAAGGTCAGCGCCGCGCGGGTACTGCCTATGGCGCTGAAAGACAGCAGCGCTATGGCCAGCGCAAACAGGACTGCTGTCCCGGAAACGAAGCCGGGTTTTCTTTTCTTCCTCTTGTCACTCATCTGCCTCGTCTCCTTCCCATCCATAGCTGTCTCCATTGGTAACCAGCCTGGCATCCCAGTCCGCATAGGGAGCGCCGTCCTCTGTATACAATACCGCCGTACATTCCTGAATCACTACTACATTGAAATCCTCTGTATATGGCGGCGGAGTCTCCATGGCCGGATTCTCCACCGTCACAGTGGGCAGCGTAATCTTCACATCCAGCTGTCCCGTGCTTCCTCCCACCAGGAGGATTTCATCATAATACCAGTATCCGTCACCGCCGTCATGCCATCCTGCGCTTCCGGCATATTCCACCTGATAGGTGCTGCCGGCAAATACTTTCACCCGGACATAGCACTCTGCCGTTCCCGTGTTGGCCAGCCGGATATGCTTCGTCCAGTCGGAGAACTGCTCCGTAATCTGGGACTTTGTGTCCACCGTAATCTGATGGCCGCCCTTCGCCGCAGCGAATGTGGTGAAATAGGCTTTCGCGCTGCCGGCGGAAGCCCCTGCCACAAGCGCCAGCGCAATGGCAGCCGTACCTATTGTCTTCCTAGTCCGTTTCATTCCTGCCACCTCCTACTCTCCGGCCTCTGCTTTGTCTCCGTCCGCTGTCCCGCCCCCGATACCGGGCCGGTCCGTGGTCCATTGGTAAGTATTCCGCTCTGTGTCATAGCGGAACCGATTCTCTATGCCGTAACCGCTCCTGGCATCCTCGTCATAACGATTCTCAAAATAGAATGTCACCGGATTTCCGTCTTCACCGTCCGCTATCACCGTTTTGCTCTCATCGTCGGACACTGTCAGTTCACAGTTTGCGCCGCTGTATACCTCCGTGACAGTCACCACTGACTCCGCCGGAATGTGCTCCAGGACGGCTTCTTTGACGCCCACTTCCGAGAAAGTCAGGGAGACTACATTGCTGTAGACGATTTCTGTGTCTTCCTCTCCGCTTTCCCTGGCAACCACATCGAATACGAATGTCACATCGCCCTGAGAGGCATTGTAGTCTGTCAGTTCCTTGATAATCCTTATACTGCCGTAGCGGGGCTCCTGCGCAGGCTTTAAAAACGCCTCCCTCGCATACTGCCAGGCATCATCCCCGGAAGCACCCTCGTATTGGTACAAGGACCAGGGCAGTGACACTATCATGGGCGTGAACGTATACGTATATTTAGGGCTCTTGGCTGTATCCACCGTCACAAGATACAGTCCCAGTTCCATCCCGGCCAACGTCTCCGGTTCCGCTATGGTCCCGTCCTCAGCCACATGAACCGCCTTGTCATATGCGGCAGGTATCTTAGGCTCGCCTACAGGCTTCCCGTCCTCGTCCAGCTCATAGACCAGGTCCATCGCGGCTGCGGCCAGATTCTTCCAGCCCTCCTCCGATAGGGACATCTCCCTCCATGCGTCGCCCTCTATGCCCAGCCCTTCGAACTCGCCCGAAAGCTCATATCTGCCGGTCTCCAGCATATCCGCCACTTTCCATGCATGTACGTCCAGTTCTCCGTTGGCTGTGCCGTCAGCCCCTTTGATTCGCGCCATGTCCATGACCATGTCCGCGGAACCTTCGTCCTCCGGCAGCTTCAGGGCCAAAGTGCCTGTCTGCGCCATGTCCACCTGTACGGCAGCCTGCGCCCGGGGCACATTGCACAGGATGGCTGTCAGAGCCAGACACGCCGCGCCGATGGCCGTCAGAATCCTATTTCCCTTCCTTTTTATCACGCGCATGTTCATCCCTCCCTCGTTTCGAGTCTTTCTTCTTTCCTGCTCCTTTTCCTGCCATGATGAAGATGCCCATCAATAGAATCATGGCCAGTATCAGTACCAGATAGAGCATATAGTAGCTCTGGATGGACTCTACCATATTCCCCACCGGGGTCTTCTCCTCCGCTTCTTCCTCGCCGTTGTATGCCGTGCGGCTCCCTCTGACCAGCAGTCTGTGGGAGTTGACGCCATAGGGCGTACAGGTCAGCAGCGTCACATAATCCTCTCCCGGTACTACCTGCATGGCGCCGGTGAGAGTGTCCAGGTCATCCTTGTCTATCATAGGCAGAATCTGATCCACCTCATAGGCGAACACTTCATCTAATATGTGGATGTAGAACCGGTCTCCCGGCTCCATCTGATCCAAATCCGTGAACAGCTTCGCGCTGGGCAGGCCTCTGTGGGCCGCCAGCACACTGTGGGTGCCATCCCCGCCTATGGGCAGCTTCGTGCCGCTCACATGTCCGATGCCGGTCTGGAGGATATCGTCTGCGGTGCCATGGTAGACGGACAGGCGGACATCTATCTTGGGGATGGACAGATAGCCCATGACTCCGTTTTCTGCAGCGTTCAGGACTTTCCAATATTCCGTGTCCTCTATGTCTGTATCTCCGCTGCCGAAAGCATCGCCGGTGAAATCGTTCTGAGCGATGGCATCGTTGAACGCGCGGGCCGTTCCCCATTCTCTGCTGTAGTCCTCCGGCTCCAGTTCTGACATCACCTCTTCGTAGGTGGATATCAGTTTGCTCTGTCTATAGGCATTCCATTGGTCAGACACAGCCGGGTATGCGAAAATGCCGAAGCCTATCAGGAATATCAGTGCGAACAGTAGGTCAATCAGTTTCCGTTTCATTTCTCTCCTCCGGCCAGTCATCGCGCCAGCCCTCCGGTTCCCCTTCCGGCCAATCGTCACGCCATTCCTTCACCGCCGGATTTTCCGGTGCTTCGGTGTCAATACTCTTTGCTGCCCCATTCCCCGCCTGGCTCTCCCGGTCCTGCATATGCCCGGACCCTTTCGCTGTCTCCGGCTTAGAAGCCTTTCTTGATTTCATAGCGCCTTTCCCGGGAACCTTTTTCCGTCTCTCGTCATAGAGATACATAGCAAAAATGAACATACCTGTCACTGCCAGCCCTATCACCGCCCAGAGCCCATAGTTCGTGCGCAGGCTGGGCCCGGAAAAATGCGCCAGGTTCATCACCTGATCCTCCAGCTCTTCGTAGTCAACACGCTCCCCCCTGACCAACAGCCGATGGCTGTTCACGCCATAAGGCGTACATGTCAGCAGCGTCACCAAATCCATGTCGTCCACAGCCATCAGATCAGCCGTGTCCTCAGGCTCTACCACAGATATCCGATCCACCTGATAACAGAGCGCCTCATCCAGAATATACAGAAAAAATACATCTCCCTCCTGCAGCTGATCCAAATCCGTGAACAATGCCGCACTGGGCAGTCCTCTGTGAGCGGAGATGACCGCATGATTCCCAGCCCCTCCCACCGGAAGAGAGCTCCCCGCCAGATGGCCTGCCGCCACCTGAAGCACGGAGGCATCTGTCGTGTGATAAACAGGAAGCTTTACCCCTATTTTCGGCACCTCCACATATCCCATCATGCCATCTCCTGTCAGGTTCAGGCAGGCCATATATTCCCCGTCCGGCTCCTCTGTGTCTGCCGCAGCGGCGAAAGAATCCGGGAGGATATATGGCTTCAGCGAATCATTGTACTGCTCCGCCCTCTCCCATTCTTTCTCGTAATCGATAGCTCCCGTCATGTTTTGTCGTGATACCGTCTCTTCATAAACGGAAATCAGTTCTCCCTGGCGGTAGTCGTTCCATTTATTGGAGACAAAAGGATACAGCAACAGGGACAGTCCGGCCAGGAACAGCAGTGAAAATATGAACTTAGTCAGCATGTTCTTCATCCGGGCTCTCCTTGTTGTTGTATTTTCCCGGTTGTACCGGGACTATGTTTGACCTCTCCGGTTCTGCTCCTGCGCAGCTCTCCCGCGGAAAGTTTCATTGTGCCGGGACGGGCATGCCGCCCCGGCATTACAGATTTTCTGGCAAAATTGATGCTTTCAGGCGGCTGTGATCCGCCTATGGCACAGACATGCTAACTATCGCTTATTTCTCAGCCTTTCTGCGTGTAGCGAAGAAAAGAGCTGCTGCGATGATCATGATGGCACATCCGCCGATGGTGAAAATCGTGGTACCGATGCCGCCGGTGGAAGGAAGGGAGGCAAGTTTAGTATTGGGGATATCGGTCACTGGCTTTTCTGTACCATCTTCACCGATTTCGACTATCTCGGTCACTGTCCCTTTCCCTTCGGTCTCCACAGTTTCCTTATCCGTGTCTGTCATCATTGTCTCGCTCTTAATATAGGCTGCGGTCAAGCCTGTCGTATCCGTTATATCCATTCCATAGAATACATTTTTAGCGCTCAGCCAGCCGACCTGAACCGAGCTGATTGCCTCGGAAACATTAGCCGTATATACTCTTTTTACATTCGTTACAATAAATGTCGTCTCTGAAGTGCTCCACTGCGCTGTCACCTTATATACCCTGTCATTGAGGCTATATCCTGCAGGCGCCTGAATCTCTTTGATATAGTAATCTCCCTTTCCAACCTGGCTGGATACCGCGTATCCTTCCGTATTTGTCTTTACCACATCGACAAGTTCTGTACATTTTGCATCGGAATAGATTCCAAAAACCGCATCTTTCAGCTTTTCAGCATCCGTATCCACACCAATTTTATGGAATGCCAGCTCATAGGTGTAAACTGTTTCCGTTTCTTCCTGATGGTCATATCCTTCCCCTGTAGGAGGAGTCACGGTATCCTTATCCCAATCAGGTGTGGTACTGGGATCTGTGGAATATACCAGGGAAGCCTCATTATCATTTTCATGAACCGCGTTTTCATTGATTACCGCATCATAGGTCACTACAGGCGCATAAACCGAGCCATCCTCATTTCCAGTTCTCAGCTTTTCGTATTTCAGGTTGATGACGAACTTGGCGCCACTGTTCTCCGTCGCTGGTGTAATCTTGATTTTTCCGATGGAATCATCCTGGCTGTCGGTATCCGCCTTTTTCAACCATCCGTCAGCATCCGCCTTATATTCCGTTCCGTTCACTGTGACTTTCAGCGTATCCGGCAGGAAAGTTAATCCTTTGCTCATGCTATCTGATATGAAAAGCGCTTTATTTACGGAATTGACCGGGTATTCCGGCATAGTCGGAGTCAGGGTATATGTCAGCCTGGTGCCTAAAGACGCTGTGGTGACGTCCTCTTCCTCAGAGCCGTTTTCCATCTTATCAGCCACTCCGCCTGTTACCGTCTTGTCAATGTCGGGCGTCATGCTCTTCGCAACTGCCGTAGAGCCATACAGATACTTGCTTCCCGCATCTATAGTGCCTCCTGCCAGTTTTCCCTCTGCATCATATGTGGCCGCCAAAAGAATCGGATTATAGATTGCATTCTTCGCGCCTGTGACAATGGCGATATAAACGCCGGCTTCTACATCACATGTATAAGTCTTCGCAGCAGTATTTATCGTTCCTTGCGTTGTCTCACCAGCCGTGGTATATGTTTTGTATGGCGTCACAGTCGCAGGGGCTGCTTTCAAGCCGTTCACGATTGCAGTAATCTGTGTAGCCGTAAGGCCAGCTTGTGCATTTTCCACTGTTACACCTGTACCCTCCGCAAACTTATAACGGTCAAAGCCGTTGCCAGCATAGAGGGCCTCGGCAATCTTATACAAGGTCACTACAGTACCGTCCTGAAGGCCTTCCAGCCCTGTAATCGTCACTGTAGTATGGTCCTCCTCTGAAGGATACCCTTTCACTACATTGGTTTGGGTACTTGCTGCCGCAGAACTCGGGTTCGCATCCGGAGCCTCTTCCCCCTCTTCTGTCGCCAATGCCGTCACCGACATCCCCATGACCATGACTGCAGCCAGCAGCATGGCTAAAAACTTCTTCATCTTTTTCATACTTTTTCCTTTCTGCTTTGCATTTTGCGCTTTGTTTCGGTTACCCTTGCTCTGCCTGACGAATCAGGCCTCCGGCTCAGGAGAGGCACGTTTCGTTGCAGCTGTGCCGCTCCTGTCCGTCCGTTCCTCAAAAGAAATGATGGTACAGAAGAACCTCATTCTCTCAATTCCGCAACACCTCCCCCTCGCTCTTTCTTTTGCATCTATATAAGGTCAGCGCCGATGCCAGCATCAGCAGCGTACCGCTGACCAGATACCAATAGATTCCAATGCCTCCTGTGGATGGAAGGCTGTACAGGACTTCATCTCTAAAAGGGTAGCTTCCGTCCTCTCCGGGTACCGATGCCCCGCCTTTCACGGAAATGCTGACCTTTCCCTGCTGCGAAACCTTAACAAGCCAGATTTCTTCGCTTACCGCATACCCGCCGGGGGCTTTCGTCTCCCGCAGCTCATAATCGCCTGCGGCCAGGAGCGCTGACGACACCTGCTCTCCGCTTTCCACTGATTTCCAGCTGTCTATATATCCGTCGGCATCAGAGATTCCTGTGTAGGCCAGCACTGGTTCGCCGCCATCTTCCGATATCCTGTACAGGGCGAATTCCGCTCCCGCCAAAACGTTGTCATGGTTCGATGTACTCGTCTTCAGCAGTTTCCAGGGCTTCGTGTTGTAGTATTCCAGTCGGATTTTCCCGGAATCGGAAGTGATATCCAGAAAATCCGGGCTGATTCCGTGAGGGTCATGCCGCACATCCATGGCCACGCTGTCCGTGGCGACAGAACCCCACTTTTGGTCACCCAGCATATCCCATATTCCGGGATTCGCTTTCTCCTGCCCATCTGCGGGTAAATATGTGATATTCGCCACCTGCACTGTAAGAGGATGCAGGGCTTCGTCCCGTTCGTATCCCGCCGGAGCCTCTGTCTCTTCCAGGTATACCGTTATCCGGCCATCCTGAAGATCCGTGCTGACGAAATCGCTCTGGCCCAGCTGGAACGCAAAGTGTCCATCCGCCTCTGCTCTTACATTCTGAGCAATGGGCATCGTCTTTTCCGCGTCCCGATATACGTTGAATGCAGCTCCCTGTATGGAATCTCCATCATTGACCGCGCTCTTCTTATTGCCGACGATATTCACGAAAAACGGCATCTTCTCAGGATACAGATACTTGCTGCTACCATCGTCACCCGGTATCTCGATATAAGTCGTGGAATTGGTGTTCCTGACTTCTGTCTCCCCGCTGTCCGAAAAGTGCACATAATAAGTCAGCGAATAGCTGCAGTAGCCATTTCCATCCTCGTCAATCACCACATCCGCCAGTTCAGGGTTCAGATACCAGATAATCCTCCCTGTGGCGTCCCCTTCCGGGGAAGGCTTCATTCCCGAGCCTATGAGTCCTCTTGATGCCATCGACAGCATTTCCGGCGTATCCTCTTCCGACACATCCACATCTCTTCCCGGCCAGTAAGTCGCTACTGTAGTCAATATTCCCTTTTCATCCTCTGTCACAAGGCTTCCGTCCTGTGACAGGGTCAGCTGATGGCCATTCAGCGTACACTCTTTAAAAGAAATGAAATGCGTATACGGCGCCATGTCATCGGTCACTGTCCAGCCGGCTCCTGTGGAGCCGGCAAGTATGTTGTTCTCAATCTTCCCGCACTTTATCTGAATGGTAATCGGGTATCCGTTCTGATCTGCGGCGCCCATTTCTTTCGTGATTCCTATGTCGTCATCCCCGGAATGATCTACCTGTACGACGGGCTGCAGATAAGTCGTCGTCTTTACGCCGTTTTCATTGTAGTTATAATATACCTTTGCCCTTTCTTCACAGTTGGAGTGAAATCCCGGTTTCTCTGAACTCGTGTCGTTGTCCGGCGCATCGGTGGAAGGTTCTCCCACATGCGGATATCCTGATTGGATATACTCCCTCACCGCTTTTTCCGTAGGTTTCACGCGGAAGCTGATGCTGTATGTGACCCCATCCTCCAGTTCGCCGCCATTCAATACTTTCAGCACAACGGTCTTTGCCTCTGTGTCATATTCCACTTTATATAATGGAGCGCCATTTTCATCCACCAAAGGCTTCGGTTCAGGCTCCGCTTCGGAATGATAAGTCACCGTAAATGTAGGTGTCTCTTCCAGAAATTCCACGTATTCGCTTAACGTGTCATGAATTTCCACATCCTTAAAAGACGAGTATTGAATCTGATTTACGATATCACCGAATATTTCATTCAATTTGTCCGGATTCTGTCCGGAGTACTTTGTCGCCCCAATGGCCGCAGCCAGATTACCGCATATTGTGTCAATCGCTCCGGTGGCTTCATCTGACTGTACTTTCCCTTCGTCAAGCACAGCTATGACGAAAGCCTGAGCTGCCGACTGTAATGCCGGCGACATCTGCCATTCATTTACGGCAGCGTCAAAGTTGTAATCATAGGGATCGCCGTATTTCCCCTCATTTAAATTATGCGTGGCGCATCCGGAGCCTACCGTAATCGTACTGCTGCCTGAGGCATACCTGGTCGTAGGATCTCCGTCTGTCAAAAATATCACATATTTCCGACTCGATGCGGGACGGTTCGCCAGCATTTCCTGGCCGGTCCGAAATGCTGCCTGCCAGTTCGTGCTCCCCTTTCTCTCTTCAATCATATTCCGCGTCAGCTGAAAGTCAAATCCGTCTGTTCCGGATATGGTTTTCCACTGTGCTTCCACCTGTGCTTCCACCTGTGCTTCCACCCGTGCGTCCGGCGTGTTGTCACTTCCCAGATAATACCAGTCTCTTACATCCGCCAGCGTATTGGTCTCCCTGTCACGTCCTCCTCCTGCTCCGCCGTCGAAGGTCACGATTCCCACATTGATATTCAGCTGATCGTTATCTGCCGCGACGCCTTTTAGGTCTTCGTTCAGCTTCTGCAAAGCATTATTGACAATATTGTATCTCTGTCCTTCATCACTGACGCCGCTTAAGTTTATCATGCTGTGCGAAGTGTCTACTATCAGCAGGATGTCTATATCCTGCACCTCTTTCTCTCCGGTGACATTCAATGTCAGGGTATAGTCGTTCTTGCCATTATATTTGATGTATTTTTCATGTTCTGGCACTTTCTCCGTCTCCGGATCCGTGGGAATCGACGGCGGCTCGATTTGCTTATATACGAAGTATATGGTACTGATTCCCCAATCCCACTTGTTATTTTTTGCATCCGAATTCTCATTCCATACTCCCCCAGCCCAGTTTCCCGGCTTCCAGCGTAACACTTTCTCCCAGTTGCCGGCAGCGTCCTTATTATTTAAGGCAAGTATTGTTCCTATCTGATTGCCGCTCATTTCCTGAGTGCCGGAATCGCCCAGCACAATCTTATCCAGGGTATACTCTGAAAAGTAAGGTGCCAATGCCGCTAAACTCAATTGTCCTCGATTACTATTATTGCTTTCCGCTCCCGTTATCGTTATATCGCCGATCGCTTTCCCGCCCAGATCCAACTGCCGTCCGGCGGCGTCTACGCAGAATGCGCCCAGCTCCAATGTCACCGGGGTTGACGGCTTGGCAGGCTCCGATGAATTATATACACTCATGGTCGTCCACGTAATCTTAAACATGGGATTGCCTGCTTCCGCCACATCCCTGACGCTCATGGCCGTCCAGGAAATCGTGAAAATCGAAAAGCTGTCAACGACAAACTCCGCTTTCTCCAGTTCCGCGTCATTGGTGGCGACGACTTCCGCGCTTTCCAGCACTTCAGCCTTTAGAACAGCCTCGCCGGTGTCCTCATCGATGACTTCTTTCATATGGACTACATCGATGCTGTCTATCTGTACCTCTTCGCCTTCCGCAAGCCCTTCCGGAAGGTACGCCTCCACGAAGTCCATGCTCACGGATACGTTTCCTTCAGGTTCGATTTCTTTCTTCTCCCCGTTTTCGTCCGTCACCAGAAAACTGATGTCATATGCCAGGAAACCTGCTATTTCTTTTGTGTCATCCTCTGCCACAGAAGCCTCCAGTTCTTTCCGGACTTCTTCATATTTTTCATTCAGCTCCTCTGCTTCCGCCGTTCCGGCCTGGTCTGACGCAAGATTCCTTCCGACTGCCTCTGTATCCTGCTGCGCCACTTCCCTGACGGACAATTCGGCTCCTTTCGGAATGACACCCGGTTCTGCCGTCACATTGACTATCACTTTGTCGTCTCTGTATTCTCCTTCGAACGCTTCCGCTTCGTCCTCTTTATCCTGTCCGTCCGCTGCCGTCTCCAGAGCTGCCATCAATTCCAGCAGGCTTTCTGTGCCTGCTACGTACTGGCGCAGCTCTTCGTCCAAAGCCATATACGCTTCATACGCAGTATCCGCCTGCTCCTTCAGCCCGGCAAGGAAAGCGGCATATTCGTCCGCAGATACTTCCCCGGCCTCATATCCCGTCCGCATTTCTTCCAATGCTTCCAGGCCAGGCAGGGCGGCAATTTGTTCATTGAGCGCCTCGATTTTCTGCTGGTCTTCTATAGGAAGAAGACATAAATCCGCGTGTTCATGCTCTTCCATTTCACATATTGCAGCATCATTCTCGTCATAGCATTCTCCAGTATGTGTATGTTCTATCATTCCGCAATACAGCTGCTGATAACAATCCTCAGTGTGGGCATGCTCCTTGTCACAAATCAGCTTCCACTCGTCCGTTTCAGGCGGCTGATTCGCGTCTGCCCCCTCAGACGGGCCTGGCAGCTCACTACCGTCATCGGAATCCATGCCGGAATCTTCTTCCGGAGCCTGGCCAGGCTTTTCCTCCGGCTCAGGATTCTCTTCCGGAGTCTGGCCAGGCTTTTCCTCCGTCTCGGGATTCTCTTCCGGATTCTGGTCAGGCTTTTCCTCCATCTCAGGATTCTCTTCCGGGGCCTGGTCAGGCTTTTCCTCCGGCTCAGGATTCTCTTCCGGATTCTGGTCAGGCTTTTCCTCCGGCTCAGGATTCTCTTCCGGATTCTGGCCGGAGCCCTCGTCCGGCTTCTGGCTCTGATCGGCGCCTTCTTCTGTAGCAGAATCCGTTCCCCCGACACCCTCTGGAGCCTGAGCCGTATCTCCCGGCACGTCAGAATCAGCTTCCTGCTTCTGGTCTGGAACCGCTTCCCCGCCAGAAGATTCCAGCTCTGTACTGTCATCCGCCAAATCCGGCTGGTCCACAGATGCGGCGGCATCCGTTGCTGCGCTCCCATCGTCCTTGCCGCACACCAGCACCCTTTCATAGCGCTCCGACACATGCTCCTCCAGGCCGCAGATCAGTACGCGCTCCGTCTCGTAGCAGCTGTCAACATGTACATGGCTGTCCTCTCCCTGATTCATGCAGATAAGTGTCTGCCTTTCTTCGTAACAAGCCTCTGTATGCTCCTCCTTCTCGCAGATCAATCTGTCCTCATAGCAGCTCTCATGGTGCTGATGCGCCTCTGTGTCCGCCGCAGAGGCCAGGTTCGGCGAGCCGCTGGTGAACACAATGCACAGCACGAGCAGCACGCTCAGGCATCGCCGAACCTTACTGCCTGTTTTCATGTGACTATGGAGTTTCATATGCCCATCCTCCCTTTCATTCTCCCAAAATCTCATCAATCAGCTGCATCAGCTCTATACAGCTGTGGAATACGGTTTCTTTCGTTTCATCCTGCCAGACCAGTTTCCCCTGCCAGGTGTAATGCTCCCGGAAGAGTATCTGTATCCTGAAGACGGCGATGCTCTCTAAGTTGTCACAGTCCCGATGCACCAGAGGCAGCGGGCTGCCCAGAGAGTCCTCCAGATTCAGCAGGCTATTCAGGAGCAGCACTATCTGTGACAGGCTGCATACCTTTTCTCTTTTTTCCAGTCTCGGATGCTGTAGGTAGCCCTCTATTATGCCATTGTGGTAGGACAGCACTGTCACTACCGCCTCCCGGCTCTGACAGGGAAACATCTTATTACTAAGCCTCATATCGCAGCCACCTCTTCCTTTCTTTCATATGGCCACTATAAAAGCCTGAGGTTATCTGCCGGTTATTTCTCCCAAATCTCCGACAGCGATTTCCAGGGGGCTCCTTTTTTCTTTTCACTCCTTTTTGCTCTTCCATTCCGCAGACATGGACTGTAGAGCGAAAATCCTATAAGAGATGTTCGCTCTGGAATGGGTATAGGTCTTGTGGAACATGCGATCCATCCTGCTGATGGCAGCCTGGGCGTTCTCCACGCTGGCTCCGGTCAGCAGAAGGATATAGGACGCCGCGTCCAGTCTGGCCACCGGATCTGCCGTCCGCAGCCCCTCCAGAAGGACGCGCTCCAGGCGCCTGGCATCCGTGGTAGGCACCGCTCCGCTGTCCAGTCGGACGAGCACGATGGAAGACTCGCTTCCGGAACGCGCCAAATGCCGCCGTTCCAGGGCCACGATGCTGCGGAATACGGAGAATGTACAGAGGAACGCACTGCCTTCCTCCTCCCCGCCCTCCGCCACGAGCGCCAGGATGTCGCGGTCATGCATGCGGCTCTGGCACATGCCTTTGGCCAGCAGATAGGCCTGTTCCACCTGTTCCGCAGGCTCCACTCCGAGTTCCTCCCACAGGGTCTTGCGGAAATCCTCATAAACCTCCAGCGCCCTCTCAGGATGCCCCATGGAAATCAAGGCCTGCATCTGATATGTCATAAAGATGTCCTCGCTGAAATCCTCCTCGGCGGCCTGCTCGCAAATCCCTATCACCTCCGTCCAGCGCTGCTTTTTCTGAAGCATCGGCAGCAAAAGCTTGCAGGCGTCCAGATACAGTATCTGGTAATAGCGCCGCAGAGGGACTGTCCAGTCGTCATCGTTGCCGGACAGAAATCCTCCCCTGTACAGGGACATGGCTTTCAGGAGCGTCTCCATATACTCTTCTCCCGATTGCTTTCTTGCCTTTTGACAAAGCTGCGCGAACTCCTCCACATCCAACCGCAGATCGGCAGCCGAGTTCCATACATAGCAGCCCTGTCTCGTCACGAGAAGGTTCTCCTGTCCCGGACATATCTCCTTCAACAGGCTCCTGATTTTGAATATCATGTTCTTCAGGGAATTGGCCGGATTGCTGCTGTTTTCTGTCCAGAACTGCCGGATGAGCTCATCGGAGGGAATGTGCCTTGTGTGGTTCACGATCAGATACTGCAGAAAGGACAGCGCTTTTCTGCCGGTTCTGCCGATAAGTGCGCTGTTTTTGTCTCGCGCCTCTTCCGTGCTGCCGCAGGAGAACGTCCCAAGCAGTTCAAAATATATCACATATCCGTCTTCTTTATCCATGTGCAAAGATGCTCCTTTCAAACAATCGTTCCAGTCCTGCTCTTTTCTACTTGTTCCAGAAATTCGTCATATACCCGTTCGCCCTCGCGCCTGGCCCTTACGGCATCCTCCAGGCACGCAAAAGAACCCAGGTACTTCGTCCTGCCCTGGAACGTAATCTGGGCCACCCATCGGTCCCTCCTCTTGTCATAGTACACGCCGTTGTATCCGCTGGTGTTGGATTTGATCAGCCGTCCGCTCTTCACGGCCTGCAGCATGGTGACGGAAGTCCCCTCCATCAGCTTCAGGTTGTCCCGGTAAGTGACGGCCTGAAGACAGCCACAGCTTCTGGTCTTGCCCGTCTGGAGCAGGCTCTGCCCTACTACGGTCTCTTTCCCGCAGTCGCAGGCGCATCTCCATCTGTGCATCCCGTTTTCCTTGCCTGCATATTCCACCACGGTCAGTTTCCCGAAGCGCTTTCCCTGAAAATCCTTCAGAGGCGGATGGGCCAGGCAGCCGCAGCTTTTCCGGCAGCCTCCGGTCAGTCTGCCCAGCTCCGCCGTCACCTCGTTGCCGCAGTCGCAGCGGCACAGCCAGACAGTGTCCCCATTGCTGCCCCGTCTCTCAGTGGGCCGCAGGGCCACCAACTTCCCGAATCGCAGTCCTGATATGTCACGCTGCCCGGGACGCACCACCGTACTGCAGCCGCAGTCCCGCACTGTGCCCCGCTGTAGGCAGCGGGTGTCCAGCGCAATCTCCCCGCCGCAGTCACAGCGGCATTTCCAGACGGTATATCCGGCCTTTTTCTCCCCAGTGGGCTCTTCCGCAGTCAGCCTGCCCACCCTGTAGCCTATCTGAATCGCACTCAAAAATATCCCCTCTTTCCGCATCCTCCACATCACACAGCGCATTCTTCCCATTTTGGAGACAAAAAAATCCCACCAAAATGACGCAAATGGTCCCGCTCTGCGACATTGAGGAAGGGAACGTGATGAAAGAGCTTACAGACTAGGACCGGGAAAACTGCTGTCCCCGAATCGACTGCGAAAACGACTGCCGCTCTGACTGCTGGTCAGTCCGGCACTGCTTTTTTATTGACCGTTCCAGTCAGTTCATGCTGTCTACAGGGAAATCATCGGCTTGAGACGGCTCATATTCTCGCGCTTCAGGTCGAGATCGGGATGGACGTAGAGGTTCATGGTGATTCCGATGTTGGAATGTCCCAGAATATCGCTCAGGGTCTTGACATCGAAGCCCGCCTCCACGCAGCGCGTGGCAAAGGTGTGCCGCAGAGTATGGAAATGGGCCTCCGGGATGCCGCATTCCTCCAGATACCGCTTCAGACGCCGCTGAAGCTTTCTGGGATCCATACACCTGGCCGTCCCGGTCAGGAGAAATGCCTCGGGATCCTCCGGCCGGAACCGTTCGCACAGGGCGGCAATGTCCGGCATCAGGGGGATGACGCGCAGAGAGCTCTCGCTTTTCGGGGGGCCCACCACCAGCGCGGTTCTGAATCCGTCTTTCCGGAAAGTCTCGGAATCCGTCTGCTTCTGCGGGAGCCGCAGAACAGTCTGGCAGACGGAGATGGCGGCAGATTCAAAGGAGATGTCCCTCCACCGCAGGGCACAGACCTCCCCGATCCGCATACCTGTGCGCAGCGCCAGATAGACTCCGAACTTGTAGGAGTCCATTTCCTGTGCCAGGAGCATCGCCAGCATGGCCTCCTCCTTTTTGTCCAGCACCCGCGCATTTTTTCTGCTTTCTTTCGGATACGCGATTTCCAGCTCCGGCAGGTTCTCCCCTGACTGCTTTCTCATATAGGAAAGGACAGCGCGGAGCAGGGTCAATATGCCGCGGACTGTCTTGGGCGACAGCCCTTTCCCGGTCAGCAGCATCCTGGTGAATCCTTCGATTTCTTCCGGCCGGATTTCACAGGGCAGCTTGCCTTCGAAATAGGGTTTGATGTGGTTCTCCATGTCCATGCGGTATTTCGCGGCGCTGGAGGGCTTCAGCCGGGCACTGTTGACGGACAGCCAGCTGTCGCAGAAGCAGGCCACATCCGGACTCTGGCTGTGGTCCGGTCTTTTTGCCGATGCTATCTCTTCCCTTGCCCTGTCTGCCTTTCCCTTGGCCTCCTCATATGTCCTGCCGTAGCAGAAGCCATAGACCGGCTTTCCGTCTGCCCGTCTCCCCTTGATATACCGGGCCTCATACCGCCCGTCCTTTCTGCGGAACACATTTTCTCCTCTTGCCATGATACAGGCACCTCCTCTTTCGATTGGGCCATGCTCAGCCCTGTCTAAAGTGTACAAAATAGTCAAGTATTTTGACTAGTATATTTAAAAAAAGAGATGCTAATTCAGAACATAATCGTCACTTGACAGGGGCAGATGAATCCTGTCTTTGGTAGTAAAGACTGAAAAATGGTGCAAACTGGAAGTAAAATCAGTAAAAGGG
>OFFK01000709.1_pt1 | contig 27520 bp, 24 predicted proteins | sample 1521361 | NCBI WGS metagenome assembly OFFK01 (sample SAMEA3504096, study PRJEB24116) | mouse gut metagenome | biome: mouse gut; feature: mouse-associated habitat; material: faeces | place: Denmark | collected 2011 | reverse complement strand
CCCGGACGCCGCCGCGGTTTTTGACAGTAAGGCGTCCCAATCTTCCATCTGCCGGCAAAGTCCGTAATTTACCGCCATGCTTCCAATCAAAACCGGCAGATATTCCGGGCGGCGCCAGCCGTAAAAAATGAGGGATACCGCAAACAAATATATTTTTTCCAGACTTTCCCCGCGTCGGAATCCCTTTTCCGCCTTTCGGCAAAAGGCAAGTCCAGCCAGAACCAGCGGGAAAAACAAAAACACAAATCCATAAGAATTAAACAGCATGATTTCCTATCCTCAAAACAGGGTCTCATTCATTGTAATATTCCTGCCACCCGTTTACCGTTTCCACGCTTACAGGGTCCGCATAAACCCGGTATCCGTCGATTTCCGCAAGCAGCGTAAGCCCGCTTTCCGCCGGCTCCCTGTCGGTCTGCCTGTCCGCCGCCAGCACAATATACTGGCAGTACTCCGCCCGGGCAGCTTCCAGAAGCTTCTCCATCTCCACCACCTCGGGAACCTCCATGGCCTCGTAAACCGCATTATAATAACTCCATCCCAGCATTTCCCTGCCGTAAGGCATATTGATGGAAGCGTCATACTGCCGCACGAAATGTATCAGCTCCGAGGGCATGGCCGCCGTCACCCGGACCTCCGAATCTTCGGGGCTGATTAAATCGCATATTTCAATCACGGTATCCGGTATATGATAAAGATTTTCCGCTTTTGTGATATACCGGCTCTCATAAACCAGACTGCCGAGTCCTATAATCAACGCCCCGGACAACGTAAGCCCCAGCTTTCTGTGTCCCGCGAAAAAACGACACGCTCCATAGCAGAAAATAATGCCCATGGGAATCGTCCACAAAACGCGGTAATAAATTTCTCCGTCCAAAAGCGCCACAAACGCCTTTCTGCTCAGGGGAAACAAAAACAGCGCCGCCACAATGACCGGCGCGTAGACAAGCATTATCCGCAGCGCCTTATTTTTCTCCGTAAAAAGAAGATAGACCCAGGCCGCCAAAGACAGCGCCATCAGGTATTTCAGCCCCGTATATAATTTGAAAATTACCAGACTTTCCATAAAAATTCCAAACATCGTTTTCTCTTTTCCTTCTCAAACAATTTGCCCTCTGCAAAAGTTACGGGATGAGGAGCCCGTGGGTGAGCGCCCCGTAAAGCGCCACATAAATCCCGCCGGGTATGCAGCAAAGTCCGGCTTTAAAAAGAACGCTGAATTTTTTCTCCTTTACGGCAAACAAAAATCCGAATCCCGCCGTCATCAAACAGCTAAGCAGAATTGCCAGCGAACTGCTTGCTCCCCCGGCAAGATTTAAAAGGGCAAGCAAAATCCAAAGTCCCCTTTGTCCGTCGGATTCTCTTCTGGATTCCTCTCTGTAACCGGCAATGCTTTTGCCGCTTTCCAGTATCTTCCATCCCTCCCGAAGAAGCGGCACTTCGGTATCCCTGCTTTTTTGTCCGAACAGGCTAAGGAACAGCCACAGCACCGCCGGAATCACAAAATTTCCTGCAAAGGATTTCCCCTGCCAGGTTCTGGTCAGGAAAAAGGTCTCCGGCGTATAGATGGAAACTGCCCCGAACATCTGCCACAGCGCCATTAAAACCATGAACATGGGAAGCAGCTCCTTTTTCCTTTTCAGTAAAATTCCGCCTATCTGATAATATAAAATGTAGGTGACGGGAATCAGGACAAGAGGAACCACGCTGTGGGCCACAATGGTGGCGTGAACGCCGCTCATACTGCCCACATAAGCCTCCCATACAGAAAAAAGCGCCAGCGCGTGGCGTACGTCAAGAGGCGAACTGCGCCCTGTGTAAGGATTGATTCGGTAAAGGGTATCCATCTGCTGGGCAATCACCGCCTGCACCCCGTAATAGGCGTCGTCGCCGTCAAAGGAGGCTCTGGTAAAGGCCATATAAAGCTGAAAACCCACAATGCCGATAAACATAATCAGCATGATTTTTTCCTCAAGGGAGTGCTCCGAAAGCTGCCGCAGACCTTTAAAGTTCAGTTCATATCCCTTTTTCCCCTTCAGATAAGTCACCCATATTCCCGCAAGCGCGCACAGGATAATAGCGGGCGTATAGCACTTGATAAAAGCGGAAAAGCCGTCATACACCACATAGAGCACCACCGGGATTCCCACCAGCTCCAATATGAAAAACTGTAAAATATAGCCCGCAATGAGCGCCGCCCCCGGCGTTCTCTGGCTCCTTTTCAAAAGCGGAAGAAGCAAAAGCCCCATGCAAAACGGAACCGCAAGCAGCCACAATATAAAACTGAAAATTCTGTACACAATCATTTCCCAACTTTCCCTTCTGCCGCATTTTACTTTTTCCTGAAAAGATAATACGTAAATTCAAGCTCTCCCTGGCGCCAGGGCTCCTCGGCCGCCAACTCGTACTTTTCCCAAATCACATCGGGATAGTCGTTTCTGGCCAGCACAAAATCGGTCTGCCCCTCCCTGATATACCGCTCCTGCTCCTTTTGCACGTCGTCAATGGCAAGGGTCTGGGTCTGGAACCACCGGCAGGTGGGGACGATATCGCATACCGTGTAAAGCCCCGCGTCCAGACACCCGATATTCAGCAGAGTAGGATTTTCCTCCTTCTCCACGATCTCTCTGAATTTATATAAAAAGATATCTTCCTTTTTTTCCCTCATATGAGGAATATTCATGGAGCATGTCCAGATAATTCCCACGCACGCCGCCAGCACAAAAACCAGCGCCCCCTGATGCCGCAGTCCGCCCAAAAGCAGGTCGGACCAATTTCCTTTTATAACCAGTTTTCCCATAAAATATTCCCACATACGCCCAAGATACGCAAATCCGAACACCGTGAAAACCGACAGCGGCAACGCGTAGTAGGGAAGGGACGAGCCACCCACGTAAATTCCCAGAAACAGGAAAAAACAAAGCGCCAGCAGATGAAATCGCTCCAGCCATTTTTTCTTTCCCAGACATAAAAACAAAAGCACGCCCGGTATCAGAAAAGCAAAATAAATCAGATTGTCCCGGATAAGCCAGTAAAGCAGCTTGCTTAAAATGTAAACCCTCTCGAAAAGGCCGGGTCCTTTTTCATTTAAATCGCTGTAAATAAAAACATTGATATGCACATAGCCCCAGTACCATTCATACAATCCGTGGTTCGCCCCGAAATAAATAAGCCAGGGAATAAAGGGAACCGCCATTCCCAGAAGAAAGACCACGCACCCTTTCACTGCCCCGAAAAAATCTTTCCTCACCAGAAAGGAAAATGCGACGCACATCATCCACGCAAAGAAAAACCCAAGCACGGTAAATTTGATATTGGCAGCCACCCCCGCTAAAAGGCCGCCCCCGAAGATGACTTTAAAGCCCATAGGCTTTTGGGGATAGCTGTTTTTAAAGTATTCTATGGAAAGATAAAGCCCCCATACCAGAAGCGGGTAGCAGATTTCCTCCGCGCTGCCTCCCCAGTAAAAACTTTTGGAGCTGACTGCCACTGCCAGCGTCAGGGGGCTGAAAAAAAGCGCCGTATTTCTTTTCAGATAAAGCCGGAGAATATAATAAATCCCCACCAGGTCCAGAAAAGCGCAGATAACCTCAAGGATAAACACCCCGGCAAATGTGGTGTGGGAGACAAGATAGGCCAGTCCGTACAGAAAATAAAGGTAAGGCCCCTTCTGGTCAAACACGTCCCTGTAGGGCATTTTTCCGTTAAAAAGCGCTTTTCCCATAGAAAAGTAGCTGTTGGCGTCGTTCCAGTCGTTGCATGGATACAGGAAGGACGAGCGGGTGGCAAAAAGCATTAAAAGGAACCCGGCCAGCAAAAGATAAAGGGCCGCCCGTATTTCTTTATTTTCAAATATATTAACAGATTTGTGTGTCCGATTCATCAATTTCTTTTTCCCGCCTGCTTTCCGTTACTGTTCCCTGCGGCGAAAAGCGCCGCTTAAACAACATTTTACACTACTTTTCCGGTAAGCACCACATTTTCTTTCTTTCAATCCGGTTAAAATTTTTTTATTTTTCCCATAAGTGGACACAATTTTTAATGTATGCTACAATAATAAATCATCAGTATTTTACACAGGAAAGGTAGATTTGCCAGCATGAAAAAAGCACTTGTCATAGGCGCAGGTCCTGCGGGTCTTACCGCCGCTTACGAGCTTTTAACAAAATCAAAGGATATCGAGGTCACTGTATTTGAAGAAAGCGACTGCTTCGGCGGTATTTCAAAGACTGTAAATTATAAGGGAAACCGTATGGATATGGGCGGACACCGCTTTTTTTCCAAAATCCCGGAGGTCAACGAATGGTGGGACAAAATGCTTCCCATGCAGGGCGCCCCGACCTATGACGACATTCTTTTGAACCGCTCCATGCCCCTTTCCAAAGGCGGCCCCGACCCGGAGAAGGAAGACCGGGTCATGCTCACAAGACACCGGGTATCCCGCATTTATTTTGATTCCAAATTTTATGATTATCCGATTTCCCTGAAGCTGGAAACCTTTAAGAATTTCGGATTTGTCACAACCATGCAGGTGGGTTTCAGTTATCTGGCCGCTTTAATCCACAAGCGTCCGGTTAACAGTCTTGAAAATTTTTATATCAACCGTTTTGGCCGCAAGCTCTACTCCATGTTTTTTGAATATTACACGGAAAATCTCTGGGGCCGGCATCCCAGGGAGATTGACCCCTCCTGGGGCGCACAGCGCACCAAGGGCATGTCTATCATGGCCATTTTAAAGGACGTCATTGAGAAAAAGCTGAACAAGAAAAATCGGAAGGTGGAAACCTCGCTTATAGAAGAATTTAAATATCCCAAGCTCGGTCCTGGCCAGTTATGGGACGTGACAGCCTCCGAGGTGGAAAAGCTGGGCGGCACCATCATTAAAAACGCAAGGGTGACAAAATTCCATAAGAATGAAAACAATGTCCTTACCTCCCTGACTTACGAAAAGGACGGAAAGGAATACACGGCGGAGGGCGATTACTTTATCTCTTCCATGCCCGTAAGGGACCTGGTGGCCGGCATGAACGATGTGCCCAAAGAGCCTGCCAGAATTGCCGCCGGACTTCCCTACCGGGATTATATGACTTTAGGCGTTCTTGTCCCCAAAATCAATCTGGAAAACAAGACGAACATGAAGACCGTCGGCAACATTGTTCCCGACTGCTGGGTATATGTTCAGGACCGCAAAGTAAAGCTGGGACGTTTCCAGATTTACAACAACTGGTCGCCCTATATGATTAAGGATTTGGAAAATACCGTCTGGATAGGACTGGAATATTTCGTCAACGAGGGTGACGAGTTCTGGCGTATGACAGAAGAGGAATTTTCAAAAATCGGAATAGATGAGATGATTAAGTTAGGGCTCATTGACAGCCCGGACGCGGTGCTTGACACCCATATGGAAAAGGTGAAAAAGGCGTACCCTGCTTACTTCGATACCTATGACGAAATGGACAAGCTGGTGTCTTACTTAAGTTCCATCGAAAATCTGTACTGTGTGGGACGCAACGGACAGCACCGGTACAATAACATTGACCACTCCATGGTGACCTCCTTTGAGACCGTCAAAAACATTTTAAGCGGCAAAAAAGAAAAAGCCAATATCTGGAATGTCAATACGGAGCAGGAATACCACGAGGAGACCGCAAAGAACGAAGCGGAAATTGACTGAGCAAAGCGCCATGCCTTTTTCCGATACGGTATCTAATCCCGGAAAACAAATTCTGCTTCAAATGACAGCTTATTGCAGCAAATTACGCCTCCCTGTAAGCGGGAGGCGTTTTTATGTTAAAACGTACTTTTTCAGTTTTGCTCTCTCAGTTTTGTTCCCTCAGCTTTGCTCTCAGCTCGTCTCCGCTCATCACACCCTGAATATATTCATATTCCCCGGCCTTATACGCCGCGCACTCTTCGTTAGATGCCTCCGCGCCGTTGATATAGCTTACGGAGTAATAGCCCATGGAGCCCTCCTCCTCTTCGTCCGGTATTCCGTTGCCGTTCGCATCGTCAAAATTATAGGTGACAATTTCCGCCACGGTGTCGATTGTGTGCTGACTGCCTATGGTCATATAGGTGGTGTAAAGAATCGCTCCGGCATAGTCCGTATTATAGTTTCTCAGACTGTTTTTCCCCGGACAGTATTCATAGCCGCTATTCCCCATAGCGCCGTAGGCCCAACGGTCCATCAGATTATAGACCTTTCCGTTATCGTAAGTATAAAGGCTTGCATAATAACCGTTCTTTACCGCCGCCAGTTCAGGTATTTCGTTTCCGTCCACGTCAATGAGATTGTACTGCAAATCCCCGCCTTCCTCCAGCTCGCACTGCCTGCTTATCTCTTCGTAGGCTTCCCGGTAACCGGTATTAGTTCCGCCTTCCGGTACAGGCTCTTCCTTTCCGTCACCGGTATCTCCTTCGTTTGCCTCTCCCTGCTCTTTACCGGAGTCAATTGCGTATACCTTAGGTTCCTCCACTATGAAGTCCTCCTTTTTCCCGCAGGATATCAGCAGCCCTGCCGTAAGCAAAAGCACCGGAATAAGTCCTTTTTTCATTGTCAAACATCCCCCTTTTACAAAGAATACTGCAAGAGCCGGAGCTATTCTTCCGGCTTTTGCAGTATCGTATCGTTCTATTTTCGGAAAAGCGACTGCCTTGCACCGTGGTTGGCCGCCTTGTTCCGCAGGGTATCGTCCACCACGTCCATGCGCAGTCCGGCGTCAATAAAGTCGCAGAATTTACAGAACCCGTAATCTCCCCGGCTGTTTCGGATTGCCTGTCGCAGCTCCCTGTACGGCTTGCTGTTCCATGCGTCCTTTAACGGCGTGATATTTAAATCCGCCAGCGTGGAAGTCTCAAAGTTGTCGCAGCAGCAGATTCCCATTCTGCCGTCCGGGAAAATAAACATGTCCGTATAGGGCATAAGGCAGGTTTCCTTCACCACCTTCTGGGTGTTCTGCTTGTTCGGCGAGCTGCCCGCCCGGTTCGTCAGAACCGCGTCCATATAACGCATCTGGAAAAGCAGCTCCACATTTTCAAACTCCTCCTGATGCGCCATGGCGTAATCATAAATCACTTTTACATTGTCATGGAGCTTCATATCCCTGCAGTAGTTATTGATTATCAGTTGGTTTACATAAGGAATAATTTCCTTTACCTTGTCCACGTCAAGCGTAAGCCCGTTGGTGGAAAGAAAGATAAAGCAGTCGGGAAGCTGCTCTCTGCAGTACTTATGAAATTCCACGATTCTTGTATCCAGAAAAGGCTCGTTATTTCCATATAAAGTAAGATGCCCCTTATACCCCCAGTCCCGGAGCTGGTCGATGATGCTGTAAAACAGCTTTTCATCCATCCGTTTGTAGGGCCGCTTTTCCGCATTCTTGTTGGCCGTGCAGAAAGAACACGTACTGTTGCAGCGGTTAATGGTTTCCAGATTCACCACAAGAGGCATTGGCGGCTCCTGCGAGCCCATAAAATGCTCAATGTACCGCTTCTGCAGTTTGCCTCTGGAAAGAAACTGAAGCTTTAAATAACTTTCAGAGGAAAGTTTGGGAAACTTTTTCTGCAGGTTCCAGCCAAGCGTCCCTCCAAAATTATGAAATTTAACTGACATTATATTCTCCTTGCCTGCGCCGTTTCAAACGGCATTTTCATTTGATTCAACCGTTACATCATAGCATTTTATCCCGTTTCCGTCAATCCGTCCGCCAAAGGCAAATCCCGCTAAAACGTCACTTCCCCGTCATGGGACACCAGCGATACGCTTTCCACCCCCGAAAGCCGCGCAAGCTCCTGCATCATTTCATATTCTTTTGCAGCCCGGACCTCCATCACCAGATTGCACTGTCCCATGGCAATATTTCTGGATTTTACCTTATAGTATTTGCAGTATTCCCCCACTTTCCCGGTGAGCGCCGGTTCTTCCTTTGAATCCGAAAGGTTGGCGACCAAAATCATGGGCGCGCGACCCACCGGCAGCCTGTCAAGGATAATCACCAGCACGGTGAGCACCAGCGAAAGCACCACCGCCACCTCCGTCATATGGGCTCCGCAGCAGATTCCCACCGCGATGGACCAGAACAGAAAGCATAAATCCATGGGTTCTTTGATGGCTGTCCGGAAACGCACAATGGAAAGCGCGCCCACCATCCCCAGAGAAATCACAATGCTGGACTGAACCGCCAGAATAATGCCCGCCGTCACAACGGCAATTCCGGCAAGGGCAATGTTAAAATTTTTGGAATAAAAGGTCTTTTTGGTTATCAGCCGGTAGACAATAAAAATGTATGCCGCTATGGCCGCCGTAATCAAAAGCACCGCCGTAATATGCGGCACGCTGATATTTTCACTGGTGTAAGATGCAAGAAATCCCTTTTTAAAGATATCCGAAAAATTCATTTGTATTTTCCTCCTAGCCTGCGAATTTTCTGCAAAGATAATATTTTGAAAAAGTACTGGCAGAGAGCCCCTGTAACTGTAAAAGACTGTAGATTTCGTCAGGCAGAAAGCTGTCGAATTTCACTTCCATCAACGCCTGCCCCACCGGCATGACGCCGCGTCCCTGCACGGTATTATCTAAAAATGACAGGACGTTGCCCACGGATTTGATATTCTTGTCAAAAGTCACTCTCACATTGGCGTCCTTTTGCCGGTACACATAGGGAACCCTGTCGTAGTCCACAATCACCGCCGGTCTCATCAGGCGGGTTGCCATCAGGTACGCCAGCTTATGAAGCACCTGCTGCCCGGCCGCTATGTCGGAGGGAATAAGCCCGTTCATCAGCTTTTTACACTGCTCCGTTGTAATTTGGCAGGAGCTTTTGCTGGTTTTCCCTCTGATTTTCTGCTTTAATTCCAGATTAATCCGCTCTGTAGAATGGTTGTAAATCCGGATTCTGTACTTTTCCCTGTTGTCAACGCCGTTTTCATTGTCCATATAACAACTGTTCCCGTAGTCGTCAAAATAAAGGCTCCTGATATTGTAATAGCCCTCCGGGCCCACATGTTTGTCTCTTGCCATGATTGTTTTGATTCTGGCGTCCTCTATGATAATCTGGCCCTTTGTCAGGGGATACTTATATTCGTGTCTGTACTTTGCCTGTTCCAACTTCTTTATCTCCTATTTAGAGTTCCGCACTTAATGTTCGGCGCACTTGTCCTAGAACGTTTTTCCATCGCTTACGCGATTGTAAAATCGTTCCGTGCTCCTCACTTTAAGTGCTGATTTAGAGTTCCGCACTTAACGTTCGGCGCACTTAACGCTTACGGCACCTTCGTCCACTCGCCCGTGAGCACTGTGTCTTCCGTTATAATGCTGCCGTCGGCTACGCTCTCTCCTTTTTCGTTTTGATAGCCCATGAACCGGTAGCCTTCCGTTTCGTGGACGGGAAGCCCCTCTATGGGCTGTCCACGCTCTATCCAGTAATACATGGTCTGATTGTAATCCTGATTTAAAAACGGCGCGTCGCACCTTACCTCGACTATGCAAAAGTCTCCGCCTTCCACCCAGAGCCTGTCAAGGAAATTCTTCTTTTCAGTCAGAAATTCCCTTACCATGTTTATATGGGCGTCAAGGGTGTCAAAACGGCTGTAATCGTTTCCCTCCGGGATGCTCAGCCCCTTTGGGAGAACGAACTGCCATCCAAGCCTTTTCTCGTGCCACCTGAGCGCGTCCAGCACTGCGCTTCGGCTTATCAGCTCCTGATAGCCGTCCAGACAGCCGTTTAAAATCTCCTCCAGATTTTTCCGGAAAACCAGACGGTACTTTTCTTCCAGCGCCTCCCGGAATTTTTCGTTCCGGTACATGGCGGCCAGCCATCTGTTCTGGTTTGCGTTTCCTTCCGGCCTCGTCTTTTCAATCGAAGTGGTAAGAGCGGCGGGGTTTGTGTACAGCGCGGTGTTTACATTTCCCATTGTGCCGTCAAAATCCCACACTGGCCCGGCGTACAAAACCGGCTCTTTTTTGCTTTTGGTGTAGGAAAACTGGCTGGCAATTCCCGTGTCGTGGTCCCCTGAAATTTCCTGAACCAGCCATGCCACGGCCCAGGAATCCAAATCAATCAGCTCCGGCAGAGGTTTTCCGCTTATACCGCTGATTCCGTCCCCGGCAAAAAGGGCGCTTTCAATGTCGTTTAACATATATTCTATCTGCTCTTTTTCCCCGCCCTGCCCATTTGTTCCGGCGTCCAGAAGAATTGCAAATATCTGTCCCCTGTCGGTGGTCACATAAGAAATGTCCTCCTCCTTTCGGAAATCCAGCTCTATTTCAAGAAACCAGTTTTCGTCCGGCGAAAGGGCAAGCCGGTTATCATCGACCTGGACCGCCTCCGTCAAAAGGTAAAGCCCCTGGTAAATGCCGTTTAAATACACCTCCACAAATTCCCCGTCCGGCTCGTAATCGTCCGTGCATTTGTTCGCCAAATCCAGCACCAGCTTATTTCTGATATAAGAGCCGTCTGTCGCGTTTGCCAGAAGGTTCCACTTGACGGCGGGGGCCATTCCGCACAGCCCTACCGGATTATGAAAAGAAAAGGTCAGAGGCTTCTTATCCAAAGTGGCGGTGAGGTTGCCCCGCACCTTTAGCCGCTTCAGATTTTCCCTGCACACCGTTTTCCCGTTCTCGTCCAACATCACCATACTGCCGGTTTCGATATACTTTTTATTTTCAAATTCATCGGTTCTAAGCAAGTCCTTTTCGTCTTCGGCGGTAATCATAATGACGGGCAGGTTTTCGGAGGAAAGCACCTGCATGGACTTTTTCATGTAAGACCGGCCAAGAGGGCTTCTCAGCTCTATCTCATAAATTTCCTCCCCGCCCGAATCTGTCCAGACCGTCCCGCTCCTGTAAGGCGTCCCGTTTATTGAAAGAACCCCGGCCTTATCCTCATAATCAAAAGTAAACTCCCGGCTTTTTCCCGCAAAACAGGAGGGAAGAAAAAGATAATAGATTCCGCTCTCCTCATCCTCCCACAGCGCCAGCTTTATTTCCTCTCCGTCCGCCGCGCATTTTACGGAAAGCCCGTCCATAATTTTCTTCTCGTAATCCGTTCCCATATAGGATATCGCGAGCATTCCCATAAGCGCCAGACATGCGCTTGCCACCAAAAATATACGCAGTTTATTTCCCAATGTCATTTTATCATATACCCTGCCATGTGCTGCCATGTATTTTGCTTTTTTCCGCGTTTAACTGCGGCAATTTACTTTGCTATTATAAGGTAGATTCTCTAAAATGACAATCGGTATTCTGATTTGAAGCGTTTTTACACGCCCTTGACGATACGCGCTTTTGGAAGCCGGCTTTTCGCCGCGCAAGTTTTAGTATTCCAGCTTCTCCAGCGTTCCGTTTTTGTAGCTTTCCAGCTTTTCATTTATTATCTCCACATTTTCATCCCAGGATTCATATCCCTCCTCTCCTCTTTTGTCGCGGATTTTATCGTCGGAAGCAAGAAATCCCCCTAAAAATTCCGTAAATTTGCAGCTCCCCCAATAATTCAAATGGGATTCGTCGTTAAAATCCCCGTCAAACTCAATCCCGATTTCATCAAAGTATTCGCAGTAATTGATAAAGGTAATCCCCTCTTCCGCGGCAATTTCCGTAATTTTATTGTAAGCGCGCATATCCTCGTTTGTGATAATATAGGGCGTCACTATCAGCACAAGTCTGGTATTATTTTTCTTTGTAAGGGAAATAATTTTGCGCAGGTATTTCTCGGATTTTTCGGTGAGCCCGTCGCTCCTTTCCTCAAAAATCTCCGGCCGCTGCTGCGTCCGGGTGTTCCAGTAGGGCGTGTAGCCTTTGAAATCCTCCTTTTTATCCCCGTCCCAGAAAAAATTGCTGAAATCCCCTACCTCCAAATCGTCGTATCTGCTGTGATAAACCGCAAATGACGGGAAATAGGAAGGGATTTTGGAGGGCTCCACGCTGACGGAAAGCATCTCCAGTTTATTTAACGAAAATTTCATCCCATAGATATTCTCCGATATCCAGGTATACTGGTAATCTTCCTTAAACCTGGCCGGCGCGTACATATCCAGTACGATTACTTCCGGCGTCTGATACTTATACAGCTCTTTCAGATAAAAATAAGTCATCCACAAAGGCTGCTCCGCGCCGCTGTAATCGTAGGACGCAATCCCGTATTTTTCCCACAAAAGCGCCGTGTTGATACCGCAGTGGACATGGCTTGTCCCCATCATCACCACATCGATGGAATCCTCCGGCTGCCAGTACATCCCCTCCACCTGATTGATTCCATGCTCCGATTTCACCTGGAAAATGCAGGTTATCAGATATACCGTCAGCACAAAAAGCAGAAGAAATCCCGCCCGAATCAGGTTCTTTTTCGTCAAAAATTTTTTTATATTTAAATTCATACAAACTGTCCCATATTAAAACTGCATGTAAATAAACTGTTCCGCGTGATACCCCGGTCCGTACATTCCGAAAATAAAAATCGCGATAATCAGAAGGTAAAAAATAAAGTATCTCGCGGCATTTTCCTTTTTCTGAATAAGCACCGGCAGATTCAGCTTTCTGGCATTACAAAACTCGTCAATAAAAAGAACCACTGCAATGCCAACCGCAATCACCAGAGCTTCTATACCGCCAATCTGCAGAAGCTTAGCCGTTTCCGCCCAATTTTCGGGGTGGATACCCGCCGTAAAAATTCCGCTCACATAGCTTACGGCTTCCCGCGCACTCTGGGCCCGGAAAAATATCCAGGCAAAGGCCACCTCCACAAAGGTAAGAAAACGTCCTCCCCGGATTTTCCGCCCGGACTTTCGAATCAGCGTATCGGCCACTGAGTAAATTCCATGCAAAAGTCCCCACAGCACATAGTGCATTCCGGCTCCGTGCCACATCCCGCATACCAGAAAGACAATCACCGTATTTACACATTTTCTGACGATTCCCTTTCGGTTTCCGCCCAGCGGAATGTACAGATAATCACGAAGCCAACTGCTCAGGGAAATATGCCATCTGCGCCAGAAATCCGTAATGCTTTCAGCGCAGTAAGGCCCTTTAAAATTCTGCGCGAGGTCAATCCCGAATATTTTTGCGCAGCCTATGGCAATATAAGAATATCCCGCAAAATCGCAGTAAATCTGCATGGTGTAAAAGAAAGCCCCCACCAAAAGCCATACGCTGTCAAAGGATTCCGGAGCGGCAAAAATCCGGTTTCCCGTCCCCGCCAGCCTGTCGGCCACCACCATCTTCATAAAATATCCCCAGAGCATATAGGTAAAAGCCGTTGAAAGCCGTCCTCTGTCTCCGAATTTTACCCGGTAAAGTCCCTTAAGCTGAGGAATGAAATCCTGCTCCCTCTCGATGGGCCCGCTTACCAGCTTGGGAAAAAAGGCCAGATAACATCCCAGAAATATGAAATTTTTTTCCGCACCGCTCTTTTCTTTATAAATATCCGTCAGGTATCCGATTGCCTGAAACATGTAAAAGGACATCCCCACCGGCATCGCCAGCCCCGCCGTTACCGCCTGCGGCGCCTGCCAGTTTACATGCGAAAGACAATAATTCCCAAATTTATATACGCACAAAACAGCCGCCAGAAAACACACCATAAAAACAGTGAATCCTCTGTCTTTTTTCGCGCCCCGCCCACGCGTTTTGCCGCGCAGGCTTTCTATCCGTATCCCTGCCCGCCACGTAACCAGAGAAATGAAAAGTAAAACCGCCAGTCCCCGCAAATCTATCCACCCGCAGAACACATAACTGGAAAGCAAAAGAAGGACGGGCCGCCGCTTTACCGGCAACAAAAAGAACAGTGTCACAACAATTCCCAGAAAAACAGGAAAAACCATTGTCACAAACAATATGTTCCACTCCCATCATTTAGTTTTATTCACGGACACTGTCTGCTGCCTGTCTTCTCATAGAAACAGAATTTACATTTATCTTTATGCAAAGACCGTTTCCCTAAAAGCTTGGCTTTGACGCAAAACTTCTGTTAATATTATTTTCCCGAAATAACTGGTTATTAGTATAACAAAAAAGAAGCCTTTTATAAGGCCTCTTTTCCAAAATTAAGAAATATTTAAGAGATTATTACAGAAAATCTCATAATTTCACAGTTTTGCGATACGTTTTTATAAATATTTTCATTTTCCTCTCACTTCCGCGCTGTTTTTAAGCGCATGACAGAGTTTTTGGATGCCGCGCGTACCGCTTACAGAATGGGGTTCTCCGATTTTGCTTTCAGTCTTGCAAATCTTCTGTCCACTTCGCTTTGCAGCTCCTCCACTACCTCCCTGTACTCTTCTTTTTGCAGATGTCTGGTTCTTCCCATCATGGAAAGCCAGTCGAGTATCGGTATCTTTTTACCGGCCTGCTCCGGGTTATAATTCAGCGTTGTTTTCCCCTTTTCCACCTCATACAGCGGGAAATAGCAGCAGTCCACCGCGGAAGCAATAACCTTGCGCTCCGTGGCCGGGGTGTCGTTCCAGTTTAAGGGGCAGGCGGACAGGGCTTTTACATAGGCGGTGCCGGTAGTCTTGGCATAATAAGCCGCCTTGGCCGCTTTTTTGATAAAGTCAACCGGATTGGACTCCGCCATGGTCGCCACATAAGGAATGCCCGTAGCCGCCATCATCTGGGGCATATCCTTGTGGAAAAAGGTTTTTCCGTACTGGTTCTTCCCCACATGGGACGTGGCGCTTCTCGCTCCCTTTGGCGTGGAGTAGGAAAGCTGGTAGCCGGTATTCATATAGCCGCCGTTGTCATATTCAAACAAAATAAGCCGGTGTCCTCTTAAGGCAGTGCCAAGAGCGGAACCCATGCCGATATCCATCCCTCCGTCGCCGCTTACCATTACAAAAATAATATCCCCGGGCGGAATTTCCCCGTTTTTCTGCTTTCGGTAGCAGATTTCCGCCAGACCGCTTAAGGTTGCCGCCCCGTTCTGAAACAGATTGTGGAGATAAGGCACCTTAAAGCTGGTGCGGGGATAGGAGGTTGTCACAATCATTCCGCAGCCGGTCTGGAAAAGAAGAACCACCGGGTCCTCAATGGCACGGAGCAGCAGGTTGATGTTCACCGGAATCCCGCAGCCCGGACAGGCCCCGTGTCCCGGCGCAATCCGCTTGGGCACCGCGGCGGTGGCGTTCAGGGTTCCGCCCGTCACCTGCGCAAAGCCCGATTCCGATTCCGTCACTGTGGTAGCCCCTATCTTTGTCCGCCCGGCGGTAAGAGGCGCAAAGAACGGTTCATCGTCACTTCTGTTTGGCATTTCATTCCCGCTTTTTTCAGAGTTTGCGTCCTGTATCTTAAGCTCATCCACACCGTAATAATCAAAATCGGGCGTGTCGGGATTTTCCGCCCATTCCAGCATCCGGACGGCGTCCTTAGCAAAAAAGTCCAGACCGCCCAGCCCGTAAACCAGACTTTTGATTCTGACGCTGCATTTATATCTCTGCATGGCCGCCCGTACCTCTAAGGACAGATTGCCGCCTCCCGCGCCATAGCTGTCCTGCCTGTCCGCAACCAGCAGATTGGACGCGTTTTTGCAGAGAGCATAAATTTCTTCATAAGGAAAGGGACGCAGAACATGGGCGGTCACAGTCCCGGCCTTTTTCCCTTTCCGCCGAAGCTCGTCCACGGCTTCCCCGGCGGTTTCATAGGAAGAGCCAAGGGTGAGCAGAATCGTGTCCGCGTCCTCGCTGCAATAGCCTTCCACCTTGTCATAGCTTCTTCCCGACAGCTTTCCGTAAGCTTCAAAAAATCCCGGCAGCCTCTTTGCGGCCTCCTCCATTGCAAGATGAAGCTGGTATCTGTTTCCGATTAAATCCGGCTCGTTCATATATGAGCCTACCGTGATGGGATGCTCAAAATCCAGAAAAGGGTATTCCTCCTTTTTCGCTCCAATGAAATCCCGTACGGTCTCTTCCCGTTCAAATCTCATGCACCTCCGCTTCTGATGGCTGGTAAAAAAGCCGTCGTAAGCCACCACCACCGGGAGCCGCACCGCCTCCGCAAGCTTCAGGGCTATGATATTAAAATCGTATACTTCCTGAGCCGTTTTTGCAAAAAGAATGGGCCAGCCGGCGTTTAACATGAACATAATATCGCTGTGGTCGCCTTTTATGGACAGCGGCCCTGAAATCGTCCGGCAGACCACGTTCATCACCATGGGATATCTGGTCCCCGACTGCACCGGGAACTGCTCCAAAGCATATAAAAGGCCGTTGGCGCTGGTGGCGTTAATCACCCTGCCGCCGCCCACACAAGCCCCATAGCACACCCCCGCCGCGCTGTGTTCTCCCTCCGCCGCAATCATAATCAGGTCGGTTTCCCCGCCGGCTTTCATGGTGTCCAGGCCTTCCGCTATCTGGGTCGAGGGCGTGATGGGGTAATAGCCCATCAAATCATAGCCTATCTGCTTAATGGCAATCGTAGCCATCTCGTTTCCGCTTGCGTATTCCATTACCTGCTTTTCCATTACACTTCTCCTCCTTCCATTCTTTTTTCCGTCAGGTAAGATTCCGAAGTTATATATCCGTCAGGTCCCGCTTCTATATAATAGTCGGGTTTACGCAGCAAATCCTGATTGGGCAGAAAATATTTTTTATCCGGATGCTCCGCCTCCAGTCCACGCACCAGCGCATTCACCGGGCATACGTCCACACACCGAAGACAGCCCTTGCAGTGATAGTAATCAAGCCCTTTGTTCACCATCATTTCCCGGCCATTGTATTCTCCTTTTGCAAACTGGAACACCATATCCGGGCATGTGGAGTCGCAGAATCCGCAGTTAATACATTTTTCCCTGATAAAAACAGGAATATAGCCCTGTCTTGACGGGGAAAGGTCGGCCACCACCGTGCTTCCGTACCTTGGATTGATACCGCCCTCGGGCATGGAAGAGACGGCCGCCTGTCCGCTGCTCTTTCTTTGGTTTCGCGGTAAATCCGTCCCCGTTCCTGCGCCGGCAAGCTCCTCCGTTTCCTCATATCCCCGTTTTATGCCCTCCAGATTCCCTTTCAGAGCGTCCGGGTATTTCTTTCCCAGCGTGTCTTCGCATATCCTGTTAATCTTTGAAAGCGGCGTAAATCCCATCACTTTTGCCATGGCTCCCAACATCACCACGTTAATCCGCGAACGGGTTTCCATGGCTATTTTCTGGGCCCTTACCCCATAACAGGATTTCACCCTTACGGGAATACGCGCCGCCTTTTCCTGCCCGCTCTCCAGCGCAATAATAACATCCGTATTTTCATCACAGCCTTCCCATACCTTTTCGTCCTGCATCAGCGCCTGATGAAAAATCACCAGCAAATCGGGCCGGATTATCGGAGAATGGATTCTGATTTCCGTCTCCTTTCCGCAGTATCTGATGTATCCCTTAACCGGGGTGCCGGTCTTTTCCGAGCCGTAGCTGGAAAAACTCACGCTGTTTAAATCCAGATACTTTACGCCAAGCTCCCCCAGCATTTTTCCGCACAGATTGGCTCCAAGGCCTCCGATGCTTTCCAGCCGGATTTCGTAGTATTTACTGCCGCTGCGCAGAGGCAGCCGTTTTTCTTCTTTTATTTCGCTTATCTCCTGCTGCATTCCATACTGTCCTTTCTTTCAGGAAAATCCTGTTGTCTCTAAAAACAGTATGTTTTTTTTCGGGGGAAATATACATCTATTTTACTGTGCAAGCATCGCTTTACACCGCTTTTTATAAAAAGCGACACCGTATTTCAAAACGGTTTCAATCCCATCCTCCCGCAGCTTTTCTTCGTAATTCATTTTTTCGATTTGACGCAGCGCCTGCTTACAGGCCGTTTCCAGATTCCCGTCATCCGCGTATTTTATCTCAAGTACTATTCCCGTCTCCCCGTCGCCTGCTTCCACCAGAATATCACTATAACCTTCTCCGGTTTCTTTATTAGACGCAACTCCCCATGAATCCTTCACTCCCAGCAGTCCAATCAAAATTCCATGATAAAAATTCTCTTTTAACTGCTTTTTTACAAAAGTATCCCGTATACTTATGGTTTTCTTCAGGTACGCCTCCAGATATTTTTCCACATTTTCCGCGTCCCCGTTTTGAAGGCATTCACAGAACCGATTCAGTGTTTCTCCGTCCTTTTTGACATTCTCCCTGAACAGTTCCATTATCTGGCGGGTAAATATCTTCCGAATCTCCCTGTTGGGAATCACAAGGTCAAACACATCGCCTTTCGGTTTTCCCCTCTGGGTCAGATAGCCTGTGGTCAAAAGAAGGCTCCAGATGTGGTCAATCGTCTTATACATCTCCGGATAAGTCAAATCAAAATGAATTTCCTTTTCAATGCACTCTCCGGCAATCAGATTTTCAATCTCCCGCTTTGTAGTACCGTTATCCGCCTCCTCTATAAAACGCCTTACCGCATCATTACTGCTGGTATTTGACCAGTAATTGCCGGGCGCTGCCGTTTCGTCGGCACGCAGTTTATTACAGTGACAGACCACATCCCAGGGGCAATATACATCAACATTTCCAAAATGATATCCGTCATACCATTCCTTCAGAATATCATAATGTGCCGAAAGGCCATAATACCCCAAAAGCTCCGTTACCTCTTTATCTGTAAAACCAAAATATTCATCAAATTCCACATCCGCAATCGTCAGCACACTGAGATTATTCAGCCCCGTAAAAATACTTTCTTTTGCAATCCGAAGACACCCTGATAATACCGCAAAATACAGGCTTTCGTTTGATTTAAGTACCTGTTCGAACATGTTGCGAAGCAAAAGAACCATCCGGTCGTAGTATCCTCTGGCAAAAGCCTTCGCAAGAGGTACATCATATTCATCTATCAGCACAATTACTTTCTGCTCAAAATGCTTATACAAAAGCCCTGATAAAATCTGCAAAGAATTCATAAGAAGAATCTCAGGCACTTCCCCGGCACAATTTTCCTGCTTCAGCAATTCCTGATAACGCTCTTTATCATGCAGCGTCAACCGTTCACTTTCCTGAAGAAACTGGAAGCGCCCGGCCTCTCTTTTTATCTCTTCGGAAAGCATCCGGCAGGCAGTTTCATAATCTTCACCGTTTGCTCCCTTTAAAGAAACAGATATTACCGGAAATTTCCCCATATACTTTTCACACAGTTCCTTTTCCTGTCGGATTGCCAGTCCTTCAAAACATCCTTTATCGCTGCCTAGTTCAAAGAAGCACTTCAGCATATTCATATTCAAAGATTTCCCGAATCTTCTTGGACGGGTAATAAGCGTTACCTCACTCCAATTCCAGAGCAGTTCTTTTATCAGTCCGGTTTTATCGATATAATAAAAATTTTCCCGGCGTATTTTTTCAAAACTTTCAATGCCAACAGGCAGCTTTTTCATTTCCATAAACACCATTTCCCCTGCGTTTTCAACTGTTTTCCTGTTATCAAAATCATATATCTTTTCTTTATTGTAACAGAAAATCCGGTCAAAACATACTGCTTCTTCATATTATTCCCTCACGCCGCCAAATCCCTTCTCCCATAAACCACAATCGCAGCGCCAAAGGAAATCACCGCCACCGCGGCGCTTACCGCCGCCATACTGCCGTCAACACCTCCGCCGGCGAAAATATCCGTGGCATTGGAAAAATAGTAGGGCGTTACATATTTTAAATCTTTAATATCCGGCACAATCCTGCACATCAAATCCATAACATATAAGAGAACCGCAAACCCCAGTGCCGCTCCGGTCTGTTTTCTTTTACAGACGGAGGAAAGGAAAAAGCATACGCTTCCCACCTCAAGCTGCATCAAAAGCTGCGCTCCGTGGAAAAGCGCCAGGCTTTTTCCCGGCGGCGTTTCCCCGGCCAGCGCAAAGCCCGCAGCTTCCCATATCACACATAAAATATTGAAAAACAGAATCATCGACGCCGCCGATAAGTATTTCCAGCATACAATATATCCTCTGCCCAAAGGAAGCGTGTTTAAAAATTCCGAGGTATGTCCTTCCTCCTCTTTCGATAACATACATACGCCCGCCATTGCAGCAAACATCGCGCCTCCGATGGCATAAATCAGGGCCACCTCCGTGGCGTAAAAGCCCTCCATGGTGCTGACATTCATCCGGTCAAGCCCCAGCGCCGAGGAAAAAGTCCCCATCTGCGCATAGGCGTCCGCCATCTCCCCCATAGATTCTTTCAGGCCGCCGAAAAGAAGGATACAGCCAAAGCATGAAAACCCCACGCATGCCGACCAGATAATTATTAATTTTAGATTTAATTTTATTTCATGTTTAAAAAGTATCATACCTGCTTATCCTCCGATTCATAATAATGCATGAACAACTCCTCCAGAGACGGCTCTTCTATCAGCAAATCCTCTATGTTCCGCCCTTCCAGCTCTTTCAGCAGTTCTTTCATGCTTCCTGTATAGGCAAAGTCTTTCACCTTTTTGTTTTCTGTCAGTTTAATCCGGCGCAGATTCGACTTTGAAAGATTTTCCACCGTATCAACTCTGATGATAGCGCCATCCCTGATAATCGCCGCATTTCTGCAATACCGCTTCACCTCCGAAATCACATGGGAAGATAAAAAACAGGTCGTCCCCTGGCTGTTATATTCCAGTATCAGCTTGAAAAAGGCTTCCTGCATCAGCGGGTCAAGACCGGAGGTTGGCTCGTCCAGTATAAGGAGCTTCGGTTTGTGCTGCATTGCGCAGACAATACTCACCTTCTTTCGGTTCCCTAAAGACAGCTCCTCGATTTTCTTTTCCCTGTCCACCTTGAGAAGCTCGCAAATCCTCTCCGATTCTTCTGTGCAGTCCCTTCGCCTTTCCCCGGCGCTCCCCGCGGTCCCGGCTCCGACAGCCGCCCAACCGGCACTGCTTGCCTCCGCGGCAAAAGCTATCACATCCTTTACTTTCATCGTCGGATAGAACATGGCCTCGGAGGGCATGTATCCTATCTGGCTCAAAACCTCCCTGCGGTTTTTTACCGCGTCTTTTTGAAGGAGCTTTATCTGACCTTCCTGAAAGCGGATAAGACCTAACATGCTTCGTATGGTGGTGGATTTTCCCGCGCCGTTCGGGCCTAAAAACCCGAAGATATCGCCCTCCTTTACCGTCAGTGAAATATTTTTTACACCCCGTTTTTTCCCGTAGGACTTTGTGAGATTACTGATTTCAATCGCTTTTACTTTTTCACTCATTTCTTTCCTCCGCCTCTCCTTTTTTGAACTCCGACAGCATTTTATTTAAATTGTTGGTATCGATGGCCCTTTTTGCCCTGTTCAGCAAAAAGACGCATAAATAAATAATCAGCATATATAGCGAAAACAAAAGGCTTGCTCCAGGGCTTTTCCCAAACCAGCCAAGCAAATAGGATACAACGCTGTAAACGCTGATGCCAAATAGAATTCCCAGAACGCCTTTTTTTTCAATCTGTTCCGCCTCGTCAAAATTCTGGAATACATATACCTGAAAATATCCCACGAAGTAAGCAGTAAATATCATTTCAAACATAAACAGTATGCTTGCAGAATATATCCCCTTACAGAGCAGCCACATAAAATAGAAAAACAGAATGCAGGCGAAATAAAGACATGACTTATATTCTATCATTATTTCCTTGCTTACAAATCTCTTAAACCAGCCCCAAAACCTACTCTTCATCTCTGCTCCCGCCTCCTTTCAGTACCTGCCGCAGTCCTTTTGCATATTTTCTGGATATCATCACTTCCTCGCCGTTTTCCATTGTGGCGCATATGCGGCTCCCCGGCTTGCTCTGTAAATGGCTGATTCTGTAAATATTAATCACCATGGACTTTGAACAGCGGAAAAATCCTCTGCTGTCATAACACGCCGCCGCCGTCAGAAGGCTCATCTGCACCCTGTATACCTGTTTTTCCAGATAGGCAAAGGTAGCCCCATCCACGCTTTCCAGATAGAGAATATCCTCCGGCAGCAAAAGAAACGTCTGCCCATCCGCATATGCGCTTATCTTCTGCGATTCCCCCTGTACCAGTCCGGCAATCGCCTCAATCTGCTCGTTCATCTCATGGTATTTGATGATTACCTCATCCTCGCCCTGCGTGATTCTGTTCATCGTCAGTTTCATGTAGTTAAGCCCCTTTGTCTGTTTCTGTCTTTAACCGTATTGTAACACGTTCCCGTTTTCCTACAATGCCGGTTCCGTTAAGATGCGCTTTATCACGGTTAAGATGCCGGCGTCAAAAACGGCCCGGGAACTATCCCGAGCCGTTTTCTGATAATCTCTGTTAATTTGTTACCCTTTCGAACTATACTTGCTTCCTCCCGTCAGCATATCAAAGATATCGCTTCCGTACTTGTCGTATGTATAACTCCCCGCATACTGCGTCTTATTTAAAACCGAAAGATTTGTTTCCGCGTTTGCCTGAGCATCCTTTGCGCGTTTTCCCACATTGTCAACGAAAGAGCCGGAGGAACCCAGAACTTTCTTTATCTTCTGGACGTCGCCTTTCTTAAATTCCTCCTGGTTCACCGAAAGCGTTCCGTCATCCTTCATGGTAATCCCCAGCTTTTCCAAATCGGACTTTGCGTTATTGTAATAGCTCTTAAGCTGGCTTAAGTAAATCTGGTTGACCTTTCCGCCTTCGTCTCTCATGCCTTTTACCATGACGTTAAAGTCATTGACAAAATTATTGACTTTTGAAAGCGCGTTTTCTCTGTACTCCGTAATCTCCTCTCCCGTCATCTTATCCCATTCTTTCTCCGGTAAATCCAGAAGATTCTTTACACAGCTCTGAAGGCTCCCTGCCGCCTTTTTTATTGTGGTATAATATTCCTTTGATTTTGCGTCGGCAGCGCTTAAGCCGTTTTGGTTCTTGTACTGGTTCTTAATGGAGTCCAGCACAGAGTTTTTACCGTTGTTTCTGCTACTGTTCAGCACAGAGCCAACGGCCGCTCCCTGAGACCTTGACCGGGACTTTGCACGGCTGATAAGCCGGTTTTGTGTAATAAGTGAACTGATTCCGTTTAAACCCATTTATTTCTCCTTCCCCTGAAGCATTATCGCCAGTAAAAACTCCTGATTCCTGACCTCCCACCTCAGCGTGCCATAATATTTTTCGGCACAGTTTTTCATATTCTTTATACCTAATCCATGTGCGGATAAATCCTTTTTGTCTGTGAGCAGGTTCTTTCCGGTTTCATCCAATATCAGGCTTCCGGAAAAAGCGTTTCTGATTTCTATAAAAAACATGTTTTCTTTCCGGTAAGAGTCTAACCGGATATACCCCTTATCCTCCTTTTCCGAAGCTTCCAGCGCATTGTCAAGTCCGTTGTTCAGCAAAATACTCAAATCAAAAGCGCTGATGCCAAGCCCTTCGGGGAAAACAAAGTTACATTCAAAAGGAATTTCCCTCCGGTTTTTATTTTGTACTGCATTCGACGCTTTCCGCATCTTTCTGCTGATTACCACGTCCGTAACGGGGTTTCCCGTACTGCATTTCATATCCAGCTCTTCCATGGAAAGATACAGCCCGTCCAGATATCTCTGAACTTCCCCGCCGTAATTTCCGCAGTCCGCCCCCTCACGCTGTAAAAGAATTTCCAAATCGGCCACGTAGTTTTTCATATCATGGCGCATTCCGCGAATCCCGTCGTAAAGGTGCTCCACGTCTTTCATATGCTCTTCCATATCGCAGATACGGTTCTGGTAAATCTCCACCAGCATTTCCCTTTCGCCGCTTTCCACAAGCTTACGCAGCATTATAACGCTCAGGATAATGGAAACAATGCACAACCCCGACAATAAAGGGATTAGCAGGCGGGTTTCGGGATATCTGTCCATCAGAAACTGGCTTTCCAAATCTTTGTAGGAATACATTATGCTGCGAAGTAATATTCCTATACTCATTCCCATCGCGCCTGGAACCGCGAGAAACAGTTCCTGCACCCTGCTCAGTTCTCTGTTGTTATATATTAAATTTTGTTTTAATATTTTAGTTATATGATAAAAGACCAGGCAAATCGCTATCTGAAAGGATAAATTCCAAAAAAACTGAAAGATTTCTAATATCAGTATATAGTTTTGAATAAAAAATTCATTTCCCTCTATAATCTTCTCCGTAAGCATATCTGACACTCCGCCAAAAAATGCAACGAACAGGGAATGAAGTGTAAACAGGATGAGCTCGCTCAGTGTGTAAAACGTAAAAACCACATAAAAAACCTTACTCTTTTTTCCGGAATAAAAGTACAGGCAGTAAAACAATATCAGACATAAGTTTAAAAAGAGAGGAAGAATACTTCTTCTGCTTTCCAGCATTCCTTCCCGGTTTCCATACAAAAACAGAACCATCTCCGGCAGATAACTCGCCGCCAGATAAAAAGCAGTGCTCAAAGCCACATAGCCCGCCGCGATTTGCTTTCGTTTCTTTATAAATCGTTCCTTTTCCGTGAGTATGCCGCAAATCGCGTAAATCATCAGCCATCTTCTTAAGATGACGCAGAACAGGTCTAAAGTAAAGTTGATTGCTTCTCTCAAAATCACCTCCGCTATTTTCTGCGAAGAAACTCCATATACGCGGACACGAAAGCACTGTACTTTTGTTTTGCCATCAAAATAGTTTCCCCGTTTTTCAATTGAATGCTTCCTGTATCATAACTTTTGACCTCGTTTAGGTTTACCAGATATCCCCTGTGGCACCTGAAAAACTGTCCGCCGAGTATCTTCTCTAATTCACTCATTTTCGCATAGTAGGAAATCTGCTCTTCTTTTAAATGCAGTACAACTTTTCTCGCATCGTTTTCGGCATAAACGATATTTTCCCGCATAATGCTCCTGTAAGTTCCCTTTATTCTGATGACAAGCGGCTCCCCGCCTTTACCGGCAAGGCATTCCTCCACCGCGCCGTCAAGCACCCGAAAGAATTTCTCCTCATTGACAGGCTTTAAAAGATACTGGAACGCCTGCACGTCAAAAGCGTCAAACACATACTCTTTAAGCGCCGTCACAAAAATGATTACCGCCCCGGAAGTCTCGCGGAGTTTCCTTGCCATGTCAATTCCGCTCATATCCTTCAAATCAATATCCAGGAAAAAGATATCAAACTTTTTGTCGCTTTCAAGCAGTTGCCATCCGGCTTCAAAGACTTCAATCTGATATTCTTTCCGGCCTGCAAGTCTTTTATCTATCAACTGTTTCAGATAACTTCCCATGGCCTTTTCATCTTCGCAAACTGCAATCTGAAGCATCTTAGTATCATATCCTTTCCTGTAAACTGCCCGCTGCCCTTATCAGGTCTTCTCTACTTATATCGGTCAATTTTCAAAAAGGAATATTTATGTTGTAACAAAAAGGCTGATTTCTGTCATCAACGCAGGTTCTTATATATCAGCTTTGGTTTTCCATTTTCTACTTTACTTTCTTTTCCGCCATAAGCATCAGCTTCGCTATGGGCAGCATTGGCATAATGCCCTGGTAATCATACATGTTTTGGAAATCTCCCCTTCGTATTGCCGCCTCCTGATACACATGCTGCAGAATCTTCTTTTCGACAGCAATTTCCTGCTGCAGCCGGATATACTGTTTATGCCGCTTTCTGCGTTTTTCCCAGAAGCTCTCTTCCGCTTCCTTTTCATATATGGAACGGCCCTTTCCTCCCCGGAAACCGGTATACCATTTATCTACCCGGTATTCCTCACGGGTCGCCCCAAAACGGTGAATCGAAAAGCTTTCGCCTCTCACCGCCGCCCAGGGGTCGCTCATTCCGAAATCCCGCCGCAAAACGTCAAGCACCCACTTTTCATATTCCTCGTCCTTTCGCATTGCCTCGAATCCTGCGTCCGTTATATGAACCGCAGCCGACATCATGTGCTGGGACGGATGAATGGGAATCTGTGAAATTTTCTGGTAAATATACTGCTTGTATTCTTCCAAAGGCATATTTTCTCTGGAAAAAGAGGCTACTCCTCCCTTTTTGTCCATTGCCGCTACCATGTCTTTAAAATCCATCCCCGCCATAGCCGGTTTTCCCGCTTTCTGAGTCTCCAGAACGCCATAGTATGCCCTGACCATATCGTTTACCAAAAAACTGTTATTTGCCACTGCTGTTCCCTCCTTCCGTCAGAGCATGAAAGCTGTGCAAAGCCTTATTCCGGGTTACACTGATATATCTATACTGACAGCGCACGCATCTCCAACCGCTCCGCCGGCGGCCGCCCCGCCATCCATTCCGGCTGGTGCGCCGGCAATCGCATAAGCCGCTGCCGCGCTGTCCACTCCCATGCCCAATTCCAAATCACTTGTTATTAAATTTTCCAGCGCCGCGTCGCCGGAAAAACCAGCCAGACCAAAATCCTTTATTGCCGCAGGCTCGCTGCCTGCCACGCCTCCGTAATTGGCGCCCATACCCATCCGGCTCTCCTCCACATCCTTCTTTTCTCTGTTCTTGCGAATCGTTCTGCGCACTTCAAGCTCTCTGCGGAGCCGCTCTTCCAGTTTACGTTTTTTTGCCTTCTCGGCATTTTTCCTCTTCTTTTCTATCCCGGCCTCTTCTTTCAGCTTTTTAATCTTTGTCTTAAGCTTCCCAATCACCTTTTTCAATTTATTGACGGCAATCTGAACCTCGCCGGATTTCGCACCGCTTGCTTTTATCGTACGGATTTTAAACATAAGGCGGACCTGTATTGCCTTGAGCACAGTCTCCCTTTCCGCACTGGCTATTGCCATCAAATCCATGGTGGCGTCATAAAGATTGGTCTGGTTTTCCCTCTGCTCTTCAAAGGACTGCTTCATTGCTTCTGCCTGGCCAAGGAGCTTCGATACCAGGCCCTGTGTTTCCTCTTCTTCCTCTTCTTTTTTCTTTTCCTGAATACTCTCTAAGGTAAGAACGACCGCTTCCTCATTGGAAAATCCTTTGTTTTCGCTTTTCTCCTCTTCCGGACTTTTCACGCCCCCCGCGCTTTTCTCCGCCTCGCCCTTTTCTGCGGACGCGGCATTGGTTTTCTCCTTCAGCATTTCCTGTGCTGATTTTTTCTGAGTGTTGTTTCTGCTGTTTTTAGAATAACATGACGATGAATAGTTTGTGTTTTTAACTGAATACATAAAAGGCTCCCTCCTTTTTACCAACCAAAAGACCTCCTGTCTTGTATTTTATATCGGCTGATAAAAGGGGGAACCTCATAGCGTTTTCCCTGTATTGGAACGGAATCGGGTATTTATGTAACAGAAAACTAGAACAGCTTCTTTATGGCATCCACTGCCCCTGCCGCCTTATCGGCGGTCAGCTTTGTCTTGACGCCTGCAATCCCCTGATTAATCACATCATCCGGCAAATCCACACCGAGCACGTCCTCTAATGCCTTTACCGGGTCTTTTTGGAATTTTTCCTGAAAATCCTTATCTTTGGAAATCCTGTCCACTACCTTTTTAATCTGTTCTTTTATGTCCATTTCCGTGCTCCTTTTCTTTTTTCTTTTGATATTAACTTATAGGCGCCATGTTGTCAATGAAGTTATCATTATCCGCTTTTTCCTGCAGAAAAACCACCTGCCCGCAGGCTTTATATGTTATGATGAATAAAAGAACCGTATACTTATC